>Ga0070741_10004876_pt1 | contig 30727 bp, 31 predicted proteins | sample Coa_R1_4_FD_66440 | JGI IMG/M metagenome (GOLD analysis project Ga0070741, IMG submission 66440) | Surface soil microbial communities from Centralia Pennsylvania, which are recovering from an underground coalmine fire - Coalmine... | ecosystem: Environmental > Terrestrial > Soil > Unclassified ... | reverse complement strand
CGAGCGTGCGCGGCTACCTCGAGCGGCAGCTGACCGACGACGGCTTCCAGGTCGTCGAGGCGCAGGAGATCCCGGAGGTGCTCGATCTCGCCGAGCGCGTCCGTCCGGACCTCGTCCTCGGCGCCGAGCTCGAGCTCTGCTCACGCCTGCGCGAGGGCGAGCCCGGGCGCTTCTGGGACCGCGACGTCGCCGTGATCCTGCTCGGACGCGCCGACGCGGACGTCGTCGACCGCGTGCGCGCGCTGGAGCGCGGCGCCGACGACTACCTCGACCGCCCGTTCTCCTACGAGGAGCTGCTGGCGCGGATTCGCGCCGTGCTGCGCCGGACGGCGCCGCGCAACGGCGAGGTGCTGCGCGCCGGCGACCTGGAGATCGACCGCCCGACGCGCTGCGTGCGCGTGCTCGGCCAGCGCCTCGCGCTCCCGGCACGCGAGTACGACCTGCTCGTCAAGCTGGCGGAGCAGCCGACGCGAGTGTTCACGAAGGACGAGCTGCTGCGCGAGGTATGGGGGTTCCGCGCGATGGGGCGGACGCGGACGCTCGACTCGCACGCCTCGCGCGTCCGCCGCCGGATCGCGACGCTGACGGAGACGCCGTACGTGATCAACGAGTGGGGGGTCGGCTACCGGCTGATGCTGCCGTAGACTCGGGTCGTGGCCCGCACCGAGGAGAAGACCGAGCGGATCGCCCGGCTGCACGTTCCCGCCGACGAGGACGTTCCGGCGGAGGTCAAGGAGCTGTGGGCGAAGCCGCTCGAGAAGCTCGGCTTCGTCCCGAACGTCCTTCGCGTCTTCGCGCTCCGGCCCGCGCACCTGCCCGCGTGGTGGGCGTACTACGACGAGCTGCTTCGCGGCGACTCCGGCCTGACGAAGGCGCAGCGGGAGATGATCGCCGTCGTCGTCTCGGCGACGAACCGCTGTCACTACTGCGTCGTCTCGCACAGCGCGGCGCTCCGGAAGCTGACGGAGGATCCGGTCCTCGTCGACCAGCTCGCCACCGGTTACAAGTACGCGCCGCTCGACGAGCGCGACCGAGCGATGCTCGACTTCGCCGTCAAGCTCACCGAGGCCTCCGACCGCTGCGGGGACGAGGACGTCGAGGCGCTGCGCGACGTGGGTTGGAGCGACGAGGAGATCATGGACATCGCGCAGGTGGCGGCGATGTTCAACTTCACGAATCGCCTCGCGAGCGGCCTCGGCTGGGTGCCGAACCGCGAATACTTCACGCTCGGGCGCTAGAACGGGCCGCGCGGCTCGTAGCTGCCGCGCCGGGCGCCGACGCCGACGAACGTCATCCCCTCCGGCCCGGCGACGGGACAGCGCACGGTTCCCGGATCGAAGCGGAGGAAGGTGCCGGCCCGCACCGGCACCTCCTCGCCGTCGATCCTCCACACGCCCGAGCCGGCGACGACGACGTTGACCTCTTCCTGGCCCGACTCGCTCTCGTCGTGCTCGAGGCCCTCCGCGCCCGGCGGCAGCTCGAACCAGTTGATCCCGAACGCCTCGCAGCCGAGCTCGCGGCGCACGAAGCGCACGCCGCCGGTGGGGCCGGCGCCCTCGATCTCGTCGACGTTGACGACCGAGTAGCCCATCAGCCGTTGAGCTTGCGGTCGTAGTAGCCGAGGACGGTGTTCCAGCCGGAGTCGTAGCCCTCGCGCGTCTTCTCCGCCTCCGCGCCGAAGATCTCCCAGCCTCGATGGTCGAGCTCGACCCGCGTGCCCTCGCCCTCGGGCGTGAAGCGGACCTCGAGCTCAGTGGTGTCGGTCTCGGTGCGAGTCGGGAACCAGCTCATCACGAACCGTCCCGGCGGCTCCCACGCGAGCACGTGGCCCCACTCGTCTTCGCTGCCGTCGGCGTGACGCTCGAAGATCCGACCGCCGACCTTCTCCTCGAACACGACCTCGGTGATCTCCTTGTCGGCGAGCCTGAACTCGTGGATGGGCCACCAGCTTCCGATCTCGCGGGTGAAGACCTCGAACGCGCGCTGAGGCGGACAGCTGACGACGATGGACTTCTGGATTGGCTCGACACCGGTTTGCATGCTGCTCATTCTCGCCTCCCTTTCGTCTCTGCTGCCTCCTTGAAGCCGGCCAGCGCCTGCTCCCAGAAGCTGTCGAAGTAGGCGCGCAGGTCGGCGATCGCCTTCGGCTCGACGCCGTAGATCCTGCGCGTTCCCTCCCTGCGCTCAGTCACGAGCCCGGCCTCCTTGAGGACGCGGAGGTGCTGCGAGACGGCCGGCCGAGAGATCGGCAGACCCGCCGCGAGCTCCCCGACGGGCCTCGGGCCGCGGCGAAGCCGTTCCATGATCTCCCGTCGAGTGCCGTCTCCGAGTGCCTCCAGCGCCGTTGCGTAAGCCATGACTTACCGTAAGTCTAGGCTTACAGAGAGCACGCGTCAACTCAGAGCGCGACGCCCTCCAGGCGGAGCAGCTGTTCCTTGCGGTCGAGACCGCCGGCGTAGCCGACGAGGCGACCGTTCGCTCCGACCACGCGGTGGCACGGCAGCACGATCGGGATCGGGTTGCGGTTCATCGCGCCGCCGATCGCCCGTGCCGCGGTCGGCTTTCCGACCTTCGCGGCCAGCGCACCGTACGTCGTCACCTCGCCGAACGGGACACGCGCGAGCTCGCCCAGCACCCGCCGGTGGAACGCCGGAACCGGGGAGAGGTCCGTTTCGAGGTCGAACTCGCGGCGGCGTCCCGCGAAGTACTCGTCCAGCTCGCGGCGCACGCGGTCGGTCCGGCGCGGGATCCGCAGCACGCGCGCGCCGAAGCCGGCGGCGAGCTCGTCGAGCGCCTCATCCGGGCGATACGCGATCCGGCAGAGTCCGCGATCGGTGAGGGCGACCAGGAGATCGCCGAGCGGCGACTCGGCGACGTCGTAGGCGACGTCGACGAGACCTTCGCGCTCGGCGGCGGCCCGGAAGCGGTCGTCGAGGGTGGCGGGGATCTTCATGCGGGCTCCTTCTTGCGTAGTCGGCGGACTCCGGACGAGGCCGCCTGCCGCGCGGCCTCCTCGGACGAGCCGAGCGCGGCGGCGATCGCGGCGTAGGGAAGGTCGTAGGCGTAGCGCAGGACGACCGCCGCCCGCTCGGTCGGCGGCAGGTCGTCCGTCAGGTGCTCGAGCTCGGCATACGCCGGGCGGCGCGGCACCTCCACCGGCTCCTGCAGCTCGACGGCCGGCGGCTCGCGACGGTACGAGTCGACCGCGACGTTGCGCGCGATCGTCAGCACCCACGCGCGCAGGTGCCGGCCGTGGCGGAGTGCGGCGTACGCGCGCAGGGCGCGAAGGAAGGTCTCCTGGAATGCGTCTTCGGCTCGCTCGCGTCCGAGCCGCCGGACGAGCAGCCCGAACACCTCCTCGCGGTGCTCGCAGTAGAAGCGCTCGAACGGCGGGATCACCGCGTCCATCATCGACGGAAACGCGCGCGGCGCGGCCGGTGTGAGGTCGACGCGATCTGCGCGAGAATGCGCTCGTGCGCACCGAAGAGGCGCTCGTGGAATGTCCGCGCTGCGGAAGCGACAACCCTGCCGGCGCGAGGTTCTGCAACGCGTGCGGGACGGAGCTCGCGCCGCCCGCGCTCCAGGAGGAGCGCAAGCTCGTCTCCATCCTCTTCGTCGACCTCGTCGAGTTCACGTCGCGATCCGACGGCGCCGACCCCGAGGACATCCGCGACACGCTCGAGCTCTACCACTCGAAGGTGAAGGCCTGCATCGAGGAGTACGGCGGCGTCGTCGAGAAGTTCATCGGCGATGCGGTGATGGCGGTCTTCGGCGCGCCGCTCTCGCACGGCGACGACGCGGAGCGGGCGGTGCGGGCGGGCTTCCGCGTCCTCGAGGCGATCGACGAGCTGAACGCGGCTCACGGTCTCGCGCTCGCCGCGCGCGCGGCCGCGAACACGGGCGAGGCCGTCGTCACCCTCGGCGGAACGGCTGGGCAGGCGCTCGCGACCGGCGACGTCGTCAACACTGCGTCACGGCTGCAGTCCGCCGCGCCCGTCGGCGGGCTGATCGTCGGCGAGGAGACGCATCGAGCGACACAGCACGCCTTTCGGTACGAGCCTCACGCTCCGGTCCGGGCGAAGGGCAAGGCAGACCCGGTGCAGGCGTGGGTTGCGATCGCGCCGGCAGCCGCGCCCGCCGAGCGCCCGATCGCGGCCACTCCGCTCGTCGGCCGCGACCGCGAGCTCGAGCTCGTCCGCTCGCTGTGGGCGAGGGCGGTCGCGGAGCGGCGCCCGCACCTCGTCACCGTGTTCGGGCCGCCGGGGATCGGCAAGTCGCGCTTCTGCCACGAGGTTGCGGAGGTCGTCGCCGCGGACGGCGGCCGGGTCCTGCGCGGACGCTGCCTGCCGTACGAGGAGCAGACGGGCTACCAGGCGTTCACGACCGTCGTGAAGCAGCTCAGCGGGATCCTCGAGTCCGACACTCGGGCGGTCGCCCGGAACAAGCTCGAGCGCGCGGTCGGCGAGGTCATGCCCGCCGACGAGGCCGCCGACACGGCGCGGTACCTCGCCCTGCTGGCCGGCCTCGGCGGCGAAGGCCGGGCCGAGGACGCCCGGCTGCTGTTCCTGTCCGCGCGGCGGCTGGTCGAGTGTCTGGGACTCGCCCAGCCGACGCTCGTCGTCTTCGAGGACATCCACTGGGCGAAGCCGAGCGAGCTGGAGCTGCTGGAGTACCTCGCCAGGCACGTCCAGGAGAGCTCGGCGCTTCTGTTCGCCCTGGCCCGACCCGAGCTGCTCGACGCGCACGGCGGCTGGGGCAGCGGCCTCGTCGCCCAGACGACGATTCCGCTCGAGCCGCTCTCGGCGAAGGACGCGCACGAGCTGGCGGCGCGCCTGCTCGCCCGGACCGGCGTCCACGGCCCCGACGTCGAACGGCTCGTCGAGATCGCCGAAGGGAACCCGCTCTTCCTCGAGGAGCTCGCCGCGTCCGTCTCGGAAGAGGAGCCCGACCAGCTGCCGGTGACGGTCAAGGCGGCCATCTCTGCCCGGATCGACGCGATCCCGGGGAATGCACGCGCAGCCCTGCTCGGCGCCGCCGTGATCGGCAAGACGTTCTGGCGGGGCCCGCTCGAGGCGATGGGCGGCGTCGACGACCTCGACGCGGCGCTCGAGGTGCTCGAGAACCGCGACTTCGTCCGCCGCAATCCGACGAGCCAGGTGGCGGACGACGCTCAGTTCACCTTCAGGCACATCCTGATCCGTGAGGTCGCGTACGCGACGCTTCCGCGCGCCGTGCGGCGCGAGCGACACGCGGCCGTCGCCCGGCACATCGAGCGCACGGTCGAGGACCCGAGCGAGACGCTCGCCTGGATCCTCGCCCACCACTGGCGCGAGGCCGGCGAGCCCGCGAAGGCGATCCCGTACCTGCTCGCGGCCGCCGATGCCGCGCAGCAGGGCTGGGCCAAGGACGCGGCGGTCGACTTCTACACGAGGGCGCTCGAGCTCGCCGACGACGACGATCAGCGCCGCGACATCCGTTTGCGGCGAGCTTTCGCGCTCGTCGCGCTGGAGGATTTCGGGCGCGCCGCCGACGAGCTCGCGCAGCTGCTCCCGGAGCTCGACGGACACGACCGGCTGGAGGCGCTGCTCGCGCGCGGCCGCGCCACGCACTGGTCCGAGCTGGAGCTGGAGACGATCTCGATGGCGGAACAGGCGGTCGCCCTCGCCGAGGAGCTCGGCGACGGCGAAGCCCACCCGGCCGCGCTCGCGCTGCTGTCGCAGGCGTTGCAGATGCGAGGAGCGGAGGGCGATCTCGACCGGGCGATCGAGCTGGGCGAGCGCGCGCTGCGGGAGTGGGTGCCGGGAGCGCGCCGCGTCGACCACGCGGAGGCGCTGTACCTCTACCACGGTACGATGTGCTGGACCGGCTCCTACGAACGGGCGGTGGAGCTCGCGATCGAGTGCCGGCAGGTCGCGGCAGACGTGCGCGGCGCAGAGCTCGTGCTCCGCGGCGGCGGCGGGCAGGCCGCCGCCCTGGCCGGCCTCGGGCGGCACGAGGAGGCGCTGCAGATCTTCGACGAGCTCTTCGCGATCTCGAACGAGCTCGGCCGCAACCCGCGGGTGTTGCTGAACTACTCGGCGCTGATCTTCCGCGAGCTGAACGACCTCGACGAGGCGAGACGCCGGAGCGCGGAGGCGCTCGAGCGCTCGGAGGGCATGGCCTTCTCGATGCCACGCTCGTTCGCGCGCTCGGACCTGATCTTCACCGACCTGTTGGCCGGCGACGTCGGCGCCGCACAGGCGGCCTGGCCGCAGATGTGGGACGAAGCGGAGCAGGCGACGGCGTGGACGAGGTGGCTGATCTACGGACGGCTGTCGGCGGCCCGCGCGGAGATCGCGCTCGCTGGGGAGCCGGCGGAGTCGGCGCTCGAGTGGGCGGACCGGACGCTCGAGATCACGACCAGGACCAGGCGCCGGAAGTACGAAGCCCGCGCCCGCGAGATCCGCGGCGAGGCGCTCGCCGCGCTGGGGCGGCGGGAGGAAGCGCTAAGGGAGCTCGAACGGGCGGCCGAGATCGCGGACGAGCTCGTCGGGCCGCCGGCCCGCTGGCACGCGCGCGCGACCCTCGGCCGCGTCGCGTACACGCTCGGCGACGACGACCGAGCGGCCGAGGCCTACGCGGAGGCGCAGCGGCTCGTGGACGCGTTCGTCAGGACGCTCGCGTCCGAACGGGCCGCGAGGCTCGCCGCCGCTCCGATCGTCGAAGAGATCCGCGCCGCCGGGCGCTAGCCCTGCTCTACGACGCGCGTGGGCCCGAATGGGTGATTCGGGGTGCCAGGGGTTGTGTTGTGGGGATATGTGGGGTAAAGTGGGGCGGCGTGGAACGATGCTGCTCGGCGAATACGACCACACCCTGGACGACAAGAACCGGCTTACCCTGCCGTCGAAGTTCCGGCAAACGCTCGCCGGCGGCGTCGTCCTCACCCGCGGGCTCGACGCCTGCGTCGAGGCGTATCCGGCCGGCGACTGGCAGCAGCTGGTCGAGTCGCGCCTGGCTGGGCTCAACCCGCTTAGCCACGAGACGCGTGTTCTCGAGCGCTTCTACTACACGGGCGCCGTCGAGGCGAACCCCGACAAGCAGGGGCGCGTGATGCTGCCGCCGGCGCTGATCGAGCACGCCGGGCTCGGCCGCGAGGTCGTCGTCGTCGGGATGCGCGACCGGCTCGAGATCTGGGATCGCGCCGCCTGGCGCGCTCAGCTGAAGGAGGTCATGGGGAGTGCAGAGCATGTTGCCGAACGTCTTGCAGCCCAACACGACTGACCACGTCCCGGTTCTCGCGGACGAGGTGCGCTCGCTGCTCGCGCTCGAGCCGGGCCAGACGCTGGTCGACGGCACCTTCGGCGCCGGCGGGCACGCGACGCTGCTCGCGCGCGACCTCCGGGGGAGCGGCAAGGTGATCGCGATCGACCGCGACCCGACGGTGCGCCCGTACTTCGAGCGCTTCCGCCGCTCGGCCGGCGTCCAGGCGCGTTTCCTGCGCGGCGACTTCTCGATCATCCTCGACCAGCTCGCCGACAACGGCGTCCGCGCCGACGCGATCCTGCTCGACCTCGGCGTCTCGAGCATGCAGCTCGACCGGCCCGAGCGCGGCTTCTCGTACGCGGCGGACGCGCCGCTCGACATGCGCATGGATCCGTCGGCCGACTACTCGGCACGCGAGCTCGTGAACGAGGCGAGCGACCGGCAGCTGGAGCGGATCTTCCGCCGCTACGGCGAGGAGCGATTCGCGCGGCAGATCGCGCGGGCGATCGTCCGGCGCCGCCGCCAGCGGCCGTTCGAGCGGACGGCGGAGCTGGTCGACACGATCAAGGCGGCGATTCCCGCGCCGGCGCGCTTCGGCGACGGTCACCCGGCGAAGCGGGTTTTCCAGGCACTGCGAATCGCCGTCAACGAGGAGCTGGACGCGCTCGAGTCGGCGCTTCCGGCCGCGGTCGCGATGCTTCGTCCCGGCGGGCGAGTCGCGGTGATCAGCTTCCACTCGCTCGAAGATCGGATCGTCAAGCACTTCTTCCGCGAGCAGGCTCGAGGTTGCACCTGCCCGCCGGACTTCCCGATCTGCGCCTGCGGACGCGAGCCGGTGCTCAGGGTGCTGACGCCGCGGCCGGTCCGGCCGAGCGCTCGGGAGACCGCGCTGAACCCGCGCGCGGCCTCGGCGCGGCTCCGCGTCGCGGAGAAGGCCGGGTAGATGGCGGCGGTCGCGCCGCAGACCGCACCTGCGAGCCAACCGGTCGCACGTCCGCGCGCGCGGCCGCGGCCGGCTCAGCCCCGCGTCGCCCGCGGCGTCGTCTGGATCGCCGTCATCGGCGTCCTGCTCGTCGGCGTCGTGTTCATGAACGTGGTCGTGCTGCGGATGAACATCCGCCTCGACCATCTCGGACGCGAGCGGGCGCAGCTTCAGGGCGACAATGCCGCGCTAGCTTCGCGCCTCTCGAGCGAGCTCGCGGCGGCGAGGATCCAGGCGCAGGCGCGCCAGAGCCTCGGGGTCGTCCCGGCCGACCCGAGCGAGACGGTCTACCTCGACCTCCCGGCCAGGCCCTGAATGAGCCCGAAGCTGGCGAACCGGCGCATCCGCCTGCTGCTCGCGCTGCTGACGCTCGGCGCGGTGCTGACGTTCGGCCGGGCATTTTGGCTGCAGGTCGTGCGCGCGCCGGCCCTCGAGCGGCTCGCGGCGCAGCAGCACCACGAGACCGTCTCGACGCCGGCCGCGCGCGGGACGATCTTCGACCGGATGGGCGTTCAGCTCGCGATCGGTGAGCAGGCGACGACGGTCTACGCGGACCCGCGGCAGATCAGGAACGCGCAGCGCGTCGCCGTCGAGGCGGGCAAGGCGCTGAACATCGACCCGAACAAGATCTATCCGCAGCTCGTGGACAAGAAGCAGAGCTTCGTCTACGTGCAGCGGAAGGCCGAGCCGGACCGGGCGGCCGCGCTGCAGCGTCGAGGTCTCGCCGGTCTCGGCTTCTACTCCGAGGAGCGCCGGTTCTACCCGCAGCACACGGTCGCGGCGCAGGTGCTCGGCTACGCCGGCGTCGACAACAAGGGTCTCTCCGGCCTCGAGCTCGGGCTCGACGCCGACCTGGCGGGGCGTGCCGGTAAGGAGACGATCGTCCGCGACCCGTTCGGGCGAACGATCGACGTCGTCAGCTCGACCCCTGAGCGACCGGGTCGCGACGTCTTCGTCACGCTCGACCACACGCTCCAGGCGAAGGTCGAGTCGGTCCTGCAGCAGACCGTCTCGCAGTGGCACGCTCTCGGCGGGACGGCGATCGTACTCGACCCGTCGACGGGGGGCGTGCTGGCGATGGCGACTGCGCCGGGATTCGACGCGAACGCCTATCCGCAGGTGCCCCAGTCCGTCCAGCGCAACCGCGCGGTGACCGACACGTACGAGCCGGGGTCGACCTTCAAGGTCGTCACCTACGGCGCCGCGCTAAGCGCGGGCGTCGTCAACCCGAACACGCGCTTCACCCTGCCGCCGTCGATCAAGGTCTCCGACCGCGTGATCGGGGAGGCCGAGCCGCGCCCCACCGAGACGATGTCCGTCGCCGAGATGCTGGCGCGCTCGTCGAACGTCGGCACGATCATGCTCGCCGAGCTGCTCGGCGCGAGACGGCTCAGTCAATGGATCTCCCGGTTCGGTTTCGGGCAGCCGACCGGCATCGACTTCCCGGGGGAGAGCGGCGGGATCATGCTCCCGCTCGACCACTGGACCGGATCGACGATCGGCAACGTCCCGATCGGGCAGGGGATCGCGGTGACCCCCATTCAGATGGCGGCGCTGTACGGAGCGATCGCGAACAACGGCGTCTGGGTGCAGCCGCACCTGGTCGAGCGGATCCGCGGCCTCCGCCCGAAGAAGCCCGCGCACCGACGCGTGCTCTCGGTGCCGGTCGCCCGCGAGCTGATCTCGATGCTGCAGGGCGTCGTGTCGTCCGAGGGCACCGGCGAGGAGGCAGCCGTGCCGGGCTACCTCGTCGCCGGGAAGACGGGCACAGCCGCGAAGCCGGATCCCGAGGGCGGCTACTCGAACACGAGGTACGTCGCCTCCTTCGTCGGAATCGTGCCCGCGAGCGCGCCGCGCCTCGTCGTCCTCGTCTCGATCGACGAGCCGCAAGGCCAGATCTTCGGCGGCGTCGTCGCCGCGCCGGCGTTCCGCGAGATCGCGCGCTTCGCCCTGCAGTACCTGGACGTGCCGCCGGACGATGTGGCCACTCTCGGCAGCGCCAATTCGGGCGCGGCTCAAAACGGCTAGTCCGTTTCGGCGGCGCGCGGTGGACCCAGCCTCCTCCCCGCGGCGAGCATAGTTCCGCGGCGCCCGCGTCGCCAGGGTCGGACACACAAAAGTCCCGCATTTGCGCCACTTCGGCGCTGTTTGCGGCACCGGGTGGCGCCGGGGGACGCTGTTAGACTCGACCGTCGTGGACCTGGAGCGCCTGATCGTCGCGCTCCACGGGAACGGACAGCCGCTGCGCTCTTCCGTTTCCGCGGAGGTGGTCGGGGACCCGGCGACCGAGATCCTCGATCTCGCCTACGACACCCGCGCCGTCACGCCCGGGGCGCTCTTCTTCTGCGTTCCCGGCATGCGCGCCGACGGTCACGACTTCGCCGCCGAGGCCGTCGCGAACGGCGCTGCCGCGTTGGTGGTCGAGCGGCCGCTCGACCTGCCGGTGCCGCAGGTCGTCGTCGCCGACGCACGCGCGGCGATGGCGGCCGCGGCGGACGAGTTCTTCGGCCGGCCGACCGAGGAGCTCGCGGTCGCCGGCGTCACCGGCACGAGCGGAAAGACGACGAGCGCCTTCCTCCTCTACGCCGTGCTCGCCGCCGCCGGCCGCCGGCCCGGGCTCCTCGGCACGATCGAGACCCGCGTCGACGGCGAGCGCCGGCCGGCGACGCGGACGACCGCCGAAGCGATCGACCTCCAGCGGATCTTCCGCGAGATGCTCGAGGCCGGCGACCGCAGCTGCGCGATCGAGGCGACCTCTCACGGATCCGCGCTGCGGCGCCTCGACCGGGTGCGGTTCGCGGCGCTCGTCTTCACGAACCTGAGTCAGGACCACCTGGACTTCCACCCGACGATGGAGGACTACTTCGAGGCAAAGCGGCGGCTGTTCGTAGGCGACGACGCGCCGCCTGCGGCCGTGAACATCGGCGACGCGTACGGCCGGCGCCTCGCCGAAGAGCTTCGCTCCGCCGGGACGCCGCTCGTCACGTTCGGCTTCGACGACGAAGCCGACGTCGTTGCCGAAGGGCTGGACGTAGGCCCGGTCTGGACGACGTTCACCGCCGACGGCCTCCCGCTCCGGACACGCCTCCGCGGCCGCTTCAACGTCGAGAACGTGCTCGGCGTGGTCGCCGCCGCCAGGCTGCTCGAGCTTCCGGACGCCGCGATCGCAGCGGGGATCGCGTCCGTCGGCGGCGTCCCGGGACGCTTCGAGCTCGTCGACGAGGGACAGCCGTTCACGGTCGTCGTCGACTACTCGCACAAGCCGGGCGCGCTCGAGAACGTCCTCCGCGCCGCCCGCGAGCTCGCCACCGGCCGCGTGATCTGCGTCTTCGGCGCCGGCGGCGACCGCGACCGGGCGAAGCGCCCGCTGATGGGGCGGATCGCCGAAGAGCTCGCGGACGTCGCCATCGTCACCTCAGACAACCCGCGCAGCGAGGACCCGGGGGCGATCGCGGAGCAGATCGTGGCGGGAATGGACGGCGAGCCGGAGGTCGAGCTCGACCGGCGCGACGCGATCGCACGCGCGGTCGAGCTCGCGGAGCCCGGGGACGTCGTCGTCATCGCCGGCAAGGGCCACGAGCACGGCCAGGAGATCGCCGGCCGCGTGCTTCCGTTCGACGACCGCGAGGTCGCCTCCGAGGCGCTGCGCGCGCTGCGCACGACCGCGTGATCCCGCTCTCGCTGGACGAGGTCGGCGAGGTCGCGCCGGGGCACCTCCATGCGGCTCTGTGGGCGACGGAGGTGACCGGTCTGCAGATCGACTCGCGCCGGGTCGAGGCGGGCGACCTCTTCGTCGCGGTCGGCGCCGGGATCGACTTCGTCGAGCACGCGCTCGAGCGCGGCGCAGCCGCAGCGCTCGTCCCCGAGGACGCCCACGCGGCGCTCGCCGCACTCGCCGGGCGCGTCCGCGAGCGCAGCTCCGCCCGCTTCGTCGCGATCACGGGCTCAATGGGCAAGACCTCGACGAAGGACATCCTCGCCGCGATCTGCGAGCCGCAGCGGCGGACGGTCGCGGCGGAGCGGAGCTACAACGCCGAGCTGGGCGTCCCGCTGACGATCGGTCGCGTCGAGCCCGACACCGAGCTCTGCATCCTCGAGCTCGCGATGCGCGGCTTCGGGCAGATCGCCGGACTCGCCGCGTTCGCGCGGCCGCACGTCGGCGTGATCACCAACATCGGCCCGGTGCACCTGGAGAAGGTCGGGGATCTCGCCGGCGTCGCCCGCGCGAAGGGCGAGCTGCTGGCGGCCCTGCCGCCCGGCGGCATCGCCGTCGTTCCCGCCGGGTTCGCCGTCGACCGCGATGACCTCGAGGTCGTCCGGGTCGGAGAGGACGTGACGCTGCGGTCGTTCGAGCCGCCCGTCCTCGAGACGTCTCTCGGCACCGTCGAGGTCGACTTCACCGCACGTCACCTGGCGGCGAACGCCCTCACGGCGCTCGCGACCGCCCACTCGCTCGGGGTCGAGCTCCCACCGCGGCTCCACGTCGACTTCTCGGAGTGGCGGAACCAGGAGCTCCCGCTTCCGGGCGGCGGCCTGCTCGTCAACGACGCCTGGAACGCGAACCCCGTCTCCGTCCGGGCCGCGCTCGAGCACCTCGTCGAGCTCGCCGCCGGACGCCGAACGGTCGCCGTCCTCGGAGAGATGGCCGAGCTCGGCACGTACGCCGAGGAGGGGCATCGCGAGGTCGCGCAGGCGCTCGCGGAGCTGGCTATCGACGAGGTCGTCGCGATCGGCCCCCAGGCGCACGCCTACGGCGGCCGCTGGTTCGCGACGCGGGACGAGGCGCTACCGGCGATCGAGCACCTGCTGCGGCCGGGCGACTACGTTCTCGTCAAGGGTGCCCGCGTGCTCGGCCTCGAGCGGATCGCCGAGGCGTTGACCTCGGTGAACGCCTGATGGTCGACGTGCTGATCGCGGGGATCGTCGCGATGGTGATCTCGATCGCCGCCGGGCCGCGCTTCATCCGCTTCCTGCGCCTGCGCGAGTACGGGCAGCAGATCCGGGAGGAGGGGCCTGCGGAGCACCACACGAAGCAGGGGACGCCGACGATGGGCGGCCTGCTGGTGCTGTTCTCGATGGTGATCCCGTACCTGATCCTGAGCAACTACTCGACGCCGGCGCTGACGGTGATGTTCTGCACGGTCGGCTGCGGCGCGGTCGGTTTCCTCGACGACTACATCAAGCTGACCCACCGGCGCTCGCTCGGGCTCTCCGGCCGCTGGAAGCTGCTCCTGCTCCTCGTGATCACCGGCGTCGTCGCCTGGGTCGCCTACCACCGCGACTTCTCGACGGCGATCTATCTGCCGGGCTTCAAGATCCCGCTCTCGTGGGCGTGGTACCCGTTCCTGTTCCTGATCATCGCCGGCGCGGCGAACGGCGTGAACCTGACCGACGGGATCGACGGGCTCGCGGCGGGGACGGGGATCATCGCCGTCTTCACGTTCACGGCGATGACCGTGATCGCGTATATCCGCTCGGGCCCGCCCGGCCACCGCGAGGTGCGGCTGCTCGACCTGTCGATCGTCGGCGCGGCGCTGATCGGGGCGATCGTCGGCTTCCTCTGGTACAACGCCTTTCCTGCCGAGGTGTTCATGGGCGACACCGGCTCGATGGCGATCGGCGGCGCGCTCGCGGGCTTCGCGATCATGACGAAGACCGAGTTCCTGCTCCTCCTCGTCGGCGGCATCTTCCTGGTCGAGGCGCTTTCCGTGATGGTGCAGGTCTTCTCGTTCAAGTACTTCGGCCGGCGGCTGTTCCTGATGACCCCGATCCACCACCACTTCGAGATGAAGGCGTGGTCGGAGACGAAGATCATGGTGCGCTTCTGGATCTTCACGGCGATCCTCTGCGCGTGCGGGTTCGCGCTCTACTACCGCTACTACTTCCGCTTCTTCCGCGGCCAGGGGTGACGGTCCTCGTCCTGGACGGCTCGCGGCTCGGCGACGCGCTCGACGCCGCCGGCGACGAGGACGTGATCGTCGTCGATCCTTCGGCGGCTCGCCTGGAGGAGCTCGAGCGCGCCGCGCGCGACCCGCGCGCGTTCTTCCTGATCGGCGAGGTGACGATCCTGCCGCTGCCCGACCGGTCGGTCGACACCGCGGTCGGCGGCGACGCCGAGCACGAGCTGCGCCGCGTCCTGAGGCGATGAAGCGGGCGGTCGTGCTCGGCCTCGCGCGCTCGGGCCAGGCGGCGGCGGCCTTGCTCGAGCGCCACGGCGTCGAGGTGGTGCGCGCCGACCGGACGCTCGGGAACGACGAGGACGTCTCGCTGCTCGAGGGCGCCGACGTGCTCGTCAAGAGCCCGGGCGTGCCGCGCTCGAACCCGCTCGTCCGCGGGGCGCGGATTCCGGTCTGGAGCGAGGTCGAGCTCGCCGCCCGGTTCCTGCCGAACCCGATCCTCGGCGTCACCGGCACGAACGGGAAGACGACGACGGCCGAGTGGCTCGGCGCGATGTTCCGTGCCGCCGGCCGGCCGGTCGGCGTCGCCGGCAACGTTGGCCGTGCGCTCAGCGCGGTCGAGGCGCCGGCGGACGCCTGGATCGTCTGCGAGCTCTCGAGCTTCCAGCTCGAGGACGTCCACGAGCTCCGGCCGCACGTTGCCGTCCTGATCAACCTCGAGCCGGACCACCTCGACCGTCACGGCACGTTCGAGGCCTACCGTGACGCGAAGCTGCGGATCTTCGAGAACCAGACGGCGGACGACGCGGCGGTCGTGCCGCGGGGCTTCGCCGAGGTCGGGCGCGCGCGCCGGATCGAGTTCGCTGCGACGGACGAGCTGCCAGCCGAGCCTGCGCTGCCTGGACGCCACAACCGCGAGAACGCCGCCGCGGCGACGGCGGCGGCTCGCGCGGCGGGCGTGCCCGACGGGGCGATCGCCGAGGCCCTACGTTCCTTCCCCGGCGTCGCGCACCGCCTGGAGCTCGTCGCCGAACGGAACGGCGTCCGCTTCGTGAACGACTCGAAGGCGACGAACACCGCCGCCGCCCGCCGGGCGCTCGCGGCGTTCGAGGCGCCGCTGCACGTGATCCTCGGCGGCTCGCGGAAGGGCGAGGCCTTCGACGAGCTGGCGCGCGAGCTGCGCGGCCGCGCCTACCTGATCGGCGAGACTGCCCCCGAGCTCGCGGCGGCGCTCGACGGCGCCGGCGTGCCGTACGTCGGGGCCGGCGATCTCGACACCGCCGTGGCCCTGGCCGCGGAGGCGGCGCGACCGGGGGAGATCGTCCTGCTCTCGCCGGCGTGCGCGAGCTACGACCAGTTCCGCGACTTCGAGCATCGCGGAGAGGAATTCAGGAGGCTGGTGCAGAACCTGACCGGGTGAAGCGAAACCATCTCGAGTCGAGCGTCCTCGTTCTGGTCACGCTCGCGCTCGTCGCGTTCGGGATGGTGATGGTCTACAGCGCGACGTCGGCGTCCGCGGCGATTGGCGGCGGCAACTCGATGTACTACCTCCGGCGCCAGGGCCTGTTCGCGCTGATCGGCCTCGTGCTGCTCGTCGTCGCACGGCGCTGGAACTACAGGGCGCTGCGCAACGGGGCCGGGATTCTCGTCGTCGCGGCGCTGCTGCTGCTCCTGTTCGCGCTCGCGGGCGGGCAGAGCATCAACGGCGCCCGCCGCTGGATCGCGGTCGGCGGGCTGACCTTCCAGCCCTCGGAGCTCGCGAAGCTCGCGCTCTGCGCCTGGACCGCGCTCTACCTGACGCGGCGGCCCGTGCCGCGCACGCTCGGCGAGCTGACGAAGCCGATCGGCCTGCTCACGGCCGTCTTCTGCGCGCTGATCCTCGCCGAGCCGGACCTCGGGACGGTGATCGCCCTCTGCCTGATGGTCGGCGCGATGCTGCTCGTCGCCGGCGCGCCGGTTCGGCTGCTCGGTACCGCGTCGGGCATCGGCACGGCGCTCCTCCTGATCGCGATCTGGGTCGAGCCGTACCGCCGCACGCGCATCTTCAGCTTCGTCGACCCGTGGCACGACGCGCAGGGCGCCGGCTTCCAGACCGTCCAGGCGATGATCGGGCTCGGCTCGGGTGGGATCTTCGGCGTCGGCCTCGGGCAGGGCGTCCAGAAGGTCTTCTACCTCCCGGAGGCGCACACGGACATGATCTTCGCGATCATCGGCGAGGAGCTCGGCCTCGTCGGGGTCACGCTCGTGATCGCCGCGTACGCGGCCTTCGGATGGGCGGGCCTGCGGATCGCGCTTCGCTGCCGTGATCCGTTCGGGAAGGCGCTCGCCGTCGGGATCACCACGCTCGTCTGCGGGCAGGCTGCGCTGAACCTCGCCGCGGTCGTCGGGATCGCGCCGCTGACCGGGATCCCGCTGCCGCTCGTTTCCTACGGGGGAACGAGCATCGTCGTCATCCTCGCCTCCGTCGGGATCCTCCTTAACATCGGTCGCGGTGATGCCCTCGAGCTCGCAGCTCCGGTGCGTGGTCGCAGCCGGCGGGACGGCGGGGCACGTCCTGCCCTCGCTCGCGGTCGCGCAGGCCCTGCGCGCGCGCGGCGCGAGCGTGAGCTTCGCCGGCTCGCCTGACCGCATCGAGGCGCGGCTCGTTCCGGAGGCGGGATTCGAGCTCGACCCCTTCCGGATCGTGGGGCTGCCACGTCGTCCCGGCCTGGCGCAGGCGCGGGCGGCGCTGCTGGGGGCGAACGCCGTGCGGGCGTGCGCGCGGATCCTCGCGGCGCGCCGGCCGCACGTCGTCTTCGGCGGCGGCGGCTACGTCGCCGGCCCGATGGTCTACGCGGCGTGGCTGCGCCGGATTCCGGCTGCGCTCGCCGAGGCCGACGCACATCTCGGGCTCGCGAATCGGCTCGCAGCGCCGTTCGCGCGGCGCGTCTTCCTCGCGTACCCGGTTCGAGGGCGCGATGGAGCGAAGTACCGGGTCGTCGGCCGCCCCGTCCCTGCGGTGGAGCCCGTCGCGCCCGCCGAGGCCCGCGCGGGGTTCGGCCTCCCTGCGGAGGGCAGCGTGCTCCTCGTCGCCGGCGGCTCGCTCGGCGCGCGGGTGCTGAACGAGCTGGCGATCGACGCCTTCGGCGCGGCGGGGCCCGCCGTGCTGCACCTCTGCGGCGAGCGCTACGCGGAGGAGCTCGCCGGACGGAGGCTGCGGCCGGACTACCGGCTCCTGTCCTGGACCGACGACTTCGCGGGCGCGCTCGCGGCGTCGGACCTCGTCCTCGGTCGTGCCGGCGGCTCCGTCTGGGAGGTCGCGGCGGCGGGGAAGCCGGCCGTGCTCGTCCCGTCGCCGAACGTGACCGCCGACCACCAGACGAAGAACGCGCGCTACTTCGAGGCGGCGGGCGGGGCGGTCGTCGTCGCTGAAGCCGAGATCGCACGCGTCCCGGGGGTGGTCGGAGAGCTGCTCGCGGACGACGCGCGGCTCGCGGCGATGCGGGAGGCGATGCTGCGGGCCGCGAAGCCGAACGCGGCGGACGAGATCGCCGAGGAGCTGATCGCGCTTGCGCGCGGATAGCCCGCTCGCGGGACGGCGGATCTGGCTTGTCGGCATCGGCGGCGCCGGGCTGTCGGCGTACGGGCTGCTCGCCGACGCGTGGGGCGCGGAGGTGGGCGGCTGGGACCGGAACGAGACGCCGTACCTGGCTGCGGTGCGGGCCGCCGGGCTGGAGGTGCGCGTCTCGCCGGAACCCGAGGTTCCGGCCGGGTGGGAGGTGTTCGTCTCGAGCGCGTACCCGTCGGTCGCCGGCCGGCCGCGTGCCGAGCTGCTCGCGGAGCTCGTCTCCCTGCGCGAGTCGATCGTCGTCGCCGGCGCGCACGGAAAGACGACGACGGCGGCGATGATCGCTTTCGCCCTCCGCGAGACGGGCGGCGATCCGAGCTGGATCGTCGGCGGCGAGGTGCCACAGCTCGGCGCGAACGCGGGGGCGGGTGGAGGGTGGCTCGTCGTCGAGGGCGACGAGTCGGACCGCTCCGTCGCCGCGCTGCGCCCGCGCATCGCCGTGGTCACGAACGTCGGCCTCGACCACCACTCGGAGTTCGCCTCCCAGGAGGAGGTGGCGGCGCTCTTCGACGAGTGGCTGGCGCAGGTGCCGGAGGTCGTGCGCGGGTGGGAGCTGGCGCCGGTCGAGTTCGACTTGCTCGTTCCCGGCGAGCACAACCGGCGGAACGCTGCAGCCGCGCTCGCCGCGCTCGAGCTCGCCGGCGCCGAACGCGCAGAGGCGGCGACGGCTCTGGTGCGCTTCGAGGGCGTCGGCCGGCGGTTCGAGCTCGTCGGCGAGGCCCGCGGCATCAGCGTCTACGACGACTACGCGCACAACCCCGCGAAGGTCGCCGCCGCGATCGCGACCGCGCGGGCGCGGGCAGAGGGGCGCGTCCTCGTGCTGTTCCAGCCGCACCTCTACTCGCGGACGAGGCACGTCGGCGCCGAGCTCGGGCGCGAGCTCGCCGCCGCCGACGTCGTCGCGGTCGCCGACGTCTATCCGGCACGCGAACAGCCGATCGACGGCGTCAGCGGGAAGCTGGTCGTGGACGCGATCGTCGACGCGCGGCCGGGCTTCGTTCCGGGCTGGACGCCCGAGCTTGGCGACGCCGTCCGCTTCCTGGCGGGGCGTGCTCGACCTGGCGACCTCGTCCTGACGCTCGGCGCGGGCGACGTCGACCGCGCGGCGCGGCGGGTTCTCGCGGAGCTCGAAGCGTGACCGAGGAGGGCGTCGAGCTCGCCAGGCTGACGACGGTCGGCATCGGCGGGCCGGCGCGCGCCTTCGCGCGGCCGCGCACGCTCGCGGAGCTCGAGCAGGCGCTCGCCTGGGCGGCGGAGCGGAGCATGCCCGTGCGTCCGGTCGGGCTCGGCTCGAACCTGCTCGCCGCGGACGAGGGCGTGGAGGCGCTGGTCGTGCGCCTCGACGGGGAGCTGGCCGCGGTCGAGGTGCGCGGCGAGCTGCTCGTCGCCGGCGGCGGCGCGCCGAACGCCGTCTGCCTCCACCGGGCACGAGAGGCCGGGCTCGGGGGCTTCGAGTTCGCGTGCGCGATCCCCGGGACGGCCGGCGGCGGCGTCCGGATGAACGCCGGTGCGTACGGCGGCGACTGGCGGCAGGTCCTCTCCCGCGCGCTCGTCGTCGGCACCGGCGGCGCGCGCTGGCGCACGAACGACGAGCTCGCGCTCGGCTACCGTCACTCGGCGCTGGAGCCCGGGGAGGTCGTCGCCCAGGTCGAGTTCCGCCTGTCGCGGCGACCGGCGGCGGAGATCCGGAAGACGGTCGCGGAGCTACAGGCGCGGCGAAAGGCGACGCAGCCGACGAACAAACGGACGTTCGGCAGCGTCTTCAAGAACCCGGACCACGAGCTCGGCGCGGGGCGGATGCTGGAGGCGTGCGGGCTGAAGGGGCACCGAGTTGGCGGTGCCGTGATCTCTCCGCGGCACGCCAACTTCATCGAGAACGCCGGCGGCGCGACCGCCCGCGACGCGCTGGCGCTGATGGCGGAGGCGCGCCGGCGTGTACACGAGCGGTTCGGGGTCGTGCTCGAGCGCGAGGTCGAGCTGCTCGGCGAGCTCGAGCTGCCACCCGTCTAGCGCAGGACCGCGGGCGCGCGCGGCGAACCGGAGTGTCCGATGTCGCCTCGGCCGCTGCTCGTGGTCCTGACCACGCTCGTGCTCGTCGGCGCGGGCATCGGCGCGTACTTCCTCGCGCGAGAGACCTCCGTCTTCGCGCTCGAGCAGATCGAGGTCGACGGTGCGCCTGCCCCCGTCGCGGCAGAGGTCCGCACTGCGCTCGCGGACTACCGCGGAACGAGCCTCGTCTCCTTCGACACTCGCCGCGCTGCGCTCCGTCTCGCCGCCGTCGCCGACGTCGCCGACGCGAGCCTCGACCGTGCCTTCCCGCACACGCTGAAGGTGCGCGTTCGTCTCGAGCGGCCGGTCGCAGTGCTCCGCCAGGGCGTCGACGCCTGGCTCGTTTCGGCGAGCGCACGAGTTCTACGGGAGCTTCGCAAGCCGTATCCGCACCTGCCCCGGATCTGGGTGCCGCGGTCGGTCGACGTCGCGGTCAACGCGACGCTTGGCGGAGTCGGAGCGCAGGGAGTGGCCGCGATCGCTCCGCTGAGGCCACTGCACGTGCGCGCCGACGTCCGCGAAGTGCTGACCGGCCGAGGCGAGCTGACGCTCGTGCTCGCGTCCGGGACGCAGCTGCGCCTCGGCGACAGCGGCGACCTGCGGCTGAAGCTGGCGATCGCGAAGCAGCTCCTCCCGCTGACGCGCGGAGCCGCCTACGTCGACGTCAGCGTTCCGGAGCGGCCCGTCGCCGGCTACAGCAACCCTCAAGTCGAAGGTTGAGGTTCAGACTTTCTCCTGCAAATCGCGTTGACAAGGGGGATCTGAGCCCCTACCCTGCGGGAGCGACGAAGGCAAGTCCGCCCCAATCCTGAAGTAGACCTTGAGCTAGCACATGAGCACACGCGACCAACCCGGAAGCTACCTCGCCGTCCTGAAGGTGGTCGGCGTCGGCGGCGGCGGCACGAACGCCGTCAACCGCATGATCGAGGCCGGGCTGACCGGCTGCGAGTTCATCGCCGTCAACACGGACGCGCAGGCGCTGCTGATGAGCGACGCCGACGTGAAGATCCACATCGGCTCGAAGGTCACCCGCGGCCTCGGCGCGGGCGCCGATCCCGAGGTCGGGCGTGCCGCCGCGCACGAGTCGCGTGACGAGCTGAAGGAGGCGCTGAAGGGCGCCGACATGATCTTCGTCACTGCCGGCGAGGGGGGCGGCACCGGCACCGGCGCGGCTCCGACCGTCGCCGAGCTCGGGCAGGAGATCGGCGCGCTGACCGTCGGTGTCGTCACGAAGCCGTTCGCGTTCGAAGGTCGCGTCCGGTCGGAGCGGGCCGAGGTCGGGATCAACCAGCTCCGCGACCACGTCGACACGCTGATCGTGATCGAGAACGACCGGCTGCTCCAGGTCGTCGAGCGGAAGACGTCCGTCGTCGAGGCCTTCCGGCTCGCGGACGACATCCTCCGCCAGGGCGTTCAGGGGATCACCGACCTGATCACCGTGCCCGGGCTCGTCAACCTCGACTTCGCCGACGTGCGGACGATCATGCGCGAGGCCGGCTCGGCGCTGATGGGCATCGGCACCGCCTCCGGCGAGAACCGCGCCGCCGAGGCTGCGCGCGTCGCCGTCTCCTCGCCGCTGCTCGAGTCCTCGATCGAGGGTGCGACCGGAATCCTGCTGAACGTCACCGCCGGCCCGGACGTCGGGCTGTTCGAGGTCAACGAGGCGGCCGAGGTCGTCACAGCGGCAGCCGACCAGAACGCGATGGTGATCTTCGGTGCCGTGATCGACCCGTCGATGGGCGACGAGGTGCGCGTGACGGTGATCGCGACCGGGTTCGGGCAGCGCCAGCGGCGCCAGCGCCGGCCGGAGCGCCAGCGGGTGACGGTGCCGGACCAGCCGGTCACACGCGAGCGCGAGGGCTTCGACGTGCCCGACGAGATGCTCGACGTGCCGTCGTTCCTGCGCGACGGCTGACGGACAGCCCTTTGGTTCGGCGGCAGAAAGACGAGGGCCGCTGAAGTAGCATCCGCGCCGGTGCAGACCCTCCGCCGGACGCCGCTACACGACCGTCACGTCGCTCTCGGTGCGCGGATGGTGCCGTTCGCAGGCTGGGAGATGCCGGTGCAGTACGAGGGCGTGATCCAGGAGCACCGGGCGGTGCGGGAGGACGCCGGCGCGTTCGACGTCTCGCACATGGGCGAGGTCGAGGTCGAGGGGCCGCGCGCTCGCGAGCTGCTCCAGCGCCTGCTCTCCAACGACCTCGAGCGGATCGAGCCGGGCGCCGCGCAGTACACGCTGCTGACGAACGAGGCCGGCGGGATCGTCGACGACCTGATTGCGTACGAGCTCGATCCATTCCGGTTTCTCCTGATCGTCAACGCCTCGAACCGCGAGACGGACTTCGCGTGGCTGAAGGAGCGGGAGGTGCCCGGCTCCGACGTCCGCGACGTGTCCGACGACTACGGTCTGATCGCGGTGCAGGGGCCACGCGCGCTCGAGCGGCTCGGCCTGGCGCACGCCCCCGCGTTCACCTTCGCGGAGGGCGAGGTGGCCGGCGTGCCCTGCATGGTCAACCGCACCGGCTACACCGGCGAGGAGGGCGTGGAGCTGCTGGTGAGCGCCGAGGACGCGGGTGCGCTCTGGGATGCGGTGGTGGAGCGAGGCGTGACCCCCTGCGGGCTCGGCGCGCGCGACAGCCTTCGCCTCGAGGTCTGCTACCCGCTGCACGGGAACGACATCGGCCCGGATACAGATGCGATCTCGGCCGGCCTCGGCTGGGTCTGCTCGCTGGCGAAGGAGTTCACCGGCGTCGACGAGCTGCGCCGGATCAAGGACGCCGGGCCGGAGCGGCGGCTCGTCGCGTTCGTGATGCAGGAGCGCGCGATCCCGCGCCAGGGCATGCCGATCCTCGAGGGCGGCGAGGTGACCTCTGGAACGCACTCGCCGATGCTCGATCGCGGCATCGGCATGGGGTACGTGCCGGCCGTGCTCGCCGACTCCGGGACCGAGCTGACGATCGACGTGCGCGGGCGCCGGCGCAAGGCGCGCGTGGTCAGGAAGCCGATCTACCGACGAGAGGAGTGACGCCGTGCCGGCCGAGAGCTACCCGGAAGACCTTCGCTACCACCCGGAGCACGACTGGGCGCGGATCGAGGACGACACCGCGACGCTCGGGATCACCTGGTACGGCCAGGACGCGCTCGGCGAGCTCGTCCACTACGAGCCGCCCGACGTAGGCGCGACGCTGACGAAGGACAGCGCCTACGGCGAGGTCGAGTCGGTGAAGGCGGTCTCGGACCTGATCGCGCCGCTTTCGGGAGAGGTGCTCGAGGTGAACCAGAAGGTCGTCGACGAGCCCGAGACGGTGAACGCCGACCCGTACGGGGAAGGGTGGCTCGTTCGGATCCGCGTCAGCGACGCGAGCGAGACCGACGCGTTGATGGACGCGGAGACGTACCGCTCGCACCTCCAGACGCTCTAGCTCGTGAGCTTCCTGTCGCTGACGGACGCCGACCGCGACGAGATGCTCGCGGCCATCGGAGTCGCCTCCGTCGAGGAGCTCTTCCGCGAAATCCCGGAGGGCGTCCGCTTCCGGGGGCGCCTCGACCTCGAGCCCGCGCTCTCGGAGCCGGAGCTGACGGCGCACATGGAGCAGCTGGCGGGTCGCAACGCCCACACCGGCATCGAGCTCTCGTTCCTCGGCGCCGGCGTGTACGACCACTACGTGCCGGCGGTCGTCGACGCCGTGCTCCAGCGGGGAGAGTTCCTGACGGCGTACACGCCCTATCAGCCGGAGATGAGCCAGGGCGTCCTCCAGACGATCTTTGAGTACCAGACGGCGATCTGCGAGCTGACCGGGATGGACATCTCGAACGCGTCCGGCTACGACGGAGCGACGGTCGCCGCGGACGCGTGCTTCATCGCCAAGCACGCGACAGGGCGCTCCAAGGTCGTGCTCGCCGAGGCCGTCAACCCGCAGGTGCGGCAGGTGGTGAAGACCTATGCGCCCGGGTTCGGCCTGGACGTCGTCGAGGTACCGCATCGCGGCGGGACGACCGATCCGGACGAGCTCGCCGCCGCTGCGCGCGACGCCGCCTGCGTCCTCTTCCAGCAGCCGAACTTCTTCGGCTGCCTCGAGCCGGCACCCGATCTCGCTGCGGCCGCGACCGAGGCTGGGGCGCTGGCGGTCGCGCACGTCGACCCGGTCTCGCTCGGCGTCCTCGAGGCGCCCGGCAACTACGGATGCGCGCTCGCGATCGGCGAAGGACAGAGTGCCGGCAACTACCAGTCGTTCGGCGGCCCGCACTACGGTTTCCTTGCCGCCCGCGCCGAGCACACGCGCCGCATGCCGGGGCGCATCGTCGGCGAGACGACCGACGCCGCGGGCAAGCGCGGCTATGTCCTCACTCTGCAGACCCGCGAGCAGCACATCCGTCGCGAGAAGGCCACCTCCAACATCACGACGAACCAGACGCTGCTTGCCCTCGCCGGCCTCGTGCACCTGACCTGGCTCGGTCCGCAGGGACTCAGGGAGGTGGGGGAGACCTGCATGGCGCTCGCCCAGCACGCGAAGGAGCAGCTGGCTGCTGCCGGCTTCGAGCTCGCGTTTCCCGACAAGGCAACATTCAAGGAGTTTGCCGTTCGCGTCGGACGGAACGCGGGTGAGGTAGTCGCGGCCGCGCGCGCTCACGGCGTCCATCCGGGCTACGCCGTCGGACGCGACTACGAAGGGATGGAGGACGCGCTGCTCGTGGCGGTCACCGAGAAGCGAACGGCGGCCGACGTCGCCCGCCTCGTCGAGGTGCTCGCCGAAGTTGCGCTGCCGGCATGACGCAACGTCACACATCCGGCACACATTCGCGACCCGCCGGTTGCAACTCCGGAGTTACGCTCGAAGCGGGTGGAGGCGCGGGGTGGCCCCAAACGGGGAGCGCGAGCCGATGACGAAGCTGATCTACGAGCGCTCGCAACCCGGCCGGCGGGCGTCGTCGCTCCCGCGACACGACCTACCCGTCCCCGATGTCCCCGCCGCGCTCGCGCGCGCCACGCCGCCGCGGCTACCCGAGGTCTCGGAGGCGGAGCTCGTTCGCCACTTCACCGAGCTCTCGACGCGGAACTTCGGGATCGATACCGGCTTCTACCCGCTCGGCTCCTGCACGATGAAGCACAACCCGCGGGTCAACGAGCGGCTGGTCGGGCTGCCCGGCTTCCGCGACCTGCATCCGCTACAGGAAGAGGACGGGGCGCAGGGGGCGCTCGAGCTCGAGTGGCGGCTCCAGGAGATCCTTGCGGAGGTGTGCGGGCTCGATGCCGTCTCGCTCCAGCCGGCCGCGGGCTCGCAGGGCGAGCTCACCGGCCTGATGCTCTTCCGCGCCTACTTCGCGGACCGCGGCGAGGACGAGCAGCGCCGCGAGATCGTCATCCCCGACACCGCGCACGGGACGAACCCGGCGAGCGTGGCGATGGCGGGGTACCAGCTCGTCGGCGTGAAGACGGACGCACGCGGAAACGTCGACGTCGACGACCTCCGCGGCAAGGTCGGCCGTCAGACGGCCGGGCTGATGCTGACGAACCCGTCCACGCTCGGTCTCTTCGACGAGAACATCGAGGAGATCGAACGCATCTTCCGCGGCGCCGGCGCGCTCATGTACTACGACGGCGCGAACCTGAATGCGGTCTGCGGGATCTCGCGCCCCGGCGACATGGGCTTCGACGTCGTCCACATCAACCTGCACAAGACCTTCTCGCAGCCGCACGGCGGCGGCGGACCGGGCGGCGGGCCGATCGCGGTGACAAGCGCGCTCGAGCCGTTCCTGCCCGTTCCCGCGGTCGTCAAGGACGGCGACCGCTTCCGCTTCGACTACGACCGGCCGAAGTCGATAGGCAAGGTGCGCGGGTTCTCCGGCCCCTTCGGCGTCTTCGTGCGGTCCTACGCCTACATCCGCGGCTACGGCCCCGCCCTGCGCGAGATGTCGGAGGCCGCGGTCCTGAACGCGAACTACCTGCTCGCGCGGCTCAAGCACGCGTACGACCTGCCCTTCGATCGGCTCTGCATGCACGAGTTCGTCCTCTCCGCGCGCACGCTGAAACGGGAGCACGGCGTCTCCGCCCTCGACGTCGCCAAACGACTGATGGACTTCGGCATCCACCCGCCCACCGTGTACTTCCCGCTGATCGTGCCGGAGGCGCTGATGATCGAGCCGACCGAGACCGAGCCGAAGGAGCGGCTGGACGAGTTCTGCGACGCGATGCTCGCGATCGCACACGAGGCAGAGGTCAGCCCGGACGTCCTCCGCGAGGCGCCGCACAGCCGCCCGGTCCGGCGGCTCGACGAGGTCAAGGCGGCCAAGCGCGCGGTCGTGCGGTACCTGTTCGACGACCACCCGGAGCTCGCGGACGCAGACGCGGCGCCGGCGGTGGTCGAGGCGCCGAAGGGGGCGTAGTGGACCGCGCGGAGCGCGAGCGGATCCTCGGCGAGCACGCGCCGCGCGACCCCACGATCGGCGAGCGGCGCCTCGCCGACCGGCTCGAGCAGGACCTGGAGGGCAGCCCGCTCAAGGGAAAGCCGCTCGACCGCCGCCTGCGGAACTTCTCGCTCGCCGCGGATCGCTACGCGCTTTCGCTGGCGGGACCGCCGGCGCACTCGCGGCGCCTGCGCGAGATCGAGGAGGAGATCGCCGCGCACGAGGAGTCGCTGCGGGCGGAGTGGGAGAGCCTGGCGCGCCGCCATCGCGGCGACGCGGGCGGCTTTGCGCGCGCATGGCGCGAGCATGCGGCGCGCTGGCGCTTCGACGCGGTGAACGAGCTCATCGCCCGCCACAACCTCTTCTACCCGGTCGAGGCGCGCCTGCCGATGGACCCGCGCACCCGCGACTTCGTCCTCGTCGGCGGCGAGCCGTACCGCATCCGGCCGCTCGACGGGGACTGGATCCTCGCGAGGTTCCCGCCCGACCTGCCGGAGCAAGCTGCGGCCTGACTAGGCCCTGCGGGCGGCAACTTGGGCCGCACGGCCCATTGACCAGCTCGGACCGCACCCCGATCCTGAGCGCATGCTCTGGCGCGCCCTCTGGAGGCGGTATGGCCCTGTCGAGCCGATGCTCGCCGAGCCCGCGCCGAGCGGCGACGAGGATCTCCGGCTCTTTCCGATCGTCGCCCTCGACGTGTGTTACCCCGTCGCCACGCTGCTCGCGCGCGGGCGGCTCGAGGAAGCCGGCCGTCTGGTCTCGGATCGCGCCTGGGTCGCCTCGACGCCTCTCTACGGCTAGTACCGGTCAGCCGGCGGGCGACCCGGCAGCGCGCCGGCGGCCTGCACGCCTAGTCCGCCTGCGCCGCCAGCTGACCGCACGCCGCAGCGATGTCGCGGCCGCGCGTCAGCCGCACCGTCGCCGGGATTCCCGCGCGGTCGAGCACGCCCTTGAACGCGGCGATCGCGGCGCGCGAGGAGCCGGCGAACGCACCCGTCGGGTTGTACGGGATCAGGTTGACCTTGAACGACTTCGGGTCGAGGAGACGTGCCAGCTCCTCGGCCTGCTCGACGCGATCGTTCACGCCGGCGAGCATCACGTACTCGACGAACACCTTCCGCCGGCGCTTCTCGACGTAGCGGCAGCACTCGGCCAGCACCGCTGTGAGCGGGTAACGGTCGTTCACCGGCATCAGCTGGGAGCGGAGCCGCGGATCCGCGGCATGAAGCGAGAGCGCGAGGCGAACCGGCTCGCCGACCTCTTCGACGAAGCGACGGAGCCCGGGCAGCCAGCCGACGGTCGAGATCGTCGTTCGGCGGTGGGTGATGCCGACGTCGGGCAGGCGGCGCGCAGCCGCGAGCACCGCGTCGAGGTTCAGCATCGGCTCGCCCATGCCCATGAACACGCAGTGGTCGATCGGCTCCAGGCGTCGAAAGTGCAGCGCCTGGTCGAGGATCTCTGCTGCGGTCAGGTTCCGGCCGAAACGCATCTGCCCGGTCGCGCAGAACGAGCAGGTGAGCGGGCAGCCGGATTGCGACGAGACGCAGATCGACCTGCGCCCGGCGCGGTAGCGCAACAGGACGGCTTCGACGGGCTTGCCGTCCCAGGTGCGGAAGAGCGTCTTGACGGTTCCGTCGCGGCCCACTGCCTCGCGTTCCGTCGTCAACGTCGAGAACGGGACGGTCTCGACCAGCGCCGCGCGGAGCCGCGCCGGGACGTCGGTCATCGCCTCGTAGCCGGGTGCGCCGGCGGCCGCCCAGCGCCAGATCTGCTCGGAGCGATAGGCGGGCTCGCCTCGCTCGGTGAGCAGCGCGTCGACGAAGTCCAGATCCACGGCGCCACGGTAGCTCGCACCGGCGCCGCCGACCTGCAGCGCCCGCAGCGTCGAGTGGTCTGGGCTGTGCACGAATCGGCACGGAATCGGCTCTCTTCCGCCACCCCGTCGACGCACTTCTCGCGCTAGCCTCGGCCGTGAGGGCGGTGGGTTGCGACCCCACCCTGAGGGTGGGGGTGCGACCCGGGACGCCGGCAAAGGGCGACCCGCCGATACGCTCCGCGCGTGATCGATCTTCGCTCGGACACCGCGACCAGGCCGACGCCGGAGATGCTCGCGGCGATGACGCGAGCGGAGCTGGGGGACGAGCAGGCGCGCGAGGATCCGACCGTCAACGAGCTGCAGCGGCGGGCGGCGGAGCTGCTCGGGCACGAGGCGGCGCTGTTCCTGCCGACCGCGACGATGGCGAACCAGATCGCGCTGCGCGTGCTGACGCGGCCGGGTCAGCAGCTGATCGCCGAGGAGCGCACGCACATCCTCGTCTACGAGGCGGGCGGGCCGGCGGTGCACGCGGGACTGATCACCCGGCCGCTGCCGGGTATCGCCGGGCGGATCACGCCGCAGCAGATCCGGAACGTCGTCGAGACCGCGGACGAGTTCCAGCCGGCCGGGATCGTCGTCCTCGAGCAGACCCACCGGAGCGCCGGGGGGCGCGTGTGGCCGCTCGAGGAGCTGCGCGCGGCGATCGCGGCCGCGCGCGAGCTCGGGCTCGCGGTGCACCTCGACGGCGCGCGCCTGCTGAACGCGTCGGTCGCATCCGGGATCGCGGCCGCCGAGTACGGGGCGCTCGCGGACACGGTGCAGATCTGCTTCTCGAAGTGCCTCGGCTGCCCGCTGGGCGCGATCCTCGCGGGCTCCGAGGAGCGGATCGCGCAGGCGTGGAAGCTCAAGTTCCTGTTCGGCGGGGCGCTGCGGCAGGCCGGCGTCGTCGCGGCGGCGATGCTGTACGCGCTCGACCACAACGTCGACCGGCTCGCGGAGGACCATGCCCGGGCACGCCGGCTCGCCGACGGGCTCGCGGCCGCCGGCCTGCCGGTGGACGTCGACGCGGTCGAGACGAACTTCGTCGGGATCGACGTCGGCTCGATCGGGGTCGACGCCGCGGACGCGCGAGCGCGGATCGCCGACGAAGGTGTTCTCGTCGGGCTGCTCCGGCCGGGCGTCCTCCGTGTCGCGACGCATCTCGACGTCAGCGACGATGACGTCGACCGGGCGCTCGAGCTGATCCCGCGCGCGCTCGGCGTGCTGGTCGGCTAACGGTTGCCGGCGAAGTAGAAGGCGAGCGCGGCGCCGACGTACCCGCCGATCAGTGCGGCGCCGCGCCAGTAGCTCGACTTGCCCCCGGCGAGCAGCAACGCCGCGAGCAGCGCTGAGCCGGCCATCACCGCGATCTCGACCTGGCGGAACGAGAGCGCGAGCGGCTTGATCGCCCAGGCGAGGATCGCGACCGCCGGGATCAGGAAGACGGCGACCTGCGCGCCGGAGGAGAGCGCGATCTCCGTCGCGAGCTTCACGCGCCCGCGCCGGGAGACGACGACGGCGCCGCCGTGCTCGGCTGCGTTGCCGACGATGGCGACGATGACCGCCGCGACGAAGAAGTCGCTCAGGTGCGCCCGGTCGGCGAACGTCTCGATCGTGTGCACGAGGATCTCGGCGACGACTGCAGTCGCCGCGGTCGCGATCGCGAGCACCCCGAGCGCGACACGCAGGCTCCACGCGCCGGCGTGCGCGGCCTCGACATGCGCCGCGCGATGCCGCCTCAGCTCGCGCCGCGTGACGAACAGGTAGCCGAGCAGCAGGGCAACGGCGACCGGGATCGAGAGGACCTGCAGCGAGTGGCGCTCGTGGTCGCCGTGCCAGCTGGGGACGGCCGGGATCAGAAAGAGCAGCACTGCGCCGAGGACGAGCGCGAGCGAGGTGAGCCCGGAGCGCCGGTCGATCGGCTTCGTCGGCCCGACGAGCAGCGAGAACCCGAGCACGAGCAGCAGGTTCCCGACGACGCTGCCGCTCAGCGAGCCGCGCACGACCTCGTACAGCCCGTCGCTGACCGCGAACAGCGAGATGATCAGCTCCGGCGCGTTCCCGAACGTCGCGTTCAGGAATCCGCCGATCCCCGGCCCGGTGTGCTGCGCCGCGTGCTCGGTCGCCTCGCCGATCAGCCATGCCAGCGGAACGAGCGAGATCGCGGCGAGCACGAACAGCGTCACGTCGCCCACGTGGGCGACGAGGTCGACGATCATCGTGAGCGGCGCGAGGCCGAGGGATGCCCACAGGAGCCGTCGCGCCACGGGCTCCTAGCCTATCCGGCGCCCTCTTGTCAAGACTTGCGGAGCGCGAAGCGGCGCGCCCACAATTCGGTCAATGGAGTTCCGCCGCACCGCGACCGAGGCGCTCCCTCTCCGCCCGCAGGACGAGGTCGAGTGCCGGCGGTGCGGGGTGCACTGCGACAAGATCGTCTACCCCGCCGCCTGCGTCGACCGTGCGTGTCCGTTCGTCTACGCGTACGAGGAGTTCGGACACACGTACATCGGCTGCATGCAGAAGGTGTACGACGTCGAGATCGACATCGACCTCCTGCGCGAGGCCGAGCGGCGCCGCGGCGGCTTCGGCGCGATCCGGTCGAAGCGCCAGCCGCTGCCGATGTGCCGCGTCGAGATCGAGGAGACGTACCACCACCGGAGCGGCGAGCTCGGCTGCGTCAACCCCGAGTT
>Ga0070741_10004875_pt1 | contig 30727 bp, 26 predicted proteins | sample Coa_R1_4_FD_66440 | JGI IMG/M metagenome (GOLD analysis project Ga0070741, IMG submission 66440) | Surface soil microbial communities from Centralia Pennsylvania, which are recovering from an underground coalmine fire - Coalmine... | ecosystem: Environmental > Terrestrial > Soil > Unclassified ... | reverse complement strand
GATAGAGATATCGCTTGCGACAATGGGCAAGCCGGCAAACCCGTCGCAGCGCGCAGAAGTGCGCTCGATAAAAAACCTTACGCTGTATGAAAGTGAATTTAAACTGGAGTGGATGGAAAATCCCTGGTCGGATGTCGATCGGGCCGGCGAGTGGCTTCTCAACCTGAAGCAGAAGATTCAACCGGACATAATCCATCTGAATGGTTACGTTCACGGAGCATTGTCCTGGCATTCGCCCGTTATCGTTGTAGGGCATTCCTGTATTTTGTCGTGGTGGCAGGCTGTTAAAGGCCTGCCGGTTCCACCAGATTTTGCGGAGTATAGTAAGAGAGTTAAAAATGGCATTGAGTGCGCAGACCTGATCATCGCTCCTTCGCACGCGATGCTAACGACGCTCGAAAACAATTACGGCGATATCAAACATAAGGCTGTAATCCCGAACGGACGCGAGCCTTCCCTTTTCAACCTTGAGAAGAAAGATAAGTTCATATTTGCGGCCGGCCGTGTGTGGGACGAAGGAAAAAACATAAAAATACTTTCCGAACTTGCCCTTAACTGGCCGATTTTTGTCGCCGGAGATACCACACATCCATCAGGAGAATCGATTGACCTCGAAGGTTTACGTATTCTCGGAAATCTTCCCCCCACGGAAGTCGCTTCGTTTATGAGCAGGGCATCGATCTACGCCTTGCCCGCGCTTTATGAACCGTTCGGCTTATCTGTGCTTGAAGCGGCGCTTGCTGGGTGCGCGCTGGTGTTGGGCGACATTCTCAGCCTTCGAGAGAACTGGGATGGAGCGGCCGTCTTTGTTCCGCCGAATAATGCAAACTCAATAAGATCAGCTATCACAAAGCTAATCGAAGATAGTAACTACAGAAAAACTATGTCGCAACGAGCTCGTGAGCGAGCCCTGACGTTCTCGCCGAACCGCATGGCGACTGGATATATAGACGCTTATGCCAGGGCGATGATGATTTCCAGCGAAAAAAGAAAAAGCACAAGGGAGGCAGTAACTTGCAAGTAGTGATGTTCTACCATTCGTTGGTATCGGACTGGAATCATGGAAATGCCCATTTTTTGCGCGGGATTGCTTCTGAATTGCTGGAGCGCGGGCACAAGGTCCACATTTATGAGCCTGGTGATGGGTGGAGTCGGCAGAATCTGATTGCGGAACATGGCCACGCGGCCATTGCCGAATTTAAACGAGCGTACCCAAAACTGAGGAGCAACAAATACGACTTGAAGACGCTTGACCTAAACAGAATATTAGATGGCGCAGACCTCGTTCTGGTTCACGAATGGAACGATCACGAGCTGGTAAGAAAAATAGGTCGACACCGGGCAAAGGCCAGATCATATCGACTGCTTTTCCATGACACTCATCATCGGGCCGTCACCGACAGCAAAACGATGGCGGCTTACGACCTGAGCAATTATGACGGTGTTCTCGCGTACGGAAAGATTTTGCGCGACCTTTATTTAAAGAGAGGCTGGTCCGAGCGCGCCTGGACGTGGCACGAAGCGGCCGATACCAGGGTCTTTCATCCGATTAAAGGGATCAAACGCGGCGGCGATCTGATCTGGATAGGAAATTGGGGAGATGAAGAGCGCACGGAAGAAATTTACGAATTTCTGTTGAAGCCCGCTGCGGCCCTCGGTCTAAAGAGCCGCGTTCACGGCGTCAGATATCCGGAATCCGCAATTCAGGCCTTGCAGGACGCAAACATTGAGTATGGAGACTGGTTGCCGAATTACAAGGTTCCCTCTGTCTTCGCGCGGTTCAAAGTCACTGTGCACATAACGCGTCGACCTTATACCAGGGCGCTGCCGGGGATTCCGACAATTCGTCCGTTTGAAGCTCTGGCTTGTGGAATACCGTTAATTTCCACTCCGTGGGATGACGTCGAAGGATTGTTTCAGCCGGGGCTGGATTTTCTGGTGGCGCATAACGGAAACCAGATGAGACAGTTTTTAAAGATGCTGATCAATGACAAGTCCGCCGCCAGGGCTTTGGCGAAACATGGTCGACAAACTGTTCTTTCCAGACACACCTGCGCGGACCGCGTGAACAAACTAATGAATATCTACGCGGAGCTTGAGGGCACGGCGCAGAGAAAGGAGATGGTGGCGTAATGGCAGGTCTCGATATATCTTTCTTTGGATCCAGTCTGGTGTCAGCCTATTGGAACGGTGCGGCGACTTATTACCGGGGCATCATTCGCGCTCTCCATCAGCGAGGTCACAAAATAACTTTCTACGAGCCGGACGCGTTCAACCGTCAACAGAATCGCGATATCCCTGATCCTGACTGGGCCACTGTAGTCGTCTATTCCGGAGAGGGAATGGATGGTGTATCGAAAGCTTTAAGTGATGCAAGCAAGGCGGATTTGATAATCAAAGCAAGCGGAGTCGGGGTATTCGATCATTTTCTGGAACAGGCTGTTTTGGAACTTAAGCGCTCTGAACGATTGGTGGCATTCTGGGATGTCGATGCGCCAGCAACGCTGGACAGAATGCGAAGCGATGAATCGGATCCTTTCCGCAAACTCGTTCCTCAATATGATTTTATCCTGACCTACGGCGGCGGCGATCCAGTGGTTAATGCGTACAAAAGTTTTGGAGCACGCGATTGTTTCCCAATATACAACGCGCTCGACCCGATGACGCATTATTCGGTCGAACCTGATCCCAGATTTGAATGCGACCTTGCGTTTCTCGGAAATCGTCTGCCTGACAGAGAAACCAGGGTCGAGGAATTCTTTCTCAACGTTGCACCTAAATTACCAGACAAGGCTTTCTTATTAGGCGGCAACGGCTGGAATGACAAGCCGAGATCAGGCAACGTTCGTTATCTCGGACACGTCTTCACACGCGATCATAATGCCTTCAATTGTACGCCAAAGGCCGTTTTGAATATCAGTCGTGACAGTATGGCCAGTTACGGTTTTTCGCCGGCTACAAGGGTATTCGAGGCCGCGGGAGCGGCTGCCTGCCTGATAACAGACTATTGGATCGGTATCGAGCATTTCCTGGAACCGGACGAAGAAGTTCTGGTCGCGAGAAACGGCGATGAAGTCGCACAACTGCTTCAAGGCTTATCCCAGGAACGGGCTGGAAAAATCGGCGAAGCCGCACGGAAACGAGTGCTGGCCGAACATACTTATTCGCATCGGGCACTCGAATTCGAAAGATGCCTTGACGCCAGCCAGGCTGGATTCGCAAAGGTGGCAATGTGAATCGCGCCAATCTGAAAATTGTGATTCTTGGATTGTCTATCACCTCATCATGGGGCAACGGGCATGCGACGACATATCGTAGTCTGATCAAAGAACTATGCGCGCGCGGTCACGATATACTCTTTCTCGAGCGCGACGTTCCGTGGTATGCAGCTCATCGTGACTTGCCGAATCCCCCGTATGGGCGGACTGAGCTTTACAATGATCTCCAATCTTTAAAAGATGGCTTTACGGCCGATGTCACCGGCGCGGATTTGGTAATCGTCGGTTCTTATGTGCCGGAAGGTGTTGCAGTGGGCGAGTGGGTAACCAGCGAAACCAATGGTATTGCCGCATTCTACGATATTGATACACCGGTTACATTAGCAAAATTGAAGCAGGGCGACACAGAATATTTATCGACGGAATTGATACCACGATATCATCTTTATCTTTCTTTTACGGGCGGTCCGACGCTCACCTATTTAGAAAAAATGTATGGGTCACCCGGCGCTAAACCGCTCTATTGTTCGTTCGACCCCGATATTTATTACCCGAAGAAGCGGGAGGCTCGATGGGATTTAGGCTATCTCGGGACATATAGCAAAGACCGTCAGCCGCCGCTGGACTGTTTGATGCTGGATCCGGCACGACGCAACCGGCAGTTGCGGATGGTCGTGGCCGGTTCTTTATATCCTGACGATATTAAGTGGCCATCCAACGTCGAAAGAATAGATCATCTGCCTCCCGCGCGTCATCGCGATTTTTATTGCGAGCAGCGTTTCACATTGAACATCACCCGAGCAGACATGATCCAGGCCGGATATTCACCAAGCGTTCGATTGTTTGAGGCCGCGGCTTGCGCGACTCCCATAATCAGCGACCATTGGGAAGGACTGGACACTCTATTCGAACCAGGTGAGGAAATCCTGATCTCTCATTCTTCAGAAGATACGATCAGATATTTACATGACATCAGCGAAGAGGAAAGAACGAAGATAGGTGAGCGAGCCAGGTTGCGAGTTCTCTCCGGACATACTTCCGCGCATCGCGCGTCAGAGCTTGAGGAATATGCGTATTCGCTGCTTGGCAAATAGGTTTGCTGGAACGATTTTTCTGAGAATCACATGAATGGACATTCCGAAAACACCCGTCGATCTGCCGATTTGCAAAGCGAAATCGAGAAACTTGGTCCGTGGTTTCACAACCTGCATTTGCCCGATGGTTCTCAGACCAGATCGGATCATCCACTGGGAGATTTCCCTTTGTTTAAATGGAAACAGATTGAAACCCATTTACCAGGGGATTTGCGTGATTGGCGTGCGCTCGATATTGGCTGCAATGCCGGATTTTATTCTTTCAAACTTGCCGAACGCGGAGCATCCGTCACCGGGATTGATTTGGATCCACACTATCTTCGCCAGGCCGAATGGGCCGTTGAGCAATATGGGCTGAAGGATCGCGTTCATTTTAAACAGATGCAGATCTACGATCTCGTTCATCAACCGGAGACCTACGATTTGGTTTTATTCATGGGAGTCTTTTACCACCTGAGATATCCCCTGCTGGGGCTGGATATTGTGTCCCGAATACTTCGCCGCTTGATGATATTTCAGACAATGACTGTTCCAGGCGAGGAAGTTTACGAAGATACTTTCGATCGAGACATAATGGATCGGGAGGCTTTGCTGGAACCTGGATGGCCGAAAATGGCCTTTCTCGAGCATAGGCTCGCTAATGATCCGACAAACTGGTGGGTTCCAAATCACGCAGGTGTCGAGGCAATGCTTCGCTCGGCTGGTTTGCGCGTGATCAGTCGTCCAGGACATGAAATATATCTCTGCGAGCCAGACACCAACCGCAATTCAGAAACATCAATCCAAATAAAAGAGGAGTTGTTGTCGGCTACGGGATCTTCTTTTACCAAGACATCAGGCAATAGCGAGGAGGCTCAGTGATCGAAGCAATCAAATTCTGGAACGAGCCCAATAATCTTTCTCATTGGGATTTTCAGATGGACCCTGAATGGAAAGAGTTTGCCGAAATGACCTGTCTGGCCGCTGACGCCGTTAAATCGATTGCGCCAGCAATTCAGCGGGTGCTGGGCGGAATTTCGCCGATTGATCCTAATTTTATCTGTTTGTTGAAAAGTTATGGCGTTCTCGACAATCTCGATGCGGTGGCGATACACGGATTTCCGCTGGATTGGAATCACTGGAACATCAATGACTGGCCTAAAAAGGTCGCCGAAATCGAGGGGGTAACAGATCTTCCGGTATGGATCACCGAAGCTGGAGCATCCACATTCGGGGCGGACGAAGTGCAGATATTTGGATTGCAGCGAACAACAGAGCTTCTGCTGAATCGAGTGGAAAGAATATACTGGTACAGTCTGCTGGATCTACCTCCAGCGTGGGAGGCTACGACCCGGCACAAAGAAAGCGAAGGAAGTTCGTACTATCGTCATTTCTACATGGGATTGATCAGGGCGGATGGCACGCCAAAGCCGTCAGTAGATTATTTCAGTCCAAATCTGGGTATTTGCCAATGGTTTCACTTTCAGGATCATCGCCTGGATTTCGCTGTTGATTGGTTAAAGCGTCTGGGCGTCAAAAAACTGAGAACTGGTATCAGCTGGTCGGACTGGTATCGACCGAACGCGTTTGAATGGTTCGATAGACAGATGCGAGCGCTCGAAGACTTCGACACGACAATCACGTTGTGCTTCACTCCGGCATCGAGGGGAAAACGCGAGTGTTATACCAGTCCCCCACAGGATCCGCGCGAATTTGCTGAGTTTGCGGTTCAAGTAGTAGACCGCTACGTTCTTCAGCCTCAACGGGAAAAATACGCCACGCGAGAGCTGGTTGAAACTGTCAAACTATAATAACGGAGCTACCGCCCATGACTATGTATTTGCTTATCCGTCATGCGGCAACTAACATGGCCGGCAGAGCTCTCGCCGGCAGGATGCTAGGCGGACATTTGAATCGCGTCGGGAAAGACCAGGCGAAACTCCTGGCTCGACAACTCCGAACCGCTCCCATCACCGCCATTTACTGCAGCCCGTTGGAACGCGCCCAGGAAACGGCTGAGACGCTTGCAAATGAGATCAACCGGCCAATAACCGTTTTACCGGATCTCACCGAAATCGAATTTGGCAAATGGACCGGTCATAGCTTCAGGGAATTGCTTTCCGACAAGAGGTGGAAAAACTACAATTCTTTTCGAAGCGTGATTCGCTCGCCGGACGGCGAAATGATGCTGGAAGTACAAACCCGCGTTGTTGCTCTTCTTGAGAAACTTCGGATTGTGCACCCTGACGAAATGATTGCAGCTATAAGTCACGCCGATGTCATCAAAGCAGCCATTGCGCATTATGCCGGGATTCCGCTTGATCTGTTCCACAGAATAGAAATCAGCCCTGCTTCTGTTAATATCGTCGAAGTCAGCGATTATGGACCGAAAATATTTCGGTTGAATGGAACAGGCGATTTGTCCGGTATATTGTGGCCAAATAACAATTCGACTAAATAAATAGCGTAACCATCAGTCCGATCGTAGCAGCGAACGTTGCCGCTGTCGTAATCCAACCCAATATGTTGATGCCCAACCCATTAACCTTTTTACCCATCACCGCTCTGTCGTTAGTCATCAGCATAATCAAGAGCATCAGCGGCGGAGTTGAAAACCCCTGCACAATTCCGGAAAGAACCAGTGCTTTTATAGGATTGATTCCAAGGAAATTTATTAATACGGCAATCACGGTGAAGACCGCAATTACGAGATAAAAGCGTTTAGCCTCGCTCGGCTTTGCGTGGAGTCCGTTTTCCCAGCCGAGTGTCTGACACAGGTCGTAGGCCGCACCGGTTGTCATTACCGGAATGGCCAGAAAACCCACCCCAATTACACCGGCGGCGAAAAGAACACCGGCGGCATTGCCAGCCAAAGGGCGCAGCGACTGCGCCGCCTGCGCGGCTGAATTAACATCAGTCTGTCCTGATTTAAACAAAGTAGCGGCCGTGGAAAGCACAATAAAGTACATGACTACGTTCGAAAAAAACATTCCGACCACCGTGTCCCATCTCGTCTTCGATAATTCTGCTCTGGTCGAACCCCGCCGCTCAAACAGATGAACGCGACCTTTTGCGATCTTTTCCTCAACCTCTTCGTTCGACTGCCAGGTGTACAAATATGCCGACAAGGTGGTACCAATAACTGCAACAAGCATTGACAGAAACTCGCGATTAAATTGAATCGTCGGAATCAGGGTTCCTTTGATGACCGGCCATAACTGGGGTTTGGCTAAAATCGCAGATCCGACGTACGTCAAAAGCGCCAAAGCCAACCAGCGAAAAATATTTCTGATTAATTCGTATGACCCGAAAAGCTGCAAAAGCAAAATCGATAGCGCAATCGGGAGTATTAGTATCCGAATTGGAATCGGTACAAGAAGATTGACCCCGGCCGCCATTCCGCCGATATCGGCTCCTGCTTCGACGATATTGCCAATCAAGACTCCGACAAGCGCTGGATACAAAATCCATCGCGGATACCGATCTTTTATGACATCGAATAAGCCCTTGCCAACCACTTGTCCTAATTTTGCGGAAAGATATACGACCGCGCACATCATGGGGAATGTGACTGGTGCCATCCACAGAAAGGACGGACCAAACTTCGCGCCTGCGCTGGCGTAGGTCCCAATAGCTGACGGATCGTCATCAGCAGCACCGGTAATTAATCCCAGCCCTAGAGCCCTTAACGTGTACTTTCCTTCTTTATTGAACCACTTCCTTTTAATCTGCATTTCTCCAGAGCTTCTAAAAAGGCAAGAACACAGGTTCCACTGGCTGGCAGGATGGTTAATGAACGGGAGAGTTATTTTGTGATCACAAACCAGAAACTGGTTACGGCTTTAGCACCACTTTTATGCAGTTATCATCTTTATTCCTGAATTTTTTGAAAGCTTCGGGGGCCTCATCAAGCGCCATTCGATGGGTAACGACGAAGCTCGGATCAATGTCGCCGTTTTGAATTCTAGCCAGCAGTTTGTGCCAATATTTTTGCACGTGCGCCTGACCGCTTCTGATTGTAATCGATCGATTCATAATTGAGCCCATGGGAAATTTGTCAATAAATCCTCCATAAACACCCAGAACCGAGACAGTGCCGCCATTGCCACAGCACATAATCGCCTCGCGCAACGCATAAGGTCTGTCTGACTCCAGCATTAATGCTGTTTTAGCGGTGTCGTAAATATTGGCCAGACCGATGCCGTGAGCTTCCAACCCCACGCAATCAATGCAAGAATCGGGTCCGCGACCTCCCGTCATTTCCATCATGGTGTCGTAAACGATGTCCTCTTCGTAATTGATAACCTCGGCGCGACCCTCTTTCGCCATCGCCAGGCGTTCTGGAAACCGATCAATTGCTATTACGCGCTCTGCTCCAAGAAGAAAAGCACTGCGGATCGCGAATTGTCCGACCGGACCGCATCCCCACACCGCTATTGTGTCACCCGGTTTAATGTTGCACATATCTGCGCCCATATAGCCTGTAGGGAAAATATCGGAAAGAAATAGCACCTGCTCATCTGTTAATCCTTCAGGAATTTTCAGCATTCCGATATCGGCGAACGGCACACGAGCATATTCAGCCTGCCCTCCCGCATATCCACCTGTTAAATGTGAATATCCAAAAATACCGCACGGAGCGTGACCGAATAATTTCTCTGCCATCCACGCATTGGGATTTGTGTTCTCGCACAAGGAAAACATTTCGTTTTTGCAGTAATAACAATTTCCACAGGAAATCGGAAAGGCGGTAACCACCCGGTCACCGACCTTCAGATTTTTCACTTCTTTGCCTACCTCGACGACTTCGCCCATAAACTCGTGTCCCATGACGTCGCCTTTCTCCATCGTGGGTATGAAACCGTTATAAAGATGAAGATCAGAGCCGCAGATCGCCGTCGACGTAATTTTCAAAATCGCATCTCGTTGATTGATGATCTGCGGGTCGGGAACTTGTTCAACTCGTAATTCGCCTTTACCGTACCAGCAATTAGCTCTCATTGGTTTCTCCCTTTCAGTAGTTCCATCGAATTAATAACGTATTTCAGAGCTTCGAGCTTTGCTAACCGTTGAACTCGCCTCTGAATGGCTGGGCCGGTCTTTGTTCCGTCAGCCCTGTCCCTAACAATGTGGCATCCGATAGCACGACATCGCCTGTTTCCATTACTTGTTTAAATCTGCGCAGGTCATCTTCAATTTGCTGAGAAGGCTCTTCGCCAAAGAGCATAGCGATAGCGTCGCCGAGCAATCCACCTGGGGCAAAATACTCGACCTCGACTTTGACAATTGTGCCGCGGTTGCCTGGAGCCTTTTTGAAAAGGACTGTTCCGGAATTTTTGATATGCGAACCTTCCAGCGACCGCCAACCTATTTTTTCATTTGGCCGATCGTCAGTGATCATCGCATCCCACTCAATTTCCTTACCCGCGGGACCTTTCGCAATCCAATGCGAGCGATTCTCGCCCACCAGCTCGACGGATTCGAGATGGTGCATAAACGAGGGCAAGTTCTGCAGGTCGCGCCAGAATCGATAAACTTCTTCGGCGGGTCGATTAACTATTATGCTTTTTATAACGCGAATAGAGCCGCTGGATGTGAGCTTTCCGGAACTTCGGCTGAGTCGTTTTGCGCATAGAATATCAAGCACGGTTACCCCCGCGACTGTGGCGATCGCCGCGCTCAGTTTGCCGCGCTCGGCTTTCGGAGACGCGAATCCGGCGGTCAGGCAAGCCAAATCCATTATGTCGCCCGCAACCCGTGACCACATCCATTCGGTAGGTTTCCGTTTTGAAAGAATGCCGATACCGCTGGCGAGCTCGCGCCCACCAAAGGCTCTCAATAAAGTAGAATGACTGTCCTCTTTTCCGTCGCTAAGTCCTGCAATTTTACAGATCTGTTTTGGAGCGAGAATCTCGCCGAGACCCAGACCGATACTGAACCAGCCCAATGCCTGCGCCAGTTTCTCTCCATCGTGCCTGTGTGATTTTGATTGGTACTTTCTATCGTTATCTAATCCATCTATCAAGGCTGCTGAGTGATAGCCGCTGATAGACCGAATGCTGTCGCTAACGTTGGTGGTTGTTTCTTGTGTTGCCATTGTTTTTCCCTTCTTACTAAACTGTCCGCAGTCTCACCGAATCCCTGACGACCAAGTCCAATTGTGAACTGTTTCGGTATTCAATGCGCTGGCGGTTGGAACTGTTGGCAATTAGAGGTCCACGGAACGATTTTGTTAAGTGGTTCTATCTTAATCGGGAAACCTGATTTCAAAATCGACGTAATCGTTGAATTCAGATTGAACAAAACAATCGATTCCTGCCAGTCGCTGGTTGCGGTTTCAACGGAATGACCTCGATTCCATCGGCGGTATTATTCTTGCAGCCGCATATCGTCGTGACACTCTCTCCGAATTACGACTTTGAACAAGTCAGTTTTTGAGAGGCTCTTAAAGAGATGGTATGACAATGATCCAAATCAAAAAACTGCAAGGCTCTTCCGAATTTTAATAACAAAATAATTAATAGCGTTGAGGGAGAAATAGTTTTATGGATTCAGATACGCGTCCGTTAGCCGTGGTGACAGGGGCATCGTCAGGAATAGGTTTCGAGCTTGCGAAATGTTGCGCGCGCGAGGGGTTTGATTTGCTGGTTGCGGCGGACGAACCCGCGATACACGAAGCCGCGCGTCAATTCGAGACTTCCGGAATCTCGGTTCAAGCAGTTGAGACTGATCTGGCTACCCTCGAGGGTGTCGACAAACTTTACGCGGCGCGAAATGGAAGGCGCGTCGATGCCCTTCTGGCAAATGCCGGTCGTGGTCTGGGCAAAGGATTTCTGGATCAGGATTTCAATGACGTGTTGCACGTTATTAATACCAACATCGCGGGAACAGTCTATCTCATCCAGAAGATAGGAAGAGATATGCGCGCACAAGGTCACGGACGGATACTTATTACGGGCTCGATAGCCGGTTTTATGCCGGGAAGTTTCCAGGCCGTCTATAACGCCAGCAAGGCTTTTCTCGATTCATTCTCTTTCGCAATCCGCAACGAGCTGAAAGACACTGGCGTTACCGTTACCTGCCTGATGCCGGGCGCAACAGAGACGGACTTTTTCGAACGAGCCGATCTGATGGACACCAAAATAGGACAACAGAAAAAATCGGATCCCGCCGAGGTCGCACAGATGGGATTTGACGCGATGATGAAAGGTGAAGGCGAAGTGATTACTGGATGGATGAATAAATTAAGGACGGCGATGGCTTCGATTTTGCCAGCGGAAACAATGGCCGAAGTACATCGCGGCATGACTGAGCCGGGCTCTGCTAATAAATAAACCCGGCCTATTTGTTTTATACCAAAACATCAAGAGTCGGAGATTAGAATTGGAGGTCTAATAAAATGGATGCGTTAGAGTTGTTGAAGGAAGATCATGAGAAAGTCGACGATCTCTTCGAGCAGATAGAGGAAGCCGAGGAATCCGAAAATGGCAAATCCGACAAGCTCAGGCTATTCGAATTGATCAAAACGGAGCTGGAGACCCACACTCGGATCGAGGAGACCGTTTTTTATCCGGCGTGCAAACAGTACGAGAAATTAAGAGGTATGGTTGAAGAGGCGCTTGAGGAACATAAGCTGGTCAAAACGTTATTAACCGAACTTTCAGCCATGAATGAAGGCAGTGAGGTCTTTGACGCAAAATTGAAAGTGCTGCAGGACAACGTCGAGCATCACGTGGACGAAGAAGAAGACGATCTATTTCCAAAAGTTCGTGATGAAATGAGTCAGGACCAGATCGACCAACTGGGAGCAGCGCTGGAGGCAGCCAAATCTGAATAAATTCAACGTTCGCCATCACTGAAGGGCTAAATCCGATGATTGCAAGAAGGCGGTCTTCGCTCACCTCCTGGTGACGTGTTGTGCTCGCCAAAAACAACACGGATCTCTCGGATCGACTCCGAATCGGTCAATCGTGTCTGTTCTTGTGACACATTTGAGGCAGAGTTTCAGCAAATCTCATGGTAAACTGCTCAGCTTCATTTCTGGAACTTATCAGATGAATTATGACCAGATGCTCAATGTGGCTGTTGAAGAGGCAAAGATTGGCCTCGAGGAAGGTGGCATTCCCATTGGAGCAGCCTTGTTCGACAACCAGGGCAATTTGCTCGGACGCGGACATAACCGCAGAGTCCAGGAAGGCGACCCTTCCGTCCACGGTGAAACCGATGCATTCCGCAAGGCGGGCCGACAACGCAACTACCGAGATAAAATCATGGTCACAACCCTTGCCCCATGCTGGTATTGCTCTGGTTTGGTCCGTCAGTTCAATATCGGAACTGTAATCGTGGGTGAATCCGTGAATTTCACGGGCGGAATCGATTGGCTGAGGGAAAATGGCGTTAATGTAGTCGATATGAACTCAGCCGAATGCATTCAAATTCTCTCGGATTTCATCGCCAAAAATCCCGCAGTCTGGAATGAAGATATCGGCGAGCCCTGAAACCCGCACCAGTCAGAATCCTTACTAATTTGATTGCAGAATCGGCCTAAAAGCCGTAGCATCGCCCTGTGTGGGGTAAGTGATCAACGTTTTGGAGCGCTCAATAATGGCGGAAACTCAGATGGTTCCAGAAAATCCGTTCGCTGAGATCAAAGAGATGATGGCTCTGCTGGTTAGCGATGCCCTGCGCAGTTACGCTTTGCAAGAAACAGACGCGCAATGTTTCCGGCGTGTTTACGCGCGAACGGTATTTGGCCTTATTGAGGCCCTGAACGATAACATGAAACAAATTGCCCTCTGGTCGCATCTTCTTGGCGGTCTTAAGCCTACGGCTGCTGAAATCTCTCTTTTAAAAGAAGAAGCCTATGACCTGAACGAAAATGGAGAGCCGCGACGCAAACGAAATTATCTGGACCTCAGTCGCAATGTTCGATTTACTTTTAAAGTTTGCGCCCGACTGTTCGAATGCGACTTTTCAGTGAGACCGGATGATGATTGGAAAGCATTCGTCAACGCGATTGAAATCAGAAACAGACTTTCGCGTCCAAAGACGGTAGACGATCTGACAATATCTGATCAAGAACTTGAGACAATAGACAAGGCTCACGACTGGTACAGGAAAGCGCTTCTGGACATCTTGCGAAGCATCCGCCGAAGTGACGACAACAAGAGATAGTCTTTTAATCCCAGTTTTGAAGAACAGCTTCGACGACTGAACTTGCTTCACCTCGCACACTTTTCAGAATTTGAGCATTAGGCACGACTTTTTGAAGAGTAGACAACGTCAACTCTGGCTGCCTGCGGATCGCAACGGAATTCTCCAATAAAGCCAGCGTTCCCTGCCCGGCGGAAAGTGGTTGCGGACGCCATTTTGCTCCTTTTTTGTATTTGCTGACAATCACCAGTCCAACAGGCAGCGGTTTTTTGCCCGCAACACCTCCAAGAGTCTCAACCTTGTATTTTGTCTGCTCAAATGCATCAGTTTTCCTGATTCCCAGGGGCCTGGCATAAGGATGAACATTGCCGTTCGAGTCCAGAACTGCGTATTCGTCAGAGTAATAGATTGCGCCCGCGCGGACAAACTCGGCGACCAGCGTGGTTTTACCGCTATAGCTTCGTCCGGGTATCACGATCGCGCGGCCCTGCCAGCCAACCACGCCCGCGTGAATAAAGACTCGCTTCGGGGCATATTCGGCGACATAGAGTTGCACCTCAGATTCGAACGCATCCAGCAACCTGGTTAGATTAGATATTCGGGCAATCTCAGACCCATCGTTGTATAGCTTCTTCTGCTTTCCTATAACAAATGAGTACAACCGATCGATCACATGAGATTTTGAAGGTTTCGATCCGGGCGGAAGGTGTTCAAAAATTCTGTCCAGGTATGCGGCTCTATTTACACGAACGCCAAAACGCACCCCGTATGAAATGATCGGAATCACAACTTCCCAATCCAAATTATTGAGTTTCTGCATTTCCATGGAACTGTTTTTCGGTTTGATTCGATTGATGAAGTTGTGTGTGTCAATCTGTTGCAAAACAAAAACCCAACCCTCGACAAATTCGTAAGTTCGGTATGGTAGCATTAACGGCAAAACGGTTCGAGCTTTGATTGGTAACGGAGGATCATCATGCCCAAAGGATTCATTTTAGATCACGTAGCATTGATCGTTCACGATATCGAAGCTTCGGCGGCTTTTTACATGAAATATGCGGGCATGAAGATTATCCACGAACGAGAAGAACATGGAGTGCGCGTTAAGTGGGTTCAGCTTCCCGATCAAACAGATTTTATGATCGTGATGATCGAGAACAAAGACTTCAGTTCCGAAGGCAAACATTCAATGGATCATTTCGGTTTCCACGTAAACAATCGCGAACAGATCGATTCAATTGCCAGTCAAGCCAAAGCAGATAATTGCCTGAAAATCGATGCTTATGATGGCGGACCGATTCTCGGCTATCTATGCGAGGTTCGCGACCCTGACGATAATGTTCTGGAGTTTGCTTACGATCAAATGGCCGTGGAACCGGCGTAAGTCACTGTCCGACCAGCTTTCTGGCCTGCTTCTGCCATTTAAACGCGAAGAAAAGTTTGAGTCCCGCGCTCAACGCAAAAACAGAGGCCATAACGCCCAGAAAAATCGGACTTGCTTTCGGCGCGTATTTGATCGCGCCCAGACTTATGATCAGACCCGCAATACTTGCAAGCGAATATTTTTGGAGGATCCGTGATCTCATCATCAGATCGTCATATTCAGCCCGTATATCTTCGTTAGTGTTCAATCGTTACCTTTCCAATAAAACCGCTAAGAATCCTAACACAAATTGAACCACAGAGAGCGCAGAGGACACAGAGGATTTAACGATTTTCTCTCTGCTCCGTATATTCTCTCTGTTGAATTCTCACAAAGCAAAGAACTCAGCCAGTAAGCCATGGAAGTGGTGAACGCCGTTTTCACGCTTAACTGAATAGCGGCCGCTGTTGTAAGTTCGCGATTTTAATCCGCGATGTACGGTTTCACAGATAGCGATGTCTTCGATCTGAATCTCATCGCTGAACTCAACTGTTTTGTTAACGATTTCGCGAACCGCAGGATCTTGAGGGTTCTTGAAATACCACTCAAAAACTGTGAGCGTTCGATCAGGACTGAGCGGCAAAATCAGATTGGTTGAATAATTGTCCGGATAAACATTCAGCATCAGATTCGGGAATATCCAGTAATACTGGGCTTCATCGTTGCTGCTTTCGACTCTGATTTTTGCGTTGTCGATCTTTTTGATCGGCGAGTGCTGAATCGAGTAATAGCGTTTGGTTTCGGTTCGATATTGCGTATAATCGAGCTCGCGATTGAGGGAAGGATGAACGATCGGTATGTGATAACCCTCCAGGTAATTATCGACATAGACCTTCCAGTTGCAGTCGATATACCAATCCTTGCGCGCGGCCAAACGCATTCCGGCGAAATCACGATCTCCGACGCGTTCGGCGATATCGCCAAGCGCATCGCCGAGCGTCATCCCATCAGAACTGAGCCGCACAAAAACAAGCGAGCCCCAGGTTGCGACGCTGAATTCAGGGAGTCCGTTTGCTTCCTTTTTGAAGCACTCAACACCATCAAATTCCGGCGTTCCGAGTAGACGGCCGTCGAGCGAATATGACCATCCGTGATATCCGCATCTGAACGCGTTGCAGTTCCCTTCCCCGCTTGCAACTGGACCTGCGCGATGACGGCAGACGTTCGAGAATGCGCGGAACTTCTCGTCAGCTCCGCGCACGACGATGACGGGCTCATCTGCGATAGTGGTTGTGAAATAATCTCCGGGCGCCGCAATTTGGTCGGTGCGACCGACTAGCTGCCAAGTTCGGGCGAAGACTTTCTCTTTCTCTCGAGCCAGAATCTCGCTGTCGAAGTACCACGCCGAAGGAAGCGTCTCTGCATAAGCGAGACGTCTGTCGAAAGCCCATTCCAGTTCGCCCATCAAACCTCAAATCTAGGCCGCTGGCGCGGGATTGTCGCTGTTGAAAATGTCAGTCGTGACTCTCCAGCCACCGTTTGCCTGTCGGCGATACGTCACCACGTATTTGCCGGTATCTGTAATCTTGCTGCCGTCTGGCGCATTTATCGTCAGCGTGTACTTGCCCTGAAGGCACGCCAGTGAGCCTTCGCTGTCTAGTTTAACAGCCTCAAGCTTAATTGACGAAGCTCCTTGATTAATCAATTCCTGAAGAAATGCCTGAATATTGGCTCTTCCGTTAACAGCCGGGTGATTCGGCGGCATCAATACAGCGTCTTCCGTATAAAATGCATTCACGAGCGCTGCTGGATCTTTTGCCGCTACGCCTTGCTCAAATGCGATATCCAATTGACGGAGCTCGTTTTCCAAAGTCATTCTTGCTTCTGCCATTTTGTCCTCCACTGATGTTAAGATTCGGTTATAAAACCACTACGTAAGCAGCCATCGAAATGGTTTGTTGTTGGCATTGTATATCGCGAGTATGGTTATAATGGCAACGTGTCGGTACCAGCGCGTTTCGGAGAAGATTTTTGGCCTCACATAAAACCAATAATTATAGACTGGCAATCACTGGAACCATCATCACTCCAGATTCCGTAATCGATGGCGGCCTCGTACTCGTTGAAGATGGTCTTATCTCGTTTGTTGGTAAATCCAAAGACGCTCAGCCAGAACCAAATTCCACTATTATCGATGCGACAGGGAAATTTATATTGCCTGGATTGATTGACACGCACGTTCATGGAAGCCACGGCGATGATGTGATGCTCGCCGGAGTTGAAGGCATCAAGCGCATTTCCAAATCACAGCTTCAATACGGAACAACTTCTTATTTACCAACGACGTTATCCGGCAGGCACGAAGACCTGTTGCGCGCGCTCGAAGATTGCCTCAACGCCGAGAACAACACTGAGCCTGCCGCGGAGATTCTGGGCATTCATGTTGAAGGTCCATTTATCAATCCTCAGAAGAAAGGCGCACAACCTGAGTCAGGTATTCGCGAACCCGATCTTGACCAGTGCAAAGAATATCTGCGTGCAGCTCCAGGACGAGTCAAGATGATGACTCTCGCGCCAGAGCTTCCCGGAGCAATCGAACTAATAAAACTACTGGTGCAAAACACAGTGATCGCTTCGCTAGGCCATTCCGAAGCGGATTACGACACCGCTCTTGCCGCAATTGAAGCGGGAGCTACACACGCAACTCATTTATTCAATGCGATGCCTGCAATTCACCATCGAAAGCCGAGCCTGACTTTGGCCTGTTTGCTCGAACCCGAAATCAGAGCTGAGATCATCATTGACGGAATGCATGTCGCACCTGAAATGGTCAAAATGGCCGCAAAGATGAAAGGCCGCGACGGACTCGCGCTGATAACAGATGGGATTGAGGCTGTCGGGCTTCCTGATGGGGAATATATGTTAGGAGACAGCAAAGTCCGCGTAGGAAATGGTCTTTGCACATTGCTTGACGGCACAACAATAGCGGGATCGACTTTAACGATGAACCGTGCGATTGGTAACGCAGTTAACAAAGCTGGATTGAGCCTGGTCGACGCTGTTTATATGGCCTCCACCTTACCCGCGCGTTTTTGTGGCGTTGAAGGCCGGAAAGGGTCGTTAGAAGTTGGAAAAGATGCAGATGTTGCGATCCTGAATACTGATTTTTCTGTGAACAGAACAATTCAAAATGGCCAGACGATTTATCAATTGCCCAGGTAGAATTGGAACTTGCAGAAAGAATGTAGGGGCAGGGCTCGCCCCTGCCCGGATCGGGCGAAACACGATGAAATATTTGGTTAACGATCGTTTAATTGCCTATCGGCAATCCGGGCAGGGACGAGCCCTGCCCCTACAATGTTTTTTCGCGGCCTTTTTCGCTGATGTCCTTCGTTAATCTACGAACCTAGTAGCCACTGATCAACTTGCTCACAAATGATGTGAATAATTACAGCATGAGCTTCCTGAATTCGCGCGGTAACATCGTTCGGCACTACAACAGTCAGGTCGGCTAATGCGGCTATCTTGCCTCCGCCACGTCCGGTCAATACCGCGGTAAACGATCCTATTTTCTTTGCGGCCTCTATTCCGGCTATCACATTTGTAGAATTTCCGCTGGTCGTGATTCCCAGCACAAGATCGGAAGACTTGGCATGAGCTTCAACCTGACGGGCAAAGACATGCTCGTATCCAAAGTCGTTGCTGACGGAAGTTATCGTGGAAGTGTCAGTTGTCAGCGCGATTGCAGGCAGCGCCTTTCGATCACGATCGTATCGACCGACCAGCTCTGACGCTAAATGCATTGCGTCAGCAGCACTGCCTCCGTTGCCGAAAACAATTACGCGTCCACCGTTTTTGTAAGTGTCGGTGACTCGACTGGCGAGCTCGGAAATCTGCTCGGCCAAAACATCGGCCATTCTCAGCTTTAACTGAGCGCTCTCTAAAAGCGTAGTTCGAACGCTTTCGATCATCTCAGATGATTCGTTTGACAATCTCTTCTCCTGACAGTTATCGTCGAATTGCGATTGTCGCTCAAATCAAATGTATTTTGCCAGTCGATTGTTGAGTTTTGGCAATCGCTATTTAACGACGACAGCCTTTCGGTAGTACCCCTGGCGCGCTTTGACGACAAGGTCCTTATCGTTCGCCGCTGCCAGAGCTTTCGATGTTAGCTTTACCTTTATTCGTTTCAGCTTTCCATCGGACTGGTTATTCGTAGGCACATATCCGAGCGTGTACCTGGTTCGAATGTGGTCTATCAATTCGGCTAGTCGTTCGCTGATGTCGGCTTTGTTGGCTTTGACTACTTCCCCGCCTGTTTGATCCGCGTAGTTGTAGACATTGCCGGGATGGTTTTTGTGACGACCTATTGCGAAGATGGGATTCTTTGCTATCAGAATTTCCATCGCTATGGTCTCTCCGCTTCGCTCCACGATTGAGCTAGTCATAACTCCTGACTCAAACAGCTCCGTAAATGCCTCTTGTTCGGTGTGCAAATGGGCATCAGGCGGAAGATCTTTTGCTGCCCATTTCCGCATGGACGGTGAGGGGGAGTTAGGCAAGTTATCTGTGAGCCAGATAATGACTCTGCGACTGACCGGATTCGTTGCTTTGCGCAATTGGGCCGAAGCCTGAAACACGCCTTCATTGAAAAACGCAGCGTCTTCACTGGTCATTTCGCTCGCGGTTTTTATCGCTTCGGCCGTTTTCTGTCTGTCGGTCGTAAAGCCCTGAATCAGTTTCGCGGCAGCGGCATAGACCATCACCGACACTTCGTCTTCAGGTTTAAGATGATTCAGAGCTTCTAAGGCTCCAGCCGCTAACTGTTTTAAAACCGGCTGCACAGTATCAGTAAGATCAAAAAGAAGCACCACTGAAATCGGTAATTTATCCTGGCTGAAATGGGTGATCTCTTGTTTGACACCATCTTCGTACAACTCGAAGTCTTCTTTTTTCAATCCCCCCACCATCCGGCCGGTTTTCTTTTGCAGCACTGTCGCATCGACGACGACCAGCTCTGTGCTGAGGTTGATTGAGTCATCGGATGGGTTCTGTTTTGTAGTTTGATCTTGAGATTGTGCTTTGGGTTGTGGAACCTGACCGAAATAAGTGCTGTTGAAACAAATAAGGATGATGCCGATCAAAATTGCTTGAATGCGTCTGGACATAGTTTCACCTCTCCATTACAAGACTGGCGCTAGGTCGCAATATAGTTGTTCTAAATTCCCTTCGGCGTGCAGATCGCCCGGGACGTATATTTTATGTCGGAACTTTATTCACATCGCAGTGCAACCAGCGGATCGACTCGCACTGCCCTCCACGCTGGAACCAGGCAAGCGACAAATACCGTTGCTGCGATCATAAGGGTTACAAGAACCATTGTTACAGGATCAGTCGCTTTGACTTCGAACAAAAGCGACGCCATCAGCCTCGTTGTTAGAAACGCTCCGATCAAACCGATGACGATTCCAATCACGGCCAATTTCATTCCCTGCCAAACCACCAGATTCAGGACTCTATTTTGTTGAGCACCCAGCGCCATACGAATGCCGATTTCTCGCGTGCGCTGTGTTACAGAATAAGAAAGAACGCCATAGAGACCGATTCCGGTAAGGAACAGCGCGAGCCCGGCAAAGATCGACACCAGCAGAGTGCTGAATTTATCTATTGTCATTGTATCGGCCAACGACTGATCGAAAGTTTGTACGCCATAAATCGGTATATTGGGGTCCAGCTTTCGGATTTCATCCTTAATCGGCCCCAAGAATTTCGTCGGATCGCTTATGGTATGGACCAGCATAATCCCACCCACAAAAAGCTGTGTGCTGGGAATGTAGATCACGGGACTGATTTTTTCCCGAACACCTTCCTGCTTGACATCACCCACAATGCCTATAATTGCGCGAGGGGTTGTGGGCTTGTTCTCATCCTCGTTATCGTCAGATGAAAGCCTTACGCTTTTACCTAAAGCGTCTCCATTCGGGAACAATTGTTTGGCCACTTCCTGAGAAATAATCAGGACTTTGGCAGAGTTCATATCATCGCGTTCGTTAAACTCTCGACCTTTGAGCAAAGGAATGCCTAGAGCGCGAAAGTAGTGCGCGCTGATTGAAGTGAACTTGGCCACGTGCTGACTCTCTTTTGGATTTGGTGAGTCGCCCAGGTTGATGGCACAATCCAAGTCAATCCCGGTCAACGGAAGCATAAAGGCGGTCGCAGCAGATTTTATTCCCGGGATACTTTCCAGTCGCTGAACCGCTTGCTCCTGAAAAGCAATTTGTTGCTTCTGGTTGTATTTGTAGTCGGGCAAATCGAAATGAAAAACCAGTACATTGTTCGTTTGGAACCCGGTATTAGCGCTCCTCAAGTGAATAAAGGTTCGGAGCAACAAACCAGAACCGGTCAATAGTACCAGGGTTAGGGCGACCTCGGCGACAATCAACGTCGCGCGCAGTTTGCCGCCTCGAATACCCGCAGTTGAATTTCCGCCCTCTTTAAATGACTGGGCCAAATCTACTCTGGAAACTTGTAACGCTGGCACCAATCCAAAAATCAATCCGGTGATCAGCGAGACCAATACTGTGAACGCCAGCACGCGACCATCAAGGCTGACTTCCTTTGCCCTGGGCAGGTCTTTTACCAGCTTCACGATAAAATGAATGCTCCAATAGGCTATGAGCAATCCGAAAGCACAGCCCGCCATCGACAACAGGAGACTTTCAGTCAGCAACTGTCGAGTGATTCTGAGTCGGCCAGCTCCCAGAGCGCAGCGGATCGCGATTTCCCGCTGCCTTGCGAGTCCTCGCGCCAATAGCAGGTTGGCAACATTTCCGCAGGAGATCAGCAACACACATCCGACTGCTGCGAATATCACTAATAACGCCATCCTTGAATCGCCGACTAATGGTTCAAGAGCGGTGCTGATATACACACCCTGATTTTCATTAGTACTCGGGTATTCTTTTCGCAAGGAGCTATCAATCGCATCCACCTCTGTCTGTGCCTGGTTGAGGGTAATCCCGGGTCTGAGGCGCGCTATCGAGAAGAACATTCTGGTACCGCGCTGCGAAGTGATGAAGTCAACTCCGGGCTTGTCCGATGAAAGCAGCGTCTGATCGGCAATTGCGTATTGCCCTATACATTTGTTTCCGAGCGGTAGCCAAAGATCAGCGTCCTCTTCTTCTTCGCCAAACAGGAATCTGAAACCAGAGGGCATCACGCCGACAACAGTCACTTCGGCGTTTCCAACTACGATTGTTTTGCCGATGATTTTTGGATCAGAGCCGAACTGTCGTCTCCACAATTGAGCGGTCAGAATCGCAACTTGTCCTTTGCCGTCGCGGTCCTCGTCCTCTTCCGGTGTGAATGTTCTGCCCATAATCGGCGGAATACCGAGAAGCGGAAACAGATCGGACGAAACTACCCATCCCTTCACGTGCTGTGGCTCTCCTGAACCTGTCAAGGTGTAGCTGCCTTGCATGACAACGGCCATGTGAGAGAAGACGTGATTACGCGTCTGCCAATCTTTAAAGTCAGGATACGAAACCGTGCGCACTTCGCCCGTCTTTATCTCCTTGCCCCATATCCAGACTAGTTGACCCTGATCGTGATAAGGCAGCGGCTTCAGCAACACACCGTTGACAATACTGAATATCGCGGAGTTCGCGCCTATTCCCAGCGCGAGAACGATCGTTGCAACTATCGTGAGACCGCGATTGTTCAGAAGAAATCTGGCACCGTATCGAAGGTCTTGCGTAAATGTTTCAAATGCAGGTATCCATAAACGACGGCGGTAATGTTCTTTCGTACGATCAATTCCGCCTAGCCTGATCAGTGCAACGCGACGCGCCTCTTCCGGCGTCATTCCCTGCCGCAGATTTTCTTCGATGTGCATTTGGAGATTGCTTTCGATCTCCTCTGCCATCTCTTTTTCAAGTCTATCTTTATTGAACAGACCGATGAATCGATAGAACCAGGCCCGAATTCCTCTCACGACAGATCCTCCGAGGAAGAGATGTTTTGGAACGATAGATCACGTTCCGTTGCAGACGATGCTTTAGTGCATTTGCCCTTCCTATTGGTTGCCCATAGCAATATGCCATTTTTCCTATTGGAAAGCAATAGAAGATTGCAGGTCAGGAAAAAGGATAACCGGATTACATTATGTTGTCCTTATAATATTGAAGACGCAGTGAAGGTTTTAATCATGTCTAAATCGACAGATCAGCAAGAAAATTTGACTGTAAAAAGAGCCGAGGTAAAAACTTGGCTTACGTACGAAACGATGTCTCCTCTCGGACGCACATTAATGGAGATCGCGCAACAGATAGAAGATTCGGATGATCCAGCACTGGATGAGGAAGAAATCGAACGTGAGATTCAAAGGCGGCGAGGAGGTCATACCGATAGACCGAGAGCCTTGGACGAAGATAAAGGAAAGGTGTGGATCGCCGACGATTTCGATTCCCTTCCCGATGATGTTCTTTCGTCTTTCGAAGACCCTCTATAATGGAAATTAGTTGCTGAGCCGATCTGAGACTTTTCTAGCGATCGTCATTTAATAGAAAAATGCTGAAACCTTACGAGGCTCGAAGAGCCGCCAGCCGGTAGCCACGTCCGTAAAGACGGGGAAAAAATCAAACGATCCGCATCTAGCGCCGAACGTGCGACACTTGCGCGCGGGATGTGTCGGTCCTTCGGACCTCAATCTCTTTGCCGCATAGGCAACACGCTTACGCAGTGTTGCTACCGGCTGGCGGTCTTCGACCTAACTTCGACCTAACAAGGATGGGAGCCATTTATTTCTGAATGTTGTCTGACAGTCAGAGCTCTCGCGTTCCACCTTATGCCTTGACAGCACATGTATCAACCGAATAAAGTCGCAACTTCATTCGCGGATTATCCGTATCACGTTTTATGTCATATCAGACGATCACATACGAAGTGCGGGAAAGCGTCCTAACTATCACGCTTAATCGACCGGAAAGACTCAACGCAATCGACATGGTCGTTGCGCAGGAGTTGAGGACCGTTTTCTCAAGTGCGGCGGAGGATTCGTCTGTAAGAGCAATCATCCTGACTGGCGCGGGCCGGGCTTTTTCGGCTGGCGGCGACATCAAAGCGATGGCGCATAACATATCAGCCGAGCCGGAACTATTCTTTGATGAGCCACTGTCGGTTATCCACGATCTGATACTCGCGATAAGGCAGATTCAAAAGCCGGTCATTGCCGCAGTTAACGGAGTAGCTAGCGGTGCAGGCTGCAATCTGGCGCTCGCATGTGATCTGCGAATCGCCTCTGAAAGCGCTCGGTTTAACCAAGCGTTCGTGAAGATCGGATTGACGCCAGACGCGGGCGGATCGTTCATCCTGCCGCGACTGGTAGGCTGGTCAAGGGCAACAGAGTTGCTGATGACCGGAGCGATTGTCGATGCGCGTGAGGCTGCGGCCATTGGCTTGGTCAATCGGACAGTACCGGATGCAGAATATTGGGATGTCGTTTGGCGAACCACTGTTGATCTGGCAAACGGCCCGACAGCCGCGTACGGCAGAATCAAGCAGTTGCTGGATGCCAGCGCCAATTCAAGTTACGCACAGCAGCTAAAACTTGAACAGGAAACGCAGCTAGCCAGTGGGCGCACCGTAGATTTCGTAGAAGGCATTACGGCATTTACCGAAAGACGTAAGCCGATCTTTAAAGGTAGATAAGACATCATCAACGAACCAGCGGAAGCCGCGAGCATCGTTGATGTTCGCGGCTTTCGGCTTTTATGGAGGCTTTCAGGAAACTTTGAGGGGACATCATGAGTTCGGTCACGTATACGCAATTGTTATCGCGGAACAAGTACTTCAGGCGGCTCTGGACCGGACAGGTTATCAGTGAGCTGGGCAACTGGTTTAACTTGATCGCAGAGCTGGGTCTGGCCAGATCACTCTCAGGTTCGGCGCTCGCCGCGACTGCGGTTCTGGTTTCAAGGATGGGGCCGTTTGTTCTGTTCGCGCCGTTTGCGGGAGTGGTCGTTGATCGTTTTTCACGGCGAAAAATTATGATCGCGACCGATCTGTCTCGCGCGGTCATTGCTTTGGGTTATTTGCTGGTAGCGAGACCGGATCAGTTGTGGATCGCTTACATGAGCGGCGCGTTGCTCTCGTCAGTGGGTGTCTTCTTCGAAGGCGCAAGAACGGCTTCTCTGCCAAACCTGACGCAAAAGAATGAACTGTTGCCTGCTAATGCTTTGATGTATTCGACGCGATTTTTGCAATTGACTCTGGGTGCTGCTACAGGCGGCATAGTGTCTGAACATTTCGGATACAAGGTCGCGTTTATCGTCAATTCTCTGTCGTTCCTGGTGTCAGCTTATTTCATCTGGCGAATTCCTGAAAAGGAATTATCGAAGGAACAAAGCACAGTCGTAGCGGCAGCAGAAGGAGATCACCTGGCCGATGATTTAGCTGTCGCTTCCAATGCGTCCGAAAGCGTCGTTAGCGAACACACGAACAGTGTCAGCCGGTTCTTTGCCGAAATCAGGGATGGCTTGCGCTACATACGGCGAACTCCGCTGGTTCTCGGCTTCATCATTCTGAACGTAGGTTGGGCAACTGGCCGAGGCGCCGGAAACCTGATTTACGATCGGTTTGGCGGGCACGTCTACAAAACCGGAGAGCACGGTGACACCGGCGTGGCAATTCTCTATACGTCGGTTGGATTAGGACTTGTGGTTGGGATGATAATCGCCAGATGGGTTGGTAATTGGGTAGAGCGCAATCACATTACTAACCTTTTTATCGGCGTCGCTATGACCGTCCACGGGCTGTTCTTCGCGTCAGGCGGATTGGTCAGCAGCTTAATGCTGATGGCGTTCTGCATTTTCGCCAGTCGGCTGGTGATCGGCGTGGAGTTCGCTATCCAGGAAACCCTGATGATGCGAGTGATTCCGGATGAGCTTCGCGGGCGAGTCTTCGTAACCGACCGAAGTCTGGAAATAGCGATGATGATGCTGTCGATGCTGGTGGCAGGTTTTGCCTTTACTAAATTGCCGCCTAAAGCGGTCGTTATAATTTCAGGCTCGCTGTCGGCATCGCCAGGTTTGATCTGGCTGTTGGCGCATTGGTCAGGTCGATTGCAACAGCAGCCAATGAAAATGACCGAAGGACCAGTTAGCCCATCGTTGGGCTAGGATTTGCTAGTCTTTAATCGTGGCGTGGACTTTAGTCCGCGCCACGATTTCTGCAATCTTTTCGGTGAATCTGGCGTGCCGGGAACGTATAATGTCATTGATGGCATTACCTGAGCAGAACCTGATTCCGAGAGAGCCGGCAACGGTCACCGAATCCGCTGACTCACCTTTGTGGCAGCCACCACCGTCTTACAACCCGCAGGAAACCGTTAAAGGTCACGGAATAAGGCCATATTTACGGCTGATAAGGATCCTCTGGACACTGGCAAGATTTGCGCTTCTGCTTTATGTAAACGCCAAAGGCTGGTTTAAAAAAGAGGGCGAATCTGAAGAATCCCGCCTCCACAAACAAGGCGCATGGGTCCGAGATCAGTTCGTCAGTCTTGGACCAACATTTATTAAGATTGGTCAATCGTTGTCCACTCGCGTCGACCTAATGCCGGTCGAATACAACCTGGAACTGCAAAAGCTTCAGGATGAGGTTCCTCCCTTCTCTAACGAAGAGGCGTTTCAAATAATTGAAAAAGAGCTGGGAACGCCTGCTTCCGAGGTGTTTGATCGGATCGAAGGGACGCCAATTGCAGCTGCGAGTCTCGGTCAGGTCTATCGCGCGCGTCTATACACCGGAGAAATTGTCGTAATCAAAGTCCAGCGACCACGGCTGCCGGACCGTGTAAATCAGGATGTCGCCATCCTGAAAAAACTGGTCGAATGGTCGAAACGATTCGAGCACCTGCACAGCAAGGTCGATTGGACCGCCGTTCTGGATGAATTCGGATCGACCATTTTTGAAGAAATGGATTACGTGCAGGAGGCACGAAATGCCGAGACTTTTCGTGCGAGCTTTAAGGACTGGCCGGAAATATACGTTCCCAAGATCTACAAAGAATTCTCATCACGCCACGTGCTCGTAATGGAATACATCGACGGCGTCAAAGTTACGGACATCGATGGTCTGCGTGAATCTGGCGTGAATCCGCCCGATATAAATCGTTTGTTGGTTCGTTCGTATTTGAAACAACTGCTTGAAGACGGCTTCTTTCACGCCGACCCGCATCCGGGAAATCTTCGAGTGATGTCGGATGGACGCCTGGCGTTCTTCGACTTTGGTATGGTCGGACGACTGACCATGGAATTGCAGACTAAAATTGTCGATTTGTTCTTCCATATCGTTGAAAAAGATGTCGGCGGTCTCATTACTGATTTGATCAAATTAGGATTTCTGCAAGTCGACAGCCCTGATGATCCAAAGATCAAACCACTGATGGAAGAGCTGTTCACCAGATACCTGAATCTGAAATTATCTGAAACTCAAATGCAGGATCTGGCGATGGATCTGGCGGACGTAATGTACACGTATCCGTTCAGGATACCGGCTGAATTCACTTATATTCTGCGCGCATTAATGACGCTGGAAGGGATCGGGATAATCATCGACCCCGATTACAACTTCTTCGAAGTGGCAAGACCTTATGCCAAGGAATTCATGCTCAAACGTGAAGCCCGCCATTTCCGCAACCTGATCGTAGGCAGGCTTGTTCGAGGCGAAGACGGAAACATCGCCTGGGGCAAAATCTGGAAACTGGCAAAAATGGCGTTAAAGATGTATTTCGGCCAGTTTGGAGGAAACAATCCGTCGCCCGATGCCGCTACTTCAACAGAAACATCTCTACAAACACAGTCCGGACGTTAAACATCCCCTATCGCTTTTTGAGCCAAGTGGTAAAATTGTCTCACTCTCTAATCTTAATGTGACAGCTTGTTTGGGAAGTCAGGGTTGTGTAAATGAGTCGACTTCTGCAATTGCTCTTCAAACATGATTGGGTGGTTTTTGCCAAAGGCAAACTAAGCTTCCAGGCGCTCCATTCTTCATTACAGCTGTTTGTCTTTCTGATTATCGCTGCGGTCGTGATCTATTTTGTTTACGTCCGGACAATTCGTCGGTCTTCCACCAAACCGGTAATCGGGCTGGCGGCGCTAAGGCTTGGCGTTCTGGTTATTCTGGCGTTGTTATTGATGCGCCCAGTGATCGTCGTTCCATCGGTCATTCCAAAAAGCACGTATGTAGCGGTGCTCGTCGACGATTCGCAAAGCATGCAGCTTAAGGACGAGAATGGTCATAGCCGAGTCGAAGCGGTCAAACAACTGCTGGACCCAAATGGCTCACTTCTAAAATCAATAGGCAATAAGTTTCGTATTAATCTTTACGGATTCTCGTCGTCGGCCACCAAGATTCAGGATTTGAGCGAAATTCAGGCCTCGGGATCGACAACTGACATCGCAAACGCGCTGCAAGATATTACAAAGAGCTCTGGTGGATTCCCCTTGTCTGCAGTTGTTGTCATATCAGATGGCGCAACCAACACTTCGACGGATTTAACGACTGAACTTCATGAATTGAGAACGCAGAATCTGCCGGTTTATACTATCGGCGCCGGAAGCCCGACCAGGTTCAAGGATGCCGAACTTGTCAGTGTGACTTCGCCGAGACGGGTCTTGATCGGATCGGCAATTACGGCTGACTTGATTGTGCGATTGAGCGGTTATCAACAAAGCAAAATACTAGTCACAATCAATGAAGATGGCCATACTATAAAGACTCAGGACTTCACACTGAAAGGTGATGAATCGCAAAACGTTTCCATCGATTTCAATCCGACCGTTCCGGGAACGCATAAATACAGCTTTACGATCAATCCTCTTGATGGAGAGATGACTACCGACAACAACACTCAGGAGGCTCTGGTAGATGTCGTTGACGGAAAGCCGAAAGTTCTCTACATCGAAGGCGAGCCGCGCTGGGAATATGCCAAGATTCGAGAAGCTCTGGCACCAAACGAAAAGAACGTTACGCTCGTATCAGTTCTTCGTTCCGCCGACGGCAAGTTCTATCGTCAGGGCGTGCAGAGCGCTCAGGATTTGCAGAATGGATTTCCGCAGACGGAAGAAGAGCTCTTCTCCTATCAGGGAATCATTCTTGGCAGCATCGAAGCGAATTTCTTTACTTTTGAACAATTGCGAATGATTGAAGAATTCGTGTCTCGTCGCGGCGGAGGATTGCTGACGCTAGGGGGACGATTTGCTTACGATGGCGGAAAGTATGCCAATACTCCAGTGGCGGATGCATTGCCAATCGTTTTGAACGAGCACGCGGACTTGAGCAAAGATCCTACACCTGGCGCATACAAACCTGTTCTGACACAACGAGCAGTCAATCATCCGATCGCCAGGCTCAACGAAAACCGCGATCAGAACATAAAAGCTTGGGAGCAACTCCCGCCGATTACAATCCCGGAAGTTTTAACGCAAATTAAGCCCGGCGCGACCGTCATATTAGAAGCAAAGAGTAAAGACAATCACGGAGCATCCGTGCCTTTGCTGGTTGAGCAGCGATACGGACGCGGGAAGTCTCTATCATTGATGACCAACGACACGTGGAAATGGCGAATGTTGCTGGATTCGCAGAATCTGTCGCAGGAGAATTTCTGGCGACAGATGCTTCGTTATCTGGTCAGCACAACGCCAAATCAGATCGAATGCAAGTCCGAGCGCGATGTTTATTCGACAGGTGAGCCTGTCAAAATACACGCCGACGTGGAGACAAAAAAATACGAATTCAAGAAGGATGCTCAGGTATCATTGCAGATAACAAAACCGTCAGGCGCTTCAATGAAAATTCCGATGCAACTTGGTACTGCCAGCGACAACACCGACTTTGTAGCCGATTTCGCGCCGGATGAGAAAGGCACGTATAAAGTTGAGGTAACGGCAAGCGGTGGAAAAGACAACCTTGGCACGGCCCAATCGAATTTTATGGTCAGCGACATCAATAAAGAGTTCTTTGACTCTTCGCAAAATGTCGAGTTGCTGAAACGGATCGCTGCTGAAACGTCCGGCAAATATTATCCCCTGAACAAAGCCAGCGATATGATCCAGGACCTAACCTATCGCGACAGCAAGAATTCGGAACTGGTGACAAAAGAACTGTGGGATATGCCGATCAATTTTATGCTTTTGATTGGGCTTGTCGGTACCGAATGGTTTCTGCGGAAAAAGAAAGGACTCGCATGAATTTGACAAGCGGAATGCGAATCCTTTTTTTAGTGACCGCCATCGTCCTGACAGGAATGACCACAGTTTCCGGCCAGGAAGCAAAAGCTGACGATCCGCCAAAGCCGACTCTGGCGGTTTCGCCGATGGATCCCTCGAAGTATGCTGTGATAATTAGTGGAGTCAGTGGCGAGCCGCAATACGCGGAACAGTTCAACAAATGGACCGCCGGATTAAAAGCGGCACTTAACGAACGCCTCGGTTTCTCTCCAGACCATACGATTGTGCTGGTTGAGAAGCCGATGGAAGGCTGTCTCGTTTCGAATGCGGAAGAGGTCAAACATACCTTCGAAAAACTGCGAACATCGACAAAGGCTGACAGCGTTGTCTTTATCTTCTTCATAGGGCACGGAACATTCGATGGCAAGCAGGCAAAATTCAATTTAGTCGGACCTGATCTGTCGTCAGCGGATTATGCAAAACTGGTTTCGGAACTGCCCACGAAACATATCGTCATTATTGATATGTCCAGTGCCAGCGGCGAATTTATAAAGCCAATGTCAGGCGAAGGGCACATCACAATTACCGCAACAAAGAACGGCCAGGAACAGAATGCGACTCGATTCGCAGAGAATTTCATTGCGGCCCTGACAAATCCCGAAGCAGATGCGGACCAAAATGGGCGCATCTCAA
>Ga0070741_10004874_pt1 | contig 30728 bp, 29 predicted proteins | sample Coa_R1_4_FD_66440 | JGI IMG/M metagenome (GOLD analysis project Ga0070741, IMG submission 66440) | Surface soil microbial communities from Centralia Pennsylvania, which are recovering from an underground coalmine fire - Coalmine... | ecosystem: Environmental > Terrestrial > Soil > Unclassified ... | reverse complement strand
CCAGAGGAGCGAGACTTGGCGGCCGCCCTCGACCCGCCGCGCCAGCTCCTTTGCCCGTCCGCCTCGCACCGTTCCTCCCTTCCTCTTCGTCGTCGTGGCGCAAGGGACGCTACGCGCACGCCGCCCAGGACCTCGCTGGCGGACGTGAACCGTCGGTGGTCAGCCGGAGACGCGCCGAGCGGCGGCCTGCACCTGCTCCTCGCTCGGTCCGCCCTCGGCCAGCGCCCGGAAGGCGTCGATGATCGCGCGCGGGTCGCGTCGATGGCGCTTCGCGGCGAGCGTGAGCGGCTCGTGGAAGGCGCCGCCGCAGTGCGCACACGGAAGCGAAAGCCGGGCCATCAGCCGCGCCGCCTGGCCGTCCGGGAACATGCGCAGGAGCTCGACGATCGTCGTCGATCCTCGGATCTCGCGGCTCGCGGGAGCCCCGGGTGAGGTGGCCCGAGCGGTCAGGCCCCGGACGGCCTGCTGCGTCACGCGCTCAGTCTAGGCCGAGGCTCGCCCTGCCCGCTCCTCCCCGGGCGGGGCAGGGAGGCGGGGGAGGGCGGCGGCGCGAGCGAAGTCCACCGCGAGCCCCCACCCAGGGTGGGGGAGAACCCCGTACCCCTACCGGTCAGGCTAGCGGCGCACACCGCGCGCATGCGTGCCGATTTCGAATCGACTTCGCGAACCGATGCCGACGCCCCGCGGCCCGAGCGCCCGGCGCGCCTGCCGAGCCACCGCCGCCGGCGCCGCTCCGGCCGCTTGGCCTGCGTCGCGCCTGACGAGCGGCTCGTTCCTCCACCGTCCTACACCCCGGCCTCCTGCGGGAAGCGGAGCGGCTCCGCCTGCATGCGCACGGCGTTTCGGGGCAGCTGGTAGCGGGCGAACGGGAGCACGATCACCTTCGCGTCCTCGCCGTGGCGGGCGAGCGCCGCCCCGAACGCCTCGTCGAGCGAGGTGGTCGCGTCGATACCGATGTCCGCCGCCATCTCCAGGTTCTCCTCGAGCGTGACCATGGTCAGGTGTTTGCGGGTCATCACCTCGTAGATCGGCACCCAGATACAGCCCGCCCACATCTGGATGGCGCGGGCGTGGATGTCCTTGAGGACGCGCTCGTAGTTCTCCGGCGTGGGCGGCATGTACGGCTTCATCAGGTCCATGAGCGCCAGGCCGGGGAAGTCGCCCACCGCGGTCGACACGCCCGGCGAGGGTGAGCAGTAGATGATCGTGCCGCCGTCGCGGAGCACGAAGTCGGCCGACATGCAGCCCCAGCCGGTGTGGAAGAACAGGTGGTCGGTGGGCGCGAACACCCCGCACACGGCGATGTCCGCGCGGTCGCCGGGGTGCTCGTACGCGTAGATGGCGTTGAAGCGCTCGATCGCGCGGCGGTGCGCCTCGGGGTGCGAGCCGAACAGCGCCTCGACGACCCGCCCGTGCGTGTCGAGGATGACGTTGAGCGTGCAGGTGAGCCCGCACATCGTCGCCACCTCGTCGATGTCCGACCGCATCGGCCCGGCGTAGGCGCCGTAATGCGTCTGCGGCGACGGGACGAAGGCGCAGTGGTTCGACTCGATCGTCTCGTCGGAGACGACGCCCGGGAGGATGAGCTTGCCGCCGCCGCCCGCGCCCCAGTGGTTCGCCTGCGCCTGCCCGATCGTGAGCTTGAGGTCGCACGCCGCCACCTCCCGGTGCAGCCAGACGGGCGTGCCGCGCGAGGAGACGCCGACGTAGGTGTAGAGCTCGGCGTTGCGCGGGTCGTTCTGGAAGAACTCGATCCCGAGCCGCTCCATACGCGCCAGGTTGTCCCGGCCGATCTTCTGCTCGATGTCCGACTCGGACATGGGGAAGACCTTGCCGTTCGCGCACACCATCACCGCCGGCTTCCCAGCCGCCTCGACGGCGTCGAGGACGGCGGGAAGGAGCTTCGACTGCGGCGTGGGGCGGAACTGGTTGTCGATCACGATCGCGACGCGCGTCGCAGACTCGAGCAGCTCGGAGAACCTCGGCCCCGACACGGGCTGCTCGAGCGCCAGGCGCGCCGCCTCCGTCGCGTCCGCGACCGGGTCCGGCTCCTCCGGGTAGATCGCCGCGAGCAGGTTCTCCTCCGCGATCTCGAGCTCGAGCGTCTCCCGCGACACCTTGCTCTCGTCGCCGGACGCGCCGATCGCCAGCGGGTCGAGCGACTCGTACGGAATGACCGCCTTGTACAACGGATCCTCCCCTCGACGTGAACTCCGGCTCCTCGACCATTCTGCCCCAGATCGGGCGGCGGCGGTCGGCGCCGGCGGCCCAGCTCACAGCTGGACGGCTTCGGGGCCGGGGTGCCGCTTCCAGCTCCCCTCGCGCAGGGCCTCGAGGAAGGTCGCCGCGAGCGGCGACCACTCGGACCTCGTGTAGGCGGCGAGCTCGCGGACGAGCGGTGGGTCGAGCCGGACGACGCTCGCGTCGAGCCCCGGCGAGATGACGTTGTCGGGCACGATCGCCGGGCCGAGCCCGGCGGCGGCGAGGCTGGCGGCGGCGGCGACCTGCGTCGTACGCACGCCCACGCGGGGCTGGAAGCCCGCTGCCCGGCAGGCGGTGACGACGACGTCGGTGAGGCCGTGCCCGGGCTGGAAGAGGATCCAGAGCCGGTCTGCGAGTGCGGCCAGCGGCAGCGTCGGCCGGCCCGCGAGCGGGTCCGAGTGCGGCAGGATGACGACCAGCTCCTCGTAGCCGAGCGACTCGGCGGCGCCGTCCCAGCTCGCCGGCTTCGGCCCGAGGGCGATGTCGCCGGCTCCCGCCCGCACGCTCTCCTCGAGCAGGCCGCGGTGCGTGTACTCGAGCATCCGCACGCGCATGTCCGGGTAGCGCGCGTGCCAGCGCATGATCGCCTGCGGCAGGATGCCGACGGTGAAGGAGAGCAGGGTCGCCACCTCCAGCTCACCTGCCTCCAGCCCGAGCGCCATGCGCGCCGCCGTCCCCGCCCGCTCCGCCGCCCGCACCGCCGCCCGCGCCTCTGGCAGCAGCGCCTTCCCCGCGGCCGTCAGGCGGATCCCCTTGGCCAGCCGCTCGACGAGCGGACCGCCGACCTCGGCCTCGAGCGTGCGGATCTGCTGGGAGAGCGACGGCTGCGTGATGCCGAGCCGGCGCGCGGCTCGCGTGAACGAGCCCTCGTCGACGAGGACGAGGAACGAGGACAGGCGGCGGAGGTCCATAGGCACAGGCTATTAGCATGAGAGCGCCGAACCGCGTTGCGTTATCGGCCCCGAGGTTCCTAAGATCATCGTTCCGGTGCGCGCGACGAGGGTCAACCACGTCTCGATTCACGCCGTCGACTTGGAGGCCTCGGCGCGCTTCTACGAGGAGCTGTTCGGGCTCGAGCGTGTGCCGACGCCGAGGTTCCAGGAGGAGGTGATCTGGTTCCGGGTCGGCGACCAGCAGCTGCACCTGTTCCGCAGCGCCGAGCGCGCGCCTCGAGCGCACCACTACGGGTTCGACGTGGACGACTTCGAGACGGCGTACCGGAGGGCGAAGGAGCTCGGCCTGCTCGACGGGGAGACCTTCCACCAGGCGGTGCGCACGCACCCGGCCGGCTGGGTGCAGATGTACCTGCGCGACCCGGCCGGCAACCTCGTCGAGATCGACTGGCCGGACGTGTCGGCGCTCAACCCCGACCTCGTCGCCGAGCTCGGCCGCCTCGACGACGAGGTGCCGCAGGTCGGCGAGGCGAGGGAGGCGACGCTGTACACCGGAACGAGGGGCTAGCGATGGTCGTGCACTCGGAAGTCGGCGCGCCGTCTGCGCTCGCGGCGTGGCTGCCCCGCTCGCGCGGGGAGCTGCTCCAGCGGCTGCCCTTCTTCATCATGGCCGGCGGCCTCGTCTTCGTCGCCGTCTGGATCCTGTTCCTGGCGAACAGCACGCTCGTCGGCTCGGCGGTGGACAACCCGGGCGCCCTGCTCACGACCACGTTCGACGCGCTCACCATCGCCGGCCTCTACTTCATCGTCGCGAGCGGCTTCACGCTCATCTTCGGCCTGATGCGCGTCGTGAACATGGCGCACGGCTCGCTCTTCCTGCTCGGAGGCTACATCGCGCTGCACTACGAGGAGCAGTTCGTGGGCGGCGCCGTGAACTCGAGCGTCGGCGGCGGCATCGATCCCTCGCAGGTGTCGATCGGCGTGTGGCTTGCGACGCTCGTCATCGGCGGCGCGATCGTGGGCCTCGCCGCCGTCGCCGGCCAGCAGCTCCTCCTGCGCTGGAACCAGGGCCAGGACCTCCGGCAGGCGCTGATCACGATCGCGATCTCGTTCATCGCCGCCGACCAGATGATCGCCCACTTCGGTGGCATCTCCGAGGACATCTCGGCGCCCGGGAAGATCTACTACAGCTACGTCCTCGGGGTCCACTACTCGGTCTTCCGGCTCGTGATCCTCGGGATCGCGGTCGTCATCGGCCTGTGCCTGTGGCTGTGGCTGCACAAGACGCGGACCGGGATGATCATCCGGGCGGGCGTCGACGACAGGCAGATGGTCTCCGCGCTCGGGATCAACATCCAGCTCGTCTTCGCCCTGGCGTTCCTCGTCGGCGGCTTCCTGGCCGGCTTCGGCGGAGGCGTCGGCGGCTCGTTCGCGAGCCTGGCCCCCGAGGTGGACGGCAACTGGCTGCTCAACTCGCTCGTCGTCGTCATCATCGGCGGCATGGGCTCGCTGGGCGGGGCGGCCGTCGGCGCGATCCTGTACGGGTTCGTGACCTCCTTCTCGGCGACGTATCTGCCGACGATCGGGGACAACTGCTGCACGCAGTACTCGATCATCTTCACCTTCGCGCTGCTCGCGATCGTGCTCGCGCTCCGCCCGCTCGGCCTGTTCGGGAGGGCGGCGTGACCTGGCTCGGCGTCGACCTCGGCTCCCGGATCGAGCGGACGGTCGCCCTGGTCGTCGTCGTCGTGCTCGCCTTGGGCCCGTTCGTCTTCAGCAACTACTGGGTCAGCTTCGTGCTCACGCAGGTGTTCTGGTACGCGGTCCTGGCGATGAGCATGATCTTCCTCTCCGCCTACGCGGGGATGGTGTCGCTCGCGCAGGTGTCGCTCTTCGGCATCTCGGGCTTCGTGCTCGGCAACGTCGTCACGAACGTCGCCTCCGGCAACACGAAGGGTCTCAACCTCGGCTGGAACCCGTGGATCGGGATCCTGCTCGGGATCACGTTCGCGACGGTGATCGGGCTGATCTTCGGTGCGCTCGCGAGCCGCAGCGCCGGCATCTACTTCCTGATGATCACGCTCACGTTCGCCGTGCTCTGCAACTACTTCTTCGGGCAGGTGACGCTGCTGTCCGGCTTCAGCGGCATCAGCAACATCTACCAGCGGGCGCCGGGTTTCCTCGGCGGCGACGTCCAGCACCACGCCAACCGTCTCTACTACCTGTCCTTCGTCGTGGCGCTCGCCGTGTACGCGCTCATCCGCTACATCGTGCGCACGCCGTTCGGGATCGCGCTGCAGGGGATCCGCGACGACCCCGTGAAGATGAGCTCGCTCGGGTACAACGTGTCGCTCCACCGGACGCTCGCGTTCGCGTTCTCGTCGTTCCTCGCCTCGCTCGCCGGTGTCCTCTTCGTCTGGTGGAACGGGCACATCGACCCAGCGACCATCAACCTGACGGCGGTGCTCGATCTGCTCACGCTGTGCGTCATCGGGGGCCTGTACAGGATCGAAGGCGCCTTCGTGGGCGCCTTCGCCTTCGTCGAGATCAACAACCAGATCCGCGACGTCGAGGTGCCGTGGATCGGAGGGACGTTCAACACCGTGATCGGCCTGATCTTCCTCGCCATCATCGTCGTGTCGCCCGGGGGCCTGATCGGGATGTGGGGCTTCGTCAAGGAGCAGCTGCGGCGAGGCGCCCGGGCGGCGCCCGTGGAGGCAGGGGCGGGGTGACCGAACGGCTCGCTCCACGGCGGGTGACACTCGAGGGAAAGGAGGACGTCACGAGGGCACTCTCCCGGGTCGGATGCGACCCATGTTGTGCACGGCGCTCAGAGCGCCCGGTCGCCACGGGCGACCGGACGGGAATGCCAAGACACGAGCGAAAGTGAGGGAGGGCATGGACTATCTCAAGAAGCGCGGCAAGCGCTTCTGGCTGCGGGCCGGCACGTCGCTCGCCGTCGCAGCCGCTGCGGCGGGGATCGTGGCGACGACGGCCGTCGGGAGAAGCGGCGCCGCCACGCCCGTCAGGATCGGGATCCTGACCGACTGCCAGGGGGCGTTCGGAGCCTGGTACGAGCGCGACATCGAGGGTGCCCAGGCGGCGCTCGCGCAGTACATCCCCGGCATGAAGCCGAAGGACCCGAACAAGGGTTCGGCCGGCATGACGACCGGCAACCTGGACGGCCACCCGGTGTCGGTGGTCGGCTACGGGTGCGGGAACGACCGGGCGGACACGGCGATCAAGGAGACGCGGCGGCTGATGGAGCAGCTGCACGCGAACGTGCTCATCGGACCGCTGTCCGGCGACGAGTCGATCGCCGTCGCCAACTACGCGAAGGCGCACCCGCAGTGGACGTTCATCAACGGCACGGCGGGCGCGCAGGACACGACGCTGAAGGTCAGGGCGCCCAACTTCTTCCGCTTCAACGGGGACGGCGCGCAGTGGAACGCGGGCACGGCCGACATCGCCTACCGCCTCGAGCACTGGCGGAAGGCGGCCGCGATCATGGACGACTACAGCTTCGCCTGGACCTCCGCAGCCGGGTTCATCGCGGAGTTCTGCGCCGTGGGCGGCAAGATCACGGCGCGGTCGTTCCCGCCGCTGAACACGACCGACTACTCGTCGTTCGTGCGTCAGCTGCCGCCGCCGAGTCAGGTCGACGGCTACTTCTGGGCGGTCGGCGGCTCCGGCCTGATCCCGTCGCTGAAGGCGTTCGAGCAGGCGTACGGGCCGCTCGACGGCAAGCAGTTCGCCGGGAACCTGTTCTGGGGTGTCCCCGGCAGCTTCCAGGCCCTCGGCACGCGCGTGGCGAACGCGCTGGTCGGCGGCTTCGGAACGGCCGGTGACCTGAAGACGGCTGCCGCCAAGAAGTACGCCGCCATCGTCGACAGGTGGTACAAGAAGGACCCGCCGTTCCCCGGCTCGACTGCGTCTGGTGCCGCGGACGGCTTCCTGTACAACTACTTCAACGCGGCCTGGGCGCTGACGATCGCGCTCAGGCAGACGAAGGGCGACCCGTCCCCGAAGCCGCTGTGGAAGGCGCTGTCCAAGGTCGTGCTCCACGCGGGCTACGGGACGATCAGCCTCGACAAGAACCGCAACGCGATCCAGGATCAGTTCGTCCAGCAGCTCTACCTGGACAACGGCAAGCTGAACATCCGCACGATCGCGTACGTGCCGAAGGTCGACCAGACGTTCGGCGGCACGTTCAGCTCGAGCACGCCTCCTCCGGGGCGCACGTTCCCGCCGTGCAAGAAGCGGTCCCTGCCGTGGGCCGGCAAGGAGCGGGCCGTCGTCAACGGCGTGATCACGTCCAAGGTCATCAGCAAGCTGCCGTAGGGGCTTGACCGAGGCGGCAGTACAGGAAGCGCCGACGGCCGCGAGCGCCGTGCCGGCCCTCCGCACGCGGAGGGTCGGCCGGCGCTTCGGCGGCCTGCACGCGTTGCGGGAGGTCGACCTCGAGGTCGTCCCGGGTGAGCGGCGCGCGATCCTGGGGCCGAACGGCGCCGGCAAGACGACGCTGTTCAACGTGATCGCGGGCGACTTCCCGCCGAGCTCCGGAACGATCGAGCTGTTCGGGCACGACGTCACCTTCCTGCCCGCCCGCAAGCGCGCCGGCCTGGGGCTCGCGCGCACGTACCAGCAGTCGCGCGTGCTCGCCGGCTTGACCGTCGAGGACAACATCTACCTGTCGATCCTCGGCGTCGAGGGCGGCCATCTGCGCATGTACGTCTCGCCGAGGCGCGACCGGGAGATGCGCGAGCGCGCCCGCGCCGCCGCGGCGAGGGCGGCCATCGACCACAAGCTGGCAGACGTCGTCTCCTCGCTGTCGCACGGCGAGAACCGTCAGCTCGACCTGGCGATGGCGCTGGCGGCCAGCCCGCGCGTGCTCATGCTCGACGAGCCCGCCTCCGGCCTGTCGCGAGGAGAGCGGGTGCTGCTCACGGAGCTGCTCCTCTCGCTCGATCGGAACATCACCCTGCTGCTGATCGAGCACGACATGGACGTCGCCCTGCGCGTCGCAGAACGGGTGACGATGATGCACGACGGGCGGGTGATCGTGGAGGGGACGCCCGAGGAGATCAGGGCGAACGAGCTCGTCCACGACCTGTACCTCGGAAGCGGCCACCGCGCCGCCACGAGCAGCTGATGTCGGCCCCGGGCGCGTCGAGCGCGACCGCACCGACGGCCGGGTCGGAGCAGATGCTCGTCGTCGAGGGGCTCGACGCCTTCTACGGCTCGGCGCACATCCTCCAGAACGTCAGCTTCGCGATGGGCGCCGAGTCGGTCGCCGTCGTCGGTCGCAACGGCATGGGCAAGACCACCCTGTGCGCGTCGATCATGGGGCTCATGCCCTCGCTCAAGGGCACGGCACGCGGCTCGATCCGCTTCCTCGGCGAGGAGCTCCTCGGCAAGCCGCCGTACAAGATCGCCGCGCTCGGCATCGGCTACGTGCCCCAGGGGCGGCGCCTGTTTCCGTCGCTGACCGTGGACGAGCACCTGCGCATGATCGGGCGGCGAGGGGGGGACGGCTGGACGGCGGAGCGGGTGTACGACCTGTTCCCGCGCCTCGCCGAGCGCCGGCGGCACGGCGGCGCCCAGCTGTCCGGCGGCGAGCAGCAGATGCTCGCCATCGGCCGCTCGCTCCTCGTCGATCCGAAGCTCCTCGTCATGGACGAGCCGTCCGAGGGGCTCGCCCCTGCGATCATCGAGAACCTGATCGAGGTTTTCCGCCGGCTGGAGCAGGAAGGGCTGCGCATCCTCCTCATCGAGCAGAACCTCGGCGTCGCCACCTCGCTCGCCGAGCGCCAGCTGGTCATGGTCAGCGGCGAGATCGCGGCCGAGACGACCGCCCGGGCGCTCGCGGACGACCCGGAGCTGCAACGTCGCTACCTCGGCGTCGAGCCGCTGGCGCAGTAGATGAACCGGCTGGCCGGGGGGCGCCGCGAGCTGCCGGCCCGGCGGCGTGTCGCCCGGACGGGGCTGCTCCTCTCGCTCGCCGCCGCCGCCCTCGCCGCGCCGACGGTGCTCGCAGCCTGCGGGGGCTCGGGCGCGCCGCGGCCAGACCTCCTGTTCGTCTCCACCCGGAGCGGCGTGAACGCGATCTACGAGATGAACGCCGACGGCAGCCGGCAGCGGCGCCTGACGAGCGGAGGGCCGAGCGACGCCTCCAGCCCGAGCAGGCTGCTGTACGAGACGACTCCCGCATGGTCTCCCGACGGGCGGAGGATCGCGTTCGCGAGCAGCCGGTACGGAAGCTCCGACATCTTCGTCATGGACGCCTCCGGCGAGCACGTTCGGCGGTTGACGTCGACGCGCGACGACGACACCCATCCCACCTGGTCTCCGGACGGCCGGCGCATCGCCTTCGTCCGCGGTGGGCACGGGGCGATCTTCGTGATGAACGCCGACGGCAGCCACGTGCGCAGGCTGACCGGCGACACGGCGCGTCAGGACGATCCTGCCTGGTCACCCGACGGGCGCTGGATCGCGTACGCACGGAACACGCCGCTGACCACGTCCACGGAGATCTGGCTCGTCCACCCGGACGGCGCCGACGCGCACGCGCTCACCAGCCTGAACGCGGCGACCACCTGGCCGGCGTGGTCGCCCGACAGCAGGGAGATCGCCTTCTCGAGCGCCGTTGGCGAGCTGCGCTACAGCATCTACGTCGTCCGCGTCGGGACGAGGAAGGCACGCCGGCTGACGCGATCGAACGACGACGAGTTCGAGCCCGCGTGGTCGCCGGACGGCAGACGGATCGCGTTCGTCCGCGACGGCTCGATCGTCACCGTCGCGGCGGACGGGAGCGACGAGCGCGTCCTCACCGACCCGAAGGACAACGACTCGAGCCCGGCCTGGAACCCGCGCCTGCCCGCCGCGGCGACGAAGTAGGATCGCGCGGTGGCGACCGTCGTCCTCGTCGGAACCCTCGACACCAAGGGCCGCGAGTACGCGTTTTTGCGCGACCAGGTCCGCGAGCGGGGCGTCGACTGCCTCCTCGTCGACGCGGGCGTGTTCGAGCCGCAGGTCGAGCCGGACGTGCCGCGCCAGGAGGTGGCCGCGGCGGCCGGCGCCGACGTTCGCGAGCTCGCCTCCGCCGGCGACCGCGGGGCGGCCGTCGAGGCGATGGCGCGGGGCGCGGCGGAGGTGGTGAGGCGGCTGCACGCGCAGGGACGGCTGGACGGCCTCGCCGCCGTCGGCGGCTCCGGCAACTCGTCGATCGCCGGCATCGCGGCCCGCGCGCTCCCGGTCGGCGTGCCCAAGCTGATCGTGTCCACGGTCGCCTCCGGGGACACGCGCCCGTACGTGGGCGCCTCGGACGTGACGATGACCTACTCCGTCGTCGACATCGCCGGCATCAACCAGATCTCGGCGCGCATCCTCGCGAACGCGGCCGGCGCCATCGCCGGCATGGCCACGGCGCCGCTGCCGCCGCTGCCGGACGCGAAGCCGCTCGTCACCGCCTCGATGTTCGGCGTGACGACGCCGTGCGTGACACGGGCCCGGGAGCGGCTCGAGGAGCTCGGCTACGAGGTGCTCGTCTTCCACCAGACCGGCACCGGCGGCCAGTCGATGGAGGAGCTGATGCGCGGTGGCTACGTCACCGCCTCGCTCGACGTGACGACCACCGAGCTGTGCGACGAGCTCGTCGGGGGCGTGCTGCCCGCGTACCCCGGCCGGCTCGAGGCGGCCGGGGAGCTCGGGCTGCCACAGGTGGTCTCGCTCGGCGCGCTCGACATGGTCAACTTCGGGCCGAAGGAGACCGTGCCCGAGCGCTTCCGCGGGCGCAGGCTGTACGTGCACAACCCGACGATCACGCTCATGCGGACGACGCCGGACGAGTGCCGCGAGCTCGGCCGGCGCATCGGGCGCAAGCTGTCCGCCGCGAAGGGGCCGACGGCGCTGTTCGTCCCGCTCCGCGGCGTGTCGATGATCGCCACCGCGGGCCAGCCGTTCTACGACCCGGACGCCGACGCGGCGCTGTTCGAAGGGCTGCGCGAGACGCTCGGGCCGAACGTCGAGGTGCACGAGTTGGACACGGACGTCAACGACCCCGAGTTCGCGCTGGCGATGGCGAACCGCCTGCACGAGCTCGTGCAGGAGGCGAGATGACGAGAGAGGAGGCGCTCGCGCGGCTGCGCGCGCAGGTGGCCCAGGGGAAGCCGATCATCGGCGCGGGCGCCGGCACGGGCCTGTCGGCGAAGTGCGCCGAGGCGGGCGGCGGCGACCTGATCATCATCTACAACTCGGGCCGCTACCGGATGGCGGGGCGCGGCTCGCTCGCCGGCCTGCTGCCCTACGGCGACGCGAACGCGATCGTCGTCGACATGGCCCGCGAGGTGCTGCCGATCGTGCGGGAGACGCCGGTGCTCGCCGGCGTGTGCGGCACCGACCCCTTCCGGCTGATGCCCGTCTTCCTGGAGGAGCTCAAGCGGATCGGCTTCTCCGGCGTGCAGAACTTCCCCACCGTCGGCCTGTTCGACGGCGTCTTCCGCCGGAACCTGGAGGAGACGGGCATGGGCTACGCGCTCGAGGTGGAGATGATCCGCCAGGCGCGCGAGCTCGAGCTGCTCACCTGTCCGTACGTGTTCACGGTCGAGGAGGCGCGCACGATGGCCGAGGCGGGCGCGGACGTGCTCGTCCCGCACATGGGCTTGACGACGAAGGGGACGATCGGCGCGCAGACGGCGAAGACGCTCGACGAGGCCGTCGAGCTCGTGCAGGCGATGCACGACGCGGCGAAGGCGGTCGCCCCGGACATCCTCGTGCTCTGCCACGGCGGGCCGATCGCCGAGCCCGAGGACGCCGCCTACGTGCTCGAGCGCACCTCGGGCGTGGTCGGCTTCTTCGGCGCCTCTTCGATGGAGCGCCTGCCCAGCGAGGTGGCGATGACGGAGAACATGCGCCGCTTCAAGGCGATCCCGGTCGGATAGGCTGGCGCGGCGATGCAGGCGGTGCGCATCCATGCCGGCGGGGAGCTCCGCTTCGAGCAGGCGCCCGACCCGGTCGCCGGGCCGGGCCAGGTGCTGGTCGAGCTCCGGGCGGCGGCGCTCAACCGGCGCGATCTGCTCGTGCGCAACCCGCCGGGCCCCGCGTACGACTTCCCGAAGCCGTTCGTCGCCGGCCACGACGGCGCGGGTGTCCGCCGCGACACCGGCGAGGAGGTCGTCCTCTACCCGACCGTCGGCTGGGGCGAGCGCGACGACGTGCCCGCGCCCGGGGCGAGCTTCCTCGGTGGCCCCCACGACGGGACGTTCGCGCAGCTCGTCGTCGTGCCGGCGGAGAACGTGTTCCCGAAGCCGGCCCGGCTCTCTTGGGAGCAGGCGGCGGCGCTGCCCGTCGCCGGGATGACCGCCTACCGCGCGCTGCACGCCGTCGGCCGCCTCCAGGCGGGCGAGACCGTGCTCGTCCTGGGGGCGGGGAGCGGCGTCTCCACCTTCGCCGTCGCGCTCGCGGCGCAGGCGGGCGCCCGCGTGCTCGTCACCTCGTCGAGCTCGGAGAAGATCGAGCGCTCGCGCTCGCTCGGGGCAGAAGGCGGTGCCCTGTACACCGAGGGCGACTGGGTGGCGGCGATCCGCGAGCTGGCGCCGGACGGCGTCGACCTCGTGCTCGATTCGGTCGGCTCGACCTGGGCCGACTCGCTGCGCACGCTGCGACGGGGCGGGCGGCTTGTCGCCTTCGGTGGGACGGGCGGTCCGAAGGTCGAGCTCGACGTGCGCCACCTGTACCTGAACTACCTGTCCGTGCTCGGCACGACCGGCGCCTCGCCGCGACAGTTCGGCGAGTTCCTCGAGCTGGTGCAGGCGGGCTCGTGGTCGCCGGTGATCGACAGCGTGCGCCCGCTCGCCGAGGCAGAGGCCGCCTACGAGCGTCTGATCGGCGACCACGTCGGCAAGGTCGTGCTCACCATCGAGTAGCGACAGCGTCGCGCCGGCGGCAACGCTCAGAGTCGCCGGACGAGCTCCTCGAGGGGGCGGCGGTCCGCCCGCTCGAGCCACTCGTCGGGCGTCCGCGTCTCAGGAGCGCGGACGCGGGCGGGGAACCCGAACGTGAGCACGGTCGCCAGCTCGTCGTCCGGCCCGAGCCCGAGCGCCGCCCGGGCCGCAGCCGGGTCGGCGAAGCCGTTCGGGCACGACGCCACGCCCTCGTTCCAGGCGGCGAGCATCATGTTCTCAGCACAGCGGCCCGCGTCGAGCGACGACCTCGCCTGCAGAGCGACGACGAAGGCGGCGCCGCGGACGTTGTCCGGGACGAAGACGGCCTGGGCGAGCCGCTCCCGGCGAGCGCGGTCGTCGACGACGAGGAACCGCCACGGCTGGCGGTTGCGCGCGCTTCCGGCGACTCGCCCGGCCTCGAGGATCTTCCGCTCCGTCTGCGGCGGAAGCGGCTCCCGAGTGTAGCGGCGCGTATCGCGCTTGCTGGCGATGGCGAGGAACGTGTCCACGGTGCGAATGGTAGGCGGTTGCTTGGCGACCGGGCCCCGCGGAGAGGTACGGGCCCCGAGGGGGGCGGGCCGTTGGCCGGCATCCGTCAGCGGCGCCCGACGTGCGGTCGCCCGACACGCAACCGGCACAGGCCGGTCGCACACCCGCGCGGACTTCGCCGGTAGCATCGAGAGCGGGGTGGAGGAGTGGTGGCCCCCGCCACGGCGCCGGCGACGGCGGGCGCGGACGAGGCCTCGGCGGACGAAGGTGTACCGGCACTCGCGGCCGCTAGGAGCGGAGCGCGAGCAGCCGGCGGGCAAGCGTTCCGCCGCCGATCGTCTGCTCAGCTCCGCCGCCCGCCCGGCGCCGCAGCTCCCGGTCCGAGGTCACGAGCCAGAACGGGCGCCCCTCCGACCGGAGGCGAGCGGCCTGGCAGGCGATCCGGTCGTCGGCGCTCGCGGGGCCGGTGCCGACCACCTCGACCCGGCCGTCCGCCGGCGCTGAGGGGGCCTCCCCGTCGAAGACGACGAGCGCGTCGCAGCCCTCCTCGGCGGCCCAACGGCGGCAGAGCTCGACGAGCTCGGCCTGCGCGATGTTCGGCCAGGTCGAGCGCAGCACGTTGCGCGCGTCCACGAGCGCGAGCGGCCGAGGCCTCGGGTGGGCGCTCACCGGCGGCTCGTCACCCGCGCCCGGCGATGGCGGTGGCGACCCGGCGGCCGGAACGGACGGCCCCTTCCATCGTCCCGCAGTACGCGTCGGTGTGCTCGCCCGCCAGGTACAGCCGTCCGGCCGGTCGGCGCAGCGCGCGCCAGAAGCGCGTCACCTGACCCGGGCCGTACGCGACGTAGGACCCGCCGCTCGGCACCTCGTTCTGCCACGCGATGCTCGAGCCCCGGTCGACGAGCGCGCGCGTGCTCGGGTAGACATCGTCGATCTCGTCGGCAGCGAGGAGGATCCGCACCGCGTCCGGCCGTGCCCCGAGCAGGACGGCGTCGCCGCCGGTCGTGTAGGTGAGCAGGATTCCCGGCCTTCCCGACTGGCTTGCGGTCGCCTCCCAGGCGGTCTGGAAGGTCAGGTCGGTGACGATGCTGCCGCTCCGCCCGAGCCGGCGCCAGAAGCGCCGCTCGTACTGGACCATCGTCTTCGCGGCGTTGCCGTAGCGGAGCGTCGCGATCGCCTGCTCGAGCACGGCCGGCAGCCCCGGATGGAACTCGATCGTGCTGCGGACGGCCGGGAGCGGCGCTGCGAGCACGCAGAAGTCGGCGTCCACACGGGAGTGCTGCGTGAACGCGCTGACGCGGCGCGCGTACAGCTCGATCCGCTGCACCGTGGCCTCGAGCCGGAGGTCCTCGACCCGGTCGGCGAGCGCCCGCACGAGCTGGTCGTTCCCGCCCCGGATGCGGTAGGCCCGGGCGCCGGACGCCGTCAGGTGCGCGTCGCGGCGGGCGTGCTGGCAGAGGAAGAGGAGCGAGATGTTGTGCGGCTCGACCGAGAAGCGGCTGCGCAGGTCCTGTTCGACGAGAAAGCGGGCTCGGCGGGGTAGCGCGAGTCGGTCGAGCAGGTACGCGGCCGACCGGATGTCGAGCGCCGATCCGGCCGCGGGTGGGTCGAACGGGTCGACGCCCCGCGCGAGGGCGTCGACGCGCCGGCGGAAGCGGTCGATCTCCCGCCCGGTGCCGTCGGCAAAGACGGCGGAGCTGCGGCGGCGCGCCCCGCCGAGGTAGACGACGCCGTCGAGACGGAAGTCGGGCGCATCCCGGGTGTCTTCGAGCTCGAGCCCGGCGCGGCGCACGTAGTCGTGCATCAGACGGTGCGTGCTGGCGATGAACTCGCCGCCGCCCTCGGCGTGCTGGCGCGCGCCGAACGGCCTGCGCACCGTGTAGACGCGCCCGCCGGGCCGGTTGCGCGCCTCGAGCACGGTCACGCGCCAGCCCGCCGCCTGGAGGTCGAGCGCGCAGGCGAGGCCGGCGAGGCCGCCGCCGACGACGACGACCGAGCCGCGGGCCCGTCCGGCAGCGCGCGCCGTGCGCGCCGGTCTCGTGGCGATCGCGGTGCCGAGCGCTGCGGCCAGAAGCTCCTGTCTCGTCCGGCCCTGCCCTCGCATCTCCCTGTTGGCGCGTGTATCCCGGGAGACCCCACCTCCCCGACCCATGGCGCGAGCCTACTGACAGAGCGTGCGCACGTGTGGCACCTCTTCGTACCGGGAGCGTGACGCCTCGCGCCGGCCGCGCAACGCGGGGAGCGACATGCGGTCACGGGCGGCGCGCGCGTCGGCGGCGCCCGAGCCGCGCGGCGACCGGCCGAGGCATGTGCGAGCATCGCGGACGTGCCGGGGTCGCATCCGATTGCCGACGCGCACGTCGACCTCCTGCTCGAGGTCGTCTGGCGGCGCGAGCGCGGCGAGTCCGATCCCTTCCGCGAGCACTGGCTGCCGCTGCTCGAGGCGGGCGGCGTGCGACTCCAGGTGTGCCCCGTCTACGTCGAGGGCGATCGCGTCCCCGACGGCGCGCTCCGGCGGGCGCTGACCCTCGTTGCCGCCTTCCGCGAGGCCGCCCGGCTGAGCGCCGACCGGGCCGTACGGGTCGAGACGCAGTCCGACCTCGACCGGGCCGGCGGCGAAGGCAGGATCGGCCTCGTGCTCGCGCTCGAAGGGACGGAGGCGCTCGGCTCGAGCCCGGAGCTGATCGACGTGTTCTGGGCTCTCGGCGTGCGCATGGTCGGTCTCACCTGGTCGCGGCGGAACGCGTTCGCGGATGGGTCGGGAGAGCCCCGCGCCGGCGGGCTGTCGCGGCTCGGCGAGCAGCTCGTCGACCGCCTGTGCAGCCTCGGCGCGATCGTCGACCTCGCGCACGCATCCGAGCAGACGTTCGAGGATGCGCTCGCCCGACTCGACCCTCGATCGCCGGTGCTCGTCAGCCACGCCTGCTGCCGGACCGTCTGCGACTCGCCGCGGAACGTCTCGGACGACCAGCTCGTCGCGCTCGCCGAGCGGGACGGGCTGGTCGGCGTGATGGCGCTTCCGTCCGCTGTCGATCCGGAGCAGCCCGACCTGGAGCGACTCCTCGACCACGTCGAGCACGCGGTCGCGGTGGCAGGAGCGGAGCACGTCTGCTTCGGCGCGGACTTCATGAGCCGTCTCGTGCGCACCGGCGCCGTCACCCCGACGCCGCGGGAGCTGGCCACGCTTCCGCCCGGGCTCGAGCCGGGAGCGCCGGTGACGGGCTTCGCCGGCCCCGAGGACTACCCGGCGCTCGCCGCCGCGCTCGCCCGCCGCGGTCTCGACGAGGCCGTCGTCTCGGCGCTCCTGCACGGCAACCTCGTGCGCTTTCTGCGTCGGGCGCTGCCGGACGAGTAGCCGCCGCGTCCCGCCGCCGCCAGGCTCGGCGTCGGGGCGCGGGGGGGCGCGGCGCGCCGGCAGCGCTCTCCAGCCGCTCGCGCAGGTGTCCGACCGGCTCCCGGCGGCGTCTTCTAGAGTCAGCGGCATGGCGCTCGACCCAGCCTTCGTCGACGCGGTCCGCCGCGCGCTGCCTGCGGACGCGGTGCTGTCGGAGCCGGAGGACCTGCGCACGTACGAGTGCGACGGCCTCACCGGGCGCCGCGTGCTGCCGGCGCTCGTCTGCCTGCCGGAGACGACGGAGCAGGTGCAGGCGGTCGTGCGCGCGTGCGCCGCCCGCCACGTCCCGTTCGTCGCCCGGGGCGCGGGCACGGGCCTGTCCGGCGGCGCCCTGCCCGTCGCCGACGGCGTCGTCCTCTCGCTCGCGCGGATGAACCGCGTTCTCTCCGTCGACCTGGACGCGCGGCGCATCGTCGTGCAGCCCGGCGTGACGAACCTGCAGGTGACGGAGGCGGTCGCCGCGGACGAGCTCTACTACGCGCCTGACCCGTCCAGCCAGCAGGTGTGCACCGTCGGCGGCAACGTGGCCGAGAACTCCGGTGGCGCGCACTGTCTGAAGCACGGCTTCACCGCCAACCACGTGACAGGGCTCGTCGTCGTGCTTCCGGACGGGAGCCTCTGCCGCCTGGGCGGCGTCGCCGCCGACTCACCGGGGCCGGACCTGCTCGGCGTGTTCGTCGGCTCGGAGGGGACGCTGGGCGTGGCCGTCGAGATCACGCTGCGGCTGCTGCGGCGGCCGGAGGCGGTCGTCACCCAGCTCGCCTCGTTCGACTCCATGGACGAGGCGGGCGGTGCCGTCTCCGGGATCGTCGCCGCGGGCATCCTCCCGGCCGCGATCGAGATGATGGACCGGCTGACGATCGAGGCGACCGAGCAGGCTGTGCACGCCGGCTACCCGCAGGGCGCGGGCGCGATCCTGATCGTCGAGCTCGACGGCGTCGCCGCCCAGGTGGAGGAGGATGTGGCCGCGGTCGAGCGCATCTGCCGCGAGCACGGTGCCCGCGAGATCAGGACGGCTGCGGACGCCGCCGAGCGCGCGCTGCTGTGGAAGGGCCGCAAGTCGGCGTTCGCGGCGATGGGTCGGGTCAGTCACAGCTACTACGTCCAGGACGGCGTCGTGCCGCGGACGCGCCTCCCCGAGGTGCTGCGCCGCATCGCCGAGCTCGAGCGCGAGCACGGCCTCCGCGTCGGCAACGTCTTCCATGCGGGCGACGGCAACCTGCATCCGCTCGTCCTCTACGACGAGCGCGTGCCCGGGGAGCCGGCGCGCGCGCGGGAGCTGGCCGAGGCGATCCTCGTCGCCTGCGTCGACGCCGGCGGCTCCCTCACCGGCGAGCACGGCGTCGGCACGGACAAGGCGTGCGCGATGCCGCTCATGTTCGGCGAGGACGACCTCGCCGTCATGCAGCGGCTGCGCCGCGCGTTCGACCCCGACGGGATCGCGAATCCCGGCAAGGTGTTCCCGACGCCGCGCCTGTGCGGCGAGGTTCCGGGACCGTACCGGCGGCATCCCCTGGAGGAGGCTGGCCTTGCCGAGCGTCTGTGAGGTCGCCTCGCTGGCGGAGGCCTCCGCCCTGCTGCGCGAGGCCTCGGCCCGGGGCCGGACGGTGTCGATCGAGCGGGCAGGGGGCGAGGTTGAGCTGCGGACAGCGAGGCTCGACCGCATCCTGGAGCACGAGCCGGGCGATCTCACCTGCGTCGTCGAGGCGGGGCTGCGGCTGTCCGAGCTGAACGAGCGCCTGCGGCCGTTCGGGCAGCGGCTGCCGCTCGATCCGAGCGGCGATCCGACGGTCGGCGCCTGCCTTGCCGGCGACCTGTCCGGGCCGCGCCGGCACCGCCACGGCACGATGCGCGATCTTGTCATCGGCGCGACCGTCGTCCTCGGCGACGGTACGGTTGCGAGCTCGGGAGGCAAGGTGGTGAAGAACGTCGCCGGGTACGACCTCGCGAAGCTGTTCTGCGGCTCCCGGGGTCTGCTCGGCCTGGTCGGGCGGATCGCGCTCCGTCTCTCGCCGGTGCCGGAGGCGAGCCGGGCGCTGCGGGTGCGGTCGGGCACGCTGCAGGAGGCGTGCGCGAAGGCTCGGGCGATCGTGCGCTCGTCGCTCGAGCCGTCGGCGCTCGACCTCACCTGGCCGGGATGCGACCTCCTCGTCCTCTTCGAGGGGAGCGCCCGCGCGGTCGGCGCCCAGCTCGAGACGGCCCGCTCGCTCGTGGGTGGCGCGGACGAGCAGGCGTGGGGGGCGGTCGACGACTGCCGTCCGCTCGCCGCCGGACGCGTCCCCGTCACCCTCGGCTCGATCCCGGACGTCCTGCCGCGCTACGAGCGCGCGGTCGCGTGCGTCGGCGCGGGGGTCGCCCACACCGTCGCGCCCGAGCCCCCCGACCCGCGCGATCCGGTCGAGATCGCCCTCGTCGAGCGGATCCGGGCGGCGTTCGACCCGGCTGGGGTGCTCGTCTAGGTGCGGGCCGGGGCGATGGTGGGGAACCCCTGCGCTGCCCCGCCCGTCGTCGGCACGATTGCTGCGCCGGACAGGCCTGGCCGGGAGCGCGGCCGGTCGTGAGCATCGACCCGGCTCTGATCGAGGACTGCGTCCACTGCGGCTTCTGCCTACCCACCTGCCCGACCTACGGCCCGCTCTGGCAGCAGGAGATGGACTCTCCGCGCGGGCGGATCTGGTTGATGAAGGGGCTCGTCGAGGGCACCGTCGAGCTCACCGACACGACCGTCGCGCACTTCGACCGCTGTCTCGGCTGCATGGCGTGCATGACCGCCTGCCCGTCGGGCGTGCGCTACGACCGGCTGCTCGACGAGACGCGTGTGCTCGTCGAGGAGCGCTACCAGCGCCGGCCGGACGACTGGCTCCTGCGCCGGCTCGTCTTCGCCGTCTTCCCGTACCCGTCCAGGCTGCGGCTGGCGCTCGCGCTCGCGCCGTTCGGGCGAAAGCTGCCGCTGCCGGGGTTCCTGCGGCCGCTCGCCGAGCTGGCGCCGCCGTGGCGCGCGACGGCTGGCCCGGCTGCCCTGACGCCCGCTCTTGGCGAGCGGCGTGCGCGGGTCGGCCTGCTGACGGGATGCGTCCAGAGCGTCCTCTTCGGCGACGTGAACGCGGCGACCGCGCGGGTGCTGGCGGCCGAGGGCTGCGAGGTGGTGGCGCCGCCGGGCCAACCGTGCTGTGGCGCGCTGCACCACCACGCCGGTCGTGTCGGCGCCGGGCGGGAGCGGGCGCGGGCGATCGCCGCGCTCTTCCGCGCCAGCGGCGTCGACGTGCTCGTCGTCAACGCGGCCGGCTGCGGATCGCACCTGAAGGAGGCCGGCCTCGACCTGCCCGTGCGCGACGTGAGCGAGGTGCTCGCCGAGCTCGCGCCGCGGGCGGAGCGCCGGCCGCTTCCGCTCCGCGTCGCGTTCCAGGACGCGTGTCACCTCCGCCACGCCCAGCAGCTCGAGGCGCAACCGCGCGAGACGCTGCGGGCGATTCCCGGGCTCGAGCTCGTCGAGCCGGCGGAGCAGGCGATCTGCTGCGGGAGCGCGGGCATCTACAACCTCGTCCAGCCCGCAGCGGCGCGGAAGCTCGGCGACCGCAAGGCGGCGAACGTCGCGGCCACCCGGCCGCAGGTGTACGCGAGCGCGAACCCGGGCTGCCTGGTGCAGGTCTCGGCTGCCCTTCGCCGCGCCGGCCGGCGCATCCCCGCCGTGCACCCCGTCGAGCTCGTCGACGCCTCCATCCGCGGCCTGGACGCCGGATCGCTGCTCACGTCGGCGCGCCGCTGACACGATCAGACCCCAGGTGACATCCGTTCGACGGGGCCGGAGGGCGCCGGCTCCCGCTTGGCAGGCAGGGCCGGGCCGGGGTATCCTCGCGTGTCCACGCGGAAGGGGGATCGGTGCGCCAGATTGCAGTCACGGTCAACGGCCGGCGCCAGGAGGCCGAGGTCGAGCCGAGGCAGCTGCTCGTCTACTTCCTGCGGGAGCAGCTCGGCCTGACGGGGACGAACGTCGGCTGCGACACGTCGTCCTGCGGCTCGTGCACGGTGCTCCTCGACGGCGAGTCGGTCAAGTCGTGCACGCTGCTCGCCGTCCAGGCGGACGGGCACGAGGTGACGACGATCGAGGGCCTCGCCACGGATGGGGCGCTGCACCCGGTGCAGCAGGCATTCCACGAGAACCATGCCCTCCAGTGCGGGTTCTGCACGCCGGGCATGGTCATGGCCGCGGTCTCCTACCTGAAGGAGAACCCGAAGCCGACCGAGTCCGAGGTGCGCCACGCGCTGGAGGGGAACCTCTGCCGCTGCACCGGCTACCACAACATCGTCAAGGCGGTCCTCGCCGCGGCGGAGGCCTAGCATGGCGGCCATCGGCGAGGCCGTTCTGCGCAAGGAGGACGCCAGGCTCCTCACCGGGCAGGGCCGCTACGTCGACAACCTGCGCACGGCCGGCACGCTGCATGCGGTCGTCGTCCGCAGCCCGTACGCGCACGCGCGCATCGACCGAGTCGACGTCTCCGCCGCGCTCGCCGCCGACGGCGTCGTCGCCGCCTTCACGGGCGCCGATCTGGCCGATGCCTGGCCGGGCGGGCTTCCCTGCTTCTGGCCGGTCTCGGACGACATCAAGATGCCCACGCACCTCCCGCTCGCGACCGACAAGGCCCGCTTCGCGGGCGACGGCGTGGCCGTCGTCGTCGCCGAGAGCCGGGCGCAGGCCAAGGACGCGGCCGAGCTGGTGACGGTCGACTACCAGCCGCTTCCGGCGGTGACGGACGTCGAGAGGGCGCTCGCCCCCAACGCCCCGCTCGTCCACGACGACGTCCCCGGCAACCGCTGCTTCACCTGGTCGCTCGTCACCGGCGAGCCGGAGCGGGTGTTCGCCGAGGCCGACGTCACGGTCAGCTGCCGCTTCCGCCAGCAGCGCTTGATCCCGGCGGCGATGGAGCCGCGCGGCACGCTCTGCGAGATCAGCGCCGCCGGCGACGTCGTCGTCACCACCTCGACGCAGGCGCCGCACATCCTCCGGACGGCGTTCTCGCTCGTGCTCGGCATCCCGGAGGCGAAGATCCGCGTGATCGCCCCGGACGTGGGCGGCGGCTTCGGCTCCAAGGTCGAGGTGTACGCCGAGGACATGATCGTGATCGCTCTCGCCCGCAAGCTCGGCCGTCCCGTGAAGTGGACGGAGGAGCGCTCGGAGGGTTGCCTGGCGACGATCCACGGCCGCGACGTCGTCCAGGAGATCGAGCTCGCGGCGACCTCCGACGGGAAGATCAGGGCGGTCCGCACCCGGCTGAAGGCGGCGATGGGCGCCTACCTTCAGGCGGTGACGCCCGGCGTGCCGCTGCTCGGCGCCTGGCTCTACGCCGGCTGCTACGACGTCGACGCCTACGACTTCCACTGCACGGGCGTGTTCACGACGACGACGCCCACCGACGCCTATCGGGGGGCCGGCCGGCCGGAGGCGACGTACGCGATCGAGCGGGCGATCGACGCGCTCGCGCGCAAGCTGGGCAGGGATCCGGTCGAGATCCGGCGTCTCAACTTCATCGACGAGTTCCCGGCGGACATCGCCTCCGGGCTCCAGATCGACTCCGGCGACTACCACGCCGCGCTCGACCGTGCGCTCGAGCTAATCGGCTACGAGGAGGTGCGCCGCGAGCAGGCTGAACGCCGCAGCCGTGGCGACGTGAAGCAGCTCGGGATCGGCCTGTCCACGTACGTGGAGATGTGCGGGCTCGCCCCCTCTCGGATTCTGGGCGCGCTCAAGTACGGGGCCGGCGGTTGGGAATCACTCTCCGTGCGCGTGCTGCCGACCGGCACCGTGCAGGTGATGTCCGGGACGACGCCGCACGGCCAGGGGCACGCGACCACGTTCAGCCAGATCGTCGCCGACCGGCTCGGGGTCGACGTCGCCGACGTCGAGTTCCTCGCCGGTGACACGGCCGTCGTGCCGACCGGGATGGACACGTACGGGAGCCGCAGCCTGCCCGTCGGCGGCGTCGCCCTCTACCACGCGACCGACAAGGTGATCGCGAAGGCGCGCAGGATCGTCGCGCACCAGCTCGAAGCCTCGGAAGACGACCTGGAGTACGAGGCGGGCAGGTTCTCGGTCAAGGGCAGTCCGGACAAGGCGATGACGGTCAAGGAGGCCGCCTTCGCGGCCTGGGCGGCGCACAACCTGCCGGACGGGCTCGAGCCCGGGCTGGAGGCGACGCACGTCTACGACCCGCCGAACTTCTCCTGGCCCGCCGGCTGCCACATCGCGGTCGTCGACGTGGACACCGAGACGGGCGAGGTGGAGCTGACGCGCTACGTGGCGGTCGACGACGTCGGCACGGTCATCAACCCGATGATCGTCGACGGGCAGGTGCACGGCGGCATCGCCCAGGGCGTCGCGCAGGCGCTGTGGGAGGAGGCGGTCTACGACGAGGACGGCAACCTCGTCACCGGCTCGCTGCTCAACTACCTCGTGCCGAGCGCCGCCGAGCTGCCGTCGTTCGTGCTCGACCGCACGGTCACGCCGAGTCCGACGAACCCGCTCGGCGTGAAGGGCGTGGGGGAGACGGGGACGATCGCGTCGACGCCCGCGGTCGTCAACGCCGTCCTCGACGCGCTGTCGCACCTCGGCGTCACCGACATCGACATGCCGACGACGCCGGAGCGCGTCTGGCGCGCAATTCAGGAGGCCTCGGCTTCCGCTGCCGATCAGGGAGGCGAGCGATGATTCCAGCTCCGTTCGAGTACGAGGTGGCGAGGTCGGTCGAGGAGGCGGTGCGGCTGCTCGGCGAGCGCGAGGACGCGAAGCTGCTGGCCGGAGGCCATTCGCTCATCCCGGCCATGCGGATCAGGCTGGCCCGGCCGGGGACGCTCATCGACCTCGGGCGGGTCGAGGGCCTCCGCTACGTCCGCGAGGACGGCGACCAGGTCGCCATCGGCGCGCTGACGCGCCACCACGACGTCGCGACGAGCCCCGTGCTCGAGCGGCACTGTCCCATCCTCGCGCACGCGGCCGGGCAGATCGGCGATCCGCAGGTGCGCCACCGGGGCACGATCGGCGGCTCCGTCAGCCACGGCGACCCCGCCTCGGACGCGCCCGGCGTCCTGCTCGCGCTCGACGCGGAGCTGGTCGTCGCCGGCCCGGACGGCGAGCGGCGGATCCCGGCGGCGGAGTTCTTCACCGGCGTGTTCGAGACGGCGCTCGGGCCACAGGACGTGCTGACGGAGATCCGCGTGCCCAAGCTCGGCGGAGCGGGCTGGGCGTTCGAGAAGTTCAGCCGGCGGGCGCAGGACTGGGCGACGGTCGGCGTGGCGGCGGTGCGGGCAAACGGCGGCGCCAAGGTGGCGCTGATCAGCATGGGCGGGACGCCGCTCCGGGCGCGGGCGGTCGAGGAGGCGCTCGCCTCGGGCGCCGATCCGAGGGCCGCGGCCGAGCGGGCCGACGAGGGAGCCGATCCGCCGAGCGACGTCGCCGCAAGCGCCGACTACCGTCGGCATCTCGCACGCGTGCTCGTCCGCCGCGCCCTGGAGCGGACGCTCGGCTCGTAGCCCGGCGGGAAGCCAAGTGCGGCGGGAAGCCAAGGAACACACTGTTTCGAGGTAAGGAACAGCCTGGTGCAAGGGGGCAGTCCGGCGGAGCGCCGCGAGCCTCTGAGCGCCGCGAGCCTGTTCGTGTGTCCCTGCGCCCCCCGGCCCTGCTCGCCGCCGCCGCGGCCTCGCTCGCTCTCGCGTCGCCCGCGGCGGGCGCACGATCGCAGCTCGGCCAGCTCGTGCCCGGGAGCGGCCGGGCCGTCCCTCCGCTGGCGGGAATCGACCCGGTGACCGGGAAGCGGGTGAGCCTGGCGCAGTGGCGGGGGAGGCCGCTCCTCCTCAACCTGTGGGGCTCGTGGTGCTCACCGTGCCGCCGCGAGGCGCGCGAGCTCGCCCGCTTCCTCGCCCGGCACCCGCGCTCGCTGCTCGGGATCGACGTCGAGGACTCGAAGGCGGGCGCGCGCAGCTTCGCCCGCCGCTACGGCACCCGCTTCCCGAGCATCTTCGACCCGCGCGATCGTCTCGTCCACCGCCTGCAGGCGACCGGCACCCCGACGACCTTGTTCCTCGACCGCCGCCACCGGGTCGTGGCCGTCCTCTACGGGCCGGGCACGCTGGCGCTGTTCGAGCGCGGCTACCGCCTGGCGACGCGCTCGCCGTCTAGCCGGTGAGCCAGGCGGGCGGCGCGAGGCGGCCCGTCCCCGCCAGGCGCATCCCGTTCCGGCCGAAGTCCTCACGGGACAGGTCGCGGACGAGGCGGACGGCGGTGTCGTCGGGATCGACCCGCGGGACGCCCGGCGCGAGCAGGCGCACGCCGACGAGGCGTCCACGCAGCCAGGCGCCGCTCGGCCGCAGCTCGACCCGCAGGATGCCGCTCACGCCGAGGACGCCGCCGGTCGAGAGCGTGCCGTTGCCGAGGAAGTTGCCGAGGCTGTAGGCGATCAGGCGCCCGCGGTACCACTCCATGCCGCGCAGGACGTGCGGCCCCGAGCCGACGACGAGGTCGGCCCCCGCGTCGACGACGGCGTGGGCGAACGCGATCGGGTCGCCGCGGTCTTCACCGAGGAACTCCTCGCTGCCCGGATGGACGTGCTGGCGGTCGGCGCCTTCTGCACCGGCGTGCATGACGCAGACGACGAGGTCGGCGCGCGCGGCGGCTGCCCGGACGAGGCGCTTCGCCGCCGCGATGTCGGTCAGGCTCTGCGCCCACGCGTACGGCGCGAAGCCGAGCACGGCGACGCGCGTCCGGCCGGCCCGCACGACCGTGATCTCGCCGGGGCGGCCGGTCGAGCGCAGGTGCGCGGCACCGAGGGCCGCGAGCGTCTCCGCCTGCCCAACCGGGCCGTAGTCGGCGGCGTGGTTGTTGGCGAGGTTCACGAGCGTGAAGCCGGCCCGTCGCAGCAGGCGCGCGTACGAGGGGGGAGCGCGGAAGGCGTAGCAGTCGCTGCTCGCCGGGCCGCACTTGGACGAGCCGCCGGTCGCGAGCGTCCCCTCCAGGTTGCCGGCGACCACGTCGCCGCGCAGCTGCCGGCGCACGGAGGCGGGGAAGAAGGAGGCGCCGCCGTCTGCCGCGGGCGCCATGGCGATGTCTCCGACCCAGACGATCCCGACCGGCCGCGACGCGGCGGCGCCCGGTCCTCCGGCGGCGCCCCGCGCTCCGGCGGCGGCGGGCGCGCAGGCGGCCGCGGCGAGCGCCGCGGCGGCGAGCAGACGGCGAGGCACGGCCGGCATCGTAGTCCGCTCGGAGGCGCCGGGACGTCGGCGGACGTTCGCTCCCCGGCGGCCCCCCGCGCTCGGCAGGGCTAGCCGCCGAGCGCGGACTCGGGTCGCGAGGCGTCGGTGAACTCGCGGAACTCGCCGGAGACGAGGTAGGCGGTCTGCTCGCCGATGTCGACGGCGTGGTCGCCGATCCGCTCCAGGCAGCGCGAGGCGATCAGCATGCGCAGGCCCCACTCGTGCGCGGAGGGATCGCCGGCCAGCTCGAGGATGCGGTGCACGGCGCGGCGGTTCACCCGGTCGACGAGCTCGTCCAGCTCGACGAGCGACGTCGCCGCCTCGATGTCGCGGGCGGCGAACGAGCCGAGGGCGACGCGGATCATCTCCTCGCAGCGGTCGCCCATCTCGGCGATCGACTCGAGCAGGCGGCGCTCCTCCGTGAGCCCTTCGGACAGCTTGAGCAGCTTCGCCACGGTCACGCAGTAGTCGCCCATGCGCTCGAGGTGCAGGTTGATGTGCAGCATCGCGAGCACGAGCCTGAGGTCGACCGCGACCGGCGTCTGGCGTGCGAGCAGCGACTCGATCCCGCGCTCGATCTCCACGTAACGGCGGTCGATCTCGTCGTCGAAGGCGATCACCTCGTCCGCGAGGGCGAGGTCGTGCGCCTCGAGCGCGGACAGCGCCGCCCGCAGCGCCCGCAGGACGAGACCCCCCTCCTCGTCGATGGCGGAACCGAGCCGGTCGAGCTCCTCCTGGAAGGAGATCCTCACGGCCGCGGCCGCCCTCGGCGTGCGCACGGCGGCGCCGCCCTGGACCGGAGCTCCGGCCAGGCGCTCCTGCTCATCCGAACCGCCCGGTGACGTAGTCCTCCGTCCGCCTGTCGGATGGGTGCGTGAAGATGGTGGGCGTGTCCGCGTACTCGACGAGGACGCCCGTCCGCCGGCCGCCGGAGACGTCGAGGCTGAAGAAGGCGGTCATGTCCGCGACGCGGGCCGCCTGCTGCATGTTGTGCGTGACGATCACGAGCGTGTAGTCGCGCTTCAGCTCCTGCATCAGGTCCTCGATGGCCGCGGTCGAGATCGGGTCGAGCGCAGACGCGGGCTCGTCGAGGAGGATCACGTCGGGCTCGACCGCGAGCGCCCGCGCGATGCACAGGCGCTGCTGCTGCCCGCCGGAGAGCGCGAGCGCGCTCGACTCGAGGCGGTCCTTGACCTCGTCCCACAGCGCCGCGCCGCGCAGCGCCTGCTCGACCCGCTCGTCCAAGTCGCCCTTCAGGCCGAGCACCTTCGGAGCGAAGGCGACGTTGTCGTAGATCGACTTCGGGAACGGGTTCGGGCGCTGGAAGACCATGCCGATCCGGCGCCGCACCTCCACCGGGTCGACCTCGGCGCCGTGCAGGTCGACGCCGTGGTAGAGGATCCTGCCGCCGACGGAGGCGCCGGGAACGAGGTCGTTCATGCGGTTGAGGCAGCGGATGAACGTGCTCTTGCCGCACCCGGACGGACCGATCACCGCCGTGATCAGGTGCTTGTACACGTCGAGCGAGACGCCGCTGAACGCCGTCGTCTCACCGTAGCGGACGGACAGGTCGTCGATGTCGAACACGACCTCGCGCACGCCGTGGGGCGTCGGCGCGGCAGGAGCGGCGGACACCTCGACCCGGTTGATCGCGGTCTTCACCAGGCGAGTGTGGCCGCCGCCTCGTGCGCGGGGGGTCGAGATGGTGTGAACATCAGGTGACGGTCTGGTGAACCACCCTGGCGGTCCTGGCCGGCGCCGGCGATGCTGGCGCCGTGGAAGCCTCGCCCGCTTCGCAGCCGGCGCGCGCCCTCGACTCTCGTCGCAGGCAGCGCGACCGCGTCGGCGACGTCGCCTTCCGCTGGCTGACCGGGGCGGCGGCCGCCGGCTCCGTCTGCCTGATCGGGCTGATCGTGTACAAGGTCGTGGACGGTGCCCGGCCCGCCCTCAGCCGGTTCGGTCTCTCCTTCCTCTGGCACCAGAGCTGGGACGCGGTTACGAACCGCTTCGGGGCGCTCGACTTCGTCGTCGGGACGGTGTACACGACCGGCTTCGCCCTCTTCGTCGCGGGGCCGGTGGCGATCGCGATCGGCCTGTACCTGAGCGAGCTCGCCCCGCGGGCGGTGCGCCGGGTCGTCGGGCCGCTCGTCGAGATGCTCGCCGCCATCCCGAGCGTCGTCCTCGGGCTGTGGGGCATCCTCGTGCTCGGGCCCGTCGTCCACGACCAGCTCGGCCCCTGGCTGAACGGTGCCCTCGGCTGGCTGCCGTTCTTCGCCAGCCGTCCCATCTCCGGCAGCACGATGCTCACGGCCGTGATCGTGCTCGCGATCATGATCACGCCGATCACGGCTGCGATCAGCCGCGACCTCTTCTCGCAGGTGCCGCGCGACCTCAAGGAGGGTGCGCTCGGGCTCGGCCTCACGCGCTGGGAGATGGTGCGCGGCGTCATGCTGCCGTACACGCGCGGCGGTCTGATCGCCGCCGTGCTGCTCGGCGCCGGGCGCGCCGTCGGCGAGGCGATCGCGGTCACGCAGGTGATCGGCACGACCGCGCACCTGACCGCCGACCTCTTCCAGACGGGTGACACGCTCGCGAGCCGGATCGCAGCTCAGTACCAGGGCGCGGTGTCGACGCTCCAGGTTGGCTCGCTCTTCTACCTGGGCGTGATCCTGCTGGCGATGTCGCTCGTCGCCAACGTCGCCGCCCAGGCGATCGTGCGCCGCTACCAGGTCGAGCGGAGAGCCTGACGTGGAGGACTCCGCTCGGCCGCCGACGCTCAGGGCGCAGGGCCGCACGCGCCGCCGGCTGGCCGTCAACCGAGCGGCCGAGGGCGGCGCGACGCTGGCCGCGCTCGTCGCCGTCGGCGTGCTCGGCGTCGTTGTCGTCTCCGTGCTCCTGCGCGGCCTGCCGGCGCTCAACCTCGATCTCCTGACCAAGAACCAGCCCTTCTTCGGCGAGACCGGCGGTGGCATCGCCAACGCGCTCGTCGGAACGCCGATCATCGTCGCCATCGCGACCGCGATGGCGCTGCCCGCAGGCGTGCTCGTCGCCGTCTACGTGTCCGAGTTCGCGACCGAGCGGGTCAGCCGCGTCGTCCGCCTCGCCCTGGACGTGCTGAACGGCGTGCCCTCGATCGTGGTCGGCATCTTCGTCTACGGCCTCGTCGTCGTCGGCCACGGCCAGAGCGGCCTCGCCGCGTCGCTGGCGCTGGCGATCATCATGCTCCCCCTCGTCTCGCGCTCGACGATGGAGGTGCTCGCGCTCGTGCCCCACTCGCTGCGCGAGGCGAGCCTGGCGCTCGGCGTCAGCCGCTGGCGGACGGTCCTGTCCGTCGTCCTGCCGACCGTGCGCGGCGGGATCCTCACCGGCGCGACGCTCGCCGTTGCTCGCGCCGCCGGGGAGACGGCCCCGATCCTCTTCACCTCGTCCATCTTCCTGAACAGCGTCGTCGCCGACCCGACGCAGGCGCTCCCGAACCTGCCCTACAAGATCTTCTTCTACTCCGAGGCGCCGGACAAGACGCTGAACGACCAGGCGTGGGCGGCGGCCTTCATCCTCATGGCCTTCGTCCTCGTCGCGAGCCTGGCGGCGCGTGCGCTCCTCGCGCGCAGCGAGCGCAAGCTGACGCACCGCTGAGCGGCCGCGGTTCACCAGCCCGTCACCACACCGTCACCGAAGCTCAGCCCACCCGCGGGCGGCACGCGGGCAAGCTCGGCTCGATACCTCGACGACAAGGGAGAGAGATCAGATGAGAAGCAGATTCGCCCTGGTGGGAGTTGCCCTGCTCGCGGCCGTCGCCGCCACTGCGACCGCGGCGAACGCGGGCCGAGCCGCGAAGGCAGGCGACCAGCTGGTCGGCGCCGGCAGCACCTTCGTCGCCCCGCTCATCTCGCAGTGGCAGAAGGACTATCCGCCGAAGACCGGCGTGAACATCGTCTACTCGCCGATCGGCTCCGGCGGCGGGATCCAGGCGATCACGAGCAAGACGGTCGACTTCGGCGCGAGCGACGCCCCGCTCACGCCCGACCAGTTCGCGGCCTGCGGCGACTGCGTCCAGATCCCCTGGGCGCTCGGCGCGACGGCGATCATCTACAACCTGAGCGGCATCCCGAACAACCTGCACATCACCGGGCCCGTGCTCGCGCAGATCTTCCTCGGACGGATCAGGAAGTGGAACGACCCGGCGCTGCAGAGCCTGAACCCGAAGGTCAAGCTCCCGAACACGGACATCACGCCCGTCTACCGCTCGGACGGCTCCGGGACGTCGTACAACTTCACCGACTACCTGTCCAAGGTCAGCCCGGCGTGGAAGTCGAAGATCGGCGTCTCCACCCAGCCGAGCTTCCCGGTCGGCGTCGGCGGCAGGGGATCGTCCGGCGTCTCGGGTGTCGTCAGCAAGACGGACGGCGCGATCGGCTACGCGGACATCGCCTACGCGCTCGTCAACCACCTGAAGTTCTTCTTCGTCAAGAACGCGGCCGGGAAGTTCGCCGGCCCGGGCCTCAGGGG
>Ga0070741_10004873_pt1 | contig 30728 bp, 18 predicted proteins | sample Coa_R1_4_FD_66440 | JGI IMG/M metagenome (GOLD analysis project Ga0070741, IMG submission 66440) | Surface soil microbial communities from Centralia Pennsylvania, which are recovering from an underground coalmine fire - Coalmine... | ecosystem: Environmental > Terrestrial > Soil > Unclassified ... | reverse complement strand
CCGTCGTGGTGGATGCTGCGCGTCGGCGTCGCGCGCGTCCCCGCCGTGCGACTCGCAGCCTGAGCCACAGAGGCGCCTGGGTTCGCCGGCGCCGTCATCGCAACAGCAACCTGATTCGACGCCTACCCTTTGGCACTGCCCGGGCAGCCGCAGGTGCGTTACCCTCCTGCGCGATGACTCCAGCCAAGCGCGCGGCGCTGAAGAAGAGGCTCGAGGCGCTCCGGGCCGAGGCCTCCGGCAAGAAGCCAGTGCGCATCGAACCGAGCCGCAGGGACGCGACCGACGTCGGCGTTGCGGACGAGGATGCGCAGGCGCTCACGGAGATGCTGCAGGCGATCGGCTCGCAGAGGAACAAGGGCCAGGCCGAGCTCATCGGCCGGATCGAGCGCGCGTTGCGCAAGCTCGCGGACGACCCGGAGGAGTTCGGGCTGTGCGAGGAGTGCGGCGACGAGATCGCGCCGCGGCGGCTCGAATTGATGCCCCATGCGACCCTGTGCACCGAGTGCCAGGGATCCCGCGATCCGAAGCGCGGCACCACCCGGAAGAAGCTGACCGATTATCGCTGAACCGCGCCGCGGTCCTCTTTACCTGAGCGCGCTGCGAGCGTACTCGACGAAGCGAGCACCTGAACCAGGAGGTGCGAGAGAGGGGATCCTGATGTTCCCGGAACTCGCGCAGTTGACCGACCTGAGCTTGCTGCTGCTGCGGCTTCTGGTAGCGGCGATCTTCGTCACCAGCGGCTGGAGCCACGTCACGGACCCGAAGGGCCGCGCCCAGAGCATCGGCATGAGCCCGGGCTTCACCCTGTTCCTCGGCACGGCGGAGCTCGCCGGCGGGCTGGGGGTCGCGTTCGGCGTCCTCACGCAACTTGCCGCCATCGGCCTGATCCTGGTGATGCTGGGAGCGATCCAGAAGAAGATCTTCGTCTGGCACACGGGCTTCTGGGGCGAAAAGGCATCCGGCTGGCATTACGACCTGATGCTCGTCCTGATGAATCTGGTGATCCTTGCTACCAACGGTGGCAGGTACGTGCTCTGGAAGTGAACTCCAGAGGCACGCCGCTTCGGCCGGAGCGGCGTGCCGGCCGAAGCGCCCCATCAGAGCAAATTACCTCTCTCTCGCGCGCGCCGCGGCGCGGAGGACGGCGCGCTCCGTGTACACCGAGGCGAGCTGGGCCTTGTACGCGGCGGACCCGATCAGGTCCGGGCGGAGCTCGAGGCCTTCGGCGGCGCGCGCGGCGGCCGCCTTGACCGCGGCCGCATCCGCCGGCTTGCCCTGCAGCGCCTGCTCGACGTGAGCGGCGCGCGTCACCTTGGAGCCCAGCCCGGTCAGCGCGATGCGCGACCAGGCCACCGCTCCCTTCGCATCCAGCGACACTTCTGCAGCGACGCCCACGACGGCGAACCGGGACGCCGGGTTGGGCAACTTCTCGTACGCGCCGGCGGTGCGCGCCGGCGGCAGGGGAATGCGGATCTGCGTCAGCAGCTCGCCCGGCTGCAGCGTCGTGGTGAGGGGCCCCACGATCAGATCCGTCACCTTCACCGTCTTCTCGCCTCGCGGCCCCGCGATGACGACGGAGGCGTCCAGCGCGGTGAGGACCGCCGGCCAGTCCGCCGCCGGATCCGCGTGCGCCAGGCTGCCACCGATGGTGCCGAGATTGCGCACCTGCGCGTCGCCGATCAGGTTCGCCGCCTCGGCCGCCATGGGCAGCTTCGCCCGCACCAGCTCGGAGGAAGCCACGGCGGCGTGGGTGGTGAGCGCGCCGATGAACAGGGTCCCCTGCGCTTCCCGCACGCCGGTGAGCCCCTCTATCTTTCGCAGATCGACCAGGTGCGCCGGCTGCGCGAGCCGCAGCTTCATCAGCGGGACGAGGCTCTGGCTCCCCGCCAGCACTTTCGCGTCGTCGCCGAGGCGCCCGAGCAGCGAGATCGCCTCTGAGAGGCTGGCGGGCGCGTGGTACTCGAACGGAGCGGAGTACATGGGATTCTCCTCAGCGGCCCCGCAGGGCCTCCCAGATGCGACCCGGAGTGAGCGGCATGTCGATGTGCTTGATGCCGAGCGGCGCGAGCGCATCCATCACCGCATTCGCCACCGCCGGAGTGGAGGCGATGGTGCCCGTCTCGCCGGCGCCCTTGATCCCGAGCGGGTTCACCGGACTCGGCGTCTCCGTGCGGCCGACCTGCACCGAAGGCAGGTCGTCGGCGTGCGGCATCGCGTAGTTCATGAACGAGCCGGTGATCAGCTGCCCGTTCTCGTCGTACTCCGCATGCTCCCAGAGCGCCTGCGAGACGCCCTGCGCCACTCCCCCTTGCACCATCCCGTCGACGATCATCGGATTGATCACCCGCCCCAGATCGTCCACCGCGAGATAGCGCAGCACCTTCACTTGCCCGGTGTCGCGCAGCACTTCCACCACGCAGATGTGCGTGCCGAACGGGAAGACGAAGTTCCCCGGATCGAAGAAGCTGATCGCCTCCAAGCCGGGCTCCAGGTTCTTCGGCATGTTGTGCGCGAGATACGCCATCAGCGCCACGTCCCCGAAGGTCTTCGAGCGCCCCGGCGATCCCTTCACCGAGAACTTGCCGCCCTCGTAGATCACGTCGGCGTCGCTCGCCTCGAGCAGGTGCGCCGCGATCTTCTTCGCCTTCTCCTTGATCTTCTGCGCGCCCATGTAGATCGCTGCCGTCCCCACCGGCCCGCTGCGGCTGCCGTACGTGCCCATCCCGAAAGGCACCTGGCCGGTGTCGCCGTGGACGATCTCCACGTCCTCCATCGGGATCTGCAGCTCGTCCGCCGCCACCTGCGCGAACGTCGTCTCGTGACCCTGTCCGTGGCTGTGCGACCCGGTGAACACCGTCACCTTCCCGGTGGGATGCACGCGGACGGTCGCGCTCTCGTACAGGCCGGCCTGCGCCCCGAGCGCGCCCGCCACCTGCGAGGGCGCGAGCCCGCACGCCTCGACGTACGTGGAGAAGCCGACCCCGACGTAGCGCCCCTTCTTGCGCGTCTGCTCCTGCTCCTTGCGGAAGGCGCGGTAGTCGAACGCGTCCAGGGCCTTGTCGAGCGCGCCGGCGTAATCGCCGCTGTCGTACATGACGGCCACCGGCGTCTGGTACGGGAACTTGTCCTTCCCGATGAAGTTCTTCCGCCGGAACTCCACCGGATCCATCCCCAGCTCGCCCGCGGAGAGATCCACCATCCGCTCGATCAGGTAGCAGGCCTCGGGGCGGCCCGCGCCGCGATACGCGTCCACCGGAGTGGTGTGCGTGAACACCGCGGTCACGTCCACGTGGATGGCCGGCGTCTGGTACGCGCCGGCGAGCAGCGTCCCGTAGAGATAGGTGGGGATGGCGGGCGCGAACAGCGAGAGATACGCGCCCATGTTGGCGATCGTCTTCACCCGCAGCGCAAGGATGCGCCCGTCCGCCGAGAGCGCCATCTCCGCGTCGCTGTAGTGGTCGCGCCCGTGCGCGTCGGTGAGGAAGCTCTCCCGCCGCTCGGCGGTCCACTTCACCGGCTTCGAGAGCGCCCGCGACGCCCAGGTGACCACGCACTCTTCGGGATAGATGAAGATCTTCGACCCGAAACCGCCCCCGACGTCCTGCGAGATCACTCGCAGCTTGTGCTCCGGGATCCCGAGCACGAACGCCGCCATGATCAGCCGGTGCACGTGCGGGTTCTGCGTCGTCACCCAGAGCGTCGTCTCCCCCGTGCCTGGATTCGCGCTCGCCAGCGACGCGCGCGGCTCGATGGCGTTGGGGATCAGCCGGTGGTTGCGGAAGCTCTGCTTCACCACTCTCGCCGCGCCGGCGAAGGCCTTGTCGGTGGCCGCCTTGTCGCCGAGCTGCCACTTGAAGCAGACGTTGTCCGCCGCCTCGTCGTGCACCGCCGGAGCGCCGCGCTCCACCGCCTTCGCCGGATCGGCCACCGCGGGCAACGGCTCGTAGTCGACGTCCACCATCTCCGCCGCGTCGCGCGCGACGTAGGGGGAGTCGGCGATCACCACCGCCACCGCGTCGCCCATGTAGCGCGCGCGATCGACCGCGAGCGGGTAGTGCGCCGGGATCTTCATGTTCGGGATCAGCCAGCCCACCGGAATCGGCTTCACACCCGAGGAGACGAGATCCTTGCCCGTGTACACCGCGACCACGCCCTTGAGCTTCTTCGCCGCCCCCGCATCGATGCTGCGGATGCGCGCGTGCGCGTGCGGGCTGCGGACGAACGCCGCGTGCAGCGTCCCGGGCAGGCGCAGGTCGTCGACGAACTGCCCCTTCCCGGTGATCAGCCGCGGGTCCTCGCGGCGCTTGATGCTCTGTCCGAAGAGTTTGTCGGCCATGGCTACCTCTGCGCAGCGGCCTGCTGCACGGCCTTGACGATGTTGTTGTACCCGGTGCACCGGCAGTAGTTGCCTTCCAGCCCGGCGCGGATCTCCGCCTCGTTCGGCTTGGGGTTGCGGGCCAGGAGCTCGCAGGCGGAGAGGATCATCCCCGGCGTGCAGAACCCGCACTGCAGTCCGTGCTGGTCCCAGAAGGCCTGCTGCATCGGATGCAGCTTTCCTTCCTTGGCGAGGCCTTCGATGGTGGTGACGGACCGGCCTTCCACCTGCACCGCGAACAGCGAGCAGGACTTCACCGACTTCCCGTCCAGGAGCACGGTGCAGGCGCCGCACTGGCTGGTGTCGCACCCGACGTGCGTTCCGGTCAGTCCCAGCGCGTCGCGGAGGAAGTGGACGAGCAGCATCCGGGGCTCGACCTCGCGGGTCTCTGCCAGCCCGTTCACCTGGATCGTGATGGAGCTCACGGCGGCCTCCCGACCGGGCGCCATGTGAGCGGAACGCGCCCGGAGGGTCAGGGGCGTTAGCACCGGGCACGCGGATGGTCAACATGCGACGCGGCGCACGGTCAGCGAGAAATAGAGCGGCGGCGCGGCCGGTGAACAGGTCTCCGGCCGCGCCGCGATGCTTCGAACTACTCGATCTCGAGCGACTCCACGATCCACTTGCCGTTCTTCTCGGAGAGCTTCAGGCGGGCCTTGCCCGTGTAGTCCTGATCGCCCACCCGGACCTGCGCCTTCTCGATGGTGACGCCCTGCACGTCGAGCGCCTCGCGCCAGGTGGCGACCTTCGAGAAGCGCACCAGCTGCGCATCGCTCTTGCCGCCGGCGGCGTCGATCACCAGCTCCTTGCCGGCGAACTTCACCGGGACCTTGTCGGTCGAGACGGCGCGCAGATCGGCCCACGCCTTGGTGCCCGCGTCGCCGGGCCGGTTCGCATGCGTCAGCGCGGTGAGGAACGTCAGCGCGGAGTCGACGTACGGCCGCGCGGGCGCTTCGGCCTTGGGCTGCGCGGCGGGTTGCGCCTCGGCGGCGGGGGCAGGAGCAGCGGCAGGGGCGGCGGGAGCCGCGGCCTTCGCGTCGGCGGAAGTCCCCTCGGCGCGGGCCATGGTCGCCGCGACCAGGAAACTGAACACCAGTTTGCTGAAAACTCGCATCGAGCACCTCCGGTGAAGTTGGCTCTACCCCGCGACGGTAGCATTCCGCGATTGCCGGGCGCGATGTGCGCAGACGTGCGGCGCCGGCGGGCGCAGGTCGGCGGCGGTCTCAAGGCGGCGGCAATTGGAGCAATCCATCCGCGCGCGAGGAGAATCCTCGTTTGCGTGATTGTGAAAAATTGAAATGACGCCATCGCGAGGCGCGAGCCGGCGAGGATCGGCCGCGAGGAGGTGTGCGCTAGACTGCGCCTCCCGTGTCCGACTACGCGCTCATCCTGGAAGAGAACCCGACCCGCGCGGCGCAATACGCGCGGATGGTGGAGATGGCGGAGCTCGTCCCGACCTCTGCCCGCAGCGCCGAAGAGGCGACGTTCCACCTCAGCCGCCTCGGCACGCCGAGGCTGGTGATCATCGAGCTCGCCACGCCCGGCGAGACGCACCTCCAGTTCCTCCGCGACCTGCGGCACCTCGCATCCGGAGGGACGGGCGCCCCGGTGGTGGCGATCGTCGATTCGCGCGCGATGTACGAGCAGGCCGCGCGGCAGATGATCGAGCTGAACATCGTCGCCCTGCTCACGCGCTCGCACAACCTGAGCGCGATCGATCGGGCGATCCGGGTGACCCTCTCGAAGCCGCTGATCTCCGGCGGCGGGTGGAACGATCCGGCGCGGCCGCCTTCGCAACCCCAGGCCGTCAAGCGGAGCGCCGCCGAGATCGCGCGCGACAACGAGGACCCGCTGCTGATCGCGGAGCGGCTGGCGGAGAACCCGCTGGTGGAGCGGCTCGCGCATCTGCGCGTGCTCGACAAGGGGACCTCGGTCGGAGACCTGCAGCGGCTGATCGCCGACACCGCCACGGTCTTCCAGGTGCCGATCGCGCTGATCTGGCTCGATCGGGCAGGGCGGACCGCGTTCGCCGCGCATCCGCGGCTCGAGAACGACGCGGCGCTGCGCGAAGGCGGCGGACCGTGGGCGGCGCTTCGCGATGCGCTGGGGGACGTCCCGCTGCACGTCCCCGACATCTCGCAGCACCGCCTCTTGCAGCGCAATCCGCTGGTGCGCGACGGGGCGGTGCGCTGCTATGCCGGAGCTCCGCTCCGCGACGGCGAGGGGAACATCGCAGGAGCGATCTGCATCGCGCACCCGCGCGTCTCGGCGATCGCCCCCGAGCTGCTCGACCCGCTGGTGTTCTGGGCGCTGCGCATCGGCACCGAGCTGATGCCGGTCCATCCCGCGCCGGTGCCGCGCGAGGTGGAGGAGCGCCCGCCGTCGAAGCCGCAGATCAGCGGGGGCCGCGGCTTCCTCGCGGCGCTCGAGACGGGCGTGATCCTCTCCGACGCGCACGGGATGGTGACGTACGCCAACCCGCAGGCCGGGCAACTCCTGCGGCTCAAAGGGCGCCTGCGCGGGTTGCGCCGCAACGATCTGATCGGCCTCGTCGGAGTCTCCACCGACGCCGACGATGCGGTGCTGCGCGAGATCGATTCCGCCTCCGTCGGCTTGCGGACCCAGTCGGTGGAGCTGAGCTTCCGCAGCCCGGTCCGGCGCGTGCTCCGCTGGCGCACGGTCCCGCTCAAGCTCGGCGACGCCAACGGACGCCTCGACGAGATCACCGACGTCACGCGCGAGAACGCGGCCGCCGAGGAGCGGGAGAAGCTGGCGCGCATCGATGCGCTCACCGGGCTGCCCAACCGCCGCGGCGGCGAGGACGCGCTGGGCCGCGAGATCTCGCGGTGCCTGCGGACCGGCGCGCCGCTCAGCGTCGCCTTGTTCGAGATCGGGCAGCTCGACGTGTTCGAGCCGAAGGTGGCCGACCAGGTGGTCCGCGCGATGGCCTGGCTGCTCCGCGATGCGCTGCGCGGCTACGACCTCGCGGTGCGCTACAGCCGCCGCCACCTGCTCGCGGTGCTGCCCGGAGTGACCGCCACGCAGATGGTCACCTTCGCCGAGCGCTACCGCGGCGCCGTGGAGCGGACCGCCATCGAAGGGCTTCCGCGGGTGACCATCAGCGGCGGCATCGCCGAGTTCGAGCCGGCGAAGGATGCCGACCGGCTGATGGCCGACGCCGCTGCCGCCCTGTCCGACGCGCGGAAGCAGGGCGGCAACCGCGTCATCTGACTCACTGCCCTGCGCTGACCGCCTGCTCGCAGCGCCCGTTGCCGAGATCGACGAACCCGGACGCGCAGGTGAGCGTGGGCCGGCAGACCTGGACGGAGTCGACGTCGAACTCGCCGAAGTCGTAGTCGACGCCCATGAACTGCCCGCGGACGGTGAAGATGACCAGGTTGCGGATGTCCGCCGTGAAGGGGGCACAGAAGACCACCGCTCCGCGGAACTCGATCGTCAGCACGCCGCCGGTCCGGGTCAGGCGCATGTCGGCGATGCCGCTCTCCTCGTTGTCGCCGAAGAAGCCCGTCTCGTTGCGGAGGACGGCGAGGGGGATGCCGACGTCACCCGGGGCGTCGATGCCCGCGCGCAGCTCGAGCTGGTTGTCGGCGTTGGTGAGCCCGATGCCGGCCAGCGTTCCTTCGCCCGTCTTCGAGTCCCAGGCGAAGGTGAACTTCACGTCGAAGTCGTTGACGCCGATCGGCTGCGTCCACGCCATCTGGTTGCCCAGGTCCCAGTTCGCGTCGTAGATCCACGACCCGCCGAAGCTCGGCGTATCGGCAAAGGCCGCATCGCTCACGAGCAGGTACGAGTCGCTGACCGTGTACGTCGGCGCCGCGCCCACCTTCGTCCGGTTCCAGTGCGGATCGAGATCGGTGCCGTCGAAGTCGTCGGCGGCGCAGACCGTCGGGCCGGACGCGACGCAGGTCCCGTCGCCCGCGTCGTTGAACCCGGTCGGGCATTGCGCGATGGAAGGCACGCAGCCGTGCGCGCGGCAGACGAAGAGCGTCGGGCTGCACGCGTTCTGGCAGAAGGCGCCGTCCTGCTGGAAGGCATCCGCGGGGCAGTCGTTGCTCGAGCCGTCACAGGCCTCCGCGGCGTCGCACTCGGAGGCGACGGGGCGGCAGATCTTGCCCGCGCTCACCTTGAGGTCCGCAGGGCAGAATGCGCTGCTGCCGGTGCAGGCCTCGGCGAGGTCGCAGGCCCCCGCCGCCGCGCGGCAGGTCACGCCGGCGGCCTTGAAGGCATTGGCCGGGCAGGCATCGCCGGCGCCGTCGCAGGTGGCGGGGAGATCGCAGTCGCCCGCGGCCAGGCGGCAGATCGTACCGGACGCGGCCTTCGCGTCGTCCGGGCAGCTCCCGCTCGCGCCGGTGCAGGTCTCCTCCGGGTCACAGGCGCCCTGCGAGGGGCGGCAGACCGTGCTCGCGGGCAGCAACGCGTTCGGCGGGCACTCGTTCGCGAGTCCGTCGCACGACGCCGGCGACTCGCAGGCGCCAGAAGCGGCGCGGCACTGCGTGTCGGCAGGAATCTTTGCATCGGGCGGGCAGGCGGCGCTCGCGCCCGTGCAGGTCTCGGCGGCGTCGCAGTCGCCTTGCGCCGGGCGGCAGACGGTGTCCGCCGGCAGCAAGGCGTTCACCGGGCAGTCGTTGCTGACGCCGTCACAGGACGCCGCCGCCTCGCACACGTCGCTCGCCGCGCGGCACACGGTCGCGGCAGGGATCTTCTGGTCCGCCGGGCAGAAGGCGCTCGTGCCGGTGCAGGTCTCCGCCGCGTCGCAAAGGCCCGCGGAGGCGCGGCACACCGTCGTCGCCGGCTGGAACGCGTTCGCCGGGCAGGCGCTGCTCGCGCCGTCGCAGAACGCCGGAAGGTCGCAGTCCCCCGCGGCCGCGCGGCATTGCGTGCCGGGATTGCCGGCCGGGTGGACGCAGACGCCGTTGGCGTCGAAGACGTCCCTGGTGCACGGATTGCCGTCGTCGGTGCAGGCGCTGCCCTCGGGAGGCAGCGAAGTCGTGCACTGGCCGGTGCCGGGATCGCAACTGCCGGCTGCCGGGCAGGTCACGTTCACGCAGGCCAGGGCGGGCGTATCGATGCGGAACTTGATCTTCAGGCTGCGCCCGTCCAGCAGCGGAACGTAGTCGGTCGTATTGACCTTCCGGAACTGCTTCTTGTTCGCCGCGATCTCGACGTCCGCGTAGCCGAGCTCGAGCTGGCCGCCGTTGCTGGGGACGAGGATGCGCACGCGGTAGATGCCGCGCACCACCACGCCGAAGTCGTCGGAGTCCCAGCGGACGACGAAGTACCCGTCGGGAACGCCGTCATCGCCGTCGGAGTCGTCATCGTCGTCGTTCCACCCGCGCCAGCCGGCCCAGCCGCTCGTCAGGTGCACCTCGATGTGGCGCAGGTCGGATCCCCAGAAGCGCGTCCAGCGCGCCACGTTCGCTTTCACCACCGTGGCGGTGCAGTCAGAGGTGCACCCGGCGGGCGAGAGCGTCACCTGATCGATCTGCACCGTCGGGAACACGTCCGGGCGGAAGGGACCGAAATTCGCCGGCGGCGGGACCACCGGCGGCAGGAAGTAGAAGCCCGGCGTTCCGTCGTTGTGCGCGCCGTCGGAGATGACGCTCCGGCTGTTCGCCGCGAAGCCGGCCTGCGGCGCGGAGTCGTTCGCGTGACAGGCGGCGAGCGCAAGCACGCCAAGGATGGCGAGAACGGGACGGGGCATCGCGAAGCGAGAGCGGGTCATCGAATCCCTCCGGATCGATCGAACCAGCGCCCCCCCGGGCATTCAGATTTCTCGTACGGGCAAAAGTGTAAGCGGCCCTTTCGCCCGGATTCAAAGCGGAGCAAGACTTACCTGTGGCGCGCAGGTGTCCGGCCGCGGAACGGCGAGTGAATTCTCGCCCGCTGGTGCGCGCGTTCGGCACCTGGCGGCACGGGGTCGGCATCGTGGACGGATTGTGAGGAGAAGGGGTGCCGGCGGTGTCACCCTGCGGCCGCGCGGTTACACTGGGCGCGCATGGCGTCGCGTACGCTCTTCCGCTCCGCATCGATCTCGGTGGTGGACTACCGCTGCGAGGCCGGTCCGGACGACCGTCCGTTCGCCGAGCAGCACGGCGCCTTCTCCATCTCGTACGTGCGAAACGGCGCGTTCGGCTATCGCAGCCGCGGAGAGTCGTACGAGCTGGCCGCCGGCTCCATGATGGTGGGGTTCGCGGGGGACGAGTACGTGTGCACGCACGACCACGTGCGCGGCGACGATTGCCTCTCGTTCCAGATCCCTGAGGCGGTGGTCGAAGCTCTCGGCGCGCGCAAGCAGATCTTCCGGCTGGGCCGGGTCCCGCCGCTGCCCGAGCTGGTGGTGCTCGGAGAGCTCGCGCAGGCCGCCGCCGAAGGCAAGAGCGATCTCGGGCTGGACGAGGCAGGGATGCTGCTGGCGGCGCGCTTCGTGGACGTCGTCTCCGGTAGTCGGCGCAGGGCGCCGGAACCGGCGCCACGCGACCGGCGCCGTGCGGTGGAGGCGGCGCTGCGGATGGACGCGCAGTCGCAGGAGCCCATCGATCTCGAGAGCGCGGCGAAGGCCGCGGGCCTGAGCCCGTTCCATTTCCTCCGGGTGTTCGCGAACGTGCTCGGCGTCACGCCGCACCAGTACGTGGTCCGCTCCCGGCTGCGGCACGCAGCGCGCCTGCTCTCCGAGTCCGCGCTGCCGATCACCGGGATCGCGCTGGACGTCGGGTTCAACGATCTCTCGAATTTCGTGAACGCCTTCCGGCGCGCGGCCGGCGTGTCGCCCCGGAGGTTCCGGCAGGCGGCGCGCGGCGATCGCAGGATTTACCAAGATCGGCTGGGCGCACTCGCGGCACGATGACCGCCATCAAGGAGGTCGTCATGTACGATCACATCGGTCTGCGGGTGAAGGATCTGGACGCGAGCGTGCGCTTCTACACCGCGGCGCTCGGGGCGCTCGGGCACGTGCTCTGCTCGCGCGACGCATCGGGCGCGGGCTTCGGGCCGGCGGGGCAGCCGGCGCTCTGGCTGCTGCCGGCGAAGGGCGGCCCGGGAACGCACGTCGCGTTTCAGGCGGCGGATCGCGGGGCGGTCGACCGGTTCCATGCCGCGGGGCTGAAGGCGGGCGGGAAGGACAACGGCGAACCGGGGGTACGCGCGGATTACTCGCCGAAGTATTACGCGGCGTTCCTGCTCGATCCCGACGGGAACAACGTCGAGGCGGTCTGCCTGAAGTAGCCTGGTCCGGGAACGGGACGAAGGTCGACGAGATCAGCGTCCCGTTCCTGTGCCGCAGGCTGAACGCGGGCCTTGCGTTCACGCGGATCGGCGCCGCGCTCGAGTCGCCGCTCGCGGAGACCCTGCAACTCGCGCGAGCAGCCACCGACGACCGGTTCTGCAGTTGCAGGTCGTGCCGACTCGTTCCGGAACGGGACGCGGCGCGTCAGCGCGACCGGGCTGAGATCGCGGCGCGGAGCGACTCCGCCCCGAGCACGACCGCTGCGCCGAGCAGGACGACATCCTTCAGCAGGAAGCCGTAGTCTGTTGGGGTCTCGATGCGAGCGTTCATGGGATTCTCCTTTGCGCAGGAGTCCCGCTGCTGCCCCGGCCGTTACAGCTACGAACCCGATTTCTTCGCCAGCGTCAGCGGTACCACCTGCGGCTCGGGCAACGCCCGCATCTGCGGCGCCTCCGGAACCTCGCAGCCGGTCGCGCAGCAGCGCCCCGGCTGGCGGTTGCGCAGGATCTTGCGGGTGGGATCGTCGAGGATGCCGCGCTCGAGCAGGCGCTCCACCAGCTCCACCTTGTTCCCCACCGGGTAGTGCCGCCAGATCTCCTGCTTCATCGCCTCCGGCGAGCCGCCGCCGTGCAGGCTGATCACCGAGTACCAGCCGCCCTGGTACGAGGCGGTGAGGTCCTCGACGAGGCGCGCCACCTCGATCCGCTTCTCGTACGGGATGTCCGAGCGGCCGCCGAGCACTTCCGAGAGCCGGCCCGCGGTCGCCGGATTGTGATCCTCGTCCGGCCCCGGCAGCGTGACGATCAGCCCGCCGGAGAGGTGATGGGCGAGCCGGTGCATGTCGTAGATCTGCGTCGCCAGCAGCAGCTTGCCGATGTTCGCGAACACCGGGTCGGGCATCACGTCTCCCGCAGGATCCGCCTTCGCGTAGACCGAGGCGGCGACCCCGCAGGCGTAGAAGCCCTCCACGATCTTGATCAGCTCGACCATCCCCTCGCGCAGGTACGGCGCCTTGTCCAGGTCAAGCCCGTTCGCCTCCGTCATCAGCGCGCCCGCGCCGATCAACAGATCTCCGAAGCCGGCGCGCGCCCCGATGCAGGTGTGCCGGTGGTGCGTGGCGTACGCGTACGTGATGGCGCCGGAGTGCTGCCATTCGCCCGCCAGGAACACCCGCTCCCAGGGGACGAACACGTCCTCGAAGATCGCGACCGCGGTGGACTGCCCGTACTTCGCGCTGAACGTCGCCGCGGCTTCGCCCGGCCGCCCCGCGGGGCGGGCCACGAGCGTCAGCCCTTTCGCGTCGACCGGCACCGCGCAGCACACCGCGAAGTCGGCGTCCGCCTCGGCCATGTTCCGGCAGGGCATCACCAGCAAGTCGTGCGCGTAAGGCGCCCCGGTGATGATCGCCTTCACCCCGGAGATCACGATCCCGTCCTTGCGGCGCGCCGAGATGTGCACGTAGCTGTCCGGGTTCTCCTGCTGGTGCGGCCGGCGCGAGCGGTCCCCCTTGCCGTCGGTCATCGCCACCGCGATGGTGAGATCGTCGGCCTGCGCCCGGTGCAGGTAGGAGAGGAAGCGCTGCGCGTAGTCCGTCTTCCTGTCCTCATCGATCTGGCGCGTGGCCCGGAGGAGCGCCGCGAAGGCGTCGCCGGCGAGATAGCGCATCGCGCAGCCGGTCTCCTGACAGATCACCCGCACTGCCTCGAGCTTGTTCAGCAGATCCGAGCAGCTGGTGGGGATGTGCAGCATGCGGTTGACGAGCTGCCCGGAAGTCTTCTGCGTCGCCGTCATCACCGGCGCGAGCTCCGTGCGCAGCGCGTAGTCGTAGGTCAGGCCGACCGCGTTGACGCCCGGCGCGAGCCGCGGCTCGTCAGCGACCGACTCGACGGCATCGCCATCCAGGTACACGCGCGGGCGGTAGCGCCTGAGCGATTCACGGTAGTCGGCGGCGGACATGAACATGGGGCGTCTCCCGGGGGGGCATCATTGTAGACGCGCTGGGCGCTGCCGTCAGCGGAGCGCGGCGAGCGGGTCCTCGCCTGCCGACCATGAGGGCAGGACGCCGTCGTGCATCTGGAAGTCCGGTCCGTCGTGCTCCGTGAAGATGACGTACACGTTCGGCTGCGGCACTCGGAGCGTCGTCTCCAGCTCCGCGATCACCGCCAGCGCGAACCGCCGCTTCTGATCCGCCGTCCGGCCTTTGCGCAGGTCGGCGTTGAGGAAGGCGATGCCGCGCGAAGGATCCGCCGCCCGCCCGAACGTCAGATCTTCGCGGGCGCCGCAGCGCAGGCTCACCGCGATGTGATCGGTCCCGGTATCCATCACCCGCGCGAAGTGTCCGACCACCGCGGCGGCGAATCGCGACTTCAGATCGGGCTCGGGGGTGAAGTTCAGATCGAATTGAAGGTGCGGCATGAGACCTCCGGCCAGGCGAGCAGCTCCCGCAGAAATTGCGCCTCGTTTCCCCGCATCCGGCCTCGTCGGCCATTTTCTGCGTCCGGTGACCCGGGCTTCGCGTCGGGGTGCGTCCTCCCCGCAGTTCTACCGCGGATGGATCTGCATTTGCTTAGGGGCTCTTGAATCCCCGGGCGTGGACGTGACCGTCCGTAGAGCAACGGAGTGCACATGGCTGGACTGGACAAGGACACGTTGCTGGCGGCGCTCGCCGCCCTCGACGAGTTCGCGAAGCGGCGTCTTCCCGATTCCAAGCTGCTCGAGCTCGACGCCAAGGACGAGTTCCCCGAGGACATCGTCAAGGAGATGTGCGGGCCGGAGCTGGGCATCCAGCTGTTCTTCCTCCCGGAAGAGCTGCACGGGATGGGCGCGGGGAGCTTCGATCTCTACCGCCTCTGCGAGCGGATGGGCCGCGTCGACGTCGGCGTGGCCACCGCCCTGTTCGCCACCTTCCTCGGCAGCGAGCCGCTCTTCGTCGGCGGCACGCCCGAGCAGAAGCAGCGCTGGCTCACGCGCATCGCCGATGAAGGAGTGATGGTGGCCTATGGCGCCACCGAGCCCGCCGCGGGCAGCGACCTCTCTCTCTTGCGCACCACCGCCACCCGCGTCGAGAAGGAGGGCAAGATCGTCGCGTACAAGATCAGCGGCGCCAAGCAGTGGATCAGCAACGGCGGCTACGCCGCCTTCCTCACCATCCTGGCGAACGCGCCCGGCGGGCCGACCTGGTTCATCGTCGAGCGCGGGATGCCCGGCTTCACGCCGGGAAAGCCGGAGGACAAGCACGGGATCCGCCTGAGCAACACCGCGGCGCTGTCGCTCGACGAGGTCGAGGTCCCGGCCGAGAACGTGGTGGGCCTCGTCGAAGGGCAGGGCCTGAACCAGGCGCAGGCCGTCTTCGGCTACACGCGGCTGATGGTCGCCGCCTTCGCGATGGGCGCCGGCTGGAGCGCGCTGGACCGCGCGATGGCGTACTCGCTCACCCGCATCCAGGGCGGCGGGCCGCTGGCGGAGAAGCAGGGCTACACGCACAAGCTGATCGTCCCGCACGCCGCCCGGCTGGAAGCGGCGCGCGCGGTGGTCGAGGAAGTCTCCGCGCGCCTCGACAACGGCGAGACCTTTCTGAACACCGAGGGCGCCGTCGCCAAGTACCTCGCGTCGGAAGCGGGAATTGCCGCCGCCGACGCCGCCATCCAGGCGCTGGGCGGATACGGGTACACGCGCGAGTACATGGTGGAGAAGATCCGGCGCGACGTCCGCATCACCACCATCTACGAGGGCACCTCCGAGATCCTGGAGATGACCGTCGGCCGCGACTTCTGGCAGCAGAACCTCAAGACGCGCGGGCAGGTGTTCAAGGACGAGGCGCGCAAGCTCCGCGAGCTGCCGCCCGCATCCGGCGGCGCCATCGCAGCGCTCGCCATCGAATCGCTCGGCGAGCTCTTCGAGCGGGCGCGGGTGCTCCGGCTGACGCGGCACCAGCACGTCCTGCTCCGCCTCGGCGAGCTGGTCTGCTTCGCGCAAGGGGCGGCTGCCCTCGCGCGGAGGGCCGCGGCGTCGCTCACGGGCAAGCTGGAAGAGAAAGCCGATCCGCGATTCGCGGGGCCGGCGCTCGCCGCGGTCTCCCGGGCGTACGCGCGCGAGGCCGCGCTCAAGGTGGCGACCGGCGGGTTGCAGTGGCTCATCGGCGCCAGCGAGACCACGCAGGACGCCGCTCAGCTCTCCGCCGCGCTGCGCCTGCCCGAGATCCAGCGGGCGCAGGCGGGCCTGATCTCCGACCTCAACGCCGTGGCCGACGCGCTCTACGCGCGCGAGGCCGCGCAGAAAGCAGCCTAGGAGTCCGCACATGATGTCTGCAGAAGAGCGCGCAATCGCCGTCGTGGGCCTCGGCGCCATCCTCCCCGATGCGCCGGACGTGGCGACGTTCTGGGCAAATCTGAAGGCCGGGAAGGACAGCATCGGCGAAGTGCCGAAGGATCGCTGGGACCCCGAGCTCTACTGGGACCCGAATCCCGCGACGCCGGACCGCAGCTACTCGAAGATCGGCGGCTGGGTGCGCGACTGGGCCTTCGAGCCAGCGCGCTGGAAGCTGCCCATTCCGCCGAAGGTGGCCGACTCCATGGACACCGGGCAGAAGTGGGCGATCGCCTGCGCCCGCGCGGCGCTGCAGGACTACGGCAAGCCCGTCGACGGGATGCGCACCGCGGTCATCCTCGGCAATGCGATGGCCGGCGAGCGGCACCTGTTCACCACCCTGCGCCTGCTCTTCCCCGAGTTCGCCAAGGCGCTGCAGAGCGCGAAGAGCTTCACCGACCTGCCCGCAGATGTGCGCGCGGCGATCGAGCGCGACGCGCGCATCGCATTCGGTGCGCAGCTTCCCGGGATCACCGAGGACTCGATGCCCGGCGAGCTCTCCAACTGCCTTGCCGGCAGGGTGGCGAACCTGTTCGATCTGCACGGTCCGAACTACACGGTGGACGCGGCCTGCGCCTCGGCGCTCGCGGCGCTCAACGCCTCCGTCGACGGCCTGATCCAGGGCGAGTTCGATGCGGCGCTCTGCGGCGGCATCGACCGGAACATGGGCGTCAACGCCTATGTGAAGTTCTGCAAGATCGGCGCGCTCTCCGCCACCGGCTCGCGGCCGTACGCCGACGGCGCCGACGGGTTCGTGATGGGGGAGGGCGCTGCCATCTTCGTCCTCAAGCGGCTCGCGGATGCGGAGCGCGACGGCGACAAGGTGCATGCCGTGATCCGAGCCGTCGGCGCCTCCAGCGACGGCAAGGGCAAGGGGCTGACCGCGCCGAACCCCATCGGGCAGAAGCTGGCGATCGAGCGGGCCTGGAAGGCCGCGGGGCTGGAGCCATCCACCTGCGGCATGGTCGAGGGCCACGGCACCTCCACCAAGGTCGGCGACGTGGTCGAGGTGCAGAGCCTGATCGAGACCTTCCAGAAGTCGAACGGCACCGGGCCCATCGCGCTCGGGTCGGTCAAGTCGAACATCGGCCACCTCAAAGCGGCAGCCGGTGCGGCGGGTCTGCTCAAGGCCACGCTGTCGCTGCGGGAGAAGATCATCCCGCCCAGCTTGCACTGCGAGCGGACGAATCCCGGCGTCGACTTCGAGCGATCGCCGTTCCGCGTGCAGCGCCAGATCGGCGAGTTCCCGCAGCACGGCACGGAGCCGCGGAAGGCCGCGGTGAGCGCGTTCGGGTTCGGCGGCACGAACTTCCACATCGTCCTCGAGGAGCACGTCCCCGGCCGGCTGGCGCGGAAGCGCCCAGTGCCCGTGGCGGAGTTGCCGAAGGCGAGTGGCCCGAAGGCGCCGCTGCGCGGGCTGGCGGTGGTGGGAGCGGCGACGGCTTCCGCGCTGGTGGCGAAGCTGCGCGAGCTGGAAGGCGCGGCAAAGGCCGGCCGGGCCCCGGCGCCCGCTGCGCCGGCGAAGGCGGATCTGGACGCGCAGGAGCGCGTCGCCATCGACTTCGCCGAGGCGAAGGACCTTGCGGAGAAGGCCGGCAAGGCGGCGCAGGCGCTGGAGAGCGGCGACGCGCGCGCCTGGAAGGTGCTGCAGAAGAAAGGCGTCTTCCGCGGCAGTGGTCCGGCGCCGAAAGTCGCGTTCCTCTGCACCGGGCAGGGCTCGCAGTACGTGGGCATGCTGCGGGCGCTGCGCGACCGCGAACCGGTGGTGCGCGACACGTTCGCCGAGGCCGACGCTGCGATGGCGGCGCTGCTCGACAAGCCGCTCAGCGAGTACATCTTTGCGGATCCCAAGGATCCGAAGTCCGAAGAGGCGCTGAAGCAGACGGCGATCACGCAGCCGGCGGTGCTGACGGTGGACGTCGCGCTGGCGCGGCTGCTCGGCGAGTACGGGATCGAGCCGGACTTCGTGATGGGGCACAGCCTTGGCTAGTACGCCGCGCTGGTCTGCGCCGGCGCGCTGCCGTTCGCCGACGCGCTCGAAGCCGTCAGCGCGCGTGGCCGGGAGATGACCCGGCTGTCCATCAAGGACAACGGCGCGATGGCGGCGGTGGGAGCTCCGCTGGCGAAGGTGGAAGAGGCGCTCTCGCGCGTGCAGGGCTACGCCGTGATCGCCAACGTGAACAGCCGCAAGCAGGCGGTGATCGGCGGCGAGACGCAGGCCATCGACGACGCCATCCAGGAGCTGGCGCGGCTCGGCCACGGGGCGGTGAAGCTGCCGGTGAGCCACGCCTTCCACACCCGGATCGTCGCGCCGGCGAGCGGGCCGTTGCGCCAGGTCCTCGAGCGGCTGCGGCTGCAGGCGCCGCAGCTTCCGGTGATCGCGAACGTGAACGGCGAGATCTATCCCGAAGGGCGCGAGGCCATGCTCGACCTGCTCGCGCGCCAGGTGGCCTCGCCGGTGCAGTTCGTCAAGGGGCTGGAGACGCTCTACGCCAGGGGCGCTCGCGTCTTCGTCGAAGTGGGACCGAAGCGCGCGCTGCAGGGATTCGTCGACGACGTCCTCGAGACGCCCGACGTGCTCGCGGTGTCGACCAACCATCCCAAGCAGGAGGACGCCTTGGCGTTCAACCAGGCGTTGGCAGGTCTGTACGCGGCCGGGCTCGGCCGCACCGAGAAGAAGGAGATCCCGGTGGTGCGGAGCGAGTTGCCCGCGCAGGAGCCGGTGGTGATCACCGGCGCGGCGCTGGGACTTCCGGGCGGCGGGCCGATCTTCGACGACGCGAACGTCGGCCGCATCCTGCGCGGCGAGCAGATGATCGATCTGATCCCCTCGCGGTTCCGGCGCGCGATGGTCGACAAGCACGTCGTCCGCGTGGTCAAGGGCGAGGACGGCTCCGGCTCGATGCAGGCGATCGAGAGCCAGTCCGAGGTGATCAAGCTGGCGGCGCGCGGCGCCGCGCTCGACCTGGCAGCGCAGTTCGGCATCCCCGCCGAGCGCGTTGCCGCATTCGACCGGGTGACCGCGCTGGCCATCGGCGCGGGGCTCGAGGCGCTGCACGACGCAGGCATTCCGCTCGTGCTCCGCTGGAAGACGACCTCGCGCGGAACGAAGCTGCCGGACCGGTTCGTGCTGCCGGAAGAGCTTCGCGACAGCACCGGCGTGATCTTCGCGTCGGCCTTCCCGGGGTACGATTCGTTCGCGCAGAGCCTCACTGCGTACCAGCAGGACAAGGCGCGCCGTGACGAGTTGGCGCGCAACGAGAAGCTGCTGGCCGCGTGCGGCGCCGCTGATGCAGTCCGCCCGCAGATCGAGGAGCGGATCGAGGAGCTGAAGGGCGAGCTCGCGCGCGAGCCGTTCGCGTTCGACCGCCGCTTCCTCTTCCGCGTGCTCTCGATGGGGCACTCGCAGTTCGCCGAGCTGATCGGTGCGCGCGGCCCCAACACGCAGGTCAACTCGGCGTGCGCCAGCACCACGCTGGCGGTCTCGCTGGCCGAGGACTGGATCCGCGCCGGCCGCTGCCGCCGGGTGATCGTGCTCGGGGCCGACGACGCCACCTCCGACAACCTGATCGAATGGATCGGCGCGGGCTTCCTCGCGAGCGGCGCCGCCGCGACCGACGACGACGTGGAGCTGGCCGCGACTCCGTTCGATCGCCGCCGGCACGGGATGATCGTCGGGATGGGGGCGGCCGCCCTGATCGTCGAAAGCGCGGAGGCCGCGCGGGAGCGCGGCTTGCTCCCCATCGCCGAGGTGCTCGGCGCCGAGGTGGCGAACAGCGCGTTCCACGGTACGCGACTCGACGTGGAGCACATCGCCGGCGCGATGGAGCGGCTGGTGGCCGGCGCGGAGAAGCGCTCGGGCATCTCGCGCACGGAGATGGCGCGGAGCATGGTGTTCCTCTCGCACGAGACCTACACGCCGGCGCGCGGCGGAAGCGCGGCCGCCGAGGTGCACGCGTTGCGCCACGTCTTCGGCGCCGATGCCGACAAGATCGTGGTCGCGAACACCAAGGGGTTCACCGGCCATCCGATGGCCGTCGGCCTCGAGGATGTGGTTGCGGTGAAGGCGCTGGAGACCGGGCTGGTTCCGCCGATCCCCAACTACAAGGAGCGGGACCCTGACCTGGGCGACCTGAACCTGTCGCGCGGGGGCTCGTTGAAGCCGGACTTTGCCCTGCGGCTGGCGGCCGGATTCGGATCGCAGCTGGCCCTGACGCTGGAGCGGCGGGGCAGCGCCGAGCGGCGTCCGCCCGAGAAGCTCGGCTACCAGGGCCGCGTCCAGGACCCGGCGAAGTTCGAGGCCTGGATCGCGCGCGCCAGCGGCCAGCCGAAGGCCGAGCTGGAGCTGGTGCACAGGATCCTGCGCATCCGGGACGTCGCGGCGCCGCGCGAGGCGAAGCACGAGGCAGCGCCAACGGCTGTGGCGGCTCCCGCCGTGAAGCCCGTGGCCGCTGCGATCGCAAAGCCCGCAGCGGCTCCGATTGCGAAGCCTGCACCCGCAGCGATCGCCAGGCCCGTTGCTCCGGCCGTGCCTGCGCCGGTGACGAAGCCGGTCTCCGCGCCCGTCGCCACGCCGGCGCCGGCCGATGCGGTCGCGCGGAAGGTGCTGGAGATCATCGCCGCCAAGACCGGGTATCCGCCGGAGATGCTGGATCTCGACCTCGACCTCGAGGCCGACCTCGGCGTCGACACCGTCAAGCAGGCGGAGACCTTCGCGGCGGTGCGCGAGGCGTACGGCATCGAGCGCGAAGCGCAGCTCAAGCTGCGCGACTTCCCGACGCTGCGGCACGTGATCGGGTTCGTGTACGACCGCAAGCCCGACCTGCGGCCGGCGCAAGTCGTGGCGCAGCAGCCGGCGCCTGTCGCTGCGCCGCAGGCAGCGGCGGTTCCCCCCGTGCCGTCCAAAGCGCCGGCGCCGCAGCCTGCTCCGGCTGCCGACGATGGCGTCTCCCGGAAGGTGCTGGAGATCATCGCAGCGAAGACGGGCTATCCGCCGGAGATGCTGGATCTCGACCTCGACCTCGAAGCCGACCTCGGCGTCGATACCGTCAAGCAGGCGGAGACCTTCGCGGCAGTGCGCGAGGCGTACGGGATCGAGCGGGAGGCGCAGCTCAAGCTGCGCGATTTCCCCACGCTGCGGCACGTGATCGGGTTCGTCTACGATCGCAAGCCGGACCTGCGGCCGGCCCAGGCAGCCGCGCCCGAGGGGGCGCCGGCGCTCGTCGTCGCCGCGCCACAGGCAGCGCCCGCGCCGATCGCCGAACCGCCGTCTGCGCCGGAGGCACCGGCGGTCGTTCCCGGCGATGCCGTCTCGCAGAAGGTGCTGGAGATCATCGCGGCGAAGACCGGCTATCCGCCGGAGATGCTCGATCTCGACCTGGACCTCGAAGCGGATCTGGGCGTCGACACCGTGAAGCAGGCGGAGACGTTCGCGTCGGTGCGCGAAGCCTACGGCATCGAGCGCGACGCACAGCTCAAGCTGCGCGACTTCCCCACGCTGCGCCACGTGATCGGGTTCGTTTACGACCGCCGTCCCGACCTGCGGCCCGCAGCCCCTGTGGCAGCGGCCCCGGTGCAGAACGTGGCACCCGCGCCGGCGGCCAAGGCGGAGCCGGCGCCAAAGGCGCAACTGCTGGCAGCGGCGGCCGCCGACGACGGCGTGCCTGCGAAGGTGCTCGCCATCCTCGCGGAAAAGACCGGCTACCCGCCGGAGATGCTGGACCTCGATCTCGATCTCGAGGCCGATCTGGGCGTGGACACCGTGAAGCAGGCGGAGACCTTCGCGGCCGTGCGCGAGGCGTACTCGATTCCGCGCGACGCGCAGCTCAAGCTCCGCGACTTCCCGACCATCCGGCACGTCATCCAGTTCGTGTACGACCGCCGGCCGGCCGCGTCGCCGGCGGAGGCAGCGCCGCCGCCCGCCGCGGCGGCAGCCGAAGAGCCGGCGGCCACCATCCTGCGCCGCGTCCCGGTGCCGGTGCTGCGGCCGCCGATCGCTCTCTGCAAGGACACCGGCGTGAAGCTCGGGCGGGTTGCGGTGGCGGCAGACGGCTCGGGTGTGGCCGAGGCCCTCGCCCAGCAGCTTCGCGCCCGCGGCGCGGAAGTCCTCGTCGTAGACCCGAAAGATGTCGCCGCAGCCGGCGATCTCGACGGGCTCTTCTGGCTCCCCGCTCTCGACGACGAAGGCGCGCTGTTCGCGCTGACGCCGGAGTCGTGGCAGCAGGGCGTGGCTCGCCGGGTGAAGTCGCTGGCCAGCGTGGCGCGCGTCCTCCACCCGCAGCTCGGCAAAGGCCGCTTCCTCATCGCAGGAACCCGCATGGGCGGCCTGCTCGGCGCAGGTCCCGACGGAGCCACCGCTCCGATGGGCGGCGCCGTCAGCGGGTTCGTCAAAGCGCTCGCGCGCGAGCGCGCCGAGGCGCTGATCAAGGTCGTGGACTTCGAGCAGGCGCGCGGGCCGGAGTCGATCGCCGCCGCGCTCATCGAGGAGGCGCTGTACGATCCGGGCGCGGTGGAGATCGGCCGGCGCGGCGAGGAGCGCTTCTCGCTCGCCGCCCGCGAAGCGGAAGCTCCCGCAGGCGTTCCGGCGAAGCTCGGGCCCGACGCAACCTTCGTGATCACCGGCGCGGCAGGCAGCATCGTCTCCGCCATCACTTGCGACCTGGCGAAGGGAGGCGGCTCGTTCTGGCTGGTCGACCGGTTCCCCGAGCCCGATCTGGCCGATCCGGATCTGGAGAAGATCGGCAGCGATCGGGACGGCCTCAAGCGCTCGCTGATCGAGCGCGCGCAGGCGCGCGGCGAGAAGGTGACGCCGGTCGCCATCGAGCGGGAGCTGGCCCGGATCGAACGGCTCGCCGCCGGCGCCCAGGCGATCCGCGCGATCCAGGCGGCGGGAGGCACGGCGCACTGGGCGCAGGCCGACCTCTGCGATGCGGCAGCGGTGGCACAGGCGCTCTCGGGCGTTCCGCGCGCCGACGTGCTCCTGCACTGCGCCGGCCTGGAGATTTCCAGGTTCCTGCCGGACAAGACGGACGAGGAGTTCGCCCGCGTCCTCGACGTGAAGGCGAACGGCTTCTTCCACGTGCTGCACGCGCTGCGGTCCGTCCCCATCGGCGCCGTGGTGACCTTCGGGTCCATCGCCGGACGATTCGGGAACGCGGGCCAGACCGACTACAGCGCCGCCAACGATCTGCTGGCGAAGTGCCTCGCCGGCTTGCGCCGCGAACGGCCCGAGATCCAGGGGATCCATCTGGACTGGACGGCGTGGGCACAGATCGGGATGGCCTCGCGCGGCTCGATCCCGAAGATGATGGAGGTCGCCGGAATCGAGATGCTCCCGCCGCGGGACGGGCTGCGCGCGATCCGCCGCGAGCTCACCGCCGGCACGCGCGGCGAGGTGATCATCGCCGGCAAGCTCGGCGTGCTGCTCGAGGAGCGCGATCCCGACGGCGGCCTCGATCGCGCGAAGCCGGATCTGAGCGGCCGCGGGCCGATGATCGGCCGGGTGGTCTCGCTCACGCTGCACGGCGGGCTGACGGTGGAGACGACGCTCGACCCGAAGGAGCAGCCGTTCCTGCACGATCACCAGATCGACGGCACTGCGGTGCTGCCCGGGGTGATGGGCGTGGAGGCGTTCGCCGAGCTCGCCACGCTGCTGGCGCCGGGGTACCGGGTGGCGGCGGTGGAGCAGGTGCAGTTCCTCTCCGCATTCAAGTTCTACCGCGGCGAGCCGCGCACGCTGCGGCTGACGGCGCTGGTCGGCGTGAGCGGAGGCGAGCTGATCGCGGAGTGCGCGTTGATCGGGGAACGGCAACTGGTGAACCAGCCCGCGACGCAGCGCACGCACTTCACCGCCCGCGTCCGCCTTGCCCGCGGCGCTCCGGAGCAGGTGAAGGCGACCCATCCGCAGGCGCACGACGGCGCGTTGCCGGCGCGCGACATCTACGGCGTCTACTTCCACGGGCCGGCATACCAGGTGCTCGAGCGCGCCTGGAACGACAATGGCTCGACCGTGGGGCTCCTCCCCGCCGATCTGCCGCAGGACCACGCGGCGGACAGGCCGCTCGTGCTCGATCCGCGGCTGATCGAGCTCTGCTTCCAGACCGCCGGGTTGCGCGAGATGCGCGCGAAGGGCCAGATGGGCCTTCCGCAGTCGGTCGCCGGCGTCGAGAAGCTGGGCGACGGCTCGGCCGCCCAGGGCCGGGTCGAGGCGGTGGTGGTCGACGACGGCGCGGGCGGTTTCGATGCCCAAGTGGTAGATGAGGCGGGTCGGGCGCTGCTTCGGCTGCACGGATACCGCACCGCGACGCTGCCAGCGCCGCTCGACCGGGCGTTCCTCGAGCGCCTGGCCACGCTCTGAGCGGAGAAGACCGGATGCAGCGCACAGCGGTTCTGGACGAGTTCGGGACAGGCCGCCGCGCGGCGCGCGCTCTGCGGGCGCGCGGAGTCGAGGTGATCACGCTGGCGCACCCCGGCGACGCCGCGTCGGAGGGAAAGCGGATCGAGCTGCCCTCCTTCGCGCCCGACGCCGTCGTCGCCGCGGCACGGTCGGAGCGCGCGGATTCCGTGTGGCTGATGACGCCCTCGCCGGAAACCCGGCAGGCGATCGCGTCCCGGTGCGCCGCGCAGGGCATCGCGGTGATGGGGCCGGATCCGGACCAACTCGCACTGGCGGCGGCCGCGCTGCGGCCCGTTCCGGCAGGCGCCCGCCGGATGGAAGCGTTCGTCGCGGCCGATGCCTCGGGGACGGTGCGGACGCTCGCGGTGGTCGAGAAGCTCTCGCCGGGTCTGGTGGAAACGCCGCTGTCTCTTCCGGCGCAGGCGCGCGACCTCGCCGCCGCGACTGCGGAGTCCGCCTGCCGCGGGACGCAGTGGCGCGGGGTAGCCGTCGTCCAGCTCGCCGGAACCGCGGAAGGAGTGGCGGTCACCGGGTTCGACGCGGCGGGCGCCGGCGAGGCCGCGGTCGAGGACCTCACCGGGCTCGATCTGATCGTCCTGCGCGCCGCTCTCGAAGCCGGGGAGCCGGTGCCCGAGGTCGCGCCTGCGATCGCGTGCGCGGTCTCCGCCTCGATCTCTGGCGGCAGCGCGGCGCGCGAGGGCAAGGTGACGCTCGTCCGGGTGCCGCGCGGTCCGGGCGTTCGCATTTCTTCCTGCGTCTGGGAAGGCGACCGGCTCCCGGCGGCGGAGGTGCCGCTCGCGACCATCTGCGCGACCGGCCGCGACCGGGGCGAAGCGCTGCGCCGGCTGCGCGACGCGCTCGGCGATTGCGCCATCGTCGTCGAGGGTCGCACGGTCAACCGCGGCGCATTGCTGGCGGCCTGTGCCGCCGCGCTCGCGCCGGACGCCGCGGGGCCGGCGCAGGATCCGGCGTTCGCCCGCGCCGCGGCGGCGATCTTCGAGTACGAGGCTGCAGTGCGTCGCGAGCTGGACCGCTTCCTCGCCCAGGCGCGCCGGGGAAGGCCGCGCATAGATCCGCCGGAAGGGCGGTTGGTGGAGCTGATCGACGCCGACGGCCGCCACCGGCTGCGCGTGGCGCAGATCGTGGCCACGGAGTTCCGCGTGGACGCCCGCGTCCTTCACGTGCAGGAGCGCGGCCCCTACGAACGGCGCATCGCTTCCGAGGGAAGGACCAGGACGGTCCTGCACAGCGAGGCGTCAGGAGTCCATCACCTCGAGATCGACGGGCTTCCGTACACCCTGCAGCGCGCCGAGCGCGGCGCTGTCTTCTCGCCGATGCCGGCGGTGGTGGAGCAGGTGCTGGTGCAGCCGGGCGACCACGTCGCCGCCGGGCAGCAGATCGCCGTCCTCGAAGCGATGAAGCTGGAGACCGCCATCGTCGCGCCGCAGCCCGGACGCGTGCGCGAGGTGCTGGTGGCGGCGAACCAGCACGTGGCGGCGGGAGCTCCGCTGCTCACGCTCGCTCCGGAGGACGAGCCGCCCGACGAGCTGCACACGGCCGTCGAGCCGGTCGCCTGCGGCGTGCGCGAACCGGCCCGCGAGCTGCACCGGCTCCTCCTCGGATTCGACGACGATGGATGGGACGCGCGCGCTCTCGCCTCGGGCCTCGCGCGTGCGCAGTCGAGCGCGGAGCTCGACGTCCTGCGCAGCTTCGCGGAGCTGGCAGCGCTCTTCTCCCGTGCCCGGACGGCGGAGATGCCGCCGCCGTTCGAGCTCCTGCTGCGGTACCTGGCGATGCCGGATGCGCGCGGAACGGGCTTGCCCGGCGAGTTCCTCGCGCTCCTCGATCACGCGTTGGCCGGGCAGGGCGTGTCGCGAACCGCCGCGCCCTGGACGCTGAATCGCGCGCTGCTCCGCCTGTGGAAGGCGCGCCGGCGCATGGAGGATCTGCTGGCGCCGACGCAGGCGCTGCTGGAGAAGCGCCTGGGAACGCCGCTGCCGGCGGAGCCTGCGTGGCGCCCGCTGCTCGAGACCCTGATCTCGGTGGCGCGCCCGACCTTCCCGGCGATCGCCGATCTCGCCCGCGAGCTGCGGTTCCGCTGGTTCGACCGCCCGCTCTTCCAGCAGGTGCGCGGGGAGGTCCTCAGCCGGTCCGAGGCCGATCTGCGCCGGCTCGCCTCCGCTCCCGACGCCGACGCGGTCCGCCGCGTGGTGGAGGTCACCTGGCCGCTCTCTCCGGTGCTGATCGACGCGATGGCGGCGGCCGCCGGCGAGGGCCGCGCGCGGCTGGTGGAGGTGCTGCTGCGCCGGTACTACCGGATCCGCGAACTGGAGGCGGTGGGCACGTTCGACGCCGGGAACCTCTCGGGCGCGCGGGCCGAGTACACCCACAATGGAAGGCGCATCCGGCTACTCGTGTGCTTCGCGCCGGCCGCCGACGCGGCGGCGGCTTGCCGCCAGCTCGCGCGCGCCGCGCTGGACGCGCCCCGCGATCTGGAGATCGCCCTCGAGCTGTACCTGTCCGAGACGCGACCGACGACGGCCGACGAGCTGGCGAAGGAGTTCCACGCGGCGCTGGAGGCGGCCGGAGCAGACCGGCCGGTGCGCCGCGCGGCGTTCGTGGTCGCAGCGAAGGACCGGCGCGAGTGCTTCACCTTCCGGCCCGGGGAGAACGGATACGTCGAGGAACGGCACCTGCGCGGCGTGCATCCGATGCTCTCGAAGCGGCTGCAGCTCGATCGCCTCTCGCAGTTCGAGCTGACGCGCTTGCCCGCGTCCGAGGACGTGTACCTGTACCACGGCCGCGCCCGCGGGAACGCGCGGGACGAGCGCTTCTTCGCTCTCGGCGAGGTCCGCGATCTCACGCCGCTGCGCAATGCCAGCGGCCGGATCGTCAACCTCCCGCAGCTCGAGCACGTGCTGCACGGAACCTGCGCCGCCCTCCGGCTGGCGCAGGCGCGGCGCGGCGCCTCGGAGCGTCTGGAATGGAACCGGGTGCTGCTCGGCGTCTCGCCGCCGTTCGCCCTCCCGCGCGAGGAGGCGCTGGACATCGCGCGCCGGCTCGAGCCGGAGACCGAAGGACTCGGGCTGGAGATGGTGGTGCTCTCGGTGCAGGTGCCCCAGCCCGACGGGTCGTTGCAGGGCGGGGTGATCCGGATCTTCAATCCGGATCGAAACGGGGTGCGCGTCCGCTGGGACGGACCCGCGCAGCGGCCGCTGCTTCCGCTCGGCGAGTACCAGCAGCGCGTGGTCCAGCTTCGCCGGCGCGGCGTCCCCTACGCGTACGAGATCGTCAAGCTGCTCACGCCGTCGGCGACGGACGCGTCCCAGGCCGACATGCCACCCGGAGACTTCGTCGAGCACGATCTCGACGAGAGCGGCGTGCTGGTTCCGGTCGATCGTCCGCCCGGGAAGAACACGGCGCACATCGTCTGCGGCGTGGTCCGAAACATCACGGCGAAGTACCCGGAAGGCATGCGGCGGGTGATCCTGCTCGGGGACGCCAGCCGGGAGATGGGATCGGTCGCCGAGCCGGAGTGCCGGCGGGTGATGGCCGCGCTCGACCTGGCCGAGAAGCTGCGCGTACCGGTCGAGTGGTTCGCGCTCAGCGCCGGGGCGCAGATCTCGCTGGAGAGCGGCTCGGAGAACATGGACTGGGTGTCCCGGGCACTCCGCCGGATCATCGAGTTCACGCAGGCGGGCGGCGAGATCAACGTGGTGGTGGCGGGGATCAACGTCGGCGCACAGCCGTACTGGAACGCCGAAGCCACCATGCTGATGCACACGCGCGGGATCCTGATCATGACGCCGGCTTCCGCCATGGTGCTCACCGGCAAGCAGGCTCTGGAGTACTCCGGCGGCGTCTCCGCCGAGGACAACCAGGGCATCGGCGGCTACGACCGCATCATGGGTCCCAACGGGCAGGCGCAGTACTGGGCGCCGGATCTGGGCGCCGCGTGCGGCCTGCTCCTGCGCCATTACGATCACACCTGGGTCCAGCCCGGCGAACGCTTTCCCCGCCCCGGGCGGACCACGGATCCGCGCGACCGCGACGTCTGCGCAAGCCCGCACCCCGCGGCGGTGGGCGGGTTCACCACGGTGGGCGAGATCTTCAGCGCGGAGAAGAATCCCGAGCGCAAGAAGCCGTTCGAGATCCGCGCGGTGATGGGCGCCGTGCTCGACCAGGACCACGCTCCTCTCGAGCGCTGGCGCGACCTGCGCGGCGGCGACACCGGCGTGATCTGGGACGCGCACCTCGGGGGATATCCGGTGTGCGTGATCGGCGTGCAGTCCCACGCCGTCCCGCGGCTCGGCTTCATCCCCGGAGACGGGCCCGACGCCTGGAGCGGCGGGACCTTGTTCCCCCAGTCCTCGCGCAAGATCGCCCGGGCGATCAATTCGGCGAGCGGCAACCGGCCGCTGGTGGTGCTCGCGAACCTCTCCGGATTCGACGGATCGCCGGAGTCGATGCGCCGGCTGCAGCTGGAGTACGGCGCGGAGATCGGACGCGCGGTGGTGAACTTCAAGGGCCCGGTGGTCTTCTGCGTGGTCTCCCGCTACCACGGCGGCGCCTTCGTCGTGTTCTCCCGCACCCTGCGCGAGAACATGGAGGTGATGGCGGTCGAGGGAGCGCGCGCCTCGGTGATCGGCGGCGCGCCTGCGGCGGCGGTGGTGTTCGCGCGCGAGGTCGAGCAGCGGACGCGCAAGGACCCGCGCTTCGCCTCCGCCTCCGGCGACGCGCTGGCGCACCTGCGCGCCGAGAAGATGGGCGAGGTGGCGGAGGAGTACGACCGCGTCCACGACATCCGGCGCGCGATGCGCGTGGGCTCCGTCGAGCGGATCCTCGATCCGCACGCCTTGCGCCGCGAGTTGATCGAGGCGGTGGAGCGGGGAATGGCGCGGGAGGGGAAATGATCCGGGCCTTGTTGCAGGGCGATCGCCCCCGGCAGCTCGACTGGATGGCTGCGGGGGAGCGCGATCGGGCGGCGGCGATGGCGATCCCGTGGCGGCGGGAAGACTTCCTCCTCGGGCGCTGGGCGGCGAAGCGGCTGCTGTCGGCGGTGCTGGGATGCGCGCCGGGCGCGGCGATGGAGGTCCGGGCCGCGCCGTCGGGACGGCCCGAAGCATTCCTCGATGGCCAGCCGTTGCGGCTCTCGCTTTCGATCTCGCACCGGGAAGGGCTGGCGCTCGCCGCCATCGATGACGCGGGCGGGCCGCTCGGCGCGGATCTGGAAGCGGTGGAGCCGCGCAGCGATGCCTTCGTGCGCGACTACTTCACCCGGAGCGAGATCGCGGCGGTCGCGGCCGGCGAGCGGAACCTGCTGGCGAACCTGATCTGGAGCGCGAAGGAGAGCGCGCTCAAGGCGCTGGGTGTGGGGCTCACGCTCGACACGCGCGAGGTGGAAGTGGAGCTGGCGCCGGGGTCCGGGACGGGATGGCGCGCCTTCCAGCTCCACGGCGCGGCGGAATGGGGCGGCTGGTGGCGCAGCGACGGCGCGCACATCCTCACGCTGGTGGGCGCGAGCGGCGGCGAGCCGCAGCTCCTCTCCTGAGCGTCAGCGCCAGACTTCGAGCTGGACGTCGTCGTAGAGGACCTGGCCCCGGTAGTAGTTGGTGTGCGGATCGCCGAACATGAACCAGTCGGGCCAGGTCTGGCCGGCGGGCCAGTTCGGATACGCAGGGCCGAGCGAGGGATATCCGGTCTCGTCGATGCAGCGGGAAGCGTCCTCGGCGGCGGAGCGGTTGAAGTGCCAGACGCAGTTCGCCGCCGCGTCGATGGAAGCGCGGTAGGTGCGCTCGCCGCCGTAGCGGAACCGGCCGGAGATCTCCATGGTGAACTGCCCGTCCGATCGCTCGATGGAGACGCGGTACCACTGCTGCGGCAGATACGCGTCGACCGCGCGGATGGCGCCCGAAGGCTGCCACTGGCCCGCTGAATAGGAGAGGAACGGCTTTCCGGTCATCTCCGTGCCCGGGCCGCGGCCGTCGAGCGCGAACATCATGATCGGGTTCTCTCCGTTCAGCCTGAACCCCGTTCCGTCGTACATCTCCATCCACGGCGGGTAGTTGTTGTCGGAGTCCACCACGACCTTGCGGTGGTGGTGGATCCAGGTGTTGTTGTGCGGCCGCGGCTGCGCATCGAGGATGGTGAGCCAGTAGAAGCCGTTCTGCCCGGTGGCGTCGTCCTTCCACCACGGCTCGGCGGTCTCGCCTCCGGCGTAGCCATTGAGGCCCGGCTTTCCGTCGCCGAAGTCCGCGAACCCGACGCGGAGCGAGATCCGGTACTTGTCGGGCAGCGGCGCGGAGGATCGGATCACGGTCGCGTCGGTGTGGGCCGGCGAGGCGATGCGC
>Ga0070741_10004872_pt1 | contig 30748 bp, 30 predicted proteins | sample Coa_R1_4_FD_66440 | JGI IMG/M metagenome (GOLD analysis project Ga0070741, IMG submission 66440) | Surface soil microbial communities from Centralia Pennsylvania, which are recovering from an underground coalmine fire - Coalmine... | ecosystem: Environmental > Terrestrial > Soil > Unclassified ... | reverse complement strand
CTGTTCGTGATCAAGATGTTCATTGGCCTGCGCGTGTCGGAAGACACCGAGCGCGAAGGTCTCGATCTCGCGCTGCACGGCGAAGTCGTGCAGTAGGACTGGGGGGCGGCCATTCCGCAAGGCCGGCGGTCCCGCCGGCCTTGTGGGTCAACGCTGTTCGAGGTGATCCCATGAACTGGTTCTATTGGGATACGGCATGGTCGCTGTTCTTCAGTCTGGTTTGGTTCATGACCATCACGCACAATCCGGATGCACGGATCCGTGATGCGCATCTGCGCGATGAGGCATTCGGCGGCTAGCTCCGGTAGTACCGCCACATCCTGAGGAACGTCCGGTGGATCTCGTCGGGCGCGTGATCGAACGGCTCGAGATTGACGCGCACCACGCCGCGGTGGTCCATACGCCACGGCAGGCGCATCAGCAGGCGATGGACCGGCCGCTTGCGCCAGTCGGCGACGAGCGCGCTGCCCAGCGGCGCGTCGAGCGCGATCTGCAGTTCATGGACGGTCATCGCCCGCTCGGCGATCTCCACGATATCGATGCGCGCGATGGCGCGCCAGCGGATCAGCCCGAAGGCCTGGATGAAGATACCATACTGATTTGCGCCGATGGTTGGCCGCCCGGTCTCCAGCAGGGGAATGTTGTAGTAGGTGAAGCCTGCTGCCGTCGCCGCAAGCGCCAGCCAATAGAGCGCTCCCGTGATCCACGTTGCGGTCAGGAAGATCGCGGCCAGCGCGGCCGTGACATAGACCGGAAAGTAGATGTCCTCGCGTCCGTAGGCGACCGAGTAGCCGCCGATGTGTCCTTCCTCGAGGGGTGCGATCATGTGAACCCAGCGCCCGAAAAAGCAGAAGGGACGAGAGCCACCGACAAAGCAAAAACGGGGCCGCGAGGCCCCGTCGAAGTCAGAAATATCCCGCGATGTTACTTGATCTTGGATTCGCGGAATTCGACATGCTTGCGCGCGACCGGATCGTACTTCTTCTTGACCAGCTTGTCGGTCATGGTGCGCGAGTTCTTCTTGGCGACGTAGTAGAAGCCGGTATCCGCCGAGGACACGAGCTTGACCTTGATGGTGACCGCTTTGGCCATGTGCGAAACCTCTGAAAAGGGGGTCGGCGCCGGCCGAAAACGGGGGCGTCGTCAGGCGCGCAACCTAGCCGCAAACGTCCCAAAGTCAAGGTTTTGGGGACGAATAGCCCTATGAGTCCGGACAGATTCCCAGTTTTGCGCGTATTTTGATCGCAAAACCGGTACCCACTTTTGCGGAATACGCGCTAACCCTCGAAGAACCGGTTTTTCGGTCGCGGCAGGCCCAGATTCTCCCGCAACGTCGCGCCTTCATATTCTTTGCGGAAAATCCCGCGCGTCTGCAGTTCCGGCACCACCCGGTCGACGAAATCGTCGAGGCCTCCCGGGAGATAAGGGAACATGATGTTGAAGCCGTCGCAGCCGCGGCTCGTCAGCCATTCCTCCATCGCGTCCGCAATGGTTTTCGGCGTGCCGACAAAGGACAGCCCGCCATAGCCGCCGACGCGCTGCGCGAGCTGGCGCACCGTGAGGTGATCGCGCGCGGCGGCATCGACCAGCCGCTGCCGGCCGCTCTTCGAGGCATTGGTCTCAGGGATAGGCGGCAACTGGCCGTCGGGATCGAAGCCGGAGGCATCGGTGCCGAGCTGCACCGAGAGCGAGGCGATCGCCGAGTCGTAATGTACCTTGCTGTCGAGCAGCGCGCGCTTCTCTTTTGCTTCATCAACGCTGTCGCCGACCACGACAAAGGCGCCCGGCAAGATCTTGATGTGCTCGGGGTCGCGGCCGGCCTTCTCGGCGCGGCCCTTGATGTCCGCATAGAGCTGCTGTGCGCCGGGCAGCGGACCGCCGCCGGTGAACACCGCTTCCGCGGTCTCCGCCGCGAGCTGCCTGCCGTCGTCGGAGGCGCCGGCCTGCACGATGACAGGCCAGCCCTGCACGGGGCGGGCGATGTTCAGCGGCCCGCGCACCTTCAGATATTTGCCCTTGTGATCGAGCACGTGCATCTTCGCGGGATCGAAATACAGGCCTTGCTCGACGTCGCGCACGAAGGCGTCGTCGGCGAAGGAATCCCACAAGCCCGTGACCACGTCGTAGAACTCGCGTGCCCGCCTGTAGCGCTCGGCATGCTCCATGTGATCGTCGAGGCCGAAATTCAGCGCCGCGTCCGGGTTCGAGGTGGTGACGATGTTCCAGCCCGCCCGTCCGCCGGAGATGTGATCGAGCGAGGCAAAACGGCGCGCGACATGATAGGGCGCATCGAAGGTCGTCGACCCCGTCGCGATCAGCCCGATGCGCTCGGTTGCACCCGCAAGGGCCGACAGCAGCGTGAACGGCTCGAATGACGTGACGGTGTGGCTGCGCTTGAGCGCATTGACCGGCATGTTCAGCACGGCGAGATGATCGGCCATGAAGAAGGCATCGAACTTGCCGGCCTCGAGCTTGCGGATCAGCTGCCGCAAACGCGGGAAGTTGAAATTGGCGTCCGGCCAGGCGCCGGGATAGCGCCACGCGCCGGTGTGGATCGATACCGGCCGCATGAAAGCGCCGAGCTTGAGTTGACGAGGGGCCATGAGGCGGGTCCGGAGGAGGGGAGTTATTGAGGGAAAGATAGCGATCAGGCGTGCTCACGCCATCGGGAAGATTATTTTGTTTTTGCGCCAAATCTCAACATCGTCATTCCGGGGCGACGCGCGAGCGAGGTCTTACCCCTCATGGTGAAGAGCGCGGGCGCCCGAGCAGGCCGAGCACTTGCGAGGCCGTCGCGAACGGCGCAAAAACAAAAGCGCGCGTCGCCGGACGATGCTTCGCATCGCCGGGAGAACCATGAGGCCCCGATATCGGCCTCATCCTTCGAGACGCCGCTGAGCTTATCATCGGGCCGGCCCGAGAGGGCCGGACCCGTTGGCGGCTCCTCAGGATGAGGGACACTACTGCCCCAGAATATCCCGTTGCATCTTGCCGCCGTAGAAATGGAAGAACGGCAGCTGCGCGTCATGGCGCAGCGGCCCGCTTGCCAGCCGGCCTTCGAGCTCGCCGAGCACTCTCTTGGTCATCGGATGCAGGTCGGACAGCGGTTTCGAGCCGATCTCCACCCAGACCAGCTCGACCAGCTCGGCGTCCGGATGGATCACGCCTTCGACGCGATGGGTGATCGCGGAGGCATCCGCGGTGAAGAAGCGGGTATCGAAGCGGCGGACGCGGCCGGGCGGGGTGATCGCGCGCGCGATCAGATAGAGCCCGGACGGATCGGGCAGCAGCCCGGCGTCGGCAAACGGTTTCCACGCGCCCTGCAGTTTTGGCGTGGCGCCGCCGGATTTGCGGCCGAGACAAAGCCCGGTCTCCTCGCAGGCCTCGCGGATTGCCGCATTGGCAAGCGAACGGGCGCGGGCGGGCGATATTTTCGGACTGCCCTTGAGCAGATTCCGCTCCAGCTCTTTTGAAATGGGAGCGGCGACCGGCACGCGGTTGTCGGATTTGTCGACACGTCCGCCGGGGAAGACGAACTTGCCGGGCATGAAGGCGACCTTGTCGTGGCGTTTGCCGACCAGCACCTTCGGAACCGCACCCGACCGATCGACCAGGATCAGCGTCGCGGCATCCCGCGGCCGGAAATAGGGATGGTGATCGGCTTCCTTGGCCTCTTCCCTCTCAACGCTGGCTGTCGTGGCGGCGTCCATCCCCGCATTCTCCTCACTAGGTCTAGACCGGCGGAATACCATCCGGCGGGTTCTCGTCAAAGCCATGCATGTGCAGAGCCCATTGCAATCCGACCACGGCGCCCTTCACCGGCTGCAACAACAATAGCGACAGCACGAACGTGAGCGGCAGATAGATCGAGAGCTGCAACCAGACCGGCGGCGAGAAATCGGTTTCGATGAGAAGCGCGGTCGGCACCACGAGGTGACCGACGATGACGATGACGAGATAGGCGGGCAGGTCGTCGGCGCGATGCGGCGTGAAATCGAGGCCGCAAGACGAGCAGTTGTTGGCGACCTTGAGATAGGCGCGGAACAGCTTGCCTTCGCCGCAGCGCGGGCAGCGGCCGCGAAAGCCGCGCTTCAACGCCGACCAGACATCGCGCTTCTCGACGAGGCCAGTCTCGCGCGTCCAGGTTTTCGTCACCGTCTTCACGACTTGCCTCGCTTGCCGCCTTTGCCAGCCTTGCCGGATTTCTTTTCCGGCTTGCGCTTCTGATCGGTCGGGTTGCGGCCCGGCCGCGACCCTGCGCGCCGCTTGCCTTGTGGGAAGCGACCACTGCGCGGCGCGTCTTTTGCCTCGGACAACAGCTCGAACCGCAGCGCGCCCGCGATCGGCTGAGCTTCCACCAGACGGACGTCGACGACGTCCCCCAATCGGTGCATGGCACCGCTGCGCGAGCCGACCAGCGCATGGCGGGTCTCGTCATAGTTGAAGTATTCGGTTCCGAGCGTACGGATCGGGATCAGCCCGTCGGCGCCGGTTTGATCGAGTTTGACAAAGAGCCCGGCGCGGGTGACGCCGGAAATGCGGCCCTGGAAGCTGGCGCCGATGCGATCGGCCAGGTGATGCGCGATCAGCCGATCCGCGGTCTCGCGCTCCGCCTTCATCGCGCGCCGCTCGGTCAGCGAAATCTGTGCCGCGACTTCGCCGAGGTGTTCCGCGGTCTCGCCGTCCGGCAGCGCGCCGTCGCCGAGGCCCAGCGCGCGGATCAGCGCGCGATGCACCACGAGGTCGGCATAGCGGCGGATCGGCGAGGTGAAATGCGCATAGCGGCGCAGGTTCAGGCCGAAATGGCCGTAATTCTCCGCGGAATATTCCGCCTGCGCCTGCGAGCGCAGCACCACCTCGTTGACCATGTGCTCGTAATCCTGGCCTGCGACCAGAGTCAGCACGCGGTTGAACAGGGACGGGCGAAGCGCGCCCTGTTTGGCGAAGGGGATGTCCAGCGTCTTCAGGAATTCCTGCAGCGCATGCACCTTCTCCAGCGACGGTTCGTCATGCACGCGATAGATCAGCGGCAGCGATTTCTTCTCCAGCGTCTCGGCGGCGGCGACGTTGGCGAGAATCATGAACTCCTCGATCAGCCGGTGCGCATCGAGCCGTTCCGGCACCACGACGCGATCGACCGTGCCGTCGGACTTGAGCAAAATCTTGCGCTCGGGCAGATCGAGGTCGAGCGGATTGCGCTCGTCGCGTGCGCGCTTCACCGCGTGGTAAGCGGCATAAAGCGGCTTCAGGATCGGATCGAGCAGGGGTCCCGTGGTGTCGTCGGGCTTACCGTCGATCGCGGCCTGCGCCTGGGCGTAGTTGAGTTTTGCCGCCGAGCGCATCAGCACGCGATGGAAGCTGTGCGACTTCTTGCGGCCGTCGGCGCCAATCACGAGGCGCACGGCGAGTGCTCCGCGCGCTTCGCCCGGCACCAGCGAGCAGAGATCGTTGGAGATGCGCTCGGGCAGCATCGGCACCACGCGGTCGGGGAAATAGACCGAGTTGCCGCGCAACAGCGCCTCGCGATCCAGCGCGGAATTGGGCTGCACATAGAACGCGACGTCGGCGATCGCGACATGGACGATGGTGCCGCCCTTGTTGTTGGGATCGGAATCGGCCTCGGCATGCACGGCGTCGTCATGATCCTTGGCATCGGGCGGATCGATGGTCACCAGCGGCACGCTGCGCCAGTCCTCGCGACCCTTGAGCGTGGCGGGCGCCGCCGCTTCGGCTTCGGCCATCGCGTCGCGCGAAAACGCCTGGGGAATGTCGTGGGCGTGGATCGCGATCTGACTGATCGCCTTTTCGCTCGCAATCGAGCCGAGCCGCTCCTTGACCTTCCCGGAGGCCAATCCAAAGCCGCGGCCGCGCATGAGATCGACGCTGACGAGATCGCCGTCTTTGGCGCCGCCGGTATCTGACCGAGCGATATTGAGCTCCTTGCCGGCCTGTTTCTTGTCGATGGGAATCAGCCGGCCGCCGCCGTCGGGCGTGCCACGGAAGACGCCGAGCACCCGCGACCTGGCGTGATCGATCACCTTGATGATGCGCCCGCGATAGCCGACGTCGTCGCCGCTGACACGCTCGATGCGCAGCAGCGCGCGGTCGCCGACCCCGGCCATGGTGCCGGGCCGGGCATGGCGGGGAATATGGATGCGGATCCTTGGCGCCTCGCCGCCCTCGGCCTCGTCCCATTCGGCAGGAGCGGCGATCAACTCGCCGTCGGAATCGCGCGTCGTGATGTCGGCGAGCAATGTTGCCGGCAGCTGCGCGGTCTCGGCGACCTTCTTGCCGTGCTTCCTGATCGCGCCGGTGTCGGCGAGCTCGCGCAGGATGCGCTTGAGCTCGGCGCGGTCGGCATTCTTCAGGCCGAATTCCCGCGCGATCTCTTTTGTGCCGACTTTGCCGGGATTGGCGCGGATGAAGGCGACGATGGCGTCCCGGTCCGGAAAGCCATTGTCGTGTTTGTGCTTCACTTAGCCTCGTGCCTTTCCGGCGCTCTTTTTAGCGGGCGCTTTCGCCACCGCTGATGGTTTCGCCGCCGATGTCTTGGCTGATGATGCGACTGGCGCGCGCGCCTTGCTGACGGCGTCCGACTTCGGCTTGCTCGCGGCCTTCTTCACCGCAGCCTTCTTGGCGGGTTTTGGCGCGGCCGCATCGGCCTCAACCTTCGCCGGCTTTGCAGCCTTGGCTTTCTTCGCCTTCCTGCCGCCGCCCTTGTTGCCTCCCTTGGCCGCGCGCTCATCGATCAACGCGATGGCTTCCGGCAGAGTGATCGCGTCTTTCTCCTTGTCGCCCGGAATGGTCGCATTGACGCCGCCGGCGGTGACGTAGGCGCCATAGCGGCCGTTCTTGACCGTGACCGCGCCGAGCGAGGGATGATCGCCGAGCTGCTTGCCGGGATCGGCGCCGAACCGGCCGCGACCCGGACCCTTGGCGACCTTCTCGGCAATCAATGTCACCGCGCGGTTCAGCCCGACGTCGAACACCTCGTCGCCGGCCTCCAGGCTGGCATAGGTCTTGTCATGCTTGACGAAGGGGCCGAAGCGCCCGATGCCGGCCGTGATCGGTAACCCCGTCTCGGGATGGCGGCCGATCTCGCGCGGCAGCGACAGCAGTTTCAGCGCGCGGTCGAGCTCGAGATCGCCGGGCGAGGTTCCCTTCGGGATGCCGGCGCGCTTCGGCTTTTCGTCCTCGCCATAATCCTTCTGCTCGCCGAGCTGGATATAAGGTCCAAATCGGCCGGCCTTCACGGTGACGTCGAGCCCAGTCTCGGGATCCTTGCCGAGCACGCGATCGGCGGCGGCCTCCGAGGAGTCGGCGGCGAGCGGGCGGGTGTAGCGGCATTCCGGATAGTTCGAGCAGCCGACGAAAGCGCCGAACTTGCCGGCCTTAAGGTTGAGCTTGCCGGTGCCGCAGGTCGGACACTGCCTGACATCGCCGCCATCGGCGCGGGTGGGGTAGATATGCGGGCCCAGCATGTTGTCGAGCACGTCGAGCACTTCGGCGACGCGGATGTCCTTGATGTCGTCGACCGCGCCGATGAAGTCGCGCCAGAAATCCCTCAAGACCTGCTGCCAGGAAATCTCGTTGTTGGAGATGCGGTCGAGCTGTTCCTCCAGATCGGCGGTGAAATCATATTCGACATATCGCTTGAAGAAGTTTTCCAGGAACGCGACGACGACGCGGCCCTTGTCCTCGCCATGCAGGCGCTTCTTCTCCAGCTTCACATAGCCGCGGTCCTTCAGCACTTGCAGGATCGAGGCATAGGTCGAGGGCCGGCCGATGCCGAGCTCTTCCATGCGCTTGACCAGCGAGGCCTCCGAGAAACGCGGCGGCGGCTCGGTGAAGTGCTGGGTCACCGCGAGGTTCTGCCGCTTCAGCGCTTCGCCCTCGCTCATGGCGGGGAGGCGGCGCGAATCCTCGTCCTCCTCGTCGTCATGGCCTTCCTGGTAGAGCGCGAGGAAGCCGTCGAACTTGATGACCTGGCCGGTGGCGCGCAGTTCCAGCACGCGCGCGCCGGCCTTGGCCGTGATGTCGACGGTGGTGCGCTCGAGCTCGGCGGATTCCATCTGACTCGCGATGGTGCGCTTCCAGATCAGCTCGTAGAGCCGGGCCTGATCGTTATCGAGCCGGCGGCGCATTGCGTCGGGACGGCGCGACAGGTCGGTCGGCCGGATCGCCTCATGGGCTTCCTGCGCATTCTTCTGCTTGGTCTGGTACTGGCGCGGGCTGTCGGGGACATAGGCGTTGCCATAGTCTTCGCCGATCACCTTGCGCGCCTGCGTGATCGCGGAGCCGTCGATCGAGACACCGTCGGTACGCATATAGGTGATGAGCCCGGTGGTCTCGCCGCCGATGTCGATGCCCTCATAGAGCCGCTGCGCGATGCGCATGGTGTGCGCCGGCGCGAAGCCGAGCTTGCGGCTCGCCTCCTGCTGCAGCGTCGAGGTGGTGAAGGGCGCCTGCGGATTGCGCCGCGCCGGTTTGGCGTCGACGGTGGTGACTGCAAAACTCGCGGCCTCGATCGCCTTCCTGAACTCCTCGGCCTCGGCGCCGGAGCCGATGTCGAGCCTTTGAATCTTCTTGCCGTCGGTGCCGACCAGCCGCGCCTCGAAGGCATCGCCGCGCGGCGTCAGCAGGGTGGCGACCAGCGACCAGTATTCCCTGGGAACGAACTTCTCGATTTCCAGCTCGCGGTCGCAGACCAGCCGCAGCGCGACCGACTGCACGCGCCCGGCGGAGCGCGCGCCCGGCAGCTTGCGCCAGAGCACGGGGGAGAGGGTGAAGCCGACGAGATAGTCGAGCGCGCGGCGCGCCATATATGCGTCGACGAGGGCGCCATCGATCTGGCGCGGGTTCTTCATCGCGTCCGATATCGCCTGCTTGGTGATGGCGTTGAACACCACCCGCTCGATCTTCTGGTCCTTCAGCGCGCGCTTTTCCTTCAGCACCTCCAGCACATGCCAGGAGATGGCTTCGCCCTCGCGATCGGGGTCGGTCGCCAGAATCAGGCGCTCGGCGCCTTTCAGCGATTTGGCGATGTCGTTGAGCCGGCCGTTGGCCTTGGGATCGACCTCCCAGATCATCCGGAAATTATGGTCGGGATCGACCGATCCATTCTTGGCGGGCAGGTCCCGGACGTGGCCGAACGAGGCCAGAACCTCATAGGACGAGCCCAAATATTTGTTGATCGTCTTGGCTTTCGCCGGCGACTCCACAATGACGATATTCATGTAATTCCAGTGACTTACGGGAAATTTTTGGGCCGATTTCGCGAGATTCGCAGGCCAGCCATTGGGGCGAACATGGGTTCTGAGGGGCTCGGTGTCAAATCGACAGATGTTGAAATGCCGCCTTTCGGCCTCGTATTTAGATACTCGTCAGGGCCGGCATGACGACGGAGAGGGCGTGGCTTGCGACTTAAGCCGACGCGCGCCGCTTGCCCTTCGCGGCGGCTCGCGGCTTCAGCATGGTATCGGCAAGCGACAGCAAGCGGCCATCCCGGGCATGCAGCTCCAGCTTTTTGACCGGCCGGCCGCTCGCGCGATCGACCAGAATGGTCGCGATCTCCTCGGGCGTCTCGTCGAACGCCTCGCTCCATTGCCTCAAAGCCACCAGCACCGGAAACAGCCCGCGGCCCTTCGGCGTCAGCACATATTCCCGATAGGCGCTGCCGTCGGAGGCCGGCGCCATCGCCAGAATGCCGCGGTCGACCAGCGCGCGCAGCCGCACCGTCAGGATGTTCCTCGCGAGTCCCAGGCTCTTCTGGAATTCGCCGAAGCGGCGGCGACCGAGCAGCGCGTCGCGGATGATCAAGAGCGACCACCAGTCGCCGATCGCATCCAGCGCGCGGGCGATCGGGCAGTCCGCATGTTGCAGGCTCGTGCGTTTCACCATGCCAAGTCTCCTTGATCCCCGCACGGTAAAGGGGGGATCACGGCCTTGTGTGGTTGCAATATTAAACCACCCACGCCACGTAGGCAATGGAGTTTAAAGATGCAACCACTTCAGGAGGCGGCCATGAGGCTCGCAAACAAGACGGCGTTGATCACCGGCGGCAACAGCGGCATTGGGTTCGCGACCGCGAAACTGTTTGTCGCGGAGGGCGCGCGCGTCATCATCACCGGGCGTAATCAGGCGACGCTGGAGGCCGCGGCCAAAGAGCTCGGCCCGAACGCATTTGCGGTCGTGGCCGATGCGAACGACATCGCGGCCACCGAGGCCGCGATCAAGAAGGGCGTCGACAAGTTCGGCAAGCTCGACATCGTCTTCGCCAATGCCGGCATTGCCGGCTCGACGCCGCTTGGCGGCACCAAACTGGAAGCCTTCGAGCAGGTGATCCGCACCAATCTCACCGCCGTGTTTTTCACCGTGCAGGCCGCGGTCGCGGATATGAACGACGGCGGCGCGATCGTGCTCAACGGCTCGGTGATCTCGGTGCTCGGCAATCCCGGCTACGCCGCCTATGCCGCGACCAAGGCAGGCGTGCGCGCGATGGCGCGGGTGATGTCCTCCGAACTGTCGCCGCGCAACATCCGCGTCAACGTCGTGGCGCCGGGCGCGGTGCGCACCCCGATCTGGGGCGCTGCGACGGCGACACAGGAGGCCGAGAAAGCGTTCGAAGCGCGGATCGGCCGCTCCACGCCGCTGGGACGCATCGGCGAGCCCGATCATATCGCAAAGACGGTACTGTTCCTCGCCTCCGACGATGCGGCCCATATCCAGGGCCAGGAGCTGTTCGTCGATGGCGGTGCCACCGCATCGCCTGCCGGCGCACCGGTCTATCGGGGATAGGCTGCGATCTCGATTTGCGGATCACATGAACGCGAAGTGTGAAGGGGATCACTGGCGGGCGGGTTCCATCTCTGCCAAACGTGAATCAAGTCAGCGCATTATCGCAGAAATGCAAAGTGCGGTTGCGCCGACGGAATTGCTATCTCTCTGGCTGAATATTGCCGTCCCCGCGTCGCCGCGTTGAACCTTTGCTGCAGTCGCAAAGACATTTCATCGGGCGGGGATTTTTGAACTCTAATATTTTGGAGAGCCCGACATGCCGACCGCAATTCGTGTCTCGACACCGGTTTCCAAATCCGATTCCAAGCCTGACGTTTCCGAGAAGTCCGATTCCAACCAGTTCGTTTCAATTGCCATATTTTCCGGAATCGGCCTCCTGATATCGCTTGCCGCGATTTTGCTCGGCGTGCAGGGCGTGTGGTTCTGAACCGACTCTAGATCAGCGACACCAGACCGCCACCGTGCCGTTCGAGCCGTCCGGCCAGCTCGAGCTCGAGCAGCACGGTGCGCACTTTCGCCGCCGACGTATCGGCGAGCCGGATCAGATCATCGATCGAGACCGGCGCCGGCCCAAGCAGCCCGGTGATGCGCGCGCGCTCGCTGTCCTCGGGATCGCCCGCGAAGAGATCGCCGTCGGGCTCCTCCAGCGGTAAGACAAGCGGCCGCTCCATGATCGGCGTGACCATCTGGATCACGTCGGAAGCTTCCGTCACCAGGGTCGCGCCCTGCTTGATCAGATCGTTAGTGCCGGCCGCGCGCGGATCGAGCGGGGAGCCCGGCACCGCGAACACCTCGCGGCCCTGCTCATTGGCCAGCCGCGCCGTGATCAGCGAGCCCGAGCGCTGTGCCGCCTCGACCACGACCACACCGAGTGCTGCGCCGGAGATCAGCCGGTTGCGCCGTGGGAAGTCATGCGCGCGGGGCTCGTGGCCCGGCGGCATCTCGGAAATCGCGGCACCATCGGCATCGAGAATCGCCGCGAGCAGATCCGCATGCTCCGCGGGATAGATGCGATCATGGCCGCCGGCGAGCACCGCGACCGTGCCGCTCGCGACACTGGCGCGATGTGCTGCTCCATCGATGCCGCGCGCCAGCCCGGAAATGATGACGAAGCCGGCGTCGCCGAGATCGTGCGCGAGCTTGCCGGCCAGTTTCAATCCGGCCGCCGACGCATTGCGCGAGCCGACGATGGCGATCACCGGCCGCATCAGGGTTTCGCGCGCGCCACGCACGCCGAGCAGAGGCGGAGCGTCGTCGATTGCCGCGAGCCGCGGCGGATAGCCGGTCTCTTCGGGAGCGAGCAGGCTGACGTCGAGCTTCTTGCAGGCGGCGAGCTCGGCGCGGGCCTCGTCCTCACTGATGATGCGGATCCGGCGCGCGCCGCCGCGTCTTGCGAGCTCGGGTAGCCGCTCCAGCGCGGAGCGCGCGCTGCCGCAATGTGCGACCAGCGACCGAAATGTGCGCGGCCCGACATTGTCGGTCCGGATCAGCCGCAACCGGTCGATCCGCTCGGCGTCGGTGAGGGCGGTGTTGATGGCGTCCACGGCTCGCTCCTTGCGCTGATAGCATGGAGCAACCTGAGAGTGAGGGGAAGGGGGTCTCGTCATGGCCGGGCAAAAGCGCGAAGCGCGTCTTCAAGAGCATTGTCCCGGCCATCCACGTCTTGCTACGTGTCTGGAAAAGAAGACGTGGATGCCCGGCTCAAGGCCGGGCATGACGAAGAGAGGAAACGCCCATGATCTCGCTCGCCGACCGGAAGCGCCGCATCGACAAGGGCGAGCTGTCGCCCGACGCGGCGCTTGCGGAGACACTCGCCGCCATCGACGCGCAAGAAAGCATCATCGGCGCCTTTGCCTGCCGGGCCAAGAATCCGCGCGCGCAACAGGAAGGCCCATTGCGCGGCATCGCGGTCGGCATCAAGGATATCATCGACACCCAGGACATGCCGACCGAGATGGGGTCGAAAATCTATCGCGGTCACCAGCCGCGCGCCGATGCGCCGGTGGTGATGCTCCTGAAGCAGGCCGGTGCCACCATCGTCGGCAAGACCACGACCACCGCATTTGCGGCGAACGATCCGACGCCGACGCTCAATCCGCACAATCATGCGCACACGCCGGGCGGATCGTCGTCGAGCTCGGCGGCGGCCGTCGGCGGCGGCATGATCCCGCTCGCGCTGGGCACGCAAACCGGCGGCTCGGTGATCCGCCCCGCCTCGTTCTGCGGCGCTGCCGCGATCAAGCCGTCCTATCGATTGCTGCCGACCGTCGGCGTCAAATGTTTTTCCTGGACGCTCGACACGGTCGGCCTGTTTGCGGCCGATGTCGAGAGCGTCGCGCTCGCCCTGTCGGCAATGACCAACCGGCCGGAGCTGCTGGTGCCCACGCTTGAGCGCCCATGCATCGGCGTGGTGACGCAGGATTTCGCCGGCCAGCCGGAAGCCGCGGGCGCCGCCGCGCTGCAGGCTGCCGCGCGGGCGGCGGCCAAGGCGGGTGCCTCGGTGCGCGAGTTGAAGATACCCGACATCGTCGCGGAAGCCTGGCGCATCCATCCGACGGTGCAGCAATATGAGGCGCATCAGGCCTTCGCCTGGGAGTACCGCGAGCAATACGACGCCATGGCCCCGCTGTTGCGCGGCCGGATGGACGAGAGCCGCGACATTCCCGCCGCCGAGTACGACGCGGCCCAGAGGATCGCGGCCAAGGCACGGGCGGCGGTGACGGAGATTTTGAAAGGCGTCGACGTGCTGCTGGCGCTGTCGGCGCCGGGCGCGCCGTCGAAGGGACTCGACTCGACCGGCGATCCCTCCTTCAACCGCTTGTGGACCTTGATGGGCACGCCCTGCGTCAATGTGCCGGCCACCGTCGTCGACGGCAACCTGCCGATCGGCGTGCAGATCATCGCAGACTATGGCGACGACGCCAGGGCGCTCGCCGGCGCGCGCTTCCTCGAGCGCGCGCTCAAATCATAACGCCAACGCCGGTTCGGCCTGCGCCACGCTCTGCTCGCTTGTTTGCCGCAGCCAGCGCTCGGCGGCGTCGCGGCCCCGTGCATGCAGCAGCTTCACCGACCCGTGGCCGAGATCGGCGGCGCTGCGCTGCGCCAGCTCGTCGATCTCGTCCTCCGCGGCGATCCGGAACAGCCGCGCATCGCTGCCGGACAAGGCCAGCGCCGATATCTCGGCATTGAGCACGGCGTTGGCCGCGATCTGGTCGAGCCGGCGATCGATCGCGGCCCTGGTGATCGGCACGAAGGAGTCGCGGCTCGGCGTCACCTGCACCAGCAGCAAATCCGTACCTTCCCCCATCAGTCCCGCGAGCGGCGGGTTGGCGGCAAAGCCGCCGTCCCAGTAGGAGCCGCCCTCGATCTCGATCGCGCAATGCACCAGCGGCGGGCAGGTCGAGGCGAGCAGCACGTCGGCGGTGAGCTCGCGATTGCCAAAGATACGCAAGGCGCCGTCGCGTACCCGTGTGGTGGCGATCAGGAGTTTGGGGCAGGCCGGCTTGCGCAACGCCACGAAGTCGATGTGGTCGAACAGCACTTCACGCAGGGGATCGAGATCGAAGGGATCGAACTGCAGGGCCGCGCCGAAAGCGACCGAGCTGCCGGCCGGCGAGAACGCGCCGATCAGCATCAGCGAGCGGAACGAGGCCTCTTCGGTCAGATAGTTCCAGAAGCGCGACAGCGCCTTGCGCGCGCCCTCGCGACCTCCTTCGGCGAGGCCGGACGCCAGCAGGGCGGCATTGATCGCGCCGGCGCTGGCGCCGCTGATCGCACTGACGTCGCAATCCGGCGCTTCCAGCAGCCGGTCGAGCACGCCCCAGGTGAAGGCCGAGAGCGAGCCGCCGCCCTGCAGCGCCAGCGACAATTTTCGCGCCCGTGTCGCCGGCGGTGCCGGAACAAGCGTCGGCTCAGCCGTGCGGCGGTCGCTGGAGCTTGCCGATTTGAACGCAGCCATGATTTCCGATGCGCGGGGACGCGCGCGAACGGGTGCGGGCGTCTCCGCCGGCATTGATTCGGGTGCTCGCGCCCCTCGCGGCGCTGGTTCGGCGGGCGGCGGCGGGGCAGGCTGGGTTGCTTCCGTCGACCAGATATCCGCGGCGGCCAGCAATCTGCTCGCTGCCGTTGGCACGGACGCGGTCCGTCCGTCACTCGACTCGGCCATTTCAGTTAGCTCGGTTCGCGCTAACTACCCCATGGTCAACATGACAGGCGGCAAACTGCTTCGCCAGCGTCACGCGGAGTTGCGAACAGGAAATCCTGCGCGTGTCGCGAAGGCGACACGGCTCAACCCTTCTGGCCGATTCGGCTTTCGGTTCCCGCCTGCAATCGCTTGATGTTCTCGCGATGCGCATAGAACACAAGCAGCGTCAGCACGACGAACAACGAGGCCAGCGCGGGATGGCCGAACCACCACAGGAACAGCGGCGTGACGAAGCTTGCCACCAGCGCCGACAGCGAGGAGTAGCGGAAGGAAAAGGCCATCACCAGCCAGATCAGGCAGAATACGATCGCCGCCGGCCAGAACAGGCCGAGCAGGATGCCGATATAGACCGCGACGCCCTTGCCGCCCTTGAATTTGAGCCAGACCGGAAAGAGATGGCCGAGGAAGGCGCCGAGGCCGGCGAGCATCGCCGCGTTCGGCCCGCCGAAATAGCCGCCGATGATGACCGCAGCCGTGCCCTTCAGCGCATCGAGCAGCAAGGTGGCTGCGGCAAGGCCCTTGTGGCCGGTGCGCAGCACATTGGTAGCGCCGATACTGCCGGAGCCGATCGAGCGGATGTCGGTCGTCCCCGCAAGTTTCGTCAGCACGAGGCCAAAGGGAATCGAGCCAAGCAAATAGCCGATGATGAAGGCGACCGGGAGAAAGGCGTCAGGTCCCATTTGCAGTGCTCCCTGCGCGACCTTGCCGCGCATTAAACGTGCTCATAGACGGTCCGGCCGCCGACGATGGTGCGCATCACGCGGCCGGAGAATCGGGCCTCGTCGAACGGCGTGTTCTTGCACAGCGATTTCAAATCGGCGGGATCGAGCACCCAGGGTACATCGGCATCGATCACGACGATGTCGGCCGGTGCGCCCGGACGCAACGAGCCGCCGGGCAGGCCGAGCAGTTCGGCGGGGCGGGTCGACATGGCGCGGATTAGCGTCTTCCAGTCCAGCTCGCCATTATGGATCAGCCGCAGCGCCGCCGGCAGCATGGTCTGCAGGCCGACCGCGCCGGAAGCGGCCTCCGCGAACGGCAGCCGCTTGACCTCGACGTCCTGCGGATTGTGATCGGACATGATGACGTCGACCAGCCCGGAGGCCAGCGCCTCGACCAGCGCGCGGCGGTCGTTCTCGGTGCGCAGCGGCGGCGACAGTTTCAGGAAGGTGCGGTAGGGGCCGATGTCGTTCTCGTTCAGCGTGACGTGGTTGATCGAGACCGAGGCCGAGACGGCGTGGCCGGCATCGCGGGCGCGCTTGAGGATTTCCAGCGAGGCGATGCAGGACACCGATGCCGCGTGATAGCGGCCGCCGGTCAGCGCGACCAGGCGGACGTCGCGCTCCAGCATCACGGCCTCAGCCGTATCCGGAATGCCGACGAGGCCGAGGCGCGCGGCGAACTCGCCCTCGTTCATCACGCCTTCGCCGATGAGATCGGGATCTTCGGTGTGATGCACGATCAGCGCGTCGAAGTCGCGGGCGTAGGTCAGCGCGCGCCGCATCACCTGCGCGTTGGTCACGCTCCTGTCGCCATCGGAGAAGGCGACGGCGCCGGCGGCCTTGAGCAGGCCGATCTCGGTCATCTCCTCGCCGCGCAGTCCCTTGGTGAGCGCGGCCATCGGATGGATGTTGACGATCGCGGTGTCGCGAGCGCGCCGCAGGATGAAATCGACGGTGGCGGAATTGTCGATGACGGGCTGGGTGCCGGGCTGGCAGATGATGGTGGTGACGCCGCCGCTGGCGGCGGCCTGGCTCGCGGACGCCAGCGTCTCGCGATGGCCGTAGCCGGGCTCGCCGACAAAGGCGAGCATGTCAATCAGGCCGGGCGCTACGATCTTGCCGGCGCAGCTGATGATGTCGGTACCCTCGGGCACGCCGGCCGCACCGATGCCGCGCCGCGCTTCCCGGATCACGCCGTCGACGATCAGAACGTCGCCGGGGCCGTCGAAATCGCGCGAGGGATCGACGACGCGCGCATTGGCGAGCAGGATCGGGCGGCGGTCGGTCAGCATGATGTTCTCATCCGACTCAAGCGTTCGGCAGGTTGCGGGCGAGCGCCTCCAGCACCGCCATCCGCACTGCCACTCCCATTTCCACCTGTTCCCGGATCAGCGACTGCGCACCGTCGGCGACCGTGGAGTCGATCTCGACGCCGCGGTTCATCGGGCCGGGATGCATCACCAGCGCGTCCGGCTTGGCATAGGCGAGCTTCTTCTGGTCGAGCCCGTAATAGTGGAAGTACTCGCTGGAGGACGGCACGAACGAGCCGTTCATGCGCTCGCGCTGCAGCCGCAGCATCATCACGATGTCGGCGCCGTCCAGTCCCTCGCGCATGTCGCGCGCGACCTCGACGCCCATCCGCTCGATGCCCGGCGGCAGCAGCGTGGAGGGCGCCACCACGCGAACCCGCGCGCCCATGGTGTTGAGCAGGATGATGTTGGAGCGCGCCACCCGCGAATGCAGCACGTCGCCGCAGATCGCAACCAGCAGTCCCTCGATCCGGCCCCTGTTGCGGCGGATGGTTAGCGCATCCAGCAGCGCTTGCGTGGGATGTTCGTGACTGCCGTCGCCGGCGTTGATCACGGAACCGTCGACCTTGCGCGCCAGCAGTTCCACCGCGCCGGAGGCGTGGTGACGCACCACCAGGATATCCGGATGCATGGCGTTGAGCGTGACCGCGGTGTCGATCAGCGTCTCGCCCTTGCGCATCGAGGACGACGACACCGACATGTTCATCACGTCGGCGCCGAGGCGTTTTCCGGCGATCTCGAACGAGGACTGGGTGCGGGTCGAGGCCTCGAAGAACAGGTTGATCTGGGTGCGGCCGCGCAGAGACGTGCGCTTCTTGTCGATCTGGCGGTTGAGCTCGACATATTCCTCGGAGAGGTCGAGCAGGCCGGAAATGTCGGCAGCCGAAAGCCCCTCGATACCCAGCAGATGCCGGTGACCGAGGACGAAGCTCGATTTCGAAGCGGATGTCATTAAAGCGAGAGCTATAGGCGGGGATGCCGGGGAGGGCAAGGGTGAAAGACTGCCGAAAAAGTTATCCCCCGGTGGATCGGCAGCAGGGTAAATGGGGTACCGAAAAAGCGCGCCAAATTCTCCGGCCGCACGCAATGAAGTACCCCCTCATCCTGAGGAGCTTGCGCCAGCAAGCGTCTCGAAGGATGTAGGCCCGACTGGGGCCTCATGGTTCGAGACGGCGCTTTCGCGCCTCCTCACCATGAGGGTTAAGCACCGGATTGCCTGATGGTTCAAATGAAGACCAAGCTCATTGCGCTGATTGCCGTCACCGTTGTGTCCAGCGTGCCCGCCCACGCCCAGCCCTTGCCCGGCGGCTTCGTCTATCTGCGCGATATCGATCCCACGATCATCCAGGACATCCGCTACGCCACCTCGAACAATTTCGTCGGTCACCCGATGGCGGGCTACCGCGCCGGCGAATGCGTGGTCAAGCGCGAGGTCGCCTTGAGGCTGAAGGCGATCCAGCAGGAACTCGCCAAGCGAAAACTGTCGCTGAAAATGCTCGACTGCTATCGCCCGGCGCGGGCGACCGCCGACATGCTGGCGTGGTCGCGCGACGGCAAGGATACCGGGCGGCGCTTCAATCCGGCCTTCAACAAGCGCGACCTGTTCCGGCTCGGCTACATCTCGCCTTATTCGCAGCATTCGACCGGCGCCGCGCTCGACCTGACGCTGGTCGATCTCACTGCCGACAATTCCGCGACCTTCGACCCCACCAGGACCTACGCCGACTGCACCGCGCCGGTGGAGAAGCGCGCGCCGGAGGGCAGCATCGACATGGGCACCGGCTACGACTGCACGGACCCGAAGGGCCACACCAACTCGAACGCGATCACCCCCGAGCAGCGCAAATGGCGCCGCGAGCTGATGGCTGCGATGGCCAGTCAAGGTTTTGTCAACTATTGGCGGGAGTGGTGGCATTTCTCCCTGCCGGGCGCCGGCGGTCCGGCCTATGATTTCCCGATCGAACCGCGCCGCTGACGATTCTCGAGGGGATCGGCAATGACCAAGCCTGCCTTTGCAACCCATGAAGTCTTCAACCAGTCGCCGCCCTTCGAGGACGTCGATTTGTTCGCATGCGACAAGCCGCTGGTCGAGACGGTTGCGGCCTTCGGCGGGGCTGACGCGGCGAAGGAACTGTCCGAATTCGGCAAGCATTGGGGCTCGGCCGCGATGGCGGCGCGGGGACGCGCCGCCAACGAGAACACCCCGAAGCTGCGGACGTTCGACGCCAGAGGCAACCGCCGCGACGAGGTCGAGTTTCATCCGGCCTATCACGAGCTGATGGCGCATTCGGCGCATGCCGGCGTGCACAATTCGACCTGGACGGCCGAAGGCAAACCGGCGGGAGGCGCCGCCGAAGCGGTGCGCGCGGCGAAATTCTACATCGCCTCGCAAGTCGAGACCGGCCATCTCTGTCCGATCACCATGACGCGCGCCTCCGTCGCGGCGCTGGCCTCGCAGCCCGATCTGCTGGCGAAGACCATGCCCGTGATCGCGACACGGTCCTACGATCCGTCGTTCGCGCCGTGGTGGACCAAGCGCGGCATGACGCTCGGCATGGGCATGACGGAGAAGCAGGGCGGCACCGATGTTCGCGCCAACATGACGCGCGCCGAGCGCACGAGCGACGGCTACCGCATCACCGGCCACAAATGGTTCATGTCGGCGCCGATGTGCGACGCCTTCCTGGTGCTGGCGCAGGCGGACGAGGGCCTGACCTGCTTCTTCATGCCGCGATATGCACCCGACGGCTCGGTCAATGCGATCCAGTTCCAGCGGCTAAAGGACAAGCTCGGCAATCGCTCCAACGCCTCTTCCGAGGTCGAGTTCGCCGGCGCCTGGGCAACGCGCGTCGGCGAGGAAGGCAAGGGCATCCGCACCATCATCCAGATGGTGCAGCTGACGCGGCAGGATTGCGCCATCGCCTCCGCCGGACTGATGCGCTCGGGGCTGGCGCATGCGCTGCATCACACCCGTCATCGCAGCGTGTTCCAGAAGCATCTTGCCGACCAGCCGCTGATGCGCGCGGTGCTCTCGGACATGGCGCTGCATGTCGAAGCTTCGATCGCGCTGGTGATGCGGCTCTGTCGTGCCTTCGATCGCACGCCCCATGACGCCGCCGAGGCCGCCTATATGCGGCTGCTGACTCCGGCCGTCAAATACTGGGTGTGCAAGTCGGCGCCGCCGTTCCTGTTCGAGGCGATGGAGTGCCTGGGCGGCAACGGCTATGTCGAAGAGGGCATTTTGGCCCGGCACTATCGGGAATCGCCGGTCAATGCGATCTGGGAAGGTTCTGGCAACGTGATGTGCCTCGACGTGTTGCGCGCGCTCTCCCGCGAGCCGGATGCGGCGAGCGCGGTGCTGCACGGTTTGGGTGAGGGGAGCCATGGCTTGCCGGGCGCCGGCGAGACCGCCGCTTTCATCGCGAAAACCTTCCGCCTTGCGGAGGGCGAGCGCGTCGCGCGGCTTGCAGTCGAGAAGCTGGCGCTGCTCGCCGCCTGCGCCGCCCTCAACGCGGTCTCGCCGCCTCATGCGGAGCTGTTCGCTGCGACACGGTTGGCACAAATCCACGCCGGCATGTATGGCGCGGTGGACCTTGCCGAGAGCGACGCGCGCGCTCTTCTGGAACGGGCATTGCCGTGAAACATTCGGTCGTCATGCCCGCGCTTGTCGCGGGCATCCACGTCTTGCTTTCCTTACGAGGGCAAACAAAGACGTGGATGGCCGGGTCAAGCCCGGCCATGACGAAACGAGAGAGCGGAGGAGCGTGAACAATTTATGGACTCTCTTAATCCCGCCTATCCGCCCGCCACCATCGCGCCTGAACATACCCCACGCGCCTGGAACTTTTGGGGCACCGTGTTCTGGGGACTGCTCGTATTCGCCGCGATGTTCGTCGGCCAGATCGCCGTCGTGATCTTCTTCGTTCTCAAGCGGGGAGGCGAGATCGATCAGGCCGCGATGATCCGGGCTGTGGCCGCCAGCGGTTCGGCGATCTCGCTTTCGGTGATCGCGGGACTGCCGGCCGTTCTGCTGGCGTTGTGGCTTGCGATCCGTTTCACGCGCATCCCGTTCACCGACTATCTCGCGCTGCGCTGGACGTCCTGGCGAAACGTCGTCATTGGCGTCGTCGGCCTGGTCGTGCTGGTCACGGGCTGGGATCTGCTGTCGCGCGCCATCGGCAAGGAAGTGTCGCCGGACTTCATGATCGACGTATTCAAGTCGGCGCGCGCCGACGACGCGCTGTGGCTGCTGGTGCTCGCCTTTTGCGCCGCAGCGCCGATCACCGAGGAACTGTTCGCCCGCGGCTTCCTCTATCGCGGCCTGTCGGAATCGTTTCTGGGCGTGCCCGGCGCGATCCTGGTCTCGTCGATCGTCTGGACCAGCCTGCACCTGCAATATGACTGGTTCTTTTTCGGCGAGGTGTTCTGCATCGGGCTGTGGTTCGGCTATATCCGCTATCGCAGTCAGTCGACGTGGCTCACGATCGTGCTGCATGCGCTGAACAATCTCGCCGCGGTGGTGCAGAGTTATCTGCTCGCGGGCTAATGCCCGGCGGCGAAGGCGATGGCAATCGGCATGGTGATCGCGGCGAGTATCGTCTGCAGCGTGATGATCTGCGCCAGCAGCGGCGCGTCACCGCCCATCTGCCTCGCCAGCACATAGGCGCTGGGTGCGGTCGGCACGGCCGAGCACACCGCGACGATCACAAGCCCGGTGCCGGCGACGCCGAACCACAGGCCAAACGCAACGGCGAGCGCGGGCATCAGCGCGAGCTTGAGGATCACGCCGGTGGCGGCGCCAAGGCTTGGCCGCAGCAGTCCCTGCAAGTGCAAGCCCGCGCCGTTGACGAGCAGGCCGATGGCGAGCGAGGAGGCACCCAGCGCGTCCGCGACCTCGTGCCAGATTTTCGGCAATGGGAGATGGGCCACATTGACGCCGAGCCCGACGACGCAAGCCCAGATCAGCGGGTTCCTCACCACGGTCATCGCGATCGCGCGCGCCGATTGCTTCTCGGGCGAAGCGTAGTGCGCCAGCACCAGGACGCTGACGACATTGCCGAGCGGGATCAGCGCGACCATGGCAACCGACGCCAGCGCCAGCCCGTCGGCGCCGAAGAGATTGCGGGCGACGGAGAGCGCAACGTAGGTCTGCCAGCGGATCGCGCCCTGGAAGATCGAGGTGAACGCCGGTCCGTCGACGCCCCGTCGTGCCAGCAGTGGGCGGAGCGCGAGGCAGAGCAGGGAGACGATCACCATCGCGACCATGAGCGCGCCGCCGACGCCGGCGATCGGCACTTTGCTGAGGTCGGCCTTGATCAGCGTCTGGATCAGAAGCATCGGGAACAGCACGTAATAGGTCAGCTGCTCCAGCCCGTGCCATTGCGTCTCCAGCCGCATCAAGGTGCGCTTCAGGACCACGCCGAGCACGATCAGGACGAACACCGGTGCGAGCGCCGCAATCACGACCGCCATGCGCTAGCTCTTTGTCTGGCGCATGATCTTTTCGGAAAACCGCTGCATACTTTTCCGGATCATGCGCCTGTCCGCAAATTTGCAAGGCGGTCGAGCGCGCCCTGCAGGACGAAGATCGCCGCGTGCTGGTCGATCACCTCGGCGCGGCGCGCGCGGCTGACGTCGTTGGCGATCAGCTCGCGCTCGACGGCGGCGGTCGAGAGCCGCTCGTCCCACAGCGCGATCGCAAGCTCGGTGAGGCGCGCGAGATTGCGGGCAAAGGCGCGGGTCGATTGCGCGCGCGGGCCCTCGCTGCCGTCCATGTTGATGGGAAGGCCCAGCACGAAACCGACCGCCTTGCGCTCGGCCGAGACCGCAAGCAGCCGTGCCGCGTCAGCCTTGAAGGTCTTGCGCCGGATGGTTTCGACGGCGGTCGCCAGCTTGCGGTCGGGATCGGAGACGGCGACCCCGATGGTCTTGGTGCCCAAATCGAGGCCGATCAAGGCGCCGCGCGCCGGCCAATGTGCGACGGCTTCGATCAGGGGAAGGATGAGGGCGGGCATGGTGATGCGCTTAACATCGCGGCACGATACCGGCAAACGATTGAAGCGCTTCGCTCAGGCCGCGATGACGCGCTCGGCGCCGTTGAGGCACGACACAAATCCGCTCAGCGCGCTGTACTGATGCGCGCTGCGGCGCTGGATGAACAGCGTGTCGACGCGCGACCAGGAGGTGTCGATGGCGTGGATGTTGACCTCCTTACGCTGGTCGCTGCGCTCGACCACCGCGCGCGGCAGCAGCGTGACGCCCATGCCGGCGGCGACGCAGCCGATCATGCCGTCGAGGGTGCCAAGCTCGAAGCGCGCGGCCGAGGGCCAGCCGAAATCGGAAAACACCTGCTCCAGCCGCTGGCGATAGGTGCAGCCGGTGCGGAACACCAGCGCGGTCGGGCCGGATTCCGGCGTGCCGGCGCGAAGCGCGGCAAGATTGTTGAAACGCCTGGCCGAGACCAGCACCAACTCTTCGCGGAATGCGAGGGTCGAGGTGAGGTCGGCATGCTCGATGGGACCCGCAACGAAAGCGCCATCGAGCGCGCCGTCGAGCACGGCGGCAACGAGGTCGGAGGTCGTCGCGGTTTTCAGCGTCAGCCGCACCGCTGGGAAGCGACGATGGAATTCGGCAAGCAGCATGGGCAGGCGCACCGCGGCGGTCGTCTCCAGCGAACCGATCGCGAGCGGTCCCTTCGGCTCGCCGTCGTCGCGCGCGGCCAGCATTGCTTCACGTGACAGCGCCGCCATCCGTTGCGCATAGGGCAACAGGCGGCGGCCGGCGCCGGTCAAGGTCATGCCACGGCTATGCCGCTCGAACAGCGTCGTGCCGATCTCGGCTTCCAGCGCCTTGACCCGTTGGGTCACGTTGGATTGCACGGTGTTGAGTTCCTCGGCGGCGCGGGTGATGCCGCCGTTTCGCGCGACCGCCGAAAAGGTGAGGAGATCGGTGAGTTCCACGGGCAAATACTCCGTTTTCGTTTAGAGATGGCTAGCTTCTCTAATATTCACTTTTGAAGAAAGGTAAGCTCGACTACGCTCGCTGTCCAGAGGAAGGAATCGACATGCCGCTCAGCACGCCACTGACGTCACTTCTGGGGATCGCGCACCCGATCCTTTCGGCGCCGATGGATGGGATCGCCGGTGCGCGGCTTAGCGCGGCAGTCAGCGACGCCGGCGGGTTCGGCATTCTCGGCGGCGGCTACGGCGACAGAGCATGGCTCGAGCAGGAAACCGCCAAGCTACGGACCTGCAAATCGCCGTTCGGCATCGGCTTCATCACCTGGAGCATGGCAAAGCAGCCGGAGCTGCTCGACATCGCGCTGTCGGCGAAGCCGCGCGCGATCATGCTGTCGTTCGGCGATCCCAAACCTCATGCGCCGCGCATCAAGGCAGCCGGCAGCTTGCTGATCTGCCAGGTGCAGAGCGAAGGCATGGCGAGAGAGGCCCTCGATGCGGGCGCCGACATCCTGATCGCGCAAGGAACTGAAGCCGGCGGTCACGGCGCGTCACGTACCTTGATCGATATTGTACCGGCGGTGATCGATCTCGCGGCCGGCCGCGTGCCGGTGGTGGCCGCAGGCGGGCTCGCCGACGGACGCGGCCTTGCGGCCATGATGACGCTCGGCGCGTCGGGCGTGATGCTCGGAACGCGCTTCTACGCCAGCATCGAATGCGAAGGTCCGGAGGAGGCAAAGAGGCGGATTTGCGCCGCAGCCAGCGGCAACTCGATCCGCAGCATCATCTTCGACATCTCCCGCAACAATGTCTGGCCGGCGCCGTTCACCGGACGCTGCCTGATCAACGATCACGCAAGGCGCTGGATGGGCCGCGAGGTCGAGATGATGCAGAATCTTGCTGCCGTCACCGCCGAATATGCCGCAGCCAAAGCGGCCGGCAATTTCGACATCGCAGCCGTCATTGCCGGCGAGGCGGTCGGCCTGATCCACGACATTCCGTCCGCGGGCGACATCGTCGAGCGGATCGTGACCGAGGCGGATCAGATCTTGGGCGGGCGGCGCAATTCGACGATGGCAACCCGCGCGGCGCATGTGCGCTGAGCGTTCAAGCGAGCAAGATCATGTGGCCGGATCGCCGACTCCTCGACCTCGTCAACACAGAGTTTCCGATCGTCCAGGCGCCGATGGCGGGCGTGATGGACGCCGACCTCGTGATCGCCGCAGCGCTTGGCGGTGCGCTCGGTTCGCTGCCTTGCGCGATGCTCTCGGCGGAAAGGGCGCGTGAGCAGGTCCAGATCGTCCGCCAGCGTGTGTCGGCGCCGGTCAATATGAATTTTGCATGTCACAGACTGGCCGCCCTCGATCCGGGGCACGAAGCGCGATGGAAGCAACGGCTTGCGCCCTATTACAGGGAATTGGGCCTCGACCCGGCGGCGCCGGTCAGCGCCGCCAACCGTGCGCCGTTCGATGCCGAGACGTGCGATCTGGTCGAGGAATTGAAGCCCGAAGTCGTGAGCTTCTTTTACGGCCTGCCGGATCAGGCGCTGTTCAGTCGCGTCAAGGCGGCGGGCTGCGTCGTGATGGGCTCCGCAACGACGGTGAAGGAGGCGGTCTGGCTGGAGGAGAAGGGCGTCGATGCCATCATTGCGCAAGGCGCCGAAGCCGGCGGCCATCGCAGCATGTTCCTGACCGAGACCGTCGCCGAGCAGCCCGGCAGCTTCGCATTGGTGCCGCAGGTGGTCGATGCGGTGAAGGTGCCCGTGATCGCGGCCGGCGGCATCGGCGACGGGCGCGGCATTGCCGCTGCATTCGCGCTGGGCGCGGCCGGCGTCCAGATCGGCAGTGCCTTTCTGCGCTGCCCCGAGTCCAAGGTTAGCGCGCCTGCGCGAGCGGCACTCGCGGAGGCGGGCGATGACTCGACCGTACTCACCAATGTGATGACCGGGCGGCCGGCACGAGGTCTCGTCAACCGCGTCATGCGCGAAATGGGTCCGATGTCGCAAGACGCGCCGGCCTTTCCCCATGCCGCAACGGCGCTGGCTCCGCTGAAGGCGGCCGCTGAAAAGCTCGGCAGGGTCGATTTCACCAATCTCTGGGTCGGGCAGGCGGTGCGGCTCAGCCGCGAGATCCCGGCGGCGGAGCTGACCCGGACGCTGGCGAATGACGCGCTGGCGCGGATGCGGCGTTTGGCCGGCTGAGGGCCGATTCCGCCGGTTGCGGTGCAAAAGCGGCCTCTGCTATACGCTAGTGTCCCGAACCCGAAGTTCGCCAGCTCTTGAGGCGAGTTGGTCTTGCGAACTTCGGGTTCGAAAGGACACTAGCTAAATATAAGTTTGCGGTGTGGTTTTGGTTCGGAAGTTCTCTTTACGCACTCGCTGCAATATTGAAGAGAACTTCCGAACCACCACACCGTGTAAAACCCCCGTTTTGAGGCCCTATATAATGTCGGTTGATGCCGCCACGGTCCGGCGCATCGCGCATCTGGCGCGAATTGCGGTCCGGGACGACGAAATCCAGCATCTGGAGGGCGAGCTCAACGCCATGCTGGCGTTCGTCGAGCAGTTGTCCGAAGTCGACATCGCGGGCGTCGAACCGATGACCTCGGTGACGCCGATGGAGATGAAGAAGCGGGCCGACGTCGTCGATGACGGCAATATCGCCGACGACATCGTCAAGAATGCGCCGGCCACCGAAGGGCATTTCTTTCTGGTGCCGAAGTTCGTGGAATAGGAGCGGAGGGAACGATGTGTCTGCTCTGCGACGATGAGAAGGCCTATCAGGCCTATATGAACTATCTCGACGCGATGGAGCGGCAGGGCAAGACCGCCGATCCGGACCAGGCGATCGACGCCGTGCTCGATGCGCTCGAGGCAAATGAGCGCACGCGTCCGAAGCAGGACGATCCCGCCAATGACAAGACCCTGTCTCCGTTCTTCTGCAGCCCGATCAATAATAAATGACCGATCTGACCTTGCTGACGCTCGCCGAGGCCCGCGAGGGCCTGGCGAAAAAGTCTTTCACCTCGCTTGAGCTGACCGACGCCCATCTGACGGCGATGGAAGCCGCGCGCGCGCTCAATGCCTTCGTGCTGGAGACGCCGGAGCAGGCGCGTGCCATGGCGCGCGACGCCGATGGCAGGATCGGGAAGGGCGACGGCGGACCGCTCGCCGGCATTCCCCTGGGGATCAAGGATCTGTTCGCCACCAAAGGCGTGCGCACCACCGCCTGCTCGAAGATCCTCGGCAATTTCGTGCCGACCTATGAATCGACGGTCACCTCGCACTTGTGGCGCGACGGCGCCGTGATGCTGGGCAAGCTCAACAATGATGAGTTCGCGATGGGCTCGTCGAATGAAACTTCGTGCTTCGGACCCGTCGCCAATCCCTGGCGGCGCGAGGGCAGCAACACGATGCTGGTGCCGGGCGGCTCCTCCGGCGGATCGGCCTCCGCAGTGGCGGCACAGCTCTGCATGGGCGCGACCGCAACCGACACCGGCGGATCGATCCGCCAGCCCGCGGCGTTCACCGCGACCGTCGGCATGAAGCCGACCTATGGCCGCTGCTCGCGCTGGGGCATCGTCGCGTTTGCGTCCTCGCTCGATCAGGCCGGCCCGATCGGCCGCACCGTGCGCGACACCGCGATCCTGATGCGCTCGATGGCGGGCCACGATCCGAAGGACACCACGTCGGTCGACCGAGAGGTGCCGGACTATGAGGCCGCGGTCGGCAAGTCGGTAAAGGGCATGAAGATCGGCATCCCCAGGGAGTATCGTCTCGACGGCATGCCCGCGGAGATCGAGAAACTCTGGAGCGACGGCGCGGCCTGGCTGAAGGCCGCCGGCGCCGAGCTCGTCGAGGTGTCGCTGCCGCACACAAAGTATGCGTTGCCCGCCTATTACATCGTGGCGCCGGCGGAAGCCTCCTCCAACCTCGCGCGCTATGACGGCGTGCGCTACGGCCTGCGCGAGCAGGGCCGCAACATCATCGACATGTATGAGGCGACCCGCGCCGAAGGTTTTGGCGCGGAAGTTCGCCGCCGCGTCATGATCGGCACCTATGTGCTCTCGGCCGGCTATTACGACGCGTATTATTTGCGCGCCCAGAAGGTGCGCACCCTGATCAAGAAGGATTTCGAGGACTGCTACGCCACCGGCGTCGACGCGATCCTGACGCCGGCGACGCCGTCGGCGGCCTTCGGCGTCGGCGAGAAGGGCGGCGACCCGATCGAGATGTATCTCAACGATATCTTCACGGTGACCGTGAACATGGCGGGCCTGCCCGGCATCGCTGTCCCCGCGGGCAAGGATGCGCAGGGCTTGCCGCTCGGCCTGCAGCTGATCGGCCGTCCCTTCGACGAGGAGACGCTGTTTTCGCTCGGCGAGGTGATCGAGCAGGCCGCGGGGCGGTTCACGCCGCCGAAATGGTGGTGAGCATGGATTTCAAAGCCAGCCTCGCGAATGCCGCGCCCGCATCGGGCCTCGCACCGCCGCTCGCCGCACTCTGGTGGGCGGCGAAGGGCGACTGGGACGCCGCGCACAAGATCGTCATGAACGAGGACACCAAGGACGCGGCCTGGGTGCACGCCTATCTGCACCGTGTCGAGGGCGATCTGTCCAACGCCGGCTATTGGTACCGGCGGGCGGGCAAGCCCGCGGCCGACGACTCGCTCGACGCCGAATGGCAACGGATCGTCGACGCGCTCGAAAAGGGTAACAGGCCATGACTGCGGCAAGCGGCAAGCTGATCAAGGGCGCGACCGGCGACTGGGAGGTCGTGATCGGCATGGAGGTCCATGCCCAGGTCACCTCCAACTCGAAACTGTTCTCGGGTGCGTCGACCGCATTCGGCGGCGAGCCGAACAGCCACGTCTCGCTGGTCGATGCGGCGATGCCGGGCATGCTGCCCGTGATCAACGAGGAATGCGTCCGCCAGGCGGTGCGCACCGGGCTCGGGCTGAACGCAAAAATCAATCTGCGCTCGGTGTTCGACCGCAAGAACTATTTCTTTCCGGACCTGCCGCAGGGCTACCAGATCAGCCAGTACAAGTCGCCGATCGTCGGCGAGGCCGAGGTCGCGATCGAGCTCGACGGCGGCGAGACCGCCACCATCGGCATCGAGCGGCTGCACCTGGAGCAGGACGCCGGCAAATCGCTGCACGACCAGTCGCCGACGATGTCCCTTATCGATCTCAACCGCTCGGGCGTGGCGCTGATGGAGATCGTCTCCAAGCCCGACATCCGCGATGCCGAGCAGGCCAAGGCCTATGTGACCAAGCTGCGCTCGATCCTGCGCTATCTCGGAACTTGCGACGGCGACATGGAAAAGGGGAACCTGCGCGCCGACGTCAACGTCTCCGTGCGCAAGCCGGGCGGCCCGCTCGGCACCCGCTGCGAAATCAAGAACCTGAACTCGATCAACTTCATCGGTCAGGCGATCGAGCATGAGGCGCGGCGCCAGATCGAGATCATCGAGGATGGCGGCGCGATCGAGCAGGAGACGCGGCTGTTCGACCACAACAAGGGCGAAACGCGCTCGATGCGCTCCAAGGAGGAGGCGCACGACTACCGTTACTTCCCCGATCCCGACCTGCTGCCGCTGGAATTCAGCCAGGCCTTCGTCGACGAGCTCAAAGCGCATCTGCCGGAACTGCCCGACCAGAAGAAGGCGCGCTTCGTCGCCGATTTCGCCCTGTCTGCCTATGACGCAGGTGTCCTGGTGGCCGAGCGCGAGAGCGCGGATTTCTACGAAAACGTGCTGTCCGGCCTCGCCGACCGCGCCCGCGACGGCAAGGTTGCCGCCAACTGGGTGATCAACGAGCTGTTCGGCCGCCTCAACAAGGAGGGGCAGACAATCGCGGACTCGCCGGTGTCGGCAACGCAATTATCCGCCATCGTCGACCTGATCGGCGAGGGCACGATCTCGGGCAAGATCGCCAAGGATCTGTTCGAGATCGTCTGGCAGGAGGGCGGCGACCCCCGCGCGCTGGTCGAAAGCCGCGGCATGAAGCAGGTTACCGACCTCTCGGCGATCGAGAAGGTCGTCGACGGCATCATCGCGGCCAATCCCGACAAGGTGGAGCAGGCCAAAGCGAGGCCTGCGGCGATCCAGTGGTTCGTCGGCCAGGTGATGAAGTCGACCGGCGGCAAGGCCGATCCGAAGGCGGTCAACGCGCTCCTGAAATCGAAGCTCGGCGTCTGAACCGCGGGCTGCCTTGCGGCGCGCGTCGCGCGCTCGCAGTTGCGAATCGAATTCGCATGACGGGCGTGAAAAGGCCGCCGCGGGCGATGGCGGCGCGCCTTTGCGCCGTTAATCATGAAAATATTTTCGTTGCCAAAAATCGCGACTCAGAGTCTGCGCAACGGCAGTTTTGCGCCTCGCGGCGACTCACGATCGCTGCCAATGCAAATCGCGCGCGTCGTGCGACGATGGAGGAAATCGCTGCGGCACAAGGCTTTCCTTCGATCTTGACAAATGCCGATGCCGGTGGCGCGGGCGTTTCTCGGATCGCGGTTTCGACGCATTGCTTTGTTATCGGAGACAACGCCGCGCGCGCGCCCACATCGCTGCGTCAACACTTCCTTAAGTGGGACGCTGTTTTTTTCGATGTGTTGGTGTATTCGGGATGCAGTGCATCTCGATTCCCGAGTGCACGCAGCGAACTGAGCCATCTCACTACATCAGGAGGGCAACATGGCTAAGAAAGCGAAGAAGGCGAAGAAGAAGGCGAAGAGCGCCGTGAAGAAGTCTGCGAAGAAGAC
>Ga0070741_10004871_pt1 | contig 30752 bp, 26 predicted proteins | sample Coa_R1_4_FD_66440 | JGI IMG/M metagenome (GOLD analysis project Ga0070741, IMG submission 66440) | Surface soil microbial communities from Centralia Pennsylvania, which are recovering from an underground coalmine fire - Coalmine... | ecosystem: Environmental > Terrestrial > Soil > Unclassified ... | reverse complement strand
GACCACCACCCGCCTGGCTCGGTCGGTGAAGCGTTCGAACATGTCAGCGTCCTCCGGGCCCAGGCCCGCCTGCCGTTTCCCTCGAGGATCAACGGACCCCGTCCTACCCCCAAGGCACCATCGGGCGCTTCAGCGGCGCCCTTCGCGCCCCCAAAGCGCCCTCGAAGGCCAGTATACCCCGGCCCCCTCCTACGCCCGGGAGAGCCCTCCGACCTTCGCGTCCTCCCTTCGGCCGCGCCCCACGTATGGTTATTCGGAAGCCGGGCGCCACGGGATGAGGACGCACCCCCAGATCGCCCCACCATCACCCGTTCGGACTACACAAGTTCCCCCGAACGGCCCGTTGTCCGAACGCGGGACCATCCGGCAAGATGCACCGACCGGAGTGCATGGCTGCGCCTTCCCCCCGAGCCTTCCCCGTTAGGAGACGATGGCGTTGCGGGTGCTGGTCGTCGACGACCACCCGGCGTTCCGCCGGGCGCTCACGTCTGCCCTGAGGATGGTTGACAGCATCGAGGTGGCGGGGGAGGCCGGAGGCGGGCTGGCGGCCACCACGCAGGCGGAGTCGCTCGACCCCGACCTCGTGCTCATGGACCTCTCGATGCCCGACCTCGACGGCATCGAGGCCATGCGACGGATCCACAGCAAGAGGCCCGACCTCCCGGTCGTGATCCTCACCGCGCACGCCGACCCGGGGGTGGAGAAGGAGGCCAGGGCCGCGGGAGCATCCGGCTTCCTGGCCAAGGGCGTCGCGCTCGAGGACCTGGTGCTGGTCCTGCACGAGGCCGCCGAAGGAGCGTCTGAGATCGCGGCGACCCACCCACGGACCTCGGCCGGGGGCCGAGGTCTCGACCGGGCCTGATCGCCCGGCTCAGCCCTCGCGCCGCATGTGGGGGAACAGGATTACGTCGCGGATCGAGCTCGCATCGGCCAGGATCATCAGCAGCCGGTCGATGCCCAGGCCGAAACCGCCCGCCGGGGGCATGCCGTGCTCGAGCGCCGTCAGGAAGTCCTCGTCCATCGGGTGGGTCTCCTCCTCGCCCTTGCGCCTGGCCTCGGCCTGGATCTCGAAGCTTCGTCGCTGCTCGTCGGGATCGCAGAGCTCGGAGTAGGCCGGGATGAGCTCCATGCCGGCGATCACGAGGTCGGCGTGCTCGACGAGCCCGGGAGTGGAGCGGTGCGGGCGGGCAAGGGGCGAGACCTCTCGTGGCAGGTCGAGCACCCACGTCGGCTGCCAGAGGTCGCCTTCCACGATCTTCTCGTACAGCTCGAGCACGATCTTGCCCGGGCCCCAGGAGGGATGGACGAGGATCCCGCGCGCGCTTGCGAGCTCGCCGAGGTCGGGGCGGTCGAGCGTGACGTCCTCCCCCACGGCCTCGCTCACGAGCTCGAGCATGGTGATCCGGCGCCAGGGAGACTCGAGGTCGAGCTCGCGATCCCGGTACGGGAACCGCAGCGAGCCGCGGACGGCCATGGCCGCCTCGCGGATGAGGACCTCGCAGAGCTCCATCATCGCGACGTAGTCGGCGTAGGCCTGGTAGACCTCGAGCATCGTGAACTCGGGGTTGTGCTCGCGGTCGATCCCCTCGTTTCGGAAGTTGTGGCCGATCTCGTACACGCGCTCGAGACCGCCGACCAGCAGCCGCTTCAGATAGAGCTCGAGCGCGATCCGCAGGTACAGGTCGATGTCGAGCGCCTGGTGGTGGGTGACGAACGGACGGGCGATCGCCCCGCCGGCCGTCGGTTGGAGCACCGGGGTCTCGACCTCGACGAAGCCGCGTCCGTCGAGCACCGACCGGAGGGCCCGAAGCACCGCGGCCCGCGCGCCGACCACGCGCCGGTACTCTAGGTCGGTGGCGAGGTGGAGGTACCGCTGGCGCTGCTGCAGGTCGGGGTCCTTCAGCCCGTGCCACTTCTCCGGGAGCGGCCGGAGGGCCTTGCTCAGCATGGCCAGACGCTCAGCGAAGATCGACAGCTCGCCCCGCTTCGTGGTGCCGACGCGCCCGTACGCGCCGACGAGATCCCCGAGGTCGACGTTCGCGAGCAGCTCGGCGTCGAGGTCGGAGAGGTGGGCCCGGTCGCAGACGACCTGGAGGTCGCCCTCGCGGTCTCGCAGAACCAGGAAGACCAGGTCGCCGAAGCTCCGCCGGAACAGCACCCTGCCGGCCACTCCGTAGCGCGCCTCCTCCGTCCGAGCCGGGGGGGTGGCGCCGTGCCGCTGCCGGATGACCGCGGACGGTGTGGGCTCGGCCACGCCGATCGCCAGCTCGAGGTTGAACGCGAACGGCTCGATCCCCCTGGCCCGCAGGCGCTCCAGGCTCTCTCTCCGGGCGCGGAGAACCGCCTGCTCGCGGGACCCCTGCTCAGCCATCGGCCGGTCCGACGTTGCGCTCGAACACGAGCCGGAGGCCCTCGAGCGTCAGCCACTCGTCGACCTCGTCGATCCGCGTGCAGAGCGGGACGACGACGGGCGCGAGCCCTCCGGTCGCCACGACCGTCGCGTGGTCGCCGAGCTCGGCCTGCAGACGCTCGACCATCCCGTCCGCCTCGGCCGCCGATCCGTACAGGAGCCCGGACTGGATCGCCTCGACGGTGTTGCGCCCGGTCACCGACCTCGGCGCGAGCAGCTCCACCTGGGGAAGCCGCGCGGTTCGGCTCGACAGGGCCTCGTTGGAGACCTGGACGCCGGGCGCGATCGCGCCCCCCAGGAACTCGCCCTTGGCGGAGACCACGTCGTAGGTCGTCGCGGTGCCGAAGTCGACGACGATGCAGGGCCCCCCGTACCGGTGGTACGCGGCGAGCGCGTTCGCGATACGGTCGGCGCCCACCTCGCGCGGGTTGTCCGTCAGGATGGGCAGCCCCGTGCGCGTGCCGGGCTCGAGCACGACGGGCGGGAATCCGAAGTAGCGCTCCGTCATCTCGCGGAGCGCGCGGGTCGAGGTCGGCACCACGGAGGAGATCACGACGCCCGTGATCTGGCGGCTGAACGACAGCTCGTGCTGGGCGAGAAACCCGGCGAAGATCACGGCGAGCTCGTCGGCCGTGTGCTCGGGGTCGGTGGACATGCGCCACTGCCACCTGAGCTCGTCGCCCTGAAACACGCCGAGCACGGTGTTGGTGTTGCCGACGCTCACCGCGAGCAGCACGCTCCCCTCACCTTCGGGCCGGGACGGCGCTCATTCTCCCCGACGTCGGCCCCGGCGGCACACGAACGAGGCGGGGGGCCCGGGGGTCACGGCGACCTGCCCGCGAGACGCGGCGGGCTCACGGCCCCGGCAGGCGGAGGTTGTCGATCAGGCGGGTCGAGCCGAACCGGGCGGCGACCACGGCGCGCGCGGGACCCGTGATCTCGCGGACCTCCTCAAACGTCTCCTCGTCCACCACCGCCGCGTAGTCCAGCCGGGCCAGCGGGGTGGCGCCGATCTCTCGCGCCATGACGGCGACCAGCGTCGCCGCGTCCCGCTCGCCCGAGCGAACGCGCTCCGCCGCCTCGGAGAGCGCGAGGAACAGGCATCCGGCGGCCTCGCGCTCCTCGGGACGCAGGCGGGCGTTGCGGGAGGAACGCGCCAGCCCGTCCGGCTCGCGGACGGTGGGACAGGGCACCACCTCGACCGGGAACCCGAGGTCGCGAACCAGACGGCGGACGACCGCGAGCTGCTGCGCGTCCTTCTCCCCGAAGTACGCCCGGCAGGGGCCCACGATGTTGAAGAGCCTGGCCACGACGGTGGCGACTCCCCGGAAGTGTCCTGGGCGGCTCGCGCCCTCGAGCCGGTCGCCCAGGGGACCCGGATCGACCGTGACCTCGGGCGGGCGGACCGGCTGCATCTCCTCGACGCTCGGAGCGAAGACGAGGTCCACCCCCAGACGCTCGGCGGTTTCGAGGTCGCCTCGCTCGTCCCGCGGGTAGGTCTCGAAGTCCTCGCCGGGGCCGAACTGGAGCGGGTTCACGAAGATCGAGAGCACGAGCAGGTCGCACTCGCTCCGCGCGCGGCGAACGAGCGAGGCGTGCCCCTCGTGGAGCGCCCCCATCGTCGGGACGAACCCGACCCGGCGCCCCTCGGCCCGGGCGCGGTCGCACGCCGCTCGGACCTCGGCCGCCGATCGGATCACCTCCACGGCTCCACCACCTCCCCGGCCGACCCCCCAGCCCCGGTCACCTCCACCGCCCCAGGACCTCCTCCACCGCTCGGCGGCCCTCCGGCGTGAGCCGGCCCGAGCGCTCGGCGAGCTCGATCGCGACGGCCGCGAGCGCCGTGTACGGGGGAACGCATTTCGGATCCGCACGATCCAGCGCGCGAAGGTTCCGCTCCACCGTCCCCGCGTCCCCGCGGACCGCCGGCCCGGTGAGCGCGAGCGCCGCGCCGGTCGCGGCCGTGTTGTCGAGCGACGCCCGCGCGAGCGGCAGGAACAGCTCGCGCTCGAGCCCGAGGCGGCCGAACAGGTCCTCCGCAACCGACAGGACCGCGACCAGGTAGTTCGAGGCGAAGACGGCGGCGGCGTGGTACAGGGGCCTGTCCTGGTCCGCAAGGCGGAAGGGACGCCCGCCCACGTCCCGCGCCAGCCGCTCCCCGAGCGCGAACCCGTCCTCGCTCAACGCCGTCACCGCCATCCCGCTTCCCTCGAGCCGCGCCAGGGCGCGCTCGACGTCGGGGAACGATTGCAGCGGATGAATCGACAGCACGGTGGCCCCCAGGGCGGCGGCGGAGGAGAGCGCGCCAAGCCCGGTCGCCCCCGACACGTGGGCGACGAAGCGGCCCTCCCCACTCGGCCAGGCCGAGACGATCCGGTCGCACGCCTCCCCGATGCGGTCGTCGGGGGTGGCGATCAGCACGACCTCGGCTCCGCGGGCGGCGTCGGCGGGCTCGACCACCGGCACCCCGGGCAGGAACCGCCTCGCCCGCTCGGCGGTCGCCGCCCCTCCCGAGACTGCCACGATGCGGTGGCCGGCCTCCCGGAGCCGAACCCCGAGCGCGGTGCCGACCCTGCCGGCGCCGACGATCGACACGTCCACGCGCCGAGTATCCCAACTCGGGCCCCGTCTCCGCGGCGGCCGACGTCAGGGAATCCAGGCGATCGGGCCCGACGGACGCGGCGCGCCGTCGGGCAGCCGGATGCTCACCAGCGCCGTCCCGGTCGAGCTGGATCCGGCCGCGCTTGCGAGCTCCGGTCCGCTCGAGGCGAACAGCCCCCCGCCGATCGCGAGGTAGGCCGTCCCGTCGGGGGCAAACGTCGCCCCGACCCGCTTGCCCGCGGCGACGACCAGGCGCGGGCTCCGCTCGGTGAGCCCGGGTCCCGCGTCCACCACGTACACGCCCCGGCTCCCGCCGAGGCGGCCGGCGACGATGGCCTCCGAGGCGTCCGGCGACCACGCCAGCGTGCGCTCGACGTGGAGGCCCCGCCTGCCCGTACCGAGCGGGACCGGTCCCCCGTCGCCCCGCCAGTAGAGAACGGTGCGGCGGGAGGCGAGCGCCAGGGCCCTCGGGTCGCCGGTCTCGACCGGAGTGACGAGGAAGTCCGACGCGGGCGAGACGTCCAGCATCCCGTACCCGAACAGCACCCGATGGGCGGCGTCCACTCCGACGTAGTAGATGCCGACGTGCCCGTGGCTGGCCCTCGTGAAGTACGTGAGCTGTCCGTCCAGGCCGAGGGAGAGGAGCCGCCCACACGGGCGCGACTGCTCGAACACCCGCTGCCGCTCCAGCGTGCGAACCGAGACGAGGTCGATCTCGGCCGGCCGCCGGCACCCGTCGCGGCGGGGGCCCGACCGCGCGACCGCGACCTCCGCGCCTTGGGGCCCCCACGCGACGAGGTCTCCGACCGCCACGGGGATCGGGCGATCTGCGGGCGTCAGGCCCCGGAGCACGAACGCGCGCTCGCGCCCGCGCGTCGACACGGTGAGCCCGACCCATCCGGGACCCGCGAGCGACGCGTCGACGAGCCGGGAGGCGCTCGGCACCTCGGGCCCCGGCGCGGCGGCGCCGGTCGCGAGATCGAGCGTCCAGAGCACCTGGTGCCCAGGGCGCCCGAGCTCCTCCGCCGCGTACACGAGGGCCCCGAGGTCCCGCGGACCGCCCGGTGGGGTGCGCTGGCCGGCCGGGGCGACCGACCTGGGGATGCGCGCCCAGACGAGGACCAGAACGAGCGCGACGGCCGACATGGCGGCGAGCGAGCGCCCGGGAGCGCTCACGCTCCGGGCCGGCGGGGCCTCCGAGGGAGGTGGGCGGGATCCGGAAGGCGGGCGGGATTCCGGGGGCGACGGGCCCCGGCCCGGCGAGCCCGACGGGCCGGGTCGCCCGCGGGCCCGTGTGGGGACGCGGTAGAGCGTGGTTCCGCACCTGGGGCAGACCGCCGAGGTCGTCTGGCCCTGCCAGTCGCAGCGGAAGCAGGCGGCCGGCGTCGTCATCCACCAATCTCCAGCGGAGGTGCGCTCGGGCGGACGCCCAGGACCATCCCCGGCCCGAGCCGGAGCGTCGAAAGGCGCCGGCCACCCGGCAGGGGCGGGTCCGCGTCGAGCTCGGCGAGCGGGATCAGCACGAACCCGCGCTCGTGCATCCGCGGGTGGGGGAGGACGAGGTCCGGTTCGTCGACCTCGAGGTCGTCGTAGGTGAGCAGGTCGACGTCGATCACCCTTGGTCCCCACCGCTCGCCTCTCACGCGTCCCATCGCCTCCTCGACGCCCAGACACGCCGCGAGCAGCTCGCGCGGGCGGAGCGCGGTCTCCGCCTCGAGCACGGCGTTCAGGTAGTCGGGCTGGGCCGGGCCCCCGACCGGCTCGGTCTCGTAGACGCGGGAGGACCGCACAACGCGGACGCCCGGCTGCCCGGCGAGAAGCCGCGCGGCGCGCGCGAGGTTCGCGAGGCGATCCCCGAGGTTGGAGCCGAGCCCGAGGTACGCCGTGACGCCCACCACGATGCTCGCTCAGCCGGGGGACTCGACGGTCGCGCCGGCCGCCACCCCCTGGACGTCGCTCGAGGCCGCCGCCGCTGGCTTGTGGACGATCGCGGTGACGCCGCGGACGCCCGGCATGTGCGCAACGGCGGTGGCGACCTCGCGCGCGAGCGTCTCCAGCAGGTCGAACGACGTCGTCGAAACCACCTCACGGGCGGCCCGGATCAGCCGGCGGTAGTCGGCCGTGCGCTCGAGCTCGTCGCCGGTCACCTCGACGGTCACATCCAGGTCGACCACGAAGTCCTGCGGGGCGTCCTTCTCCCCAGGCTTCGCACCGTGCCGACCGCTGGCCCGGATACCCGTCAGGAACAGCCTCGAGATCGTCAACCGCTGCCTCCGGGAGCGCCCGGCTCCCCTTGCCCGCTCGCCGGTCTGCGTTCGAGCTCGATCATGACCCGACCGGGCCCGATGTGCGAGTGGGGCCTTCCCAGGTACCGGGAGCGAAGGTACTCGAACAGGAGCGGCCCGATCGTCTCGGGAGCGTCCTCCGGGAGCAGGTGTGAGCACCCAGGGAGGATCGCGAGGCTCGAGGGCTCGATCGCGTCGTTCAGACGTTCCGCGAGCTCGACGGGCAGGAACGGGTCCTCCTCGCCCCAGAGGATCAGCGTCGGGCACGCAATCCGCGACAGATCCTCGGCCGGAGGAAGACCGCCGGCGTCGCCAGCACGCCGGAGCCGCTCGAACGCGCGCGCGCCGTCGGGTCCGGCGAACGGGCGCAAATACGCCTCGCGGAGCTCGCCGGTCAGGCGCTCCCGCCGGGCGACGGCCCGATCCAGGAACGCGGTGAGCGCCTCACGGACGTCGGCCGGCCACTCCGCGTCCTCGGTGTTCGCAGGGTGGGCAGCGAGGATCGTCGACCGCGCGTCGAGCGCCAGGGCGTCGACCAGCACGAGGACCTCGACCCCTCCCTCGAGCGCGAGGAGCTGCGCGATCCCGCCGCCCTCCGCGTGTCCGACGGCCGCGAAGCGCTCGACGCCGAGCCCGGCGAGCAGCTCGCGGACGTGGGCGGCCTGGGAGCGAACGTCGAGGCGGCCGCCCTCGGGCTTGGAGGAGTCCCCGCACCCGAGCAGGTCGGGCGCGATCGCGCGCATCCACGGCGCGAACAGCGGGACGAGCTCGCGCCACAGGTGGGACGAGGTCGGGAACCCGTGGAGGAACACGACCGCGGGGTCCCCGGGGTCGCCTTCGTCCAGGTACGCCATCTCGCCTGCGGAGATCCGCGCGCGGTGGAGCTCGAGCTCGCTCACGCGCTCGCGCCGAGGTCTGAGCCGGCGCCCGCGCCCGACCCGTTCGACCGCGCGATCGCGTCGACCACGCCGAGCACCCGGCGGATCGGGAGCACGTCGTGCACCCGGACGACGTGCGCGCCCCTGGCTGCGCACCACGCGACGGCGCCGGCGGTCCCCTCGAGCCGTTCGTTCTCGGGCAGGTCCAGCAGCGTTCCGATGAAGCGCTTGCGCGACGGCCCGACGAGCACCGGGCGCCCGAGCTCGAGCAGCTCATCGAGGTGGTGGAGGAGCGCGAGGTTGTGCTCGAGCGTCTTTCCGAACCCGATGCCGGGGTCGATGCAGAGGCGCTCGGGCTCGATCCCCGCGAGCTCCGCGGCCTCGAGCCGCTCGCGGAGGAACTCCTTCACCTCCGCGACCACGTCGTCGTACCGCGGCTCGAGCTGCATCGTCTTGGGGTCGCCCAGCATGTGCATGAGAACGAGCCCGGCGCGGGCCTCCCTCACGACGTGGAACATGTCGGGATCGGCCCCGGCCGCCACGTCGTTCACGATCGTGGCTCCCGCTGCGAGCGCTACCTTCGCCACGGACGCCTTGCGCGTGTCGATCGAGATCGGGACCGGCACCTTCGACGCGAGCGCCTCGATCACCGGGACGACGCGCTCCGCCTCAAGCTCCGCCGGGACCGGATCGGAGCCGGGGCGGGTGGACTCGCCGCCGACGTCCACGATGTCGGCGCCCTCGTCGACCATCCGGATGCCGTGCGCGATCGCGGCCTCGCGGTCGAGGTACCGCCCGCCGTCGGAGAACGAGTCGGGCGTGACGTTCAGGATGCCCATGACGAGCGTGCGCTCGCTGCAGTCGAGCGCGAGGTCCCCGCAGCGCCAGACCAGACCGCGCATCGCACGGTCATCCTAGGCGACGGCGTTGGGAGCCGCCCCGACTCCGGGGAAGTCCCCGGCCTGGCCCGTCGCCGAGCGGTCGGCTACGACTTGCCGAGGTGGTGGAGCGCCTCCTGGCGCGTCCGCGCGTCCGAGCGGAACAGCCCGCGCACCGCGGACGTCACGGTCATCGATCCGGGCTTCTTCACACCGCGCATGGTCATGCACAGGTGCTCGGCCTCGATCATGACGAACACGCCGCGCGGCTCGAGGGCCGCGTCGATCGTGTCGGCGATCTCGGTCGTGAGCCGCTCCTGCACCTGCGGGCGCTTCGACAGGATGTCGACCACGCGCGCGATCTTCGAAAGCCCGGTGATCCGCCCGTCCTTGTTCGGGATGTAGGCGACGTGGGCCCTCCCGTTGAACGGAAGGAGGTGGTGTTCGCAGAGACTCTGCAGGGGAATGTCCTTCACCATGATCATCTCGTCGAAGTTCGCGCCCGGGACGACCGTCGGCACGGGCGTGGGGTCGACGCCGATCCCGGCGAAGATCTCCTGGTACATCTCGGCCACGCGCAGGGGGGTGTCGGCCAGCCCGGGGCGGTCGGCATCCTCGCCGATCCCCTCGAGGATCAGGCGGACGCCCTCCTCGATGCGCTTGCGGTCGAAGCCCCCCACGGCGCTCGGAGTCTACCCGCCGACCAGGCGGTCGAGCGTGTCGGGCAACCCCGCGAGGTCGGGGAGCTCGGCCGCGCGCGGCAGGTCCGAGGTCTCGTCCAGGCGGTTGATCCATACGGCGCGGAGCCCGAGCTCGGCGCACGGCTCGATGTCGTGGAACAGCGAGGCCGCGACGTGCACGTGCCGGGCGCGATCGGCGCCGGTCCTCGCGAAGAAGCATTCCCAGTGGCCGGGCGCCGGCTTGTACGAGCCGGCCTCCGCCGCCGTGATCCGCAGGTCGACGGACACGCCGATCGCGGCCACCGAGGCCTCCAGCAGGTCGGGGTCGGTGTTCGACAGGATCGCGAGCCTCCACCCGCGCTCGCGGAGCTCGGCCAGCGCCGCCGGGACCTCGGGAAACGGCGGCCACGTGGGCAGCGAGTCCGCGAGCGCCTCGCGGTCGTCGGCCTCGAGCTCCAGCCCCTCGCGGTGCGCGATCCGCTGGAGCGTCTCGGCGAGCACCTGCCGATACGGGACCCTGCGCCCCCGCTGCACCTCGGGCTCGATCTCGTGGTACGCGCCGAGCAACAGCTCGGCATCGCGCTCTGGCCACAGCTCCGCCAGCGTGTCGCGGATGCCCGACATCCAGTCGATCAGCGTCCCGTAGCAGTCGAAGGTCGCCCAGCGCTCGCGCGCGCCCCGCTCGCCCATGCCGGCGCTCCTCAGCCGATGGACCCGGGCGTGGGGCCCTCCTGCGGCGCGCGCACCGCGCGCCGTGAGACGGCCAGGCCGGCGCCGCGGACCGACTGGTCGCGCTGCGGGCGCTTGGTCACGTCGGCCAGGATCCGCTCGACCTCGTCGCGATCGATCGTCTCGCGATCGATCAGGATCGCCGCCATCTCGTCGAGCTTGGCGCGGTGCTCCTGCAAGATGTCGAGGGCCTCGTCGTGGGCCTCGTCGATCATGCGCCGGACCTCGGAATCGATCTCGAACGCCACCTGGTCGGAGTAGTCGGGCTGGGCGGCGAGGTCCCGGCCGAGGAACACCTCGTGCTGCTTCTGCCCGAGCGTGAGCGGGCCGAGCACGTCGGACATGCCGTACTCGGTCACCATCTGCCGGGCCACCTTGGTCGCCCGCTCGATGTCGTTGGCGGCGCCGGTGGTGATGTCGCCGAACACGAGCTCCTCGGCCACGCGCCCGCCGAGGAGCATCGCGAGCTCGTCGGAAAGCTCCTCGCGGGTCATGAGGAACTTGTCCTCCTCGGGGAGCGTCAGCGTGTACCCGAGCGCGCGCCCGCGCGCGATCACCGAGATCTTGTGGACGGGGTCGGTGTTCGGGAGCACGTGCGCCACGAGGGCGTGCCCGCTCTCGTGGTAGGCGATCATGCGCTTCTCCCGGTCGTTCATCACCCGGCTCTTGCGCTCGGGGCCGGCCAGGACGCGGTCGATGGCCTCCTCGACCTCCTTCATGCCGATGGCCTTCTTCGACCAGCGCGCTGCGAGCAAGGCGGCCTCGTTGACGACGTTGGCGAGGTCCGCGCCGGTGAACCCCGGCGTGCGCCGGGCGATCGTGTCGAGGTCGACCGTCTGGTCGAACGGCTTGCCGCGCGCATGCACCCGCAGGATGCCCTTGCGGCCCTCCAGGTCGGGGCGATCGATCGTGACGTGTCGGTCGAACCGACCGGGCCGCAGCAGCGCGGGATCGAGGATGTCGGGGCGGTTGGTCGCGGCCATCAGGATCACCGCCGTGCGCTGGTCGAACCCGTCCATCTCGACCAGGAGCTGGTTGAGGGTCTGCTCCCGCTCGTCGTGGCCGCCGCCGAGGCCCGCCCCCCGGTGCCGGCCGACCGCGTCGATCTCGTCGATGAACACGATCGCCGGCGCGTTCTGCTTGGCCTGGTCGAACAGGTCGCGCACGCGCGCCGCGCCGACGCCGACGAACATCTCCACGAAGTCGGAGCCGGAGATCGAATAGAACGGGACGCCGGCCTCGCCGGCCACCGCCCGGGCGAGGAGGGTCTTGCCGGTGCCCGGCGGGCCGAACAGCAGTACGCCGCGCGGGATCTTGGCGCCCATCGCCTGGAACTTGGCGGGGTTCTGGAGGTACTCCTTGACCTCTTGGAGCTCCTCGATCGCCTCGTCGACTCCGGCGACGTCGTCGAAGGTCGTCTTCGGCTGGTCCTTGGTGACCATCTTGGCCCGGGCCTTGCCGAACTGCATGACGCGGCCGCCACCGCCCTGCGACTGGTTCATGATCCAGACGAACGCCCCGATGATCAGGATCACCGGAACGAGCTGGATCAGGAAGCCGACGATCGCCGAACCCTTCTGGGGGTCGACCTCGATGCGGACGCCCTCGCTCCGCATCTGCCTGGTGAGCGCCTCCTGGTCCGAGGACGGGTAGGCCACCTCGTAGGAGCGGCCGTCCGTGAGCTGGCCGGTGACCTTCTGGTCGCCCTCGAGGAACGTGGCGGTCTGGACCTGGCCCTGTTGGAGCAGGCTCTGGAACTCCGAGTAGGAGAGCTGCTGCCCCTGCCCGCCGCGGTTCGCGAGGAGCACGAAGAGCCAGAGGGCGAACAGGACGATCAGGATGTAGATCGCGGGTCCGCGGAGCAACCTGCGGTACGGCGACTCGGGTGGGGCCAGGGGAGCTCCTTTCGAGCTGCGGAGACATGTCGAGGCCCCAGGCGTCCACCCGAGCCTCGGGCCCTCCGCGATGGTAGCAAGGGGGTCTGACTCCGACCAGACCCCGGCCGTGGACCGTCGCGGCGGGCCCCCGTAGACCGATCGGCGGGGCTACCGTGGACCGATCCCGCCGGTTACCGGATCCCGCTGTCGACCGGAACCGTGATCTCGGCGAACCGGTGCGGCCGGACGATCACCGACACGGGGATCGGGCTCGGCGGTCCGGGTTCGTCGAGCACGGGGACCACCGTGTACGAACCCGGGGCCAGGTGGATCTCGAATCGGCCGTCCCGATCGGTGCGGGTGGTCGCGACGACGTCCCCGCGCTCGTTCAGGACCCGGACCTCGGTGTCGGCGAGCGGCCGGTCGGGACAGGGGCTGTCCGCGCGTTCGACGGGGCACCTGGGCCGCTTCTCGGGTCACCCCTCCCGGTAGGCCTCGGGCCTGAGCGTGGCGATGTACGGGAGGTTGCGAAAGCGCTCGGCGAAGTCGAGGCCGTAGCCGATCACGAACTCGGGCGGGATCTCGAACCCCACGTACCGAAGGTCGAGCGGGACCCGCTGGATCCCCACCTTCTGCAGCAGCGCGCAGACCTCGAGGCTCGCGGGGCGCCGGCCCCGGAGGTTCTTCAGCAGGTAGTTGAGCGTGAGCCCGGAGTCCACGATGTCCTCGACGAGCAGGACGTGCCGACCCTCGATGTCGTGGTCGAGGTCCTTCAGGATCCGCACCACGCCGGAGGTCTGGGTCGACGCTCCGTACGAGGCGACCGCCATGAAGTCGACCTCCACCGGGATGTGAACGTGGCGGGCGAGGTCGGCCATCAGGACGAAGGCGCCCTTCAGCACGCCGACGAGCAACGGGACGCGGCCCGCGTAGTCGCGGGTGATCAGCCCGCCGAGCTCCCGGAGCTTGCCCTGGATCTGCTCCTCCGTGAGGAGCACGCGCTGGATGTCACGCTCGTAGTCCTCGGCGAAGGGAACCGCGGGGTCGGCGTGTACGTCGTGGGCGTCGGACAGAGCGACCGGACCTTCCATCTCGCGTTCCCCTTTCATCCCCGGCTCTCGGGGGAAGGGCGAGAGAGGCAAACATACTCCCTGTTCCTCACGGCCTTCAAACCGTCGCCGAGGTCGCGGCGCCTGCCCACGCGACCGGCCGCGAGGTCGAGGATCGCCTCCACCTGCTCCCTTGCCGGCGGGCGGCCGCAGCGGAGGATGGACTCGCGGACGACCCGGGCGGCGAGGGCCCTCGGCAGCGAGAGCAGGGAGACGCACGGGAGCCGGACGCCCTCCGGCACCTCCTCGATCAGCTCGGCCATGGCCGGGCGGGCTTGTCGAGCAAGCTCGCGGGCGTCCTCGCGAAGGAGCGCCGCCGTCCGGGCGAGCGGCCGACGGACCTCCCGTCCCACGGCCCGCTCGAGCGCCGGGAGCCCTCGACGGCGCACGGCGTTCCGGAGCAGGCGGAGGTCGCGGTTCGTCGGGTCGCGCCGCGGGCGGAGCCGGAGCGCCCGGCAGAACGCCTCGACCTCCTCGCGAGTGACGTCGATCAGCGGACGCACGAACGGCGGCGAGACCGGGTCGATGCCGGCCACCGCGTCCAGACCCGAGCCCGTGATCGCCGCGATCAAGACCGTCTCGGCCTGGTCATCGAGCGTATGGCCGAGCGCGATTCGGGAGGCGCCGACCTCCCGGGCGGCGGCGACCAGCGCCGGCATGCGAACCGAGCGGGCCCACTCCTCCACCGACCGCCCCCGCGCCGGCGCCGAGTCGGCCTCGCCCAGGTGGAGCGGCACGCGCAGTCGCTCGCAGAGCGCGCGGACGTAGCGGGCATCCAGACGCGAGTCCGGCCGCAGCCGGTGGTCGAAGTGAAAGACCTCTACCCGGACCCGGAGCAGCCGGCGGAGCGCAACGAGCGCGTGGAGGAGACAGACGGAGTCGGGGCCGCCGGAGCACGCGACGAGGACCGTCTGGCCGGGCAGCAGCATCTCGTGCCGACGCACGGTGCCGGTCACCCGCTCGAGCACCCGGGCGACCGCCGGGGGGCGGCGCATCAGCGTCCGGCGACCCTCGCGACCCAACGATCGGGGTTCGCGATTTCCTCGATCGTCGGCAGGTTCGCCTCCTCCTTCCACACGAGGTTGAAGCCCTCCATCCCGGCCCGCTCGACCGCGGAGCGGACGAACAGCTCGCCGGCGTCGTACTGGCGCACCTTCGAGTCGAAGCCGATCGCCCGCTGGAACGCCTTCTCGACGCCGCGGGAGCGCCGTCGCTCGCGGAGCCCTCTGCGCATGCGGTCGAGGTCCCGGATCCGGCCGGCGGCCACGGTGTTCATCACGTAGCTCGCGTGCCCCTCGAGCAGCGACATCATCGCCTGCATGCGGTGGAACAGCTCGCGCTGCTCCGGGGTCATCAGCAGGAACAGGGCGCCGACGCCGCGCCACTCGGCCCCGGCGCGAGCTTCCTCGGCCGCGCGCTTGAGCTGCTCGACGACCTGTCGCGTGTCCAGCTGCACCGTCGCGAAGTACTGGTCCACCAGGCGCGACAGGTACCCGCGAAGCCACGGTGTGCCGCCGAACTGCAGCCGGTGCGTGACCTCGTGGAGCGCCACCCACAGACGGAACTCGTGGCCGGAGAAGCCGAACCGGCGCTCGGTCTCGGCGAGGTTCGGACCGATGAAGTAGATCAGGCCCTCGTCGTCGGGCGGGAGGAACACGTCGTACTGGCCGAGGACCTTCCGCGAGACGTAGCCCATGATCGCCCCGATCTGCGCTCCGAGCGCCTTGCGGCGCACCTGCGAGCGGTGCGGGTTGTCCGAGAGGATGCGGACCGCGAGCGGCTCGAGCAGGCGCTGGAGGCCCTGGAGGTTGGCGCGCACCCACTCGCCGCGCGACATCACCCACGGCCGCGAGCGGAATCCGTCCGCCGACAGTCCGGTGAACTCCGAGACGAGGGACTCGGCGCGCGGGACGGAATCGGCGAGGTCCTCGCGGAGCCGGGCTCGCTCGATCGCCGCGAGGGGCGGGCCCGATCCCCCGATGCGGCGTCCGACGTCGGCCGCCGTCTGCCAGTCGACCAGCCTGGCGGCCTGGGACCCCATGGACCAGTCGACCCTGGCCGCCTCCATCGCCCCTCCGGGGCCTAGCCCCCGGCCTTCTTTCGAGCGGCGATCATCGCGGCGCGCCGGGCCTGACCCTCCGCCACGCGCCGGCTGGTGCCCTTCTCCAGAAGCTCGGCGAGAACCCTCTCGAAGGTCTCCTGGTCCAGGCTCACCTCTTTGTGCTCCCCCGCCGACGGCGCGGGAGCCGCCGCGGCCGGGGCGGATGCGACTGGAGAGGCCGGAGCCGAAGCCGTCGGGGCGGCCGGAGCGGCCGCGGGCTCCCGGGCCCCGGCCGGGGCGGCCGGTTCGGCGGGGGGCGGGGCGGAGCCGGGTCCCGCGCCGCCGGCGAGAGGAGCTTGGGTCGGAGCGGCCGCGGGCGGCGGCGAAGCGAGCTGCGCAGACCCCGGCGGAGCCCCGCCCCCCGCCGGCGCGGCCGGGACGGAGCCGGGTCCCGGACCGCCGGCGGCCACTCCCGCGGGGACGGGTGCGGGAACCACCACGGGAGCCCCCGTGATCGTGACCGGGCGCCTGGGCGCCTCCTTGCCAGGCCGGATCCGCGGCGCCCGCACCGTCTCGACCTCCTCGCGCTGGAACCTGGGCGCGAACCGCAGGTACCCGAAGACCACGAGGAGCGCGATCAGCACGCCGAGCGCCGTCAGGGCGATCGCGGCGAGGTACACCCAGCCTCCGTTGTTGGGCGTCGGGGTCTCGTTCGGGCTCGGCAGCACCTGCGCGAGCGCGCTCGAGCCGGCAGCCACAACCAGAGCCGTCGCCGTGCCGAGGACGAGGACGAACCTCATGAGGAGCCTGGGGCGCACGGCGGGGATTCTAGCAAGGAACCCACAGGCGACCCGAGCAGGCGCGACCTCGCGCCCCCGGCAGCCAGACAGGTGGTGGAACCGAAGACCCCGTGGAGCCGGTGGTCGGACTCGAACCGACGACCTGCGGTTTACGAAACCGCTGCTCTGCCAACTGAGCTACACCGGCGAGGAATCGAAGGCGATCGCCGGGCCAGCGTTCGCTCGACGGCCGTCAGTGTAGCGACGCCGCGGCCCGCCGGGCGAAAGTGTAGCTACAGGGCGGCGCGCCGTCGGGCGTCCGTGGCGCGGCGGCCTGGTCGTCCGCGGCGCTCCGCTCCCGCATAATGCGCAGATGGGGGCGGAGGCGGAGCTCGGCATCGGCGGCGTTCGCCGCCTGATGGTCGCGACCGACCGCTCCGAGACGGCCGACCGCGCCGTCCGGTGGGCGGCCGGGCTCGCCGAACGGTTCGCCGCGGAGCTGTTCGTCCTCCAGGTCATCGTCCCGACCAGCCCGGCCGACACCGAGTACGGAGCCGCCGAGCGCACCCGTGCCGAGGCCGCGGGCGACGAGCTCCGGCAGTTCGCGTTCCAACTCGCCGGCGAACGGTCGCGAAGCAAGGTCGTCGTCGACGACGATCCGGCGATGGCGATCGTCCGGGCGGCCGAGGAGGAGGCGGCCGACGTCCTCGTCGTCGGGAACGCGGGAATGGCCGGACGGAAGGAGTTCCTCCTCGGCAACGTACCGAACCGCATCTCGCACAACGCCCGCTGCACCGTCGTTATCGTGAACACGGTCTCCGCCGACGGCCGGGCGCTCGCCACGCCCTCGACCCGCGTCGTCCGCGCCGGCGAGATCCCCGAGACCGAGCCGCACCTCACGGCCCGCGGCGCGCGGATCGCCGCCGTCATGACCAAGCACGGCGTGAAAGCGCTGTTCGGCACCGAGGCCGATGGGGTGACCGGCAAGCGCAAGCAAGCCCGGCACCTGCGCGCCGCGCTCGAGGAGCTCGGCCCGACCTTCGCCAAGCTCGGGCAGGTGCTCTCGACCCGGCCGGATCTGCTGCCGCCCGAGTTCATCGAGGAGCTGGCCACGCTCCAGGACAACGTGCCCCCCCTCACCGAGGAGCAGGTCGTGCGCGTGATGGAGCAGGAGCTCGGCGTGCCGTGGGAGGACGTGTTCGAGTCGATCGACCCGAAGCCGATGGCGGCCGGAACGATCGCGCAGGTGCATCGCGCCACGCTGACCGACGGCGCGCGCGTGGTCGTCAAGGTCCAGCGCCCGAACGCGCGCGAGGAGATCGAGCAGGACCTCGCGCTCCTCGAGCTGTTCGCCGAGAAGGCCGGGAACCGCCAGGGGCTCAAGCAGGTGATCGACATGGGCGCGGTGTTCGAGCACCTGTCGAGCTCGCTGCACCGCGAGCTCGATTTCCGCCAGGAGGCGTCGAACATCGAGCGGATGTCCTCGGTGATCGAGGGCTTCTCGCGCCTGGCCGTCCCGCGCGTGTACGGAGACCTGTCCTCCTCGCGCCTGCTCGTCATGGAGGAGATCCAGGGGGTCCCGATCTCGAAGGCGCCGATGGGCGCCGAACGCAAGGAGGCGGCCCGCCAGCTCCTGGAGAGCTACTACAAGCAGATCCTGACCGACGGCTTCTTCCACGCCGACCCCCACCCCGGCAACCTCATGTGGTGGAACGACCGCATCTACTTCCTGGACTTCGGCATGGTCGGCGAGGTGGGGGCCGAGATGCGCGAGCACCTCATGCTCCTGCTCATGGCGTTCTGGCAGGAGGACGTCGCGTTCCTCACCGACGTCACGCTCATGCTCGCCGGCGCGATCGACCGAAGCGACCTGGACGTGAAGGCGTTTCAGGAGGAGATCGGCGCGCTGATGGCCAAGTACCGGACGGTCTCGCTCCAGGACATGCAGCTCGGTCCGATCTTGCAGGAGATGACCGAGATCTCGATCCGCCACAACGTGCCGCTGCCCGCCTCGCTGGCGCTCACCGGCAAGGCGCTCGCGCAGATGCAGCTCGCGACCGCCGAGCTCGACCCCGAGCTCGACCCGTTCGACGTGGCCGGGAAGTTCCTCATGCGCCAGGTGCTGCGGGGCATGGGAGCCAAGCTCGATCCGAAGGCGCTCTTCTACCAGTCGCAGCGGCTGAAGGTGCGGTTCCTCCGCGTGGTCGAGGCCGTCGAGCGCCTGATCGGCGCCCGCCCCGGGCAGAAGCTCGAGGTGAACTTCCGCGCGGCGACGCTGGAGACGACGATCCGCCGCGCGGGCCGGCGGCTCGCGCTCGCGCTCACCGCCGGGGCCTCGCTGCTCGGCGCGGGCCTCACCGCGATGTCGGACCGGGTCGCGGCGTGGGTGCCCGTGACGTTCGGGGTGGTCGGCGGCCTGCTGACCTTGGGACTGATCGTCGACCTGCTCCGCCGGAACTAGTCTGAAACAGACTAGTTGGTCGGCTCCACCGGCTCCGCGTCGGATCCCACGGCGCGAATCGGCGTGGGCTCGGACGGCTTGGGCTCCACCGTCCCCTTGCGGATGGCACGGAGGACGGCCTTCTCGACGAAGAACGCGAGGAACCCCATCGCGAGCCCGACCGCCCACCGCTCGACCCGCCGGAAGAGGGAGCGGGCGCGGGGCGGGGTCGCGCTCATCGTACGCCGCCCACCTCCGCGCGCTCGGAAACCGGCACGCGGCCGACGATCGCGCTCCCGGCCCCGGGGGACGAGCGCACCTCGAGCTCTCCGTCGAGCGCCGCAAGCCGATCCGCGATGCCCTGCAGACCCGTTCCGTAGCCCGTGGCCGCCGGGTCGAACCCGCGCCCATCGTCGCGCACCTCGAACCGGAGCTGGCCGTCGGCCTCCGCCAGCGTGACCACCACGCCGGACGCATCGGCGTACTTCGCCACGTTCTGGAGCGCCTCGAGCACCGAGAAGTACACGGCCGCCTCCACCTCTTGCGGGTAGCGCGCGACGCCGTCCGCGCTCACCTCCGTCGGGACGACCGTCTTTCGCGCCTGCGCCTGCAGGGCCGCGACCAGGCCCTTGTCGGCGAGCAGCGGCGGGTAGATCCCGCGTGCGAGGTCCCGCAGGTCGTCGAGGGCGGCCTGGGTCTCGCCCTCGATCTGCCCGAGCATCTCGGCGGCTCGGACCGGATCGCGCTCCGCGAGAGATCGAGCCAGACGGGCCTTGACCGCGAGCGCCACGAGCTGCTGCTGGGCGCCGTCGTGGATGTTGCGCTCCAGTCGGCGGCGCTCCTGATCCTGGGCCGAGACCAGGCGGCGCTGCGCATGCTTGAGATCGTCGAACCTGGCGCGGAGCTCCTCGCTCAGTCGCACGTTGCGGAGCACGAGCCCAGCCTGGGCGGCGAGATCGGCGATCAGCTTGTCGTCCGACGGGGAGATCGGATCGCTGGCGGACTTGCGGATCGCGATCGCCCCGAGGAGTTCGCCCGACTGCTCGACGGGGAATGCTCGGTCGGCGCCCGGGATCGGCGGAAGTGGATCGCCGGCGAGCACGATCGGGTGGAACGGCTCACCGTCCGGCGGCCAGACGGCCAGATCCCTCAGCTCGCCACCGACCGCGAGCCACACGTCGGCGCGCTCGGCACCGACGCCCTCACCGAGGATCCTGGCCATCCGCGGGAGCACGTCCTCGTCTGCGTACGCGCCGCCGACCCGTTCGGAGAACGCCGAGAGGACCTCGTATGGCGTCGCCCGCCGACCGTAGACCAGGCGGTTGGCGAGCCGGTTCACGCGCACGCGGGCCGGCTGGAACGTGACCGCCACGATCACGGCCGCCACCATCGTCAGAAACGAGCTGCCACGCCCGATCCATGTGCCCACGCCGACCACGAGACCCAGGTACAGGACGGTCGCGAACACGGCCAGCGCGGCGTAGACGACGGTCTTTCGGACGACGACGTCGAGGTCGTACAGGTGGAACCGAAGGATCGCGATCCCAACGGACAGCGGGAACATCAGGTAGGCGACGCCGCCGATGAGGGCTCCGAACAACGCCGCATCCCCGAGGAAGTTGTTGGAAGCGACGAGCGTGACGAGCGCGACCGAGAGCCCGAAGCAGACCCACTTGATCTGCTGACGCTCGTCGCTTCCGGACCGGCGGAAGCGGAGCACGAGCGACAGGATCGACAGCGCGAACGTGCCCGGGAACACCACCCCGACGACCGGGTCGAAGGTCGGAAGCCTGCCGATCGCCGCGACGTAGAGGGGGTTCGCCACCGCGACGTCGCTCGAGCCCGTCAATCGCTTAGTTCCGAAGACCTCCGCCACGAACAGCGCGGCCCCAAACGCGTACACGAACCAGAGGAGCGGACGCCACCTCCTCGACGGCAGGTGCCCGTCCGGGAACAGGAGGGGCAGCAGGAGGAGGATCGGGCCGATCCCCAGCAACCACCCGGCCGCGTTGACCAGCCCGCAGGAGGCCACCCACCAGCCGCCCAGGTCGTGCTCGACGGCATACGTGAGGACCTCGCCCGATAGGAACGAGAGCGCGACCGTGAACGATGACCACAAGAAGAGGAGGCCAATCGTGTTCCGCGGGTCCCGGCTCGTGACCAGCGCGCCGACCACACCGTACATCGTGAAGGCGATCACGTAGCCGATCTGCAGGGACAGCTCCTCGCCGTTCCGGGCGACCAGAACCATGGCCGTCCCGATGGTCGAGAGGAAGCACGCAAGGACCACCCACGGCCATCGAGGCCCGGCTCTTCGGGCGATCGTCTCAACCTGCGAGGACACGGAACACCTCCACGGGCTCCTCGCGACCCTTGACGACCCTCGGGCCCATCGGCACGCGCGAGACGCCGGGCGCCTGTGCGATCGTGGAGGCCGACGCGACGATCTCGCCGGCCTCAGCCTCGGACTGCAGCCGCGACGCCACATTCACCGCGTCGCCCACCACCGTGTACTCGAGACGCCCGCCGCCGCCGACGGTCCCGGCGATCACGCGACCGGTGTTCACGCCGATCCCGACGCCCAGCTCGGGCACGTCCTCGATCCCCCAGCCCTCGGCGTTCAGCTCAACCTGGCGGGCCTGCATCGCGATCCCGCACCGGAGCGCGCGCTCGGCGTGGTCGGGCTGCGGATCGGGCGCGCCGAACACCGCCATCACGGCGTCGCCCTGGAACTTGTCGATCGTCCCGCCGTGCGCGACGATGACCTCCGCCATCGCCGATAGGTGCCGGCCGACCACCGTCGCGACGTCGCGCGCCGCCAGGCGCTCGGCGATCGCGGAGAACCCCCGGATGTCGGAGAAGAGGACGCTCACCTCGACCTCCTGCGGCTCGATCGGCGCGTCCGGTCGCAGAGCGAGGCGATCGGCGAGCTGGCTCGGCACGAACGACGCGAGGGTCCGGCGGGACGAGGCCTGCTCGACGACCGCGGCGTGCAGGCGCTTGAACTCGTCGACCAGGCTCAAGCCGCCGCCGCCCGCCAGCCGCTGGAACAGCTCCGTCACCTGGCGGTCAACGGCTTCCTGCGTGGTTCCGAGCGCAGCCGCGATCTCCGCGTAGCCGAGGCCCCTGGCCATCATGTCGAGCACCGTCCGCTCCCGCTCGGGAGCGTCGCTCCGACCCGACAGGCGCTCGGCGATGGCCGGGTCGACCGTGCTGCCGCCTCTCGCGACCTCCCGGATGGCCCGAACCAGCTCGTCGCCCTGCGCGATTCGATCCTTCAGCAGGTACGCAAGCCCGCTCCGCCCCTTGCCGAGGAGGGCGAGCGCGTACTCCTCGTCATCGTGGGCCGAGAGCACCACGACACCGGTTCCGGGATGCCGGTCGCGGATCGCGTGCGCGCAGTCGATCCCCTCGAGCCGAAAGCTGGGAGGCATCTTGATGTCAGTCACGACGACGTCGGGGGCGTGCTCCTCGGCCGCGGCCATCAGCGTGGAAGCGTCGGTGGCAACACCGACCACCTGGATATCCTCGTAGGAGTCCAGGAGCGCTCGAACGCCCTCGCGCACCAGCACGTTGTCCTCGCCGAGCACCACGCGGATGGTCATACCGCCTCCCCCGCCCCGTGTACGATCCGCGCATGGTGCGCGTGGTCTTCGCGGAGGATAACTTCCTCGTGCGCGAGGGCACAGCGGCCCTCCTGCAGACCTCCGACGAGGTCCAGCTCGTCGGAACCGCCGTCGACCTCGACGGGCTCCTCGAGGCCGTCGAGACGCACCGGCCCGACGCCGTGCTCACCGACATCCGCATGCCGCCGACCAACACGACCGAGGGCATCGACGCCGCCAAGCAGATCCGGGCGGAGCACCCTGACATCGGCGTGGTCGTGCTCTCCCAGTACGCGGAGGAGGACTACGCCTACCAGCTGCTGAGAGACGGCGCGGCCGGGCTCGGCTATCTGCTGAAGGAGCGCGTCTCGAACCTGGAGGAGCTCGTTCGCGCCCTCACCGAGGTCGCCAAAGGCGGCTCCGTGCTCGACCCCAAGGTCGTCGAGGCCCTCATGACGGCGAAGGACCGCATGGCCCACTCGCCGCTCGCGCAGCTGACGGAGCGCGAGCGCGAGGTGCTCAGCCACATGGCGCAGGGCGAGAACAACGCGGCGATCGCGAAGTCCCTCTTCCTTACCGAACGCGCCGTCGAGAAGCACATCAACTCCCTGTTCCACAAGCTCGGTCTCACGGAAGAGCCGGACGTGCACCGCCGTGTGATGGCGGTGCTCGCGTTCCTCCGCGAGACCGATCACGGCTGAGCGCGTCACTGCGCCCGTCGGGTGTCCACAATGAACACCGAGCACGGCGCGTGCCGCAGCACGATGTTCGGAACGCTGTCGCGGACGCGCCACCGGGAGCCGTGGACACCACGGTTCCCGACGACGATCGTCTCGACGCGTTCCTCCTCGGCCACGTCGACGATCCGATCCGCCGGGTCGCCGCGCTCGACGCGGGTCCGCGTCGAGATGTCCGGGAAGCGCCCGGGGATGCGGCCCAGGTAGGCGGCTGGGTCAGCAGCGCGGCCGGGATCGACCACGGAGCGCAGGTCCGAGTCCGGGCGGACGTACAGGACCAACAGCTCGGCGCCACGATCGCGAGCCAGGCGGGCAGCGTCTTCGACCGCGAGGTCGGCAGCCGCCGACGTGTCGGCCCCCACCAGGATGGTGCTCATCTGAGGCCTCCTTCTCCTTCAACGGCCCCACGGTAGGCGCGGACGCGCCGGCGAACGACCCGGCCGGCACCACGGTTGCCGGGGGGTGCCAGCACCACCCGAACCGTGGTCCGCTCCCCCTTCCCCAGGGCTCGCACGACCCGCCAGAATCCGGCTCATGGTCGAGAAGGAAGGGGCGGTGCGAGACCTCCGGTGGCTCGCCTGGACGCTCGCGGTTGTCGCCGTGCTCCTGGCGACGATCCGCCCGGGCTACACATTCGCCTCCTGGCACGCCCCGCTGCCGCCCCAGGCGTTCGGCTCCCGCGGCTTCGCGGGTCTCCTTGCGTACGAGTTCGCGGCGGCCGGGCTGATCCTCGCGACCAAACGCCCCGACAACGGGATCGGCTTGCTCTTCCTCGCCGGAGCGGTCGTGCCGGGCTCCAGCAGGCCTCCGACGGGTAGGCGATCTGGGCCATCCAGGAGAACGGGTCGACGTCCGCGATCGCACGGATCGCCGCCGTGGGAGAGGACTGGATCTTGATGCTCGGGTTCGGCGCCCCGGTGCTGGCCCTGGCCCTCCTTCCCGACGGGCGACCGCTCTCGCGTCGGTGGGCCCGCGCGATCTGGATCGGGCTCGCCGAACGGGACGCGCTGAGGACCGGGGAGATGCTCGTCCAGTTGCAGGGCGAAGCGACCGACGCGCTGGAGGATCTCCGGGATCTCGCCCGTGGGATCTATCCGCCGTTGCTGGCCGACAAGGGATTGATCGCCGCGCTCGAAGCGCAGGCGCGCAAGGTGCCGATCCCCACGACCGTCCAGGGGTACGGCATCGACCGCTACGACCAGGACCTCGAGGCGGCGGTCTACTTCTCGTGCCTGGAGGCCATCCAGAACGTCACGAAGTACGCCGAGGCGACGCCGGCGGTGTTTCGACTCGTGCAGACGAACGGAGATCTGCGGTTCGACGTCACCGACGATGGCCATTGCTTCGACGCGGCGCGGTCGTCGTTCGGCACCGGCCTGCAGAGGATCGCTGATCGACTCGCCGCGCTCGGCGGTACCGTGGAGGTCCGGTCGACCGCCGGGGTCGGCACCACCGTCGCGGGATCGCTTCCGATCGGAGCGGACCGGTGACCGAACGGTCGACGCGGCGGCTCGCATGGGGGCTGTTCGCCACCGGTCTCGTTGGGCTGGTGGCGAGCTTCCTCATCGACCTGAGAGACGGACGACCCGGTCAATGGGCGGAGATCACGCAAGTCACGGCGTTCGCCGCGATCGGCGTGGCCGGGCTCGCGATCGCCAGACGGCATTCGTCGAACGCGGTCGGATGGATCTACTTGGGCGTATGGGCCGGGGTCGGGATCGTGTTCGCGCTGGTCGGCAGCTACGCCTACTGGGCGACGGTGCACCACGCGCCAGGAGGGACGCAGGCCGTCTGGTTCGGGAACTGGCTCTGGGTGCCGATCTTTGGTGTGCTGCTTACGTTCCCGTTCCTACTCTTCCCCGATGGCCACCTCCCATCCCGACGCTGGCGTCCGGTCGCGTGGGCGGCGGGGATCGCGCTCGTGCTTTCGTCGATCGCGTTCGCGTTGGAGACTCACGATTACACCGACGCGTTCAACCGTTCGGCTCCGAACCCATACACGATCCCCAGCCTGGTGCCGATCTTCAACGTCGGCCGCGAGGTCTTGGCGATCGCGACCCTGACGATCATGGGCTTGTGCATCGCTTCGTTGATCGTCCGCTTCCGGAGCCGCAGAGGCGACGAGCGCGAGCAGATCAAATGGGTCGCGTTCGCCGCGGCCGTCCTCCTGGTCTGGCTCGCGATCCCGCTCGACCATGGCACCGGCGGTCCCGCGGATGCCGTCCAGGGCCTCGTGCTCGCGCTGGTTCCCTCCTCGGTCGGCATCGCGATCGTGAAGTACCGCCTCTACGACATCGACCTCGTCATCAAGAAGGCCTTGATCGCGTTAGTGCTCGCGCTCCTGCTCGCGACCGTCGGGTTGTTCGTGGTAGCCACGGCCGGCCAGGTCGCGCTCTGGAGGGGTACCCCCAAGGCCATCTCGGTGCTCGTCGGGATCGTGATCGGCGCGCTGTTCGTCCCGCTCCTGCAACTGGCACGCAGGATCGCGAATCGGCTCGTGTACGGACGACGAGCCACTCCGTACGAGGTGCTGTCGACGTTCTCCACGAGGGTCGCCGACACGTACTCGATCGACGACGTCCTCCCGCGCATGGCGCAGGTGCTCACGGCAGGCACGGGTGCCTCCTCCGCACGCGTGCTCCTTCGCGTGGGGTCGGATCTCCGAGAGGTCGCCGCGCACGGCGAGCCCGAGGGCCAGGAGCATCGGACACTCGTGACCCACCAAGGGGAAGCCCTGGGTGCGCTCGTGATGACGTTCCCGGCGAACGACCCGATCGATCCGCTGAAGGAGCGACTGGTCAACGACATGGCGATGCAGGCCGGGCTGGTGTTGCGAAACGTCCGACTGATCGAGGAACTGAAGGCCTCGCGGCAGCGGCTCGTGGCCGCCCAGGACGAAGAGCGACGCAAGCTCGAACGCAACATCCACGACGGCGCACAACAGCAGCTCGTCGCGCTCAGCGTGAAGCAACGGCTCGCCGCGTCACTGATCGGCAAGGACGACGACCGCGCGCGCTCCATGCTCGAGGACATGCAGGCCCAGACGGACGAGGCACTCGAGGACCTCCGGGACCTCGCGCGCGGGATCTATCCACCGCTGCTCGCGGACAAGGGCCTGAGCGCCGCCCTGGAGGCCCAAGCGCGCAAGGCGGCCGTCCCGACCACGGTCGAGGCAGATGGGACGGACCGCTACGAGCAGGACACCGAGGCCACCGTCTACTTCTGCGCGCTCGAGGCGTTGCAGAACGTCGCGAAGTACGCGAACGCAACGCACGCCAGGATCCATCTGGCGTGGTCGAACGGTATGTTGACGTTCGCCGTGCAGGACGATGGCGATGGCTTCGATCCTGGGTCGACCCCGTATGGAACCGGGCTCCAAGGGATGGCCGATCGCCTCGATGCGGTCGGCGGCTCGCTCGTCGTCACGAGCGAACCCGGGCGCGGGACGACCGTCTCCGGAACCGTTCCCGCGGAGGAGCTCCCGTCGTGACCGGACGGACGGCGCGTCGGACGGCCACCGGCCTGATGGCGTTCACCTTCGTGATGCTCGCTGTCAACGGCGTGTTCGGGAGCCTGGACCGTCCCTACGTCGGCTATGACCCGGGCGACAACCTGTACTACGTCGTCGCGTTCCTCGGGTGTCTGATCTACCTGGTCGTCGGACGGCTGATTGTGTCGCGACAACCGACCAACACCGTCGGCTGGCTCCTGATCGCCATCCCAGTGGTCGGGTCGTTGGCGCTCGGGAACGGCAGCTACGCGACGCGAGCGCTAGCCGTCCCGGGCACGTCGCTCCCCCTCGGCATCTGGTCAGCGTGGCTCGACCGATGGCTCCTGGTGGCCGCGCTCTTCATCTTCGTCCCGATCTTCCTCTTCTACCCCGACGGACATCTGCCGTCCCCGCGATGGCGGTGGGTCGCGGTCCTGCTGTTCGGCTCGATGGGCCTGACCACGCTCGCGTTCGCGACGACACCCGGGCGGATGACCGGGTTCATGGCCCACCTCGAACATCTCGACGTGCGCAACCCGCTCGGCGTGGGATCGCCGGGAGGGATCGTGCAGGCGGTCACCGCGTTCGCCGGCGCCATCACGTTCGTGGCATCGATCCTGGCCTGCTCGGCGATCGTGGTCCGGTACCGGGGGGCACGCGACGAGGTGCGACAACAGATCCGCTGGCTGGCACTCGTGTGGGTGACGTTCTTCGCGCTGCTCGTACTTGACATCGTGCTCTCAGCGCTCACCGGCGGGAACGCCACGGTCGAGAACGTGATGTTCGCGCTCGGCTTCTCCGTCCTCACGCTCGGGATCCCGGTCGCGTGCGGCGTGGCGATCCTCCGCTACCGCCTCTACGACCTGGACGTGGTCGTGCGGAAGGCCGTCGTCTTCGGGTTGCTGGCGGCGTTCATCGCGGTCGTTTACGCGGTGATCGTGGCCGGGGCTGGCACCGTGATCGGATCGCGCTCGAACCCGGTGCTCTCGTTTGCCGCGGCGGCCGTCTTGGCGATCGCGTTCCAGCCCGTCCGAGAGCAGGCGCGGAAGCTCGCCGACCGCTTGGTGTACGGACGCCGAGCGACGCCGTACGAGGTCCTGTCCGAGTTCTCGGGCCGGGTGGGTGAGGCTTACGCCACCGATGACGTCCTGGTCCGCATGGCCGAGGTCCTGGCGGGCGGTACCGGTGCGGCATCGGCCACGATCTGGTTGCAGGTGTCCGGGACGATGCGTCCGGCGGCGACGTGGCCGCCCGACGCGGTCCAGCCCATCACGCTCCCTGAAGAGGCGATCGAGGTCCTCCACCAGGGCGACCGACTCGGTGCTCTCTCGGTGGTGATGCCACCGTCTGATCCGATGACCCCGGCGAGGAGGAAGCTCGTGGAAGACCTGGCCGCCCAGGCCGGCCTGGTCCTTCGGAACGTGCGGCTGATCGAGGAGCTGCGCGCCTCCCGCCAGCGGCTCGTGGCCGCGCAGGACGAGCGGGCGCGCAAGCTCGAGCGCGATCTGCACGACGGCGCGCAGCAGCAGCTCGTGGCCCTCGCCGTCAAGCTGCGTCTGGCGGGCCGGCTCGTGGATCAGGATCCCGAGCAAGCCAGAGCGTCCCTCGACCGTCTCGCGGGGGAGGTGACCGACGCGCTCGAGAGCCTCCGCGATCTCGCGCACGGGATCTACCCGCCGCTCCTCGCGGACGAAGGTCTCGTCGAGGCGATCGGTGCTCAGGCGCGTAGGGCGGCGGTTCCGGTCGAGGTCGCCGCGGAGGGAATGGGTCGGTATCCCCAGGAGGTCGAGTCGGCCGTCTACTTCTGCGTCCTCGAGGCGCTCAACAACGTCGCGAAGTACGCGGCCGCGACGTCCGCGACGATCCGGCTGGAGGCCCACGACGACGTCTTGTCGTTCACCATCGACGACGACGGCGTGGGATTCGATCCCGACGCCGTTCGTGGCACGGGCCTCCAGGGGATGATCGACCGGATCGACGCCGTGGGTGGGACCGTGGAGATCGCGTCGGGGCCGGGGAGGGGGACCTCCATCCGGGGACGGCTCCCGATCCCGCCCAAGAGCTCGGCGTGACCCTGGACCGACCGAACCCGAAAAGGAGCGACGTTCCGGCCTTCCCGCGGGGGAAGGGATGGTAGCGTAGGTTGTTCCGTTGCGCGGTGGAGAAAGGGGGAACCATGCCGCGTGAGAGGCATCGACGTTCCGCGACCCGGCACGCCGACGGCGTGAGGATCGCAGCGCTCATCACCACGCTCGCGACGATCGCGCTGTTCACGCTCGGCACGCCGGCGTCGGCGGGCGGGAGGACCTCGAGCCGGCCCCGGATGCGGATCGCCGAACAGGAAGCGACGCGGGAGGGGCTCCCCTTCTTCGACATCCGCGAGGGCGCGCCCGCCGTTCGGGTTCCGATCGACGTCGCGAGGGCGCGGGTCGCCCTGGCCCGGAGCCTCGGGACGCAGGGCGTGGTCGAGGTGAGCCCGGTCACCGGAACCCCGCGCGTCCTGACCAGGCTCGACGGGTTCCTCACCGGCCCGAGCGCCGCGTCCGCGCGGAGCATCGTCCTCGACTACGTGCGCGCGCACCTGTCGGCGTTCGGTCTGTCCGGCGCCGACCTTCGCACGCTGCACCTCGTGAAGGACTACGTCGACATCCTCGGCACCCACCACCTGATCTGGCAGCAGCGCTACCGCGGGATCCCGCTGTTCGACAGCGACCTGCGCGCGAGCGTCACGAAGGACGGTCGCCTGGTCAACGTCATGGGCGCCCCGGTCGCGGGTCTCGCGCCGAGGACGACCACCCCGCTCGTGAGCGCCGGGGCCGCGGCCTCGGCCGTCCGCCGGAACGTCGGCGCGCCGGTCGCGAGCCCCGGACCCGTCACCAAGACGGCGGCCGGCGCGCAGCGCGCCACCTCGTTCGCGAGCGGTGACATGGCCGCGCTCGTGCTGTTCGCGCGCTCGGGCGGGGCGACGCTCGCGTGGAAGGTGCTCGCGCGCGTCTCCTCGACCAAGGAGTACCTGTCGGTCGTCGACGCGGCCACCGGCCGCGTGCTGTACCGGGAGAACCAGGTGAAGTTCGACTCGACCGGCACCGGCTACGTGTGGCCCTACTACCCGGGTCCGGGCCTGCCGAACAACGGCGGCCTGCCGCAGCAGCCGCTGAGCTTCCCGGTGGCGAGCGACTCGGCGCTCTCCGGCAACAACGCCCACGTGTTCCTCGACTTCAACGATGACGACAGGCCGGACCCGGGCGATGAGATCGCCGCGACCGCGCCGGGCGTGTGGCAGTTCCCGGTGGTCACGGACACCACGACGACGGGGAACTTCTGCTCCACCTCGTACCCGTGCACGTGGAACCCGCAGATCCCGTTCAGCTGGCAGGCAAACGCCGCGCAGGACGCGACGCAGGTCTACTACTTCCTGAACACCTTCCACGACCACCTGCTCGCCTCGCCGATCGGGTTCACCGAGGCGGCCGGCAACTTCCAGGTCGTGAACTCGACCGGTCAGGGCAAGGGCGGCGACCCGGTGCTCGGCAACACCGACGACGGGGCGAACGCCGACAACGGCCTGCCCGACAACAACCACATCGACAACGCGAACATGTCGACTCCGCCCGACGGGCAGTCGCCGAGGATGCAGATGTACCTGTTCTACGACCCCCAGCTCGGGTGGGAAGCGTCCAACGGGGGCGACGACGCGAGCGTGGTGTACCACGAGTACACGCACGGGCTGTCGAACCGCCTGATCACGTTCGCCGACGGGACCGGAGCGCTCAGCTCGGCGCAGTCGGGAGCGATGGGCGAGGCCTGGAGCGACTGGTACGCGCTGGACTACCTGGTCCGCCAGGGGTTCATCGTCGACGGGCCCGGCGTGGACGTCATGGAGAGCACCTACGTCACGCGAGGCCTTGGCATCCGGACCGAGTTCATCGACTGCCCGGTCGGGAGCAGCGACCCGAACTGCGGGGGCGGCAAGAAGACCGGCGCCGGTGGCTACACGTACGGCGACTTCGGCAGGGTCCTCGGGTTCCCCGAGGTCCACGCAGACGGCGAGATCTGGGCCCAGACGCTCTGGGACATCCGGACGGCGCTCGGTTCGGACAAGGCCGAGGCCCTGATCACCCGCGGCATGGAGCTCTCGCCGCCCGAGCCGTCGTTCCTCGACGAGCGCAACGCGATCATCGAGGCCGACAACGTCGCCTACGGCGGAGCCGAC
>Ga0070741_10004869_pt1 | contig 30754 bp, 18 predicted proteins | sample Coa_R1_4_FD_66440 | JGI IMG/M metagenome (GOLD analysis project Ga0070741, IMG submission 66440) | Surface soil microbial communities from Centralia Pennsylvania, which are recovering from an underground coalmine fire - Coalmine... | ecosystem: Environmental > Terrestrial > Soil > Unclassified ... | reverse complement strand
CGAGCCGCTAGGCCCGAGATAGGTCACATGTGCTCCCTGGTCAGTAGCTGCAACCTCAAAGGCACAACGGGTTCGGGTGGAATCTTTCTCAAATATGAGCACAATCTGCTTCCCTTTTAGACGTTGTACCTCCATGCCCGCATATCTTGCCGCTTTTAGTTCGCCTGACAGTTGGAGCAAAAAGCTAATCTCTTGTGGAGTAAAGTCGTCCAGCTTCAGAAAATGCCTGTTTCTTAAATTGAATGCCATGATTACTTTCCTTGTATTAGTGTAACTTGTGGTCATAGCCTACAACGATAAGGGGTTCTGGTGCAAGCAAGTTGTTTCCATCGAATAAGTGGGGTAAGTGGACAGAATAAACACCCATCTGCATGATACAATACGAACAGATGTGCGTGGACTTCCGTTGAGCGAAAGGCGGGTAATGGCAATTCATGGAAAGTTTCGTTTTTGAACTGATGGAGCAGCATGATTACGAGAACCTCTTCTTTTTCCAGGAAAAAAAGGTTGGTTTGAAGGCTATCATCGCTATTCACAATACTGTTCGGGGGCCTGCGGCTGGAGGAACTCGTATGATGCTGTATGCAACTGAAGAGGATGCAATTCGGGATGCTATGCGTCTGGCGCGGGCGATGACATATAAATGGGCAGCTCTAGGAGCCAACTTTGGCGGTGGAAAGTGCGTGGTCATCGGTGATCCAAAGCGCGATAAAACTGAAGCACTCTTGCTCGCGCTGGGTCGGTGTATTCAACGGCTCAACGGGCTATTTCTAACTGGCACGGATGTTGGAACAACGATGCAGGATATGGAGATCATGCACCGGGAGTCGCGGTATGTAGTGACTGTCGGGGAAGATCTTGGTGGTCCTGGCGATACTGCCCCGGCGACATCACTTGGCGTTGTGCAAGGAATACGTGCCTGTCTCAACGCGATCTATGGCACTCTTTTGATTTGCAGGGAAGAAGCGTTGCGGTTCAAGGAGTGGGCGCTGTGGGCGAAGGTGTGGTTGCGCGATTAGCCCGGGCGGGAGCGATTGTCTCAATTGCTGATGTAGATCAGGAAAAGGTTGGACGTGTTGCTGCCAGCTACAACGTAAAAGCTGTTCCCCCCGAAGAAATTCACCGTCTCCCCGTAGATGTCTACTGTCCGTGTGCTCTAGGGGCAGTGCTGAATGATCAGACGATACCGCAACTACGTTGCAAGGTTGTTTGTGGTTCGGCTAATAATCAGCTGGCGCAAGAGCGAGATGGGGATTTGCTTGAGCAACGCGGCATTCTCTATGCTCCAGATTATATCGTCAATGCCGGGGGCGCATTGAACGGTGTCGATGGTTTTAATCCAGGTGGCTATAATCAGCAGCGCGTCGAGGATGCTGTATCGGCAATTTATGCTACGGTGGAGCGGCTGATTCTGTTATCTAAAGAACAACACATACCAATGTACCGCGCTGCCGATGCACTGGCGGAACAGCGTATCGCTATGGCTCGTCAGAAATGAAAAGGATACTCCCTGATGCTCGACGAAACATCAGGGAGTATCCTTTGTGTACTAAGCCTTCATCTCGACCCAGGCCGCGCCCTTTTGCGAGCTTTCGACCGCTTTGGTTATGAACAGCAAGCCGCGTAATCCGTCATATACAGTAGGATAACCGCCTAGCGGTCTCTCGCCTGACTCTACACGGCGAATGTCAGCGATTGCCATCTTGTAGACATTGGCAAATGCTTCAAAGAATCCCTCGGGATGACCGGGAGGGATACGTCCGGCAGCTTTTGCCTCGTCACTCAGGTAGGGCATACCAGTGCGCAGGATTTGTGTTGGCTTACCGGGCTGTTTGAAGAGCAGCGTATTGGAGTCCATCTGACGCCATTCCAGACCACCTTTGCTGCCATAGATACGGATGCTCAGATTATTCTCCTCGCCAGCAGCGATCTGTGAGCAGGTCAGGAGACCTTTGCCGCCATTTTCGAGGCGCAGCAGCATATTGGCATCATCATCCAGCAAGCGACCTGAAACGAAAGTGCTCAGATCGGCGCTGAGCGAGGCGATTTTCAAGCCTGTGATGAACTCCAGCAGGTTTTCGGCGTGTGTGCCGATATCGCCTACACAGCCGGCGATGCCGGATCGCTTAGGATCAGTGCGCCATTCGGCTTGCTTGTTGCCAGCTTTCTCCTGTGGCTCCATCAGCCAGTCCTGGATATACTCGACCAGCACCTTTCTGACCTCGCCGATAGCACCCTCGCGTACCAGGCTGCGGGCCTGACGAACCATTGGATAGCCCGTGTAGTTGTGGGTGAGTGCAAAGATAAGATTACTGCGTTCGACGAGGGCAACCTCTTCCTGGGCCTCTTCAAGACTGAAGGACATGGGTTTATCGGATACCACATGGATGCCATGCTCCAGAAATGCTTTGGCGACTGGAAAGTGCATATGGTTTGGCGTAGCAATGATCACAAAGTCGATGCCATCTGGCAGGTTGGCCTCTTTCTCTGCCATCTCCTGGAAGCTGTTGTAGGAGCGCTTCAAGTACCATGCTCTGGCTGATTCTTCGGCCCGTTGCGGGTCAGTAGACATAGCTCCGGCGACGAGTTCAGCCTGATCGTCCAGTTCTGCGGCGACTCGGTGGACGGCACCAATGAAGGAGCCTTTGCCACCACCAACGATGCCTGCGCGTAGTTTTCTGTTCGATACGTCTCTGCCCATAGGTTTTCTGCCTTTCGTTCTACATATTAATGAAATAGTGATTACTACAGAGTATTGCACTATCCTGGGTGCTAATACCCTGTAGTCCCTGGCTGGCAGGAAGTCCGCAACAACCGCAAGGGATTGTTGGACTTATAAATCATACCCCTGTGCGTCTCCTGCCAATCAGTGAGACCTCAGTTATTATATCTCATATGCTTGCGCCTGTTTCAACGATCCTTGCTCCAGTCGTGTAAGCCGGAATCGAGTGGTGTGGGACGATTGCAGGTGCTGGTGAGTTCGATATGTCTGTTTTCTCTAGAAGAGTCGATGAAGGCTTGCATAGTGTCGAGAACGTGATAGGCTAGTTCGCCGCTGGCCCGATGGGGGCGACCTGAGCGCATAGCGTGGGCCATGTCCGCCAGACCAATGCCGCGAGTGTTTTTCGTATAGCCATGAGTGAGCGGAATTTCTTGCCATTCCTGGTCCTGGGCACGACGGATGTAAACCGGGCCGCCGAAGGTATTGGGATCAGGAACGCTCAAAGAGCCCTCGGTGCCGTAGATTTCGATGCGTGGTAGCTTGTGCGACCAGACATCGAAGCTGGTCACGATGGTGCCTACCGCGCCGCTGACGAAGTCCATGATGCCAGCTATGTGGGTAGGGGTATTGACCTTGATTTTGGTTCCATATTTCGGCTGGCTGGTAATGACGCGTTCGGGGAAGGTGATGCGCGCGGAGCCGGTGACACGACGGATGGGGCCGAGCATGGCTACCAGAGCAGTGAGATAATAAGGACCCATGTCAAACATTGGTCCGGCACCAGGCTGATAGAAAAAATCGGGGTCGGCATGCCAGCTTTCAGGTCCGTGACCCATCATAAAGGCCGTAGCAGCGACGGGGGTGCCAATCTCTCCATCATCGATGAGCTTGATGCAGGTCTGGATACCCCCGCCCAGGAAAGTATCCGGGGCACAACCAACGCGTAGCTGTTTCGCATGGGCCGCATCCAGGAGCGCCTTGCCTTGTTCGCGATGGATGGCCAGAGGCTTTTCGCTATACGGCGATTTGCCTGCCTCAATTGCTGCCAGACCAATGTCTGCATGAACCCGGGGGATAGTAAGGTTGAGCACGATGTCGATATCGGGATCTGCGAGCAGTTCCTCTGTGCTATATACTTTGGGAACGTTAAAGCGTTCCGCCTGTGCTCGCGCGCGATTCATATCGATATCTGAACATGCAATAATGTTCAAGATATCAAACGTGCCAGGAGCCTGGAGGTAGATAGAACTGATCTGGCCGCAACCGATAACACCGACGTTGGTTTTTGCTCTGGTCTCCAAAAAAATACTCCTCTTCTCTGTGTGAACAATGCGTGTTACGAAAAAGGTAACAGGTCCAACCGTGCGCCCGACGCGTTTGTCAACAGGCGTAGGTCAAGGCGAAGGCTCCAGGCATATAAATAGCGTCTGGAGTTTTCCCGACTATAGTAGACAAGCCATCCTCTCAGCATGTGAGTTGAGAAGATGGCCAGAAAGAGTCTCATGTTTTCACTTGAAATTTAATCTTGCGGTATCTTGCGATAGATTTCGCCATGTATGCAAATAGTACCAGAGTTTTTTTCCTGATGTCAAGGCTAAGAGATGGTCCCGACTGCCATAGCAAGCGCTATCAGGGTATAGGCAGTCCGTTCCTCCTGGCAAAAAATGTGAGATGCATTCCATGTGGGAGCGTCTTTGCAGTAAAAATCTCTAAGTGAAAGATGGTTCCTTCATACGTTTATAGAGTGAACACCATTTAAAGAAGGAAGAGAGCAGAATGGTCAAAAAGGCAGCGCAAGCCTTGCCTAATCATCTGTTACGTCGAGCACGTATAGAGCGAGGATGGACGCAGCAACATCTGGCTGATCTGATCGGGGCTCCGCTGTGCCTCAATATTACGCGCTGGGAGCGTGGGACAGCTATCCCCAGTGCATATTATAGGAGAAAGCTCTGCGAAATATTCGGCCTGGATGTCAGGGAACTGGGTTTGGTTGTGCTGGAGGAGAGGGAAAGCCAACCCGAGAGCGAGAACGCTGTCAAGGGAACGCTCTGGAATGTGCCTTATAGGCGCAATCCCTTTTTTACAGGACGCGAAGGGGTTCTCTTTCGGCTGGAACAGACTCTGCTGAAGGGAGAGAGCACGGTTCTACCACCATTTCTGGCCCTCAGCGGGCTAGGAGGTATAGGCAAGACACAACTGGCGGTAGAATATGTCTATCGCAATCGCGAGCAATACCGGGCCGTTTTCTGGGTGAACGCAGCCAGTCGCGAGACCCTGCTCGCCGATTTTAACGCATTAGCTCACCTGCTTTCTTTATCTGAGCGCGATGCTCAAGACCACCAACGCGTGGTTGATGCCGTGCAGCGCTGGTTAACTCAAAACCGGCAGTGGCTGCTCATCCTGGATAACGCGGATGAACTGTCTATGGTAGAGAATTTCTTGCCCAGGACAGGGCAGGGGCATGTTTTGCTTACAACACGATCTCAGGCAACGGGCAAATTAGCTGTCTGCGTAGCGGTAGAGAAGATGGAACCGCAAGAGAGTGTGTTGTTGCTCCTACGAAGAGGGAAATGGCTACCTCTGGGTGCGCCTCTGAGCAGCCTGGATGCTCGCACGCTCAATCAGGCTCAAACACTTGCCTGCATGCTAGATGGCCTTCCCTTAGCCCTCAGTCAGGCAGCCGCTTATCTAGAAGAGAGCGGATGTAACCTGCAAGAGTATTTAGATTTGTATAGGAAGCACCAGATAGCGCTGCTCGAACGAGCCTCTACGGTGCTACCAGAGTATCCTTCGACGGTCGCCAAAACGTGGTCACTCTCGTTGCAGAAGGTAGAGCAAGCTTACCCTGCAGCGGTGGATTTACTACGTCTGTGCGCTTTTCTGGACGCTGATGCCATTCCAGAAAAGATGCTGAGCGCGGGTGCGGCTCTGCTGGGTCCAAAACTCGGGACTGCGCTCGTAGATGATTTGAAGAGGAATGAGACCTTGCGCGCTCTGCGGCACTACTCACTGATTCGCCGTGATCCAGAGATGAAGATGCTTCATATGCATCGGCTGGTGCAGGCAGTGATACAGGCGGAAATGGACAAACAGATAAGAAGGATGTGGGCAACAAATGCCGTGAAAACGGTTCATGCTGCACTAGGGGAACCTATTTTCGAGAACTGGACGTGCTTCCAGGAGTGCTTGCCGCATGCTTTAGCCTGTGCCCGTCTCGTTGATGCTTATCATCTGGACTCTGCGGAAGCAGTGCAGTTGCTCGATCGCACAGGTATGTACTTGCAGCAGCACGCGCTCTACTCGGAGGCTGTAGCTCTTCTGCGCTCTGCTCTACGGATTTGCGAGCAAGGCGACAACTGCTCGGCTATCGCAACGATACTCGATCACCTGGCCCTGATCTACAGCGATCAGGGCGAGTATACGGAGGCACAGTTGCTCTACCAACGTGCCCTGGTTATCCGTGAAGGTATGCTGGGCGAAGAGCATCCCGACACCGCGACAACGCTATTTAACCTGGATTGGCTCTACTATCTTCAGGGCAAATATCCCCTGGCAGAGCAGGCCGCGCAGAGAGCATTGAGTCTACGTGAAAAAGTGTTGGGATCGGAGCATTGGGACACGGTTGATGTTTCTCACGATCTAGCGCTCATTTATACTGCTCAGGGCAAGTACGAGCCTGCAGAGTCATTGCTGAGGCACGCCCTGGGCTTTTATGATCGGACGGTTGGGCAGGAACATACGATGATTGCCAAAACTCTCCATAACCTGGCGCTGCTTTATACAGCATGGGGCAAGTATGAGCAGGCAAAACAGCTTTTCCAACGCGCCCTGGTAGTTCATAGAAAAACCGTTGGGCCGCAGCATCCCAACTTTGCTCATACACTCACGAATCTGGCACATCTCTACTGTTTGCAGGGTTGCTACAAGAGAGCAAGAGTGCTCAATAGCTATGCTCTGACGATCTTCGAGAAGACGGTTGGGTCAGAGCATCCCGACACCGCAACGACTCTTACGAATCTGGCGCAGCTCTACCATCTCCAGAGCTGCTATGAGCAGGCCGGGCCGCTCTACCAACGCGCCCTGGAGATCCGAGAACACAAGCTAGGATCGCAGCATCCAAAGATCGCCGATACCCTTTATCTTCTCTCATGCATGTATGAAAGTCAGGGTCAGCCAGTTCAGGCTGAAGTATTTTGCCAGCGTGCTATGACAATTCGTGAACGGACATTGGGGCCAGAGCATCCCGATACGAAGGCGACACAAGCACTCTATGTACGTCTATCAAGGATGGCGAAGCAAATGGAAGCGAGCTAAATCATGAGTAGCACAAACGTCTTATGTATTTGACATAACGTTTGCCTCTGAGCCAAGATAAAAGTGTATTTGAACATTAGATGTTACGCATGTAACTTTAAAAACACTTTTCGTAACTTTTCAGGTCTGATAAGGGGTGGTACTACACAGACCGCGCCCGCGTGTCCTCCTTGTAGGCGAAGGACGGGAGCGTTCTGCAAATCGGACCAGAAGAGTCGTTTTTTTCTTCCTGGCTGGTACACACGGAGAAAGTGAAACCATTGAGCACGGAGAAGTGCAGAAGAACCGCTGAATTTCACGTCTGTCTGCTACTCCAAAATTGCGCATGAGCCCTTCAATTTTGACCTGAAATTGGTCTGTATCTGGTTTGAACCTGGCTTGAAATTTCATATGCAGGTCAAACTGCAAGTCTATCGGAAACAAGATCGTTCTAACGTTGCTGGACACGCGTTCGTGTAGTTCTTTCTGCCCAGGTCAAGAAGAACTTGCAATACGGTCGTACTCTGAAAAATTGAGCTGTTAAGTTTGAGGAAATCGGGACGAAATATATCTCTGAGAGAGTTTTTTAAGACGGCTCAAGGTTTTCGAACATTGCTATAAGGGAAAAAAACAGATGATACGTTATGAAAAATATATCCATCTACCACGGGTCGTTGTCGAGTTGTTGCCCTATTCTGAGCAGGCCGAAGCTGCCCGTAGATGGCAAGAACTCGAACGCCTTACGAACAATACAGGCTTAACCAATTCCTGGACCTGGATAAAAACATGGCTTGAGCATCATGCTGGTATAGTACAAGCTACTTTCGCCTTTGGGCAACGGGGTAAGCAAACGATAGGGGCTGCATTAATCGTGCAAGCCAACTATAAGAGAAAGGGTCTTTCTATCGACCGCGTGCATCTGGGTACGGGCAAGTATGTGGAGTATAATCGGCTGCTGGTGGTTCCCCAGTACCTGGATAGTTTTGCGATGGAATTAGTAAGAACTGTTCAGAATAAGTTTCGCTGGTCTGAATTGCATCTTGATGGTTTCGTTCCCGAACATGGAGATGCATTACTGCTAGCTGGAAGAAGTGCTGGTCTCTCATTTGAGGTCGATGTGAAGGCGTCTCCGGCATTTGATTTCCGCAAAGCAACTGATGATGGATATGAAGATGTCATCTCAGCTTTAGGGAAAAACACGCGTTATCAGATCAGGCGTAGCTTACGGCTATTTGAGCAGCAATTTGGTCAAATAGCATTGGAGTGGGCAGAGACGCCAGAGCAAGCGAAAGATATTTTGAAAGAATTAATTGAGCTGCACCAAAAACGCTGGACACAGATGAACCAGTCAGGAGCTTTTGACAAGCCACATCTGCGATCCTATTATGTGGGTCTGATAGACGCTCTCAAGCTCTGGCCCCAAGGTTCTGCGATTGTCTGCCGTGTCAAAGCGGGTGAGACGACGCTGGGATGCATCTTTAACTACGTCGAAAATGGACATATCATGTTTACAAAAGGCGGTATGGCTCAGTTTGAGGATAATAAACTGAAGCCTGGCTTCGTCACCCATCTTATTTGTATGGAAGAGTGCAGGAAACGAAGTCTCTCAGAAGAACAAAATGGAAGACAGGGGCTCTGGAACTACGATTTCTTAGCGGGGGATGAGCCATATAAGGACAATATATCGAATACAGCGGGCAATTTAATCTGGGCAACAGCGGAGCGAGGCGTCCCACTGTGGCTGATGGGAAAAGCACGCGCCGTAAAAAACTTGATAAAAAGGTGATGTTTTGGGAAAAACGGGTCGTTATTATGTCAAGAAGGTAAAGAAGCCCATCGCTTCATCAAGCGATGGGCTTGCTCTATCAGATGAGTGGGGCGTGGTTTGTTAGCAGCTTGAGATTAATGTCCAGACTCCACTGGACCCGCCTGGCACATCGTTATAACTCCACCATTTGGCCTGCCAGAGTGAGCCATTGTAGGTGACCTTGCTTCCTCCAGTATACGCTGTGTTCGCACTCCATGCCGCGATGCCTGCACATGAGCCGGTCCCGGGCGTAGGCGTTGGTGTCACGCCGGGGGTTGGTGTCGTGCCGGGAGTGGGAGTGGGGGTGGGCGATGATGATGTGCCAGAGGCAAATTGGACGATAATTTTCGTGAAATCCCAGTCGCTTTGTGGTACGCTACTGCACGTTCCTGAGAGCGACCCATTGTTGTCCGGGGGATTGCACTGGCGATCACGATTGAGCGACCAGAAGGTATAGCGAGCCAGATGGTTGTTCTCAACAAAGCTCAGCACTGTCTGGAAATCCGACTGATAGAAGTACTCGGCGCTGTCGGTGCGGCCATTCATCGAAGAGATACCTTCGTGTGCATAGGCGGTAGCGCTGCTCCAGCCAAACGTGTTCATCAGAATGGTATTGAAGCTTTGCAATGCACTGATCTGGCTACTTGCGCTGCTAAAGCCGCCATCAAACGGCATAATCGAGTAGTTGTTTGGGGTGTAGCCCAGTGTTTTGGCGTTGTTCAGCAATTGCTGGCCGAAGTAGCCTGTGCCGCTCGTGGTGCCAGGAAGCGTGATTGATTCGTAGAGGCCAGGATTATTTGCTTGCAGAATTTGCGCCGCACCCAACTCGTTGTTGATGGCGGTTGAGTTCTCATACTCAGGCTCTTCCAGATCGAAGTCGAGGGCCTTCAAGCTATACTTGTTGATAATCGCTTGCTCGGCGGCAGCTGTTGCCTGAGGGGTACCGCAGATCTGGCCGAGTTTGGTGCCATTATAACCCCCGAAGGAGACAACAACATCTCCTCCAGCGGCACGAACTGCATTGATTATTGGCCCCACCTGTGTATCAGATGAGACATCATCCAGGCCCGCGTCGCTTTCCCAGGCCGGTGTGCAGCCGCCATCGGCGACGATAAAAGCGAGAGTAAAGGCTTTCGCTCCGCTTGCCGACATCACAGGTGTCAGGGCGGGCGGATTGTTGGCGAGCGGCATGATATAGGGAGCAGCATTATACCAGTTGGTGCCCAGAGACGCCGCCGCTTTCGCACCAGATTGTCCGATGAAGGTGAAAACAAGCAAGGAGAGCAGCAGCCCGATCAGGGCAATGACCAGGCTAGTACGTTTCTTTGTGCGCATCGTGTTTTCCTTTCATTGAGTGTAGCGAAGAGGGGAAATTGCTGTTTATAAGCTTGCGTCAAAAATAGCGGAGAGCATGGGCTCTCCGCTACCTGATCAACTCAAGGAAACATCGTCCACGTAGACATTACCCTGGGCATACCATCCATGCACGTAGATGGTAATACTCGTCTGCGATGCACTGGTGGTAAAGGTAACGCTTAATTTGGTATAGCTGGTGCTACTGGTCCAAGTGGAGGAGCCACCTTGCACACCCAGATATGCATATGGACCATATACATAGGCTGTAAGTGTGTAGCTATGGTTGGCTTGTACCGTGATCGTCTGGTCACACTCGCCGGTTGTGGAATTGCTTGGCACCATATTCAAAGCGTATGAACCACTATGTACCGGTGAGGTAATCACTCCATCGCCACTATTGCATGTCCAGCCACTTAAACTTCCCGTCTCGAAGCCTCCATTTGTCACCAGATTTCCACTGATAGGAGTGGGAGTAGGCGTGGGCGTTGAACCGGGTGTGGGAGTTGGTGTCGGTGTAGACCCCGGTGTTGGGGTGGGAGTAGGCGTCGAACCAGGGGTGGGAGTGGGCGTGGGTGTAGAGCCAGGTGTCGGCGTGGGCGTAGGGGTAGATGTTGGCGTGGGCGTTGGTCCTGTGTTCCCTCCTAGACCATTGGCGATGGCGTTGAGCAAGGTGTCTGCTGCATCCTCACCGTCGAGGGAGAACATCATTGCCCCTGCTAGACCGTTACTCTTGATATATGAAGTTTTGGCTGCGATAGATGTTGGTGTGTCTCCCGTATAGAAATTGGTGCCGTCATAGATCCATGAGGCGTTTGTCGTGGGATCGTAGAAATTATCGCTGGAGTTGCTGGTTAGTCCAGCTGAAGCCAGTTCCTTATAGTCAGCAACCCCTGCAGTCTGAGTGAAGGAAAAGGCGGCAGATGGTCCTGTAGCTGTCTGGTAGAGGCCGTGATTACTGCCTGCTGAGACGCCCGTCCAGCCACGATAGTAGAAGGGGATGCCTACGACCAGTTTGCTTGGCGGGAAGCCGCCCGGGATGCTATAGTCCGACAAACCAGAGGTCCAGGCGGTAATAGCTGTCTGGATATTGTACTTCTCGTTACCGGGTGGAATAGCCTTGGATGGGTCGTTGGGCGAGTTGTAAAGTGGGTCCTGGAAGTTGGTGGGACCGGTAGTTTCCCATGCTCCATGCATATCGTAGGTCATGACATCGGCATAATCCAGATAATTCCCGACCTGGTTGGTCTGGATCTGGGAGATTTTGTCCTGCCCAGCTGGAACTGCCGCAGTGAGCAGGAAGTGTTTGCCGATGCTGGCACCGTAACTATCTAGTTCGGAGCGGAACTCTTGCATCAGCAGCGTGTAGTTGGCCTTGTCGGCTGTGCCAAAGTGGTTGCCGGTATGACCCAGAACCCCGGGATATTCCCAGTCGATATCAAAACCATCGAAGAGTCCGGCAGCTGAAGCTGTTCCACCAGAGGCATCACCTGCAACGCCAGTAGGCAAGTTGCCTTTGAGGAACATATCGATACAGGAGCTAACGAATTTCTGCCGCGAGGATGCCGAGGCTGCGGCATCGGAAAAGTACTTGGAGTAGGTCCATCCACCAATGGAGGCCAGGATCCTGAGACCGGGGAACTTCACTTTCAGTTCGCGCAACTGATTGAAGTTCCCCTTGATCGGCTGGCTCCAGGAGTCCGAGCTGCCATCTACACTGATTGAAGAATCGTAACTCTTTTGATAGTCGGCAAAGGCATCGCCCGCGCCATCACCAGCATTGGGGTCGCTCTCGTTGGTGGCGTCAGATGCTTTGACGGTCTCAAAGCACGTCAAGTTCGTAGGATCGATATTCTCGAAGTCATAGATAATGGTGGTCAACTGCGAGGCCGCGCCTGATGAAGCAATGGTAGAGGGATAATAAGCATTGCCGTAGATGCTCCACTGATCGAAGTAAGCTATTTTCTGATAGGGGGAAGCTCCCGCAGCCTGGGTAGTGGTCGTTACCGGAGAACTCTGGGTGGAGGTGTTTCCATCCTTGTCATAAGCCTGCACGGCAAACGTATAGCTTTTTGACGGAGTGAGCGAACTGACCGTTACCGAGGTCTCCATCGAGGTAGCAACGATATTGGAGCCGTTATAGACATAGTAGGCCGGAACATCTCCTGTGCCTGAACTATCGGTAGAGGCGGACCAGGAAAGAGTGATGTAATTCGGTCCGGCGGCCTTTACCTGGACATTCGTTGGAGTAGAGATAGTGGTAGCGTTTGTCGCACCATGAACAGTAGGAAGATTAACAATACCCCCAAGTGAGAGGAGGAGCAGGCTGATCACTGCCCCCAATTGAAACAGCCTGGTTTTTGACATGTGCAACTCCTTTTCTCTGTCTCTCTTTTCCAAAAGAGATAGACAGATGCCTTCCACGCTCGATTTTTCTGGATGTCGTCAGGATAGCAGATCCTAGCCGTGCCAGAAGCGTGTCACGACGATGCATAAGAGAAGAACTTGTCTAATGAAATGGTATAGCACCTATCCCGCTCGTGATAGAGAGGTTCTATCCGGGCAGAAAAAATACGTAAAGATACTTTTCTTCCATGATCCTATCCTCTTGCACGTGAAAGCTCTTTTTCCATAGCAGAGTTTATCTCTCTATGGGCATGATGAGTTTACAATTCGAGCCTGCGCCTGAAAGAATACCCCGCGAGCAAGAGAAATGTTTCGATCATGGTTGCTTCTATATTAGTGTAATCTATCCCGGTTTATATGTCAAGATGTCTATACCACCTATGCGCAATTCGTTCGAGCCTGGTAAATTGGCCCAAACTTCGACCGATTTTGAGGTGAAACAGAGGAAATGCGATGTCGTTCCAAAGAGACTCAGCTATCAGTAGCCGGGCTGTACATCGGAATACACTTCAAAATTGTTTCGATCTTTCCAGGCAACTATGGCGAAACTGCCCGTTCTCAGTGAACCTTGAGCATCTTCCTCCACGCTTCTCAGCCCGATGCTCAGCGTCTGCTGCCCTACCTGCCCACAGGAAAAGCGATGGTGATGACCATAAAAATGGAGGCGAATAGTTTGTTGGTGCAGATAGGTTTCCAACTGCCGAGAACCATCACGAGTTTCTCGCGATGAAAGTCCCGAATGAGTGAGAAGGAGATCATAGTGGGAAAGAAAAGCCTGAGCAAGAAGCTGAGCACTGGTGCGACGAGGATCGGTTTGAGCTTGCTGCTGCGCTTTTTTAAAAAGTATTCTTGCTTGTTTTCCTTTTCCTCGATCGATATCGGTTAAAATACCTCCAACGGCGGCTATGCGCAGACCAGCGGCTTCCCCTGCAAAATAGTCTGGCAAAAAATATATCCCAGAAAGCACTTCGGTTGGATGCTCCTTTGACAATGTTTGTAACATCTCAAAATCTTCGTGATTCCCTCGAATAAAATATAGGGGAGCAGAGAGCGTTTCGAGAGTAGCCTCTCCTGCTGAAAAAAATCGGCGGAGATCGGAGCTAGAGCGCATCGTAAAGAAGTCGAGAGCATCTTCCTGCTTGTAATAGAGATCTTCCTGTTGGAACTGCCTTCCTCTGGGCCAAAAACCAAAGTCTCCGACCTGGAACACCGCTTGAATAGGTGCATCAAGCAGGCATTGGAGGTGAATAGCAAGGGTAAGAGCTCGTTGAATATGACCATGTATGTCCCCAAGAATCAGATAGAAACGAGCCTGCGACCACTCAAGCTGTCCGAGACGGGAGAGACGATGAAGCGCTTTCATATGAGGTGCATCTCTCTTATCCATACGAACTCTTTCCTTGTGTTGTTGCCTGAATACCCATTAATCGTCAAACATTCACGCTATTTACTCATAAGAGAACAAAAAAGAAGTATCCATAGAGCGTGATAGGGCTCCTACTGGGTTTCAAGCTCATGTTTATCACGGATGTCCTGGGGGATATCGTTTAGACGTAGTAAGCCAAAGTGGGGGAGCAGACGGTTAGCAACGTCAGTATACATGTAATTAATAAACGCTTGAGCGAGTGGGCTGCCCTGCCCACGGGTATACATGTGCTCGATATTCCAGAATTTGTACTGATTGCGCTGTATCAGGGAGGCATTGCTCGGATCCTGACCATCGATGGAAAGGATAGTGATATCGTGAGCCTGAGTTGCCAGGTAGTATGGCGCGTAGCCAATACTGCCGGAATTGCTCTCGACTTCCTGGACAGCATTGCTCGTAGCGCTTGTGCGATACAGCCCTATCCCTGGTACCGTGGCAACACCAGCGAGGATATACTTTTCAAAGGTGAAGCGCGTCCCTGAATTGACGGTGCGGCTGATTGGCACTATTGGTATATCGGGGCCGCACTGCTTCCCGTCGCAGATCTGGTGCCAGTTCTGGTATACTCCTGTGTAGATCCCGCGTATCTGTGAGGTGCTTAGATTGTGCAGACCGACCACGTCTTTATTCAGGATCAACACAAAGACCCCGATAGCAACCTGATGATCGACCAGATCATGCTGTACGGGCGAGGCGAAGATATCGGAGTTGCCAATCTGGACCGGGACATCGTGCCCTGAGACATGTCCCTGGTCTTTGCTTATGCCGTTTATAATATTGTGTCCTTGCTCAACATCAGCCAGTCCAGTTTTACTGGCTCCTCCTCCCACTGTAATCAGGGTGCCAGGGCAGTGCTGCATATAGTCCTCTGCCACCACTTCCACCAGGGGTTGCAATACGGTCGAACCATCCATGTTCAGCGTCCCTTTGACGCAGGTGAGACTAGCATGTACCAGGTAGGTTGTGGCGATAGCGCTGCCAGAGATGGCCAAGACGACGGCAACCACCAGCACCAGGAGAAGACCCTGTTGCCGGGTAAGGCGTAGGCCTGCTGCAGGTCGTCGAGGTTGCGCGGGGATCTCCTGGGTCTGTTTGAGGCGTTCCTGCACCAATTCACTGTACGATGTGGTCATCTCCTGCTGAATCTGCTCCCAGCGGTCGGGAAATGCATCAGAGGTATAGTACTGCAAGGCCGTCTCGTAGCAAGCGATGGCGCGCTGCAAATTCTCCCGGCGCTCTCCCTGAGTCGAGTGTGCGTAACGAAGACCTTGCTGATACTGCTCTTCGGCGGTACGCTGATCCATGATTGTCAACTCCAGTATAGTTTCTGCATGTATTATATCGTCGAGAAACGAATCTGTTCCTGCTGGTCAACAGAGAGCATGAACACACTCTGATCCCCCAACTCATTCAAACTCGTAAAAGTAATCAGTTTGCGACTCGCCCCATCGATGCGTGTGGAAGGGAGAGCTTGCAGCAAGCTCTGGAGCCCTGCAGCATTTGTATAGGTCATTATCAATGTCTGCATCGCATCGTAAGAGAGGATCGCATCGCTGTCGGGGCGACTATAGCCATAGGCACGAACACGGTCCGGGTCCTGTGCGTCGAAATCGAGCGCATATAGAGCTTTCATATGCATGGCAACCGGCGCATCGGTATAGGCAGCAGTGGTGATGGCTAACCGCTCAAGGCCAGGTTGTGCTTTCTCTGAGTAGCCAACGAGGGAATAGAGCTTATCGCCGCCTAGCAGGGGCAATGGGGATACGTCATTGCGCAACTGTGCCAGCAGCACGATACCTTCATCTGTACCACCGGCAAAGTAAATAACATCGGGTTTGCTGGCAAGCGAGTTCTGAAGGTCGGAGGCGAGTGTACGTGCATCTGTGTGCCCGGTAGTGTAAGTCTGTATGGCGGCAATCTGCTTCCCATCTTCCTCGAAGCGCTGTAAGAATCCCTCGGCCAGAGAGCGACTATAGGGATTGGCTGGGTCAGTGATGATAAGGGCACGACTCTTCTGAAGCGTCTGTTCGGCATAGAGAGCGGCACGACGCCCCTGATCCTGGCTGGAGGGCGCAATGTGAAAGACATCCGGGACAAATTGAACCTCGTCGCAGCTATCTGGAGAGACGATAGGTAGATGGGCTTTCTCCAGCAAGTGCACTGCAAGCAGAGAGGCCGGGCTATCCAGAAGACCAGGCCAGCCAATCAGGCCCTTGATAGTGCTATTTGCTGCCGCAGCCTTCACGAGTTGTTGCACCACCGAGGGCTCATATCCCAGGTTAGTGCCTATATTTGCAATATCCAGGCAGATAGGTGTTTGCGGGTGCGTATCATTGTACTCTTTCTGTGCTGTATAAGCGCCTTGCAAATTATCGCGACCATTGTTTACTCCCTCGCTGGTATCTTCAATGATCCTGGTCACGACCACGAAGATCGTACACGATTTACCAGATAGACGAACTTGAATATTTTGCAGATAGATCAGTGCCTCGGCATCGTTTACGTCGTTCTGCACTGCCTGTTGTAATGTAGCACGAGCGCCGCTGATATTTCCCTGGCGCAGCTGACTGGCCGCGCGGATTTTCAATGAGCCGTCAGGGCGCAGATAATCGAACGGAATAGAACCGTCGCTCAGGCCAACATACTCTTTGTCAGGCTCAACAGTAATGCCGATCCATTGGCTGTGAACGCCTGGTTGGACTTGGGCAAGTGGCAGGGCATAGGGGTTATCGGGGGTATTTATAGTCGGCGGGGCCGTAGGATGTGACAGGAGACGCGGCACAAGCACAGGGGCAAGCACTGCGCATATCAGGACTATGCTCAAAATAATCTGAGCCCTACGATTTGCACGTACGGCGCGATAGGTGTCGCCAATAAGTTGAGATAGGCGCTGTTGGAGCGGAGGAGGAGGCTGTATTCCTGGTAACGGTATGGTCCTGCGGGTTGGCGGGGGAGGAGGCGGCGGATCGAGAAGTTGATTGGCGCGCTGATAGCAAAATGCGGCTGCATCGCGCCGTGCATTAGGATCAATCTTTTGCAAGTACTGGTAAGCAGTGCCCAGATCGTACCACAACGAACTCACATGTTTGCGCTCGCTTCCTGGCGCAACTAGTAACCATGTGTAGAGTACGATCGCACGCACTGCCTCGGCGGAGGTGCCATGCTGTCTCGCCTGATACAACGCCTCGGAGGCCAGGCGTTCGATTTCGGCGCGGGGCAATTTTTGTGTTGGAGCTTGCGCGATTACCTCCAGCAGATGCTCCCAGAGGACCGGGTCATTCTGTTGAGCATAACTTGCCAATTGCAGGACAGACTGATAGTTGCCAAGGGCCATATCATGATAGCTACGCTCCAGAAGGTCTCGCTCGTCACGGGTGCCGCTCAGTTTCAGGCTCTGTTCGATGCGCTGAGCAAAGTAGTTGGAGAGGCGATGGTGCACGCTCAGATAGTCGCTATCGGATGCAGCGGCGATGATCTGGAGCTTTTTCAAGAAAAGCGTACGTATTTCTGGTATAAACGTGATGTGTTGATTATCTTCGCTCGCAAGCAAAAATGGCAGGAGTCGGTAGCGCCGCCATTCTGCATTGAGCGCGTTGGCATCGGGCAGGTCGAGAACAAGGCGCAGCAGTTCTGGGGTCAGCGTCCGGGGCACTGCGCTGAGCATAAAAGTTCGCTCGTCTACCTGCTTACAGTGCAGGGCGAGCAGGCGATCAACAATCTGCTCACCCTGCTCAGAGGCAAATAGTCCCTCTGTATCCTGAATGAGATACCCGTAATTTTGCGAGGAGGCTTGCAGGGCAGCTGCTACACGTTCCAGGAAAATGGGATAGCCCTGAGTTGCCTGGTAAATATCCTCTATCAGCGCTTCGTTGGTAAAGACGTGCGTCTCGCTATATTGATCGAATCTGAGCAGATAGTCACGGGTGGCGTCCAGGTCGAGTGTGGGCAATGGTAAAGGCAGATAGATATGCCTCAGTCGGAGCATGGGCCGCTCTGCCTGGGGAGGAAGCTGTTTTATCCAGTCCTCGTAGAGGATACGCGTGCGCTGTTGTATATCTTTCGTATCTGTGGCAAGGGAAACGTGGCGGTTGAGCTGATCGCGTGACATATCGGGGAGCCGTTCCTCGCTTGCCACCATCAGGAGCAGCGGATCGCTTTCACCCCGCTTACGGTACTCATTGAGCGCTAATGCCTCTAGTAGTTGTCTGGCGGTCGACTCTGCACTGCGCAGTAAGACCTCGAAACTGTCCAGGAAGATCACGACGCAGCGAGGTCCTTCTCTGAGCATGACAGACTCGCTATCATAGGCACCGTAGCGCAGATCTGCCAGGAAGGCTTTAGGCAAAATCTGCTCGATCAAGAATTCGCGCTCGGGCTCTCCCAACGTACACATCTCATTCAGTCGTCTCAGGATACTGCCAACAGAGGCGTCTTTGGGGAGATTGAGTTCGCGAAACTTCCTGACCTGATCCTGATACCAACGCCACTGAGGCCGTTTTCCCGCTTGTTGATAGGCCTCATCGACCAGCCAGCGCAACAGCGAGCGCAGCGGGGGTAAGCGCATAATCAGTTTGAGCACAAACAACATAAACCCGAGCACAAAATGAATGTTTCCGGCCAGACCGATCAGATCATCGAGGAGCGCTTCGATCTCGTCTATTTCCTCTTCCTCCTGACCCTCGCTTCTCTTTAGCCGTGCATAGATGATGTCGAAGCGCGGAAACGTGAGCGTGCGTCCGTGTTCATCACGTTGGCGTTGCAGGCTGTTACGTAGTGCTCCGAGAATATTGAGCATATCGTGTGGTGCTCCCGGACGACCAAAGTCCAGGCTGGCATGAGGTAGAGAGGTGGGATTACAGTAGTGGAAATAGAGGTGTTGGAGGAACAAACTCTTGCCATAGCCGCTGGGTCCCACCAGGGTAAGGATAGGCAAGAGCGCCCAGGGCTGGCCTGCCTGCCGATCACTCAGTTGTTGAAATAGAGCAATAGCTTCCTGGCGGTCTCTAAACAGGTCGAGTTGATCTTTGATCATGCACGCACCATTTCTAATATGCTTCCCGGCAGTTATTGAATCCTGAGCCATTACCGTCTACACGCCGGGTTCACGCTCCATCGCTATTATTTTTATATCCATAGACAGAGACGAATATAGCTGATAAATGTCAATGCAATAGTACCACAAAATAGCGTAAAAGATATTGAATCCTCTATCACCTATCTTTCAAGATCAGTGATAGAGGATTCAATTGAACATTGAAGTGTCCCAGAAACTTGTTCTTGTTTCTTCCCGGCTATTCCCAACGTATCCAGGCAAGCTGGAGGCGACGGCGTGCCAGGCTGAGCCCGGTTGCGATTGCCAGCAAGGTTCCACCCAGGATCGCCAGGGCCAATGATGGTGGGATGCCCAGCGACGGTAGGAAGAGGGCGTGCATAGCACTCACAACAACCAGAGCCGCTCCGCTTAGGATGAAAATCCTTACTCGAGTCGCGATACCTAGCAGGAGCAGGGCCAGCGACTCCCCTGCCAGGTACAGTGTGGGCTGGAGATTATCGAGGCTGAGGCTCAACCAGAGCGTCGGCAGCAGCAATAGAATAGCGCCGATCATCGAGCATAGTTGCCCGATACGATGCTGGTATGGTAATGCTTCATCGCGTGACAGGAATGGCGAGACCACGACCAGGTAGGTAGCTGGTGCCAGCGTTAGCCAGTCGATGTGTGTCAGACGCAACACGATCAGTTCCCATGTCACGACCAGCGAGAAGAGAAGCCCAGCTCCATACATGCTCCAACGCCTCGATGCCTGCTTTGTCTGCAACAATCCATACCAGAGCAAGAGGGCAGCCAGAACGCCCAGCGACCCTGGTCCCACATGCGCCTGCCATCCAGTCGCGGCGAAGAGCGCTTCTTGTGCTGCACATGCCAGGACCACGAGCATCTGTCCACCCAGTCCCAGCACTCTATGCAGCCGTGTAGCGGGCAGCAGGCGCGTAGCAGATGGTAGCAATCTCCATATGAACTGTGAGGCAAAGACGAGCACACAGAGGAGAGTATAGGCGACTACCATTTGCTGCCAGGAAGTCCAGCGCATTTGTGAGATGGTCCATGCAGCCAGGATAACAGGTACTATGAGCAATTCAGGCGCACGCTCCATCAGCATGATGACCAACGTAAGCACAACCAGGGCACCGAGCATACCGAGCACAATTGCCACTGGCAACAACCCTTCTACAGGATAGCTCCGGCCTACCGTTATAATGATTGCTACCAGCGAGGCGAGGTACCATGACCAGTTCCAGGCAAACCGTGTCCGTACAGAAGTCACGGACGAGCCTGAGGCAATTCTCAGCACTATGCTGACGAAACGACCGGCAAGCAAACCCAGTATACCAGTGACCAGCGCGCTACCAACCAGGTCGTAGAACGTGTTTTGTAGCGATGCGCTGCATCCCGGTTGGAGAGGTTGACCTATATATATCAGGCCGTGACAGGTGCTTGTTTGAGCCATTAACACAATTCCCCACAGCGCGAAGCCTGCAACCAGCCATTGCCCCTCGACTCTACGCTCCAGGAGCGATACACCATAGGCCATCAACGCATAGAGCAACAGTGCCGCTGGCATTGCTGCATAGAAGGGATAGTTGACGTTCCATTGAGATGTGCCGAAAATTCCTGTTAAGACGCCAGCAGCTGTAGCAACTGCATAAAATGGTAGGGCATATTCAATGCGCTTTCGTCTCGCTACGAGTGTTGTAAGAGTTGGCAAAAAGTCGTCGAGTACAAGGGTGAGCAAGCCCAGCGCCGCACACAACAGGGCGACCGTCAATAGTCGATAGACATCACCACGCCATGTGGCATCGCTTAGTGACCAGATTGCCAGACCCACGCCCACCCAGGACCAGACCAGCACGTTTTCCACGGTCCCTACGATATAGGCCAGCATAGCAAACGCCAGCAGGCTATATTCGATGAAGCCTGGCGCTGGTTGTACGGTGGGGAGCAGTCCCCAACACCCCAGGAGTCCCGCTGCTACTAGTGCGCTGATATACCAGGGCCAACCCCAGCTGAACTCGCCATTTGCATAAGCAGTTGGTGTGGATGCTGGATCGAGTAGTTTGATAATGCAGCTAAAGGCGATCCCAAGGAGTGCTGCCACAAACCCAACGCCTGCCACATAGTAAGCCGTCGTTTGGCCTGCTAATAGGACACCCCAGATGCCAAAACCGGCAACGAGTGCTAACCATTGTGCACGGCGCTCAAAGAGGATCACTCCATAGGCCACAAGGGCATAGACAAACAACGCGTCTGGAATCGCGGTGGGGAATGGCTTGTTGCTGCCTGCCAGCGTACCGTATATGCCGGTCAACACAGCGGCAGCAATAGCAGTCGCGTAGAATGGCAGGGCAAAGCGGCGCAACGTCTTTTCTTGCAGTACAAGTCTCGGCACGACAAACTTGAGGCATCCAATGCCAACGCCGATGGCTGCACCGGCCAGAGCTACAGCTGGTGCACGATAGAGATCACCCAGTTGGGCAGAATAGTATACCGACCAGACCGCGAAGAATGACCCGGCCCACATCCACTCTGGCTCGTTTTCAGCGACACTCACAAGGCAGATTACCAGCGTAAAGACCAGGAGCGCCCCTGTTGCAGCGGGCACCAGTCCCTGATTGTGAGCGCCAATACTAGCCATGACCTCTGCCAGTATCGAGGTGATGTAGAGAGGTATGGCCCAGACCCTTCCGGCAAGGCGACTGATCGCGAAGGCGACTATTGCCAGCACAGGAGCCAGCCATGCCAATATCCAGAAGGAGTTGCCTGGCATCAATAGCGCCGCAGCAGCAAAACAAGCAGCCACTACCAGCCACCATTTGACACGCGCCAGCGCCGCCGCAATATACCATGCCAGTGCAAGCGTGGCCATCTCCAATGCAACAGGGAATACAATGTGCAACCAGCTCTGTATAGTGCTTGTTGGATTGATGATATCCGTCCATGAGATGATGAGGGTCGAGCAGAGCGCAACGACCAGCAGAGGCCACTCCCATACCAGTGCAAATTTTGTGCTCGGCTGTGCAGCATTTTCGGGATGCCCAACGTTCCATCTATTCGTAATGAAACGATGCACGATCGCTGCTATCAATGGTAAGAGCACGCCGATAATTAGCAGCACTTGCGGGCGTTGTAAGAGCGATGGGAAGGCCAGCAAGGCCAGGACGAGTGGCAAGAACAGCCAGTTCGCGCGGCGCTGATAAAGCAAGACGCAATATGAGAGTGTAGCAAAGAAGAGCAATAGCGAGATGATACGATCAGGGCCGTTTGGTTGCAAGCCTAACAGTAAAGTCTCTGCAATCGTACACAGTGTCAGCACATCCAGGGGATTTGCCCATTGCGCACTCACCAGGCGGCGCACCGCTACTGTACCCGCTACCAGCATGAGCGTGAGGCCCAGGAAACACCACATCGGCTCAACCTTGAATGACAGCACAACTATGCTGACGATACAGTTGAGCAGGATGCCACTGAGCAGGAGTAGCCAACGCCACCAGGTTTGCGTTGTATCAGGCGTTCGACGCAGTCCAGTATGGCTGAGCATGACACTGATACTCAATGCCAGTCCAGCAATAAGAGCACTTATTTCTGCTATTGTTTCTAGCGTAGCGTGCACGTGTAGAGTTGTGGGAGCATACTCTAGCTCTAAGATTTGCACTGGCAAAAGCGGCATGGCAATAAAAGGTACCAGACCTATGAGCACAAGGGCAAGTATTTCCATGTGGAGTGCAAGCTTACCGTAGGAGCGGAGCTGTGATGCGGCAAAGCGAGTAAGCCCATGAAAGAGTAGAGCTGTGACTGTGAGTGTAAGGACATACCCAACCTGCCCAAACTCAAAGGTGTAGCAACTAGCCAGTGTAGCGATCAGGAAAAGGTATGGCAGCAGGGGTGTCCATTGTACGCGCCGTGTGCGCCACAGGTAGAGCGTGAGCCAGCAGAGCAAGAGCATGGCCATACTTGTGATCGAGAAGCGTACCTCCCTGCTAGAATGACCGATACTGTCGATGTTGATGGAATAGAGGAAGACACTTATGAGACCTAGAGCGCAGATGCTGACACATGTCCACATGAGCAATAATACAGGTATACGCAGCACTGCTCGCTCACCTGTAAAGAGCGAGGGGGTATCAGACCTATGCATCAGGGATGTGAGGGCAGGTAAAGCCAGCAGCATCAACATCGCGGGCCACCACCAGACACCCAGGTGAAAGGCATTCGCAACCGCAAGATCGGCCAGTGCCAGGGATACTACAGACAGGTAGCCAAAAGGGCTGAAGCGCTGGTAGATGGCGAGCATCCCGTAAACAAGAGCCGCGTAGGCAGCAGCAATGGCAATGAGTGTCGGTGGCGCAAGCGCGATCAGCTGTCCTGATACCAGCCTGTAGCCGGAAAAGCCAACCAGTGGTACCAGAAGAGCAAAGATGGCGGTATAGATGACCGCAACCAGACGAAAACTGCGGAACCGATAAGAGACAACACCCGTCACCCCAAAAACCGCATGTACTCCGAACAAAATGAGAAATGAGAGCAGTAGATTAGTGGTAGTAGCAACAAAACTTAGAGAACCAACGAGAATAAGAAAAGCGCCAAGAGCGGCTACGATAGTAATAGTTTGATCAGCAAAAAAAGATTTGAGCGAAAAAACACGAATGGGAGCCTGGCGTTGTTGATCTGCTTGCGGTGCAGGAGCAGCAGTCACAGGAGGACGTACCGGCGGCATTATCCCTGGCGCAGGTTGCGAGGTAGCTCCCTGCAACGTAGCAGGAGCGACAGGCAACTCGGGAGATTGTGACCTGGTTGTCGGAACTACAGGTTGCATGAGCGCATCAACGGGTTTCGCCCTGTCTGTCGGAACTACAGGTTGCACGGGCACATCAACAGGCTTTGCCCTTTCCACAACGGGTGCGGAAGCCTGTTTAAATTGCTGTAACAGTTTCAAGCGTGTCTGGTAACGCTGTATAAGTTGCGTCACAGTAATGCGTGCGCCACCATAAGCCGCAACTCGTTGCAGATCATGTACTGCGCTCTCCAGGAAGCGTTCTTCCTTTGATAGCGTGACTGGATAGTCACATCGCGGGCATTCATCACCTGACTGGGGACCGATGGAGAGGCCGCAACAATCACAATATGCTGCACGTATCGGTATCATAAACTAACCCCTTTGCATATGCCACTTAAAAAATCAGACATATACTAGACGAAACAGATGAGCTGTACGTCTCGATAAAAACATGAAGAATAATCTGTTTCCAGTCTACTCTGCAATAGGGCTGTAGATGAGTGTCAAATGCCCCATTTCACTCATCGAGGGGCTGCGTTGAAGGGTTATGAGGGCATTTCCTAACTCAGAAAAGCCGTGTGTAGAAGAGCTTCTGAGTTTTGAAAATCCCCCAATATTCTTAAAAAGACTCATCCCCAGGCTTATAGAGCCAGGGAAATTATTCTACAGGTAATTCATTGAGTTTTTGTAACGCCTGATCTATCTCAGCCTGCAACTCGACTTTCTGTGTGGCTAGAGCGGGAACCTTGTTCCATTGCAGCTGAAAATAGATACTACGCAGAAAATTCCGGGCATTAAGAGAACGAATATAGCTGGTAACGCCCTCGTCTTCCAGCACATCACCCCGCGGAACAAGAGCAAGAGAGGCAATCCATGTTTTGAGCGAGGCGAGAGCGACAGATTGGGAGCCATCATCCCAAGAGCGACAAAAGCCAGACGCTCATCTTCTCCATAACTCAGCGGTTCTGGCAAACTGGCGAGAGAGGTCAGTGTCTCCAGAATAGCTATGTAGCCAGCCGCTGTTGTATAGCGATTTTTGGCACTTTCATCCAGGGCATCTGCCAAATGGGCAATTGAGTGTGCCCATCCTTTCCCACCCATGAGATAGCCGCGATAATCGCGTTCCTGTTGGGCTTAGGTAAGCAATGCCTGTGTGGCACAACTGGACGCCGCCTCCGAAATATGAGGATGCTGATGATCCTTAAAAAGAAGAGCAGCTACAATGAGACTGGAAAAGGTGCGCATAAAGACGCTATCCATACCAAATTCGCCAATATGATAAAACAGGTGATCTTGATCGATACACGTCAGCAACAACTCCTCGCGCTGAGCACCCGTTAGGGGGTAGGTAGCGAAATCCGCCAGAATAATCTGGGCTATGATAGAGTACGCCAGTTTATCTCGCAAGTATCCGTCATTGGAGCCCAGAGCGGGCAGGAGCTCCTTGATAAGGGCGTATGGATCGTAATCAGCGAGCAGGCGATAGTCATCTGCGATCAGGGTCTCTAGAAATTCTTTGTGTGTAACCAGTTCGGTCAGATTTTGCCCATTCATATCTTTTTTTCTCCTTTGTATCTGCTGAGGATGCTTTTTCACTTGACCGGGTAGGATAACCTCATCTGAATTAGGAAATGTCCTCGGTTAATTATAAAAGTGGCAGTAATTCTATTTGTTGGGTGTACTGAGCATGTCCCCAAATGGCTCCGTTCGCCCAACTACCCTCACAATTCCGCCAATGCTTCCCAGATACTCTTGCTGCACTGTATAGCTGCCATCTTCCTCAGTTTCTATTGTCACAAGCGCAATGGTGTTTTGAAACAAAATATCATGCGGTACGCGTGCTTTCATGTCTGCTGTGTAGAGGGGGAGCATCTGTGTGTGCAATCCTCCGTAGGATATGCGAGAGAAGGGTGCCTGCTTTTCGATTAATGTCCGATCCCTGGGAGAAAGTATGTTTTGGAGTGGTGTACAGACTAATTGATAGAGTTGTCGTTGTTGCTTCTTTCTACCTGTTCTCTGTGCTTGCATTGCATAAGAGAAATGGACATCGCCAGACAGAATAAGCATGTCCTGGTCGCACTCGTCGAGCAGATGGATAAACTCTTGCCATGTTGCTGAATAGACGGGCCAATGGTCGAAGCTGGCCTTGCGGGCGACCTTCTGCTGAAGTTGGGCCATGTGCTGCCCTAACCATTGCAATGGCGTGCTGCGCCAGAAACGTTTGCCCGCCATATATTCTATGAAGCCAATAGCTGGTGGTAACAGCAGCGGTACAGAGGAAATCAGCAGCAAGGGGCCTGTGGTATTGGTGTGCACCCATGTGCGTAACTCGTTCATCTGTTGCTGACTCATAATGCGTGCCGGTGCATAGATCTCTTGCTTACTGTCAGAGAAGACGGCTGTACGACCGACACGTGCGTCTGCCACAAAAATGGCTGGTACGGTAGGAAGCGTATAGTGCCAATGGAGATCGGTCCTTCCGTACAGTTCTTCCTTGATCTGCACGCGCAGGGATTCGAGTATATCTTGTCCGTGCTGCTCTGCCTCTTGCATGATCGTCAATAACGGAGAATGATCTCTTTGTGTCCTTCTTTCAAGGTTTCCCCAGCCCTGATAGACCCAGTAGGCCACGAGACCATCGATCAGCATCTGCTCCCAACCCTTCTTAAGCGCTTCTGCTCGCCAGGTAGGAGCTGTATCCCAGTTGTCAGTAATTTCGTGGTCGTCAAAAATCATGTAGGTGGGCACAACGGCGAGAGCCTGACGGACGTTGCTGTCTTTTGTCCAGGCGTATTCGTAGAGCAGCGCAAAATCCTCGAATGTGCTTGCTCTCTGCTCTAGTTGTGGGTGGACTTTTTTGAGGGCTGCGGGTGGTTGATCGGCGTAAATCTGATCGCCGATGAGTAAGAGGAGGTGAGGCCATTGTTCCTCCCGCTGTTCATAGTGGCTGATGAGCCAGGAGCCAAAGGCTGAGAGGGCATCATCCTCTTGATCTTCGCTTGTGCGACAAGAGCCATAGGCGAGGCGTAGTTGTAATCGTGTTTGTTGGGATGCTGCCTGGCCTGCTTCATGCACGTTCATCGTGCGAAAGCAATATAATTGCGGCGCTGTATCCTGGTGTTTGAAATGTTGCTCAGAGGTTGTTTCTACAGATTCTATGTCTTCTTGTCCATCGATATCGAGGTGATAGGTATACCATGTCGCGGGTTGCAGCCCGTCCAGGTATACGAGAGCATAATGGTGACCACCTACTATAACCGTGTGGGAGCTTCCGGTAGGCAGTGGCGCATCTCCCGACTCTATTGGCAAGACCTTGAGCGTTACTGTGCAAGGCTGTGTGCATTCAACCCAGATCGTGACACTGTTTGCGCTTGTTGCGCGCACGAGAGGACCGATAGAAATGTGTGTCATGGGAAAATATCTTCCTTACAGAATAGATTTTGCAAAACAGCTTTGCTAGTGTTGGCTCTCATCGTCTGGCGATGGTGGATAGGTAGTTGCAATCTGAACCATTTGCTCGGCTACGCGTAGTAACGCTTCACGCAATTCTGGTGGCTCGTGGATAATGAATGGCAGGTTACGTCCCATCAGATAGCGCGCCATGCCGTTCAGGTCTTCATATTCACACTCGAACAGAACACCGGTTGGCGTGGTCGAAAGCTGACCATAGGCGGTGGGTATTGTTTGCTGTACCGTAAACAACGACGCCTGGAACTCCACTTTAATCTGCCAACTAGCTGATTGCTTCCCGTATCGTTGCATCACATAGGCGCGGCAATCAAACTCCTCTTCTCTCTCAAAGGTCTCCTCCAGCACCTCTATCTGCTCTATGCGATCCAGGCGAAACGTGCGGTAGTCTTGACGCAAGCAGCAGTATCCAACCAGGTACCAGTGCCCATCCCATCCAATAATGCCATAGGGCTTCACTTTGCGATTGGTTACCTGGTCGTAATGAGAATGGTAGTCAATTGCAATCAGTTGTCGCTGCCCGATTGCTTCGCTCAAATTGATTACCAGAGAGACATCGGGTCGCGTTTCTTGTTGAGGTGAAAAGAAAAAGAGATGAGAAGACATGGCATTGAGGCGTTCCCGAGCATGCTTGGGAAGCACACGGGAGACTTTCGCGAGCGCTCCTTCAACGGCCACCGATGACTGCCCAATCTCTAGCCATGAGGTGCCTAGTAAGCCAAGCATGATTGCTGTGGCTTCCTCTTCCGTAAATAGCAGCGGTGGCAACTTAAAGCCCGGACGGAGGCGGTATCCTCCATGCCGACCAATGTTGCCCTCGACCGGAATGCCAACATCCTGGAGATGCGTGATGTAGCGGCGCACTGTTCGCACATCCATCTCCAGGCGAGCTGCTAACTCTGGGCCGCTGATAGAGGGTCTGGCTTGAAGCAATTCGAGCACTGCGAGGACGCGACTGGTTGGATGATACATAACAACACACCACTTTCGACAATTTATCCGTCTGAAACAAGGGCCTGTTTCGACCTCTTTCAAAGGATACTCTGTGTGTGCTGGCAAGTCAAGCGAACTTTGTTGGTGTACCGCCGCGTGCCCTACGAGAATATATGCGTTGCTTTGTGAGCGGGGTTACGACTCAGCGTCGATTTGCAGCACTTGCACACCTCGCATATCAAGCCAGTATTGTCCCTTTGTGTGGGCAACACGAATGAGCACGTTCTCACAGGAGGGACAACGTAAGACTGTCCCCATGCCATGCATGTAGGCAGCGAGTGCCCCAATAACATTGGTCGCGCTACAACCTGTACAGGTGACATGGACAAGTGTCATTTCAAAGGGAAAAATCTCTTGTAAGATACCTCCGGCGGCATTGCCATCAAGTTTGTTCTCCATCATGCATCTCCTGTTGGGCCGAAGCGCTCGGTTTTGATGCGTGCTGCTTCGTATCTCAATGTCACTAGAGCCGCTGCCGCAGTTTCGACGAATGGCGTGGGGCCACAGATGAATACGAGGGGTCGCTGCTCAAGCGGCCATACCACCTCACGCAGCAGTTCGCTATCGATCCGACGATGATAGCCTGTCCATCCAGGCGGCTGAACGCGAGTCAGGGTATGTATCACCTCAAGTGTGGTACTGTCCCTGGCAAGGTGGTCGAGCTCGTCACGGTAGATCACATCTGTATAGGATCGCGACGAATAGAGCAAACGGGTCGGGACGGTGCTCCCTACAGCCGCGCGATGGCGGATCATCGCCATCAGTGGTACAATGCCCGATCCGCCAGCTATAAGCAAGAGAGGACCATCCATGCTCGTTTCCCAGACGAAGTAGCCGCCGATGGGGCCGCGCAATTCCAGTTTGTCACCGACGCGGAGCTCATCGACAAGGTAGGGAGACACTTCTCCATCCTCCAGCCGCTCAATGGTGAGCGTGATGCTATCTGCCTTCTCGGGAGCGGAAGCGATGGAATAGCTGCGCTGTGCCTGATAGCCATCTTCAGCGGTGAGTCGCACATCCACGTGCTGACCGGCCCGATGTCCCATCCAGCGGGGTACAGCCAGTGTGATGCTCTTTGCTCGTGTCGTTTCTACCTGTGTAGCCACCACCTCGCCGAGTTGCCAGGTCAATCGCCCCAGTAGCGCTGTTCTTTCCATGGATCACCGTGGTTGTGATAGCCAAGCGACTCCCAGAAGCCCGGTTCATCCTTATCGACTAATCGGAGACCCCGAACCCACTTGGCACTCTTCCAGAAATAGAGGTGGGGAACCAGTAATCGTGCCGGGCCACCGTGTTCAGGTGCCAAAGGTTGCCCTTCGTAGCTGTAGGCCACCCATGCTTGTCCACCGAGCACGTCTTGTAGGGGAAGGTTCGTGGTATAGCCACCATCGCTGAATGCGATGATATAGCTGGTGTTGTACTTCACCTGTGCTAGCAGCTGATCTAGGGAGACGCCTTCCCAGTGCGTGTCCAGTTTCGACCACTTGGTTACGCAGTGGATGTCGGCAGTCACCGTCTCGCGTGGTAAGGCACGAAATTGTTCCCATGTCCAGCGCTTTGGTTGATCAATGTTCCCAAGAATGGAGAAATCCCAGTGTTCTAGAGGGGGATGTGGGGTAGGACCTGCCGAGAGTACCGGAAAGCCCCGCTCTAGATACTGTCCAGGCGGAATTCTTTTGCTGAGGTCGCTTTGCTGGCGACGACCTCGGAAGCCCCGCGAGACAAACCCTTCACTCATTTTATCGCCTCCTGATCCTGTTTCCTATTCCTCATCATATTATACATTCAGACTGAGAGCTGGTCGCTTTCTTCAGATCTGCAATGATGATACGCCTGGAAAAATGAAATGGTTCAATCCAGGGTCAAACATAGGGGGCAGTTTTTTCAACCGGCCGGGAAAGCACATGCTTTCCTGTTGAAATGAGAGCGAACTTGGTTGCCTGATGGATGGATATGGATTCCCCCACATGTTCCTAAGAAGTCGTCTCATTAGCTATTGACATAGTATCTCAATTGGTGCTACAGTATTGATATGTAGTATCGCTAACAGATTTTCAAGGAGATCCTATGTTTTCATCTCGTGTATTTTCCCGTACTGCTCTCATCAGTCTGTTCTTGCTGTTGCTGCTTGCGGCCTGTGGCACAGCCTCTCAGACTCCTGCCTCTGGTAGCAGTAGTAGTGGCGGTGGTAAAACTATCGAGGTAGTTGCGGCAGAAAATTTTTGGGGGAGTATCGCCTCGCAGGTGGGTGGCAGTCATGTGCATGTCACCAGCATTATTGTCGATCCTAATGCTGACCCCCATAGCTATGAACCAACCACTGCCAATGCACGCACAGTTGCTGATGCGCAGTATGTTATTTATAATGGTGCTGGCTATGATCCCTGGATGGATAAGCTCTTGCAGGCCAATCCAGCGAGCGGACGGAAAGCGTTGAATGTAGGGGATTTCAATGG
>Ga0070741_10004868_pt1 | contig 30769 bp, 31 predicted proteins | sample Coa_R1_4_FD_66440 | JGI IMG/M metagenome (GOLD analysis project Ga0070741, IMG submission 66440) | Surface soil microbial communities from Centralia Pennsylvania, which are recovering from an underground coalmine fire - Coalmine... | ecosystem: Environmental > Terrestrial > Soil > Unclassified ... | reverse complement strand
TTCCACCCTGGCGCGACCTCATCGGCAAACACGGAGGGTTTCGCCACCAAGAGCCGCTCGTCTAAAGCCAGCGCCTCGGGCCGGGCAACCATGCGACGCGCTTCCGCCGGCCGTCTCTCGACATATTTTGTGCCGTATATGGCAAGAAATGATCAGTCTTGGACAATATCCGCCCGGAATGACCCGTAGGATTGCGCTAACCTCGCTTTATGCCCAATCGCCAGTGCCTCCTCGTTACCCCCTTTTCGCCATCCGTCCGCTTCCGTCGGACCGCCATGGCCGGTCTGCCGGCTGGCTTGCTGGCGGCCGCCCTGCTGGCCGCGTCCGCGATCACCGCCCGCGCCGTGCCGAGTTTTGCGCGCCAGATGAACGCGCAATGCACCATGTGCCACAGCGAATTTCCCGTCCTGAACGACATGGGCCGGCTGTTCAAGCTGAGCGGCTACACCATGAGCGCCGAGCAAAGCAAATTGCCGCCGATTGCGGCCATGTTGCAGCCGTCGTTTACCCGGACCCAAAAGGGGCAGGACGGTGGCGCCGCCCCCGGCTTCGGCAACAACAACAATTACGCCCTGACTCAGGCCAGCCTCTTTTACTCCGGCCGCCTCTTGGGCCCTTATGCCTCCCTGCTGTTTGGCGACTCAACCGCGGCGTTCCTCAACAAATTCGGCATCTTTTCCCAGGTAACCTATGATGGGGTGGGAAAATCTTGGTCGTGGGACAACATTGATCTGCGTTACACGGATACCGCCGCGATGGGGGCTCACAGCGCCATCTACGGAATTTATCTCAACAACAATCCCACGCTTCAGGATCCCTGGAACAGCGTGCCGGCCTGGAGCTTCCCGTTTTCAGGATCCGGACTCGCGCCGACGCCGTCGGCCGCACCGCTGATCGACGGCGGCCTGGCCCAGCAAGTCCTCGGACTGGGCGCCTACATGATGATTGACAGCAAACTCTACGTCGATCTGGGCGCATACAAAACGCTGTCGAGACGCGTGCAACGGGCCCTGGGCGTCGATCCCTCCGGAGAAACGCAGGTGGCCAGCCCTGCTCCCTATGGGCGGATCGCGTATACCCGTCCGGCCAGCGGCGGCACGTGGGAGACGGGGGCCTTCGGCCTCCTTGCCACCACCTATCCGGGCCGGGATGCCAGCGCCGGAGCCGACCGGATCACCGATATCGGCGTGGACTCGGAATTCCAAAAACCCTATGGCACCGACGATCTCACCGTGCTCGTCACTGAAATCTACGAGCGGGAGCATTGGAACGCGAGCCAGGCACTCGGCAACACGGCGAATGCGGCGGATTCGCTCAATGAATTCAAGGCCTCCGTCGACTACCTCGTCGACAAGACCTATGGGCTCGCGGCGCAGTATTTCACGATCAATGGCTCGACCGACGCGCTGGCCTACGCTGACAGTCCGGACGCTTCGCCCAATAGCAGCGGGTTCATCCTGGAGGTCGATTACCTGCCTTTCAACAAGGGCGAAGGTCCGGCTTTCTGGCCAAGGAGCAACGTGAAGTTTTCGGTCCAGTACACCGATTACAACCGCTTCGATGGCTCGAGGGCCAATGTCGACGGCACCGGCCGCTCGGCAAAGAACAACAACACCCTCTACTTCCAGGCCTGGATCGTATTTTGAAAATTTGCGCGGCGGCGCCTCTCCACGGATCGTGACCTCAAATATATATAACATGAAATACAGACATATCTTAAGCGCTCTCGCCCTGATCATGGCCGGTTTTCCAGCGCTGGCCAAGGTTCACGCCGAGGACACCGCGGTGAAGACCGTCGTCATTGTTGCCAACGACAACCTGAGATTCAGCATCACCCACATCGAAGCCAGCCCGGGCGAGCGGCTTCACATCCAGCTCCGTAACGAGGGCACCCTGCCCAAGGCTGGAATGGGGCACAATTGGATTCTCCTGAAGGCGGATGCCAACCCGGCGGCGTTTGCGATGGCGGCAATCTCCGCCAGTGACAATGGCTACATGCCCAAGGCGCTCCTGCCTGAGGTCATTGCCTCGATCCCCCTGCTTGGCCCCAAGGAAGTCGGCGATGTCACCTTTACCTGCCCGACCAAACCCGGAAAATATCCGTACATTTGTTCCTGCAATGGCCACTCGATGGCCGGCATGCGCGGCGAGTTGATCGTGAAGTGAGGCCGCCGGCCGTTTAAATTCCGCCGCCACCCGGTCGCGGACGCAGCAGCGGAAAAAGGAAATTCAGTCTTTGCCGGTCCCGGCGGCCCGGGCCTGACGTCGCGCGATTTTCCACCATTGCGCGATCTCATCGGCAAACACGGAGGGTTTCGCCACAAAGAGCCGTTCGCCTAAAGCCAGCGCCTCGCTCCGGACGTCGCCGCGCCGGCGTTCGATCAATTCGATGAGCCGCGGGGAAGCCTCCGGTCCGGCCATTTCGCCCTTTCCGCCCTGAATAAACCGGCCCAGCAGGCCCAAGTCGTGCTCTTCGCCGAGCAGGTCCGAGAGCGTTTCCGCCGACTGTTCGAATTTTTTCATCATCGGCGGCCAAGCCCGCCGCAGCAGCCGCACTTGATAGCGGAAATATTTCGCCTGCTTGCGCCATTCGTGAAAACTCTCGGCGGTTTTATCCGCGCCCGCCTTCCGCATGGCGCGACGGCTGCGCCGGTAGGTCAGGCCCAGGCCTGTCACGATCGCCTTGAAGTCGACTCCTTCCAGCTTTTCAAATTGTCGCGTCTGCCGGCGCATCCGTCGGGCAAAGCGGGCCAGCTCGCGCTCGGTCTCTTCCGCCGAGGGAAGCAGTTTTTCGCGGTGGGCCAGCAGACGGCGGTGAATTTCTCCAAACTCCGGCCGGTCCGGCGCCATTCCATTTTGTTGCAGCAACCGGTCGAGGCTGCCCAGCATCACCTCCGCGTCGCGCAGGACGGAAAGCGGCCGGGCCGTGTCCCGGAACCGGGCATTTTCCCGCTGATAGAATTCTTCGTCATGTGGGCGGATCAACCGCAGGAGGGCGCGGATTTTTTTGCAACGCGTCCGGGCCTGGTGAATCCGTTCCTTCGCCGCCTGGCCGGTGGCGCCCGCCTCGGCCACCGCCCGCTCAAGCTGTTGGCGGGCGATCCGGACGATTTTGCCGGTGGGCGACTTGCGCGGTTTGAGGCGGAAGGCCATGCCCTATGGGACCGGTTCGCTGACTACTGGTTCACCCGGTCAGGTGGCGGCGCGCAGACCGCGTTTTACGTCTGATGGGGCAGCAAAAACAGCACCGCAAAAAAATGGCAGGCGCTGCCGCCGAGCACCAGGGTGTGCCAGACCGCATGATGATAGCGCAAACGCTTCCAGAGATAAAAGACGACGCCCACGGTGTAGCAGAGCGAACCGGCCAGCAGCAACCAGAGCCCGCCGCTCGGCACGGCGGCCAGCAACGGCTTGAGGGCGACGATCATCAGCCAGCCCACGCCCAGATAGGAGATGAGCGTGGCGAGGCGAAACCGGTTGGGGAACAAAAGCTGCACGCACACCCCGACGGTGCAGAGCCCCCAGACGATGCCGAATAGGGTCCAGCCCCAGGGCCCGCGCAGGCTCACGAGCAGAAACGGCGTGTAGGTGCCGGCGATGAGCAGAAAGGCCGCGGCATGATCGAGTTTGAGAAAAAAGCGTTTCCAGTGCACCGCCCGCACGCTGTGGTAAAGCGTGGAAGTGGCATAAAGCAGCAGGAGGGTGACGCCGAACACGGTGAAACTGACCACATCCCACGCGTTGCCGCGCAGGCTGGCGAAGGTGATGAGGAGCGCCAGCGCCACACTGCTCAGCAAAAATCCGATCCCATGGGTCAGGCTGTGGGCAATCTCCTCGCCGCGCGTGTAGCTGCGGGCGTCAGATCCAGCCGGCACGCCGGCCTCCTGGGCGCGCAAACGCCGCTCCTTCACCATCGCATCGGCCGTCCGGTCGCACCAGCGGATGAACGCGCAGGGCCGGGGACTTTTGAACTCCGATTCCGTCCATTCCGCGCCATCCGCATACAGGGCCTTGGGCAGCACGCAGGTGCCAAACACCAGGTCGGCGACGGGCAGCAGGAAAAAACCGGAAATGGCCTCGTTGCAATCGATCACCGCATGATGCCGCAGGTGAAAGCTGTAGACCTTCCGCCAGAACCAGCCCCAGCGGCGGTGCTCGATCAGCGGCCCCCATTTTTCGAACGACCAGTGCTCGATGGCGTGAAAAACCTCATAGATTGTGAGCGACAGCGCCAGCGCCGCGTAACCGGAGAAGAACCAGGGGAAGGACGGCATGAGCCACTGGCCAAGCGCCAGCAGGGGCGTGACCAAAAGGGCAAACACCGCCAGCGTATACCAGGGAAAAAACGAGGCCTCGTTCTGTTCCGGCTCGGTCATCGGATAGACATTCTCGACGAACGGAACCTCCCGGCCCGCGGCCGTCCGCCGCTTGGCGATGCGCGTTAGGCTGTGGTGCTTCGTGTGCTGCCGGTAAAAACGGCTCAGCAGCGGGATCACCGGCTTGTGAAGCACATAGCGGTGGAAGAAATACTCGATGAAGCAATTGAGCAGGCTCACGGCCAGCAACCCCGCCGCATATTTCCACGTCTCCGCCAGGACTTGCGCGTCCCAGACCGACCGTGGAGCGACGAACCTTAAGGCGAAGCCGAGGCCGGCGAGGGTGGCGATGACGGTGAAGGCAAAAAGCGGAAGCGAAAGTGACTCGCCCTCGCTATCTCGAGAAGTTGCTGGACGAGACACGATATGATTTGAAGTAAAGGATTGGACCGCGATGGAGAAAAATTCGCCGCACCACAAAGTGCGGCGTTGTTTTCGTTCGTCAAAGGGTTTTATCGGTCAATCACCGATATTATTGAGCGCCATCGCCGGGACGGGGAAGGTATTCGGTTCGTGCCGCGCCTCCAATCGCGCGAAACCAGCCTTCACCACGGATGGACTTTGCGGACGGGCGCAGGGCCGGGAAGAAACTCCCGCGGCCTTGGCTTGGGTTTTGCAAATCTTACTCAATGACTCCGGGCCGTCGTGCCGCTGCGGTGCGCGGCCGGTGAAGACCGCCAGAACTGCCAGCTGGAACGGCGCGGCGCGGCGGCGGACGGCGGAGCCGCCGGAGCGTGGGTCCGATTGCCCGCAGAATTCGACCGGCCATGGCCGCCATGGGACGGCTGCGGCCGCCGCGGCGTTTGCGCGGGCGCAGTCAGATGGAACGGATGATCGGCCAGCACGGGGATTTCCTGGCGGATGAGCCGCTGGATGTCGCGCAGGAATCCGCGCTCGGTGTCATCACAGAGCGAGATGGCGATGCCCTCGGCGCCGGCCCGGGCGGTGCGGCCGATGCGGTGGACGTAGGCTTCGGGCTCGTTCGGCAGGTCGTAATTGACGACCAGCGCGATGCCCTTCACGTCGATGCCGCGCGCCGCGATGTCCGTGGCCACGAGGATGCGCGATTCGCCGGTGCGGAAGGATTCGAGCGCGCGCTGCCGCGCGCCCTGGGACTTGTTGCCATGGATGGCATCGGCCACGAGGCCGTCGCGTGCCAGGTTCCTGGCCAGGCGGTCGGCGCCGTGCTTGGTCCGGGAGAACACGAGCACGAGGCCTTCGTGGTGTTTCTGCAACAGGTGGACCAGCAGGCGATGCTTGTTGGTGCGATCGACATGGCACACGTGCTGGTCAATGCGCTCGGCGGTGGAGGCAACGGGCGCCACCTCCACCCGCACGGGATCGCGCAGGAAGGAGTGGGCCAGCGAGCGGATCGATTCCGGCATGGTGGCGGAGAAGAGGAGCGACTGGCGGCGCGGCGGAAGCTTGGCCAGGACGCGTTTCACGGCCGGGGCAAAACCCATGTCCAGCATCCGGTCGGCCTCGTCGAGGACAAAAATCTCGACCCGGTCCAGCGCGATGCAGCGCTGTTCCATCAGGTCAAGCAGGCGGCCGGGAGTGGCGACAACAATGTCGGTGCCGGCGGCAAGGCTGCGGATTTGCGGCTGTTCGCCGACGCCGCCGAAGACGAGGGTGTGGCGCAACTGGAGGTAGCGGCCGTAGAGGGCGATGTTGCCGCCGATCTGGACCGCGAGCTCGCGCGTGGGCGTGAGAATCAGGGCGCGGGGAAGCCGGGGGGCGCGCGGCCGCGGGTCGGCCGCAAGCCGGTGCAGGATCGGGAGCGCGAAAGCGGCCGTCTTGCCCGTGCCGGTCTGCGCCACGCCGATCAAGTCGCGGCCCTCGAGCAGCGGCGGAATGGCGCGCGCCTGGATGGGCGACGGATGCGTGTAGGCCTTGTCCGTCAGGGCGCGCTGAAGCGGCGCCGACAGCTGGAGCGAGGCAAATGAAATCGTGGAGGAGGAATCAGTCATGTGTAGGATGAAACTGTCCGGGAAAATCCCGGGCAGAGGGAGGCGCCACCGGTCGGTGGGACGGGCGGCAGCGGTGAATTCGATGAATTTTAAGACCTCTGACGGTCTTTCATCGAAGAGACGCCCGAAGAGAACGAAGGCTCCGTCACGCGTGTCACGCGTGATGCCGGGATCGTTCAAGGAGCGTCACAGTCGCACCATTTTCCCGCAACGCAAGCACTTTATGCATGATGCCCGTTTTCCGCGGCCGAAAAGCCGGCTGCTCCGGTGCCGGCAGCGCGGCGACCGCCGGCGCGGGATATCTCAGGCATTGACGTTGATTTTGTCCGTCCGTTACCTGTCGGGCCATGCACGACACAAAGCCCGTCGATCCACGGGTCAAATACAAGCGCATCATCCTCAAACTCTCCGGCGAGGTCCTTCGCGGAGGCAAATCGGGGGATCCCATTGATACCGCCACGCTCGAGCGCACCTGCGCGCAGGTGAAGGAAATCAGCGACCTTGGCGTCGAAATCTGCCTCGTCATCGGCGGCGGCAACATCTTCCGCGGCCTCAGCGGCGAAAAACGCGGCGTCGACCGCACCACCGGCGACTACATGGGCATGCTCGCCACCGTGATCAACGCCCTCGCGCTCATGGATTGCCTCGAAAAAATGGGGGTGACCACCCGCGTGCAAAGCGCCATTCCGATGAACCAGATCGCCGAGCCGTTCATCCTGCGCCGCGCCATTCGCCACCTGGAAAAGGGCCGCGTCGTCATTTTTGCCGCGGGCACCGGCAATCCCTATTTTTCCACCGACACCACCGCCGCCCTCCGCGCCAGCGAAATCCACGCCGACATCATCCTTAAGGCCACCAAGGTCGACGGCGTCTACAACAAGGACCCGAAAAAATACCCCGACGCCGTCAAATATAACGACCTCACCTTCCTCGACGCGCTCAAGCAGCGGCTCAATGTCATGGACTCGACCGCGTTTTCACTCTGTCTCGACAACAATGTCCCCATCCTGGTGTTCAATCTCAGCGACGAGCACGCCATCCGCCAGGCGGTCTTCGGTGAAAAGGTCGGCACCCTCGTGCACAGCTGAACTCCGCCGCCCGCCCCTGGCCGGAAAGGGAGGCGCCCGGCGCGAAAATTCGGCTTTCGACTTTTGGCCGCGGCGCTAAACTCCCGCTCCAACCTTTCCCCACCATGTCCCATCCCATTCTCAATGACACGCAGGCCAAGATGAAAAAGGCCTTCGACTTCACCCTGCATGAATTCAGCAGCATCCACACCGGCAAGGCCAGCCCGGCGATGGTCGAGGGCGTGATGGTCGAGGCTTACGGATCGCAAATGCGCCTGAAGGAATGCGCCGCCATTTCCACGCCGGACGCCCGCCTCATCCAGATCCAACCATGGGACAAGTCCCTCATCAAGGCGGTGGAAAAAGGCATCCAGCAGGCCAATCTCGGCTTCAATCCCATCGTGGACGGCGCCCTCGTCCGCATTCCCCTTCCCGACATGAGCCGCGAGCGCCGTCTCGAGTTCGTCAAGACCGCCCACAAGCTGGCCGAGGACGGCCGGGTGCAGATCCGCAACGTCCGGCGCGACGCCCTCGAGGCGATCAAGAAGGCCAAGCCGCCCGAGGACGAGCTGAAGCGCCTGGAAAAGGAAGTGCAGGCGCTCACCGACAAATTTATCAAGGACATCAACGATCACGTCGCCCACAAGGAGAAGGAGCTGCTGACGGTTTGATGTGAACCACGGAGACACAGAGAACAGGGGGCGTGGGACGGATCACCTGCCTTTCTCCATGCCCTTCGCCTCTCTGTATTAATAAAATGAATACGGCGAGGGTTAAGCGTGTCGTGGTCAAGCTCGGCACCGGCGTGCTCACCCGCGGCATCGGCCAGCTCGACGAGCCGCGCATCGCCGCGGTTTGCGCCCAGCTCGCCGCGCTCCGCGCCCGCGGCGTCGAGGTGCTGGTCGTCTCCTCCGGCGCGGTCGGCCTCGGCATGGGCGCCCTCGGCCTGACCCGGCGCCCGGCCGAACTCGCCCGCAAGCAGGCCTGTGCCGCCGTCGGCCAGTCGCTTCTCATGCAAACCTGGCAGCAGGGCTTCGCTCCGCTCGGCCTCACCGTTGCCCAGGTCCTGCTCACCCATGAGGACCTCCGCGAACGCAGCCGCCATCTCGGGGTCAAGGCCACCCTCCGCCAGCTCCTCGACTACGGCGTCGTGCCGGTGATCAACGAAAACGACACCGTCAGCGCCGCCGAGATCAAATTTGGCGACAACGACACCCTCTCCGCCCTCGTCGCCAGCCTGATCGAGGCCGACCACCTCGTCATCCTTTCCACCGCCCCCGGCCTGATCGATCTGAAGGGCACGAAGCAGATCGTGCCGTTGGTGGAAAAAATCACGCCGGAAATCGAGGCCATGGCCGGGGGCACCGCGAGCGAAACCGCCATCGGCGGGATGATCTCGAAAATTGCCGCCGCCAGGATCGCAACCAAGGCCGGCTGCGGTGTCTTCATCGCCGGCGGCGCCGAGCCGGATATTTTGGAAAAACTTTTTTCCGGCCGCGGCCCGGGCACGTTTTTCGTGCCCAGCGGCCTGCCGCTCCATGCCAAGAAACGCTGGCTGGCCTGGTTCCAGCGCCCCTCCGGCACGATCCCGGTCAACGCCGGCGCCGCCGCTGCCCTGCGCGAACGCGGCACCAGCCTGCTCGCCGCCGGCGTCACCGGTGCAACCGGCGAATTCGCCGCCGGCGACGTCGTCGACATTGTCGCGCCCGATGGCGCCGTGATCGCCCGCGGCACCAGCTCCTTTACCCGCAGCGAAATCCTCACCATCATCGGAAAAAAAGGCGACGAGCTCCGCGCCCTTTTCCCCGGCCGCAAGCGCCTCGAGGTGGTGCACCGCGATGACCTTGTCCTCTTGTGAGGCCCGTCCCCGGGGGCGGCCCGCCGTCTTTCCCTCCAGCTCCCATGAAAATCCCCCGCCTCGCCCTCTGCCTCGCCACCCTCGCGTTCGCCGCGACCGGCTTCTCCGCCGGTTGGACGGAGCAGCCGCTCAAGTACTCCATCCAGTGGCCCTACGACCTGAAAGAGGATGCGCGCTACCGTTTCAAGGACGGCGTGCACGATTTCGTCGTCTACAAAACCGACAAGCCACTCCGCCCCGGTAGCACGACCGAGCCGCGCACTGAGATGAAAATCGAAAACGACTATTCTTCGGGCGCTCATCGCTTCGAGGCCGACGTTTACGTGCCGGCCGGAACCTCCGGCGTCTCGATCATGCAGGTTTTCGGCGGCACCGGTGGTCACGCCACCTCCCTCCAGCTGCGCGTCTACCGGGGCGACCTCATGCGCTACCGCTTTGAAACCGTCGCGCACGATGTCTACGATCGCTGGTTCCACCTCGGCGTCATCCATAATGTCGAAACGCACCAGATCTTGATCTTCGTCGACGGCCAGCCGGCGGGCGAGGCCAGGGACAACGGCGGCTCATCCCACTATTTCAAGTGCGGCGTCTACACTCAGGACAATCCCAGCGACCGGATGGAAGTGCGGTTCAAAAACATCCGGATCTACGAACAGTAGGCCGCGGCCATTGCCGCGAGCCGCCGCCTCATTGCCAGTCGTAGCGCACGGTATAGGTCACGACGTGCTCCTCCTCCGGCTTGAGCAGGATGCGAAACTCGATGGCGTGCGCGTCCTTCTTCTCGAATTCGTCGGATTTCTCCGTGATCTGCCAGTTCAGCCCGCCATAGAGATGCTCGACCACGCGTACTTCCACCGGTTCGGCCTTGTGATTGCGCAGCTTGATCTCGAATGACTGGTCCGCCTGGCTCTTCATGTTGCGCAGCGACTCGTTCGTGCCGCGACGCTCGGCTACGATGTCGAAGGCGTCGCCCGTCTTGACGCGGACCGTCTCGTTCTTCGCCGTGTGGTCGATCGTGTCCTCACCGACGAATTCCAGCCGGTTGTCGGCGTCGTCCTTGCGGTAAAACCGTGTGCGGCCCTTCGGCAGCGGCAGGCCGAGGCCGTTTTCCTCGCTGTTCTTGAATTCCCGCATTACTGCGACCTTGGTGGCGCTCTTCGTCGCATCATAAACATAAATCGTCGGCGCGTGCACCCCGGTGGCACGCATGAACTCGACCTGCTTGCTCTCCCGGTCATGCAGTGTCACTGCTCGCGGCAGCGAGTAAAGGTGGAATTCGTCGAAGGCTTTTTCCGTGACGGCCGCCTCGGAAAATATGGCTGTCGGCACCGCACTTTTATATCCTCCATAGACTCGCCCTTCCGGCTGAATTTTATTCACGTCGCCGGCCATCAGCTTGATCGTCGCGTTCTCGAAGGTCTTGCCGGAGGTGTTGTTGATCGTCACCCAGCCGACGATGTCGAGCGTGTCGCCTTTTTCCGGCGCAATAAAGTTGTATGCGGCCTGCCAGCTCATCCCGCTGGTCACGTAACCGAGCTCGGCATCAAACTGGGCGGCATGGTCGGCGCCAATTTGCCAGACGAGCGTAGGTTTGAGCACGCCGGCGTCGCCCAGGGCGGGAAAAAGCGGCTCGCCCGGCAGCGAAAAGCGCAGCTTGCCGTCGACTTCGACGATCGGCGCTTCATTCTCGCCGCCCGGCGCATAACCGCTGCGGATGACCTTGCCGTGCACGGTGTACTCCTTGGCGTTCTGATCGCGCACCAGAAAATCAAGCGGCTTGCCCTCGTAAAGCGAGAGCAGAAATGCCGAGGAGAGCGTGTCCGCGCGATAGCTCTGTTCCAAAACGCGAAAGGGGATTTTCCCCGCCGGATCGCGCAGCACGACCGAATCGGGTTCGAGCTGGCGGGTGGCGCCGGCAAACGTCACCGTGTTTTCGCCGGCCTTGAGATCGAGCGGCACGCGCTCGCGGACGACGGCAAAATTCTGGTTGTAGATCGTGAGCGCAGGTTGCGCGGCGGCGGTGAGCGCGCCGAAAAAGAACAGTAGCGGGATTTTCATGGGAATGCGGAAGGATTACCCTTCGCGTGATCGACGCACAACGGGCAATTTTCTTAGAAAAAACTTTGCTTTGCGTCCGCGCCGGTTTGCGCGAACGTTTTTTCTTTCATGGATTTTGTCCTCGAAAACGACCGCCCCGCGCCCGGCGCGCTGCCGCCCATCGATTTCCGCGGTGGCCTGAACGACGAGCAGTTCGCCGCCGTCACCGCCCCGCCCGGGCCGCTCCTCGTGCTCGCCGGCGCCGGTTCGGGCAAGACCCGCACCCTCACCTACCGCGTCGCCTGGCTGCTCGCCCAGGGCGTCCGCCCGGCCGAAATCCTCCTCCTCACCTTCACCAACAAGGCCGCCAAGGAAATGCTCCACCGCGTCCACGACCTCACCGGACTCGAGCCGGCGCGCTTCTGGGGCGGCACGTTCCATTCCATCGGCCACCGGCTGCTTCGCGTCCACGGCGAGGCCGTCAGCCTGCCCCGCAACTTCACCATTCTCGACGCCGACGAATCCGAGGGCATCCTGCGCGACGCGGTCGAGGACTTCGACAAGACCTTTTTCAAGGACAAGACCCATCCGCGGCCTGGTCCGCTCCACGAAATCATCTCGCTTGCGCGCAACACCCAGCGGCCCCTGCCCGAAATCGTCACGCACTTTTTCCCGCAGCACGAGGGCCTGATCGACCGCCTGCCGGAGTTCGCCCAGAAATATGCGGCAAAAAAACGCGCGCAAAACGTCGTCGACTACGACGACCTGCTCGAGTTCTGGCTCGATCTCATGCGCCGCACTCCCGACGTCGCCGCCTACCTCCAGCAGCGTTTCCGCCACGTCCTGGTCGATGAGTACCAGGACACCAACACGCTGCAGGCCCAGATCGTGGACCTCGTTGGCGCGCACCACCAGGTCATGGCCGTGGGCGACGACGCGCAGTGCATCTATTCGTGGCGCGGCGCGAATTTCGAAAACATCATGACGTTTCCCGACCGCCATCCGGGCACCGTCATTCATCGCATCGAGACCAATTATCGTTCCACGCCGCAAATTCTCGATCTTGCCAACGGCGTGCTCGCCGCCCAGCCCAAGGGACGACACTTCGACAAGGAACTCCGCGCCGCCCGGTCCGGCCACGAGAAACCGTTCCTCGTCCAGGCCATGGACGGGCGCGAACAGGCCGCGTTCATCGTCCAGCGCGTCAAGGGCCTGGTCGACGAAGGCCGTTCGCTCGGCGACATCGCCGTGCTCTACCGCGCCCACTTCCAGGCGCTCGACCTCCAGCTCGAGCTCTCCCGCCTGCAAATCCCCTACGTCATCACCAGCGGCGTGCGCTTTTTCGAGCAGGCGCACATCCGCGACCTCGTCGCGCTGCTCCGCTTTGTCTACAATCCGGCCGACACCGCCGCCTGGCAACGCGTCGCCATCCTCCTGCCCAAGGTCGGCGACAAGGGCGCGCAAAAACTCCACGCCGCCGCGCTCGCCCTCGCCAAGTCGCAGCAGAAAAATTTCCTCGACGCCCTCGCCTCGCCCGACGTCGCCGCGAAAGTGCCGAAGGACGCGCGCGACGACTGGGTCGACCTCACCGCCTCGCTCCTGCAGGTCGGCGACGCGATGAAGAACCTGAAACCATCCAACGCCGTCGAACTCGCGATCGACGGCTGGTACGGCGAATACCTCAAGGGCGCGTACGCCAACTATGTTTCGCGTCTCGACGACCTCAAGTCGCTCATCGGCTTCGCCGGCCGCTTCGAGGACATGCAGGAGATGCTCGCGCAAATCATGCTGCTCAATTCCGAGGCGAGCGACCGCCAGATCGATCCCGATGCCGATGCGCTCAAGCTCACCACCGTGCACCAGGCCAAGGGCCTCGAATACGGCGTCGTTTTCCTCATCAGCCTCGCCGACGGGCTGTTCCCGCTGCGCCGCGCCATCGAAGGCGGTGATCTCGAGGAGGAGCGGCGGCTGTTTTACGTCGGCGTCACGCGCGCCAAGGACGAACTCTATCTCTGTTTTCCCAAAGTGAACACCAAGGGCGGTCCGGCCATGCTGCTCTCACCCAGCCGGTTTCTGCAGGAGCTCGCGCCCGAACTCTACCAGCCGCTGAAAATCCGTCGCAGCTACGCGTGGTGAGAAAGGGTCGTGTCAATCTGAAATCGAAGTTTTTTTTGCTCATTCACTTAGTGAATATTTTCTGAGCAACGTGTGATTGACCGGCGCAGTCGATCACTTCGCATTGAGTGCGTCGCCCGCAATAGGCACGTCATTTTGACAAACCCGAGCGACTTTAGAGTTAGTCACTATGAGCAAAAAGCTAAAGCCAGGCCAACCAGCGCCCGCATCAGGCCTATATGAGATTATCGGCCCCCGCGGGGCACGCACTGGAGTGGAACGAACGGTCGTAAAACACGAGCCGCTTCCGCCTCCCCTAGCTCCCAGACAAACTTATCGTCTCACGGAACGGACCAAGACACGATAAGCTGTCGGGAGTAGGGTTATACCGGCGCAGATGGGAAACCATCTGCGCCTTTTTGTGCAAGCTTGAGTTATTCACTACTGCAAAGCTGACCGATTATTATCGTTGGAAACAAACCCCGCGGTTGTAATGCCGGACCGCTTGTGTCGCACGGCAAATTGCCGCAATTTGCGGGCAATCTATGAAAACCGTCCTCATCACCCTCGGCGTTATCGCGGTGCTCGTGCTCAGCGTCGTGTTGTACGCCGTCGGTTCCTATAACGGCCTCGTCAACCAGCAGCAGGCGGTCGATGCACAATGGGCGCAGGTGCAAAACGTCTATCAGCGCCGCGCCGATCTCATTCCCAATCTGGTCAGCACCGTCTCCGGCGCGGCCAACTTCGAGAAATCCACGCTCACCGCCGTGACCGACGCGCGCGCCTCGGTCGGTCGGGTCAACATCGACCCGAACAAGGCGCCGACGGACGCCGCGCAGCTCGCGCAATTCGACCAGGCCCAGGGCCAGCTGACCTCGGCGCTGTCGCGGCTGCTCGTCGTTTCCGAAAACTATCCCCAACTCCGGGCCACGGAGAATTTCCAGACGCTGCAGGCGCAGCTCGAAGGCACGGAAAACCGCATCGCGGTCGAGCGCGGCCGCTTCAACGAGGTCGTCCAGGCCTACGACAGCGCAATCCGGCGCGTGCCGGCGGTGTTTTTCGCCGCAGCCTTCGGGTTCAAGGAGCATCCGTATTTCCAGGCCACGGCCGGCGCCGAGACCGCACCCAAGGTGCAATTTGATTTTTCCCAGCCGGCCGGCGCGCCCAAATCCTGACCCGTGCCGCGTTTTGGCGTTTTTTCCCTTTGGTTTGGCCGGGCCGTTCTGCTCGCGGTGGCGTTCGCCATGGCTGCGCCGCTCGTGCGCGCCGCCGAGGTCATTCCGCCGGCACCGACGCAGTATTTCAACGACTATGCCGGCATCGTCTCACCGGACGCAGTCGAGGCGCTGAATCAAAAGCTGGATCAATTCGAGCGCGACACCTCGAACCAGATCGTCGTCGCCATTTTTCCGCACATGCAGACGGATTCCTCAATTGAGGATTACACCGTGCGGGTGGCGCAAAGCTGGCATGTCGGCCAGAAGGGGCGCGACAACGGAGCCGTGCTCTTCGTTTTCGTGGCCGAGCACAAGGCCTACATCCAGGTCGGCTACGGCCTGGAAGGTTCGTTGCCGGACGCGACCTGCTTTCAGATCATCGAACATGACATCAAGCCGCGCTTCCGTGCGGGCGATTACGCCGGCGGACTCAATACGGCGGTGGACGATATGATCGCCGCGACCCGCGGCGAATACAAGGGCACGGGCTCGACGGCGGACGATTCAACCGATCAAAATAAATTACATCTGTTCGGGTTTATATTTTTTGCGGCCCTGGTTCTGTTTTCCGTCTGGTCCAGCCGCCGGCGCTCGCGTCTTTACGGCAGTTCAGGCAGCAGTTCTGTTTGGTTTGGCGGAGGTGGCTGGGGCGGCGGGAGCGGAGGTTTCGGCGGCGGTGGTGGCGGAGGATTTTCCGGGGGCGGCGGAAGCTTTGGCGGCGGCGGCGCAGGAGGAAGCTGGTGACATGAAGACACGTCACTTCCTCAAACAGGTTGAGCACGACCGCATCGTGTCGGCCATTGCCGCGGTCGAGCGAAAAACCTCCGGCGAACTGCGCGTCCTCATTTACCACAAACCCGCCGAGAATGCCGTCGCGGTCGCGGAAGAGCAATTCGCCCGGCTCAAGATGCACCACACGCCGCACCGCAACGCCGTGCTCCTCCTCGTCTCGCCGCTTTCGCATACGTTTGCGATCTACGGCGACAAGGCGGTGCATGAAAAATGCGGCGAAAACTTCTGGCGCGAGGTCACGGCAGCGATGGAGGCCTTTTTCCGGCGCGGCGAATTCACCGACGGCATCATCCATGGCATTGAGCGCGCCGGACAGCTGCTGGCGGAGCATTTTCCGCGCTCGCCCGACGACCGTAATTCGCTGCCCGATTCCGTGGTGGAACGCTAGGCGCCGCCCATCGCCGCCTGGCAGCGGCCCAACAATTCATTTTCCTTCCGGGCGCGCAGCAGCGGCTCAACCTGGCGACCGAGACGAACCGCCTCGTCCTTCTCCCCCAGCCCGGCACAGGCCAGGCAAAGATAGGCCTCGATCAGGCCGATCGTTCCCTTGATCAGGGGCGTGCCGGTGCCGGCCAGGCCGGCGAGCGCCTCGTTCAGTTCGGTTTTGGCCCGGACAAAATCCTTTTCCTCCACCGCAATCATGCCTTCGCACCAATGGCTGTGGGCGGCGGCAAGCTTATTCATCTCGTAGTTTCTCGCCTGGGCCAGAGCGTCCTTGGCGCCGGCCGGGTCATGGCCACGCCGGACCAGGGCGCTGGCCAGATCAATCAGCATGGTCGCCCCCGGCGGTGCTTTTAGCTGCGCCTCGCGGATACAAGCAATCTGCCGGTCGGGCAGACGGGCAATGTCGTAAATACCCGCGAGCCGGGCCAGAAAAAGGTATTCCTTTCCATCCCGCGTGTGCACTTTTTCCATCAGCTGCAGGGCGTCGTTCAACCGGCCCTGGGCAGCAAGCGCGTTGGCTTCGCGAATGATCAGCTCCCTTTCCGGAATTCCCGTCCTCCGCAACTTAGCCAACATACGGGCGAGGCGGATAAAGGTGCGCTGCCGGTCCCAATCGTGCCAGACCGCCGCCTCCAAAATCTGGTGAAAAACAATCTTCGGCGCGCAGAGCAGCACAAACCAGGCAAGGTAAAGGGGCGTGGCGACGAATCCCGCCCAATCCCTCCAGGAAAAGTTGCCGGCATGGGCAAACAGCGACCACAGGTTCAAGGCGAGCAGCGGCCCGATGACGGCAAAATGCCGGCAAAAGGCCCACCAGAGGAAGGACAGCGTGCCGCGCCGCTGCCGGCTCCGCACTTCATCGTCCGGCGTCCAGATCTCCTTGCTCGGCGGTTGATGCCCGGTTTCCGCCCGGATTACCTGCCGGATATCAGCCGAAATCTCGCTGTCGAGGAATTGGATCCCGCCATAGCCGCGGACCTCAAGCGCGTAGCGAGCGCGGGCGAGATCCGGCGCCTCAATCTTCTCGTTGACCTGCACTCCCGCGGGATTCCGGGCCTGGAAAAGAAATTCGGGCACGACAGATGAGAAGGCGGATTGGCCGCCCCTGACAAGGCCAACTTGGGCCGCCACCGGGACGCTTTTGCGGCGTAAAACGCACTTTGCCCTTTTCAAGTGTGCTAAGTTGTAGCTGAACTCATCTCCGCATGTCCGCTTCCCCCGTTGAAAACGTCATCATCGTCGGCACCGGCTGTGCCGGCCTCACCGCCGCCATCTACACCGCACGCGCCAACCTCGCCCCGCTCGTAATCGAAGGCTCGCTGCCCGGCGGCCAGCTCACCACGACGAGCGAGGTGGAAAACTTTCCCGGTTTTCCCGAGGGAGTGGACGGCTTCCAGCTGATGGACAACCTGCGCAAGCAGGCGACGAAGTTCGGCACGCGCTTTGAACAGGCCCAGGTGCAATCGGTCGATTTCTCCTCCATGCCGCGCAAACTCGTTTGCGCTGATCGCACCCTTCTGGCCCGGAGCGTGATCATCGCCACCGGCGCATCGCCGCGCATGACCGGCGTGCCCGGCGAGAAGGAGCTTTACGGCGGCAAGGGCGTGACGACGTGCGCGACCTGCGACGGGGCATTTTACCGCAAGATGGAGGTCGCTGTGATCGGCGGCGGCGACAGCGCGGCGGAGGAGGCGATTTTTCTCACCCGTTTCGCGAGCAAGGTCTACCTGGTGCACCGCCGCGATTCGCTGCGCGCCTCGAAGATCATGGCCGACCGCGCGACCTCGCACCCCAAAATCCAGATGGTTTGGGACAGTGTGCCGGTCGAGGTGCAGGGCGTGAAAGAAGGCTCGGTCAGCGGACTGAAGGTCAAAAACGTCAAGACCGGCGCCGAGAGCGTGCTCCCGGCGCGCGGCATCTTTGTCGCCATCGGGCACGTGCCCAACACCGCGCCGTTCGCCGCTGCGCTCGACGTCGACGAAAATGGCTATTTTCTGCCGGTGAACGGCTCGCAGGTACTGACCAAGGTGCCGGGCGTGTATGTGGCCGGCGACTGCGCCGACCATGTTTACCGCCAGGCGGTCACCGCCGCCGGAATGGGCTGCCAGGCGGCAATCGAAGCCGAGCGCTGGCTGTCCGAGCACCACGGCTGAGCGCCGCGGTATTATTTTGCCGGTTTGTCCTTCGCCGCCTGCTCGTCGAGCACGGACTTGATGAACGGCCGCCAGTATTTGTCCACCTCCGCCTGCTCGCGGTCATAAAGGAAGGAATCGTTCTGCTTGAGATAGGATTCAAGGCCGGCGACGGCCTGGTCATCCCCGGCGTAGATGGCCGGACAAATCCGGGCGTAGGCCAAAACGGGATCCGGCTTGTCCTCGTACCGCGCCTTGAGGGCCTTGGTCAAACTCCCGCGCAGGTCAGGGTCATAGACGATAAAAGAACGGTACGGCCAGCCGCCATGATTGTCCGAGTCTACAATCGAAGCTTTGATTTCCCAAAGGTAGAGGTTGACCATGCTTTCGTGGAAAGCGTTGTTTGCCGTCTCGCCCGTTGACTTGAGAATTTCGGTCCGCTTGGCCGGGTCGACCGAGGTGATGGCGCCGCTGCGCAAACCAGCGACGAGGTCATCGAGACGATCGGCGTGAAGGAGGGGGGCAGAAAAAGCGAGGCAGGTTGCCACCGCGAAGAGAATTTTTGAAGTTTTCATGGCCGTATAGCAGGAGCTTGGTCTTCGGGCGTATAAAATCAATTTCGTTTCAACTTGGTTATGAGTTGGATGTAAAATTATTAGAATTATTCCAATTCCGACTTGCGACTTGGAACCATTCCAATTTGGTTACTGAGTCCCAAGATGAAAAACTCCCTGCCAGCCCGCGACTCATTCTCCGAAAAGCTTGCTGACAGCGGCCTGCGCGCCACGCCACAGCGGGAAGTCGTCTACGACGTGCTGATCAAGTGGCGCGACCATCCCACGGCCGAAGAGGTGTTTGCCCGGGTCAAGGCCGAGCTGCCGACCATTTCGCTCGCCACGGTTTATAACTGTCTGGAAACGCTGGTGCAGTGCCATCTCATCCGCACGGTGAATTTCGAGCGCGGTCCGACCCGTTATTGCCCGAATTTGCATCCGCACGCCCATTTTCATGATGAGAAAAGCGGCGATACGCACGACATCGACCTGCCCGCCGGCCTTCTCGACCAGATCAGTGCCATTCTTCCCCCGCAATACGATGCAAAATCGATCGAGATTATCTTCCGCGGCGCGGTAGGGCCGGCCCGTGCGGCTTCTGTCCCCTCTCCCACTGCCAATCCCTGATTTTCGCTCTCCTCTTTTCCATGTCCTCACTCGAAATCAAAGACCTCCACGTCGCCATTGGCGAAAAGGAAATCGTCAAGGGCGTCTCGCTCACCATCCGGCAGGGCGAGGTGCATGCCATCATGGGCCCCAACGGCACCGGCAAATCCACCCTGGCCAAGGCCATCGCCGGCCATCCGGACTACACCATCACGGGTGGCGAGGTGCTGCTCGACGGCCAGTCCGTCCTGGCCATGGAGCCCGATGAACGCGCCCGCACCGGCCTTTTCCTCGCCTTCCAATACCCGAGCGAAATTCCCGGCGTCTCGATCGCCAATTTCCTCCGCGCCGCGCTGCAGGCCCGCCTCGGCGAGGGCGAGGAGCTGGATGCCACCGCTTATTACAAGCGGCTGTACGAGAAAATGGACCTGCTGAAGATCGACCGCAAGTTCACCTCCCGTTCCGTCAACGAGGGCTTCTCCGGCGGCGAGAAAAAACGCTGCGAGATTTTGCAAATGGCCATCCTCCAGCCGAAATTCGCCCTGATGGACGAGACCGATTCCGGCCTCGACATCGATGCGCTGCGGATCGTGGCCGAAGGCGTCGAGCACATGCGCGGTCCCGGCCTGGGCGTGCTGCTCATCACCCATTACCAGCGGCTGCTCAACCACATCGTGCCCGACTTCGTGCACGTCATGCACGGCGGCCGCATCGTCAAAAGCGGCGACAAGTCCCTCGCCTTGGAACTCGAGACCAGGGGCTACGATTGGGTCAAAAAGGAATTCGCCGCCGCCTGAGCCCGTGAACCAAAGGAGAATTTTGCCATGAAACCGCCCACAGAACTTGAGCTCTCGCCCGCCGCCGACAATCCCGTTGCCGGCATCGACCAGTCCATTGGCGACTTCAAGTACGATGTGAAGTACGACTTTGACGCCGGTACCGGCCTGTCCGAGCGCACGATCCATTACATTAGCGACGCCAAAAAGGACGCCCCGTGGATCCGCGAGTTCCGCCTCAATGCGCTGAAGGTTTTCCAATCGAAGCCCATGCCCACGCACTGGGCCACGCGCGACCTCGAGAACATTGATTTCAACCGCATCCGCTACTATCTCGCCAGCGGCCAGAAGCCGAAGCGCACCTGGGAGGAGGTGCCGGACGACATCAAAAAGACCTTCGAGCGCCTCGGCATTCCCGAGCAGGAGCGCAAGTTCCTCGCCGGCGTCGAGGCCCAGTTCGACAGCGAAGCCGCCTATTCGAACATCAAGGAGGCGGTCTCCAAGCAGGGCGTCATTTTCCTCAATTCCACCGCGGCCCTCCGCGAGCATCCGGAAATCTTCCGCAAATGGTTCGGCAAGGTCATTCCGACCGGTGACAACAAATTTTCCGCGCTCAACAGCGCCGTCTTCTCCGGCGGCTCGTTCATCTATGTGCCGCCCGGCATCAAGGTCTCGCATCCGCTGCAGGCCTATTTCCGCATCAACGCGGAAAACTTCGGCCAGTTCGAGCGTACGCTCATCATCGTCGACGAGGGCAGCGAACTCACCTACATGGAAGGCTGCACCGCGCCGAAGTTCTCCACCTCCACCCTGCACAGCGCCGTGGTCGAGCTGGTCGCCCTCAAGGGCGCCAAGATCCAGTATATCACCGTGCAGAACTGGGCGCCCAACGTCTACAATCTCGTCACCAAGCGCGGCCTCGCCCACGAGGAGGCCGAGATCAAGTGGATCGATTGCAACATCGGTTCGCGCCTGACCATGAAATATCCCGGCGTCGTGCTCAAGGGCCGCAAGGCCCGCGGCGAGGTCATCTCCATCGCCCTCGCCAACGACGGCCAGCACCAGGACACCGGCGCGAAGATGGTCCATGCCGCGGACGAGACCACCTCGACCATCGTCTCCAAATCCATCTCCGTCGGCCAGGGCCGCGCCACCTACCGCGGCCTCGTCCACATCCCGAAGCACCTGAAGGGTTGCAAAAACAACACCGAGTGCGATGCGCTGCTGATCAACACCAATTCGCGCACCGACACCTATCCGGCCATCACCGTGCGCGGCGACGCCAATGCCACCCAGCACGAAGCCAGCGTCTCCAAGGTCAGCGAGGAAATGATTTTCTACATGCAGCAGCGCGGCCTGACCGAAGGCCAGGCCATGAGCCTCGCGGTGAACGGCTTCGTCAACGACCTCGTGCGCCAGTTTCCGATGGAATATTCCGTCGAGCTCAAGCGCCTCATCGATCTCGAAATGGAGGGATCAGTCGGCTGATGCCGGTCGCTGACGCAACCTAATGCAGAAATAAGAATGTAGAATGAAGAACCAACCCGTTCCCATTCTGCATTCTTCATTCTAAATTCTTAATTTTTCCATGTCCGCCTTGCCTGACACCAAGACTGCCCTGCCCAATGGCGATTTCACCGCCGACGTGCTGGCCGCCCACCTCGCACCGCTCGGTCACCTGCCCAAATGGTGGCTCGATCTCAAGCGTGAAGCCTGGAACCGCTTCATTGCGCTGCCGCCGCCGAAACGCACCGACGAGCTCTGGCGCTTCAGCAACGTGGCCGGCGTGCAGCTCGGCGGCTTCGGGCTGGCGCCATCCGATCCCAGCCTCGCTTCTTCGCTCCCGTCCCTCGACTTCGCCCGCAGCGCCACGTTGACCTTTTTCAACAATCGCCTCGCCTCCACCTCGCCCCTGCCGGCCGAGCTCGCCGCCCGCGGCGTCATTTTCGCCTCGCTGGAAGACGCCCTGGTAAAGCATGCCGACCTCGTCCGCCGCTATTTTCAGGCCCAGGCGGCGAACCTCGGCGCGGACAAATTCGCGGCGCTCAATGCCGCACTCACCTCCAGCGGAGCGTTCCTCTACGTGCCGCGCGGCGTCGAGATTTCCGCGCCTTTTGTGGCGGTGCATGCCGCCGCCGGCGCGGGCAGCTCCGTTTTTCCCCACACCATTGTCGTGGCCGAGGACAATGCCCGGGTTACGCTCGCCGAATTTTTCCTCTCCACCGACGATGCGAGGATTTTCGCCTCCGGCGTCAACGACCTCCACGCCGGACCCGGCGCGCAGCTCACCTACCTCGGCGCGCAAAACTGGTCGCGCGACGCCCTCTCCTTCCAGAGCAATTCCATCGCCGTCCAGCGCGACGCGCGGGTGATCTCGCTCAATATCCATCTGGGCGGCCGGCAGGCGCGCCACGAATCGCACAGCCGTCTGCAGGGCTCCGGCGCGCACAGCGAAATGCTCGCGCTCACCGTGGCCCAGGGCGCGCAGGAGTTCGACCAGCGCACGCTTCAGACCCACCAGGCGCCGCATACCAGCTCGAACCTCCTCTACAAAAATGCCCTGCTCGACCAGGCGCGGACGATCTTCTCCGGCCTCATCGTTGTCGATCCCGACGCGCAAAAGACCGACGCCTACCAGAGCAACCGCAACCTCGTGCTCTCCCCCGAGGCCGAGGCCAACTCGCTGCCGGGCCTTGAAATCCAGGCCAACGACGTCCGCTGCACCCATGGCGCCACCACCGGACACGTGGACGAGGAACAATTGTTCTACCTTCAGTCCCGCGGCATCCCGCCGGTCATCGGCCGCAAGCTGCTTGTCTTTGGTTTCTTCGAGGAAGTCCTCGACAAGCTTGAAAACGACGAACTTCACGCCGCCTTGCGCGAGTTGATCCAATCGAAATTCAAAAAATGACATTAAGCGCAAAGCGCGGCCGTCTTTGCCCTTCAATTTTTCAGCGCCATGCACAAAGAACGCGTCCTTTCCCGCGACGTCATCGTCACCCAGATTCCCAGCGGCGAGAAACTGAAGCTCACCGCCGGCACCAGCGTTTTCATCCACCAAACGCTCGGCGGCAGTTACACCGTGCAGGCCGATTTCGGCCTCTTTCGCATCGACGGCAAGGATAGCGATGCGCTCGGCGAAAAGGCGGCCGACACCGCGGTGAACGCGGCCGTGCAGCCGAACGGCGCGCCCGATGCCGAGGCGATCTGGGCCCAGCTGCGCCAGGTTTTCGACCCCGAGATTCCTGTCAACATCGTCGATCTCGGCCTGGTCTATTCGATGGACATCGAGGCAAAGCCCGAGGGGGGCTATCGCGTGAATGTCATGATGACGCTCACCGCGCCGGGCTGCGGCATGGGACCGGCCATCGCCGAGGACGCCCGCTCGAAAATCCTCCTCGTTCCGGGGGTGAGCGACGCCGACGTGCGCATCACCTGGGAGCCGCCCTGGAATCAGTCGATGATTTCCGAGGAGGGTAAGATGAAGCTGGGCTTGGTCTGAGAGAACGCGGGTAAAAAGATTGTCCGGGCAGATGCCTGAAGACCCAAACCAGCCGGAATTCTGGAACCGGCGCTACGACGACGCCCGACTGCCCTGGGATTTTAACGGCGTCCCCGCCGATCTCAGCCGTTTTCTGGCGGCCGGCCAAGCCCATGGCGACGTCCTCATTCCCGGCTGCGGCAGCGGATACGAGGTTGCGGCCTTTGCCGCCGCCGGTTGCCGGGTCACCGCGATTGACTTCAGCCCGCCAGCCGTGGACCGGGCTCGCGCCCACGTCGGCCCGGTTCTGGCTGACCGCATCGTGCTCGGCGATTTTTTCACGCATCCTTTTTCGCCGGCGTCGTTCGACTTGATCTATGAACGCACTTTCCTGTGTGCTCTGCCGCCCGCGCGCTGGCCGCTGATTGCCCGACGGCTGGGCGAACTCCTGAAACCGGGCGGACGCCTGGTCGGCTTCTTTTTCTTCGGCGACAAGGACGATGGTCCGCCCTTCGGCCTCGCCGCCGGCGAAGCCGGGCATCTTTTCGACTCTGCTTTTACGCTCGAGACCGATGAACCCGTGGCCGACTCGCTTCCACTTTTTGCGGGCGGTGAGCGCTGGCAGATCCGCCGACGCAAACCGCGCCAAGCGCGCCGCGCCCTTGCCTACGGCCGGACCGCCCCATGATAAAAAAATGCGCCCAGGCCGATGGTGAAAATCAGGTCGCCGTACACGGCGTGCTCCAGGCAGACCAGCCGCAATGACCGGCTGCGCTGGTAGGTTTCGGCGAAGAGCCAGCCGCCGGCGGAGGCCAGTCCGACGGCCACGGGATTGCGAAAAACGATGTGCATCCATCCGAAGCTCAATGCGCTGGCCGCCATCAATCCCGGTCCGGCGCCGAACAAGGCGGCATAGCGCTCGAAAAACCAGCGTCGGCAGATCAATTCCTGCGGATAAACTGAAGCCAGTGGGTAAAACACCATCACGGCGAGCCACAATCCGGTCCGCTCCCGGGGAAAATCGAAAAGCCGCTGCGGCATCCAGAATACCACTGCGAAGACAAATCCCGCCACCACCACCAGGGTGCGCAGGCCGATCCAGCGAAAATCGGACGGATGTCCCCATCCTCCGGTCCGGGGCGAATCGCTTGCCTGCTCCTTTGTCCGCAGCCGCCACCCCACCATCAGCGCGGCGAGCCAGAGCACTGGAATCCAACTGATTGGCGGCAGCCACAAGGCGAGGGCGGACGGAACCAGGCCGAAAACCAGGATCCATTCCGCAGCCAACCACAGTTTTTTCGGCATTCCACAGCTAAACGGTCCCAGGCCGCGTTGACAATCTGCCGGTCGGATTTCGCGCTTTACAGTTTACAAACCGCCCGTCACGCACACGTTGCCGCCTATGCACTTCTCCAACTTGCATCCCGCAAACACTGCGCCCCATCCCCGCTTCGACGATGACGATGATGAAGAGCGCGAGGAGGAGGAAACCTCCGCCAAGACGCCAGCCTCCGTCGGCACATTGATCCAGAAAAAGTTTCTCGAGCAGCGGAAAATTTTCCTCTGGGGCGCGGTAACGGACGAGACGGCCAAGGATATTACGGAAAAACTGCTTTATCTCGAAGCGGTCGCGCCGGGCAAGGACATCACTTTTTATCTCAACACGCCCGGTGGCTCCATCACCGCGGGCATGGCGGTTTTCGATACAATGCGGCTGGTCACCTCGCCCATCACCGCCGTGGTCACCGGCATGGCCGCCTCGATGGGATCAATCCTCCTCTGCGGCGCCCCCAAGGGCCGCCGGTTGCTCTTTCCCCATGCGCGTGTCCTGATTCACCAGCCGCTCATTTCCGGCCGCTTCATCGGCCCGGCCACGGACATCAACATTCAGGCGCAGGAAATGGAAAAAATCCGCGCCGAGCTGAACGAGATCATCGCCGCCGCCTCCGGCCAGCCCATTGAAAAAATCGCGCGCGACAGCGACCGCGATTTTTATCTCAATGCCAAGGAGGCCATCGCCTACGGCCTGGCGGACAAAATCGTCGACAAACTTTAAGAGCGCCTTCCCGGGGCCTATTCCCCTTCGGGTTTCAGTTCCGCCAGCTGCTCCTCCCATGCCGCCGCCTGGGATGAATCGTGCGCGGCCAGCGCGGTGTCTCGCGCCGCGGTGAGCCACACCGCCCGCGCCGCGGCCGGCATCGCCGGAGAGGCGAGAAGATTTTTCCAGACTTCGACCGCCGCCGGCGCCTTTTCGCCCGCCGCCAGCAATTGCGCCGCCTCGGCGGCGAGCGCCCATTCCTGCGGCCGGAATTCCTTGAGCAGGCGGACGAACTCGATTTCGCGCGCGGCACCCTTGGCGTCTCCGGTCCTGGCTGATCGTTCCGCCAGCGCCAGGCCAAGCACGAGGCTGGGTGAGTCATCCATGATGGCGCGTCCCGCCGCCGTGGCTTCCTTGGACTCACCCCGGGCGCCGAGCAACCGCATGTGGCGGAGCACGGCGTAGGGCGCGAGCGCTGGCGGCAGGCTTTTCAGGTTTTTCCATTGGTGCTCGAAATTCACCGCGAAAGGCCGGTAAAGCGGATCGCCGATCAACACCGCCTGCCAGCTCAGCGACGGCAGGGCGTAGTAAGCGGCGTCGCCCAGCGTCCAGCCGCGCGCCAGCGCGTGGAGCAGCAGGTCCGGATGATGGGTCAACTCCAGGTAAGGCTCGTAGACATTTCCCATCGTCGCGGTGACGCCGCGCGCCACCAGCGGCCCGCACCAGCCCTGCGTCGCCGACCGCAGGGTTTGCGCGGAAAAGCTGTGAATGTGCAGCGCAATGGCACCGGGTGGAAAAGTAAAATTCGGCAGGCGGAAGGGACCGTTCAGATCCGCGACATACCAGCCGACATAAATCGCCGGCGCATCGCACCGCGCCGTGATCGGCAGGGTGGCGGGAGCACGGTCCACATCGCCGTCGAAGCCCAGGGCGGCGAGCTGAGCCGCCGCCGCCTCGAGCCATCGGTCGCCTTCGGGATTTTTCCCGCTTTCATCAATGTAACTCCGCCCGAGCAGACCGGTCCGCTCGGCGATAAGGGCGTTATCGACCAGGTTTTCGGCGTCGGCGAGGGTCGGGCCGTCCAACCGGCCGACCTTGACGATGGCGGATAGCTCGAAAGGCGTCGGATAGTCGGTGCGAAAAAGCGGATTGGGCAGCCAGCCGTTGACGGCATGGGTGCTCTGCGCGAGCAAACTCAATTCCGAATCGACCGCCGCTTGGTTGGTCTGGAATTGCGGCTGGCTCGAAAACGGCGTGGGCTTTTCCGCCACGTCCTTGTCCGCCGCGATGCGCAGCGGCACGCCGCGGCAAACAACGAGGTAGGCCAGGCGATGGCTGATCATGGCGTATTTTTTCCGCCCGATCTCGTCCCGCATTTTCGTGTCGATGGCCCCGATCCAGCCGCGCCGGACCAGCTCGTCCTGCAGCGGCTGCCAGATGTTGCTGATAAACTCCGGCCAGGAAACGGTCTCGGCCAGCGGCATGCGCAGTGCGACGAGGTTCTCCGCCGGCACGCCGCGGGCCGCGGCATAGTGCGCCGCCAGCCGGAGGGAGTCGGGATCGGCGCTGTTGGCCAGAATGATCACGCGGGCCGCAGCCGGGCTGGCCGGCCGCAGCGGCTGCGCGGCGAGAGAGCCGGCCCCCAGCAGCACCCCGACAAAGACTCTTGCCAAAATCTTCATCGCGTCTTGGCTCTCACCCTGGCGATGGATTCCGCCTTCCCGCAAGGGTAAATCCGCTCCGGCGGATAAACCGCCCGGCCCGGCCGGTGCTGATGACTCCTACCTTTCTCCAAGGGTTCATCATGCAGCTCTATTTTCTGGTCGCATTCGGCGGCGCGCTCGGCAGCGTGCTCCGCTTCTGGCTGAACGGCATCGTGTCGGCGCACTGGGGCGAAACTTTTCCCTGGGGCACGCTCCTGATCAATCTCACCGGCTCCTTCCTCATCGGTTTCTTTGGCACCCTCACCGGGCCGGACGGGCGCTGGTTCGTCGGCAGCGGCGGACGGACGTTTTTCATGATCGGCATCTGCGGTGGGTATACGACCTTCTCCTCCTTCAGCCTGCAGACCCTCAACCTGGCGCGCGATGGCGAATGGATGCGAGCCGGCGGCTACATCGCCGGCTCGGTCGTTCTCTGTCTGCTCGCGGTCTGGCTCGGCCATCTCCTTGCCGCCACCTTCAACCAACTCCGTTGACCATGAATCTCCCCACCGAATCCGTGCTGCTCCGCATTTTCCTCGGCGAGTCCGACCACCGCGACGGCCGGCCGCTTTACGAGGCCATCGTGCTCAAGGCCCGCGAACTCGGGCTGGCCGGCGCCACCGTGCTGCGCGGAGCGATGGGTTTCGGCCCCAGCAGCCGCCTGCATACGAGCAAAATTCTCCGCCTTTCCATCGATCTTCCACTGGTCATTGAAATCGTGGACAGCGAGGAAAAGATCAACGCCTTCCTGCCCCTCCTTGACGGGATGATGGGCGGCGGCCTGGTCACGCTCGAAAAGGTCCGCGTCCTCCACTACCGGCACGGCGGTGAGCCGGCCAAGTGACGGCCCTGCTATCGCGCGGCCGGCGCTGACGGCGTGGTGGCGGGCGGCGGCGAGACGGGCGGGGGAGCCGCCGCGGGACCGAGGTTGACGTAGGCGCGGATGCCGGCGGCGATGCCCTCGGCGATCTGTTGGCGATAGGCCGGCGTGGCGATTTTCCGCGCCTCGGCGTCGTTCGTGATGTAGCCCGACTCGACCAGCACCGCCGGGCAGGGCGCAAACCGGAGCACGGCAAGCTTGTTGTGACGCAGGCCCCGATCGTAGGAACCGAGGTCCCCCAGCAGGGCGCGGTGGATGCAATAGCCCAGCACCGTGTTCCATTCCGTGTTTTTGTCGCTCGGATTGGCCTCGTCGTCCTCCGCGTGGTGCGTTGAACGCTCGAGCGGAATCTGGTAACGCGGCGTGAAGCGGAACGTCTCGGTGCCGTGGACCGCCGCCACGTCAAAGAAATTGAAATGAATACTGATGAAGAGGTCGGCCTTGAGCCGAACGGCGAGATCGTCGCGCATCCGCAGGTCCAGCTTCTTGTCCGGGCTGATGGCCTTGTCGGTGGTGCGGGTGAGCACGACATGGTAGCCGCGGTCCTCGAGGATTTTTTTCAGGCGCACCGCCGTGTCGAGGGTGAGAGCCCTCTCCTTCAGGCCAAGATGCTTGTTTTCGGCGCCGTCGTCGGGGATGCCGTGACCGGGGTCAATGACGATGGTATGGACGGGCGGCGGACGGTCGAGTCCGAGGCGGAGCAGCGGCCGCAGTAGCCGCTCCGCGTCGATCAGGCTGATCCACAGGCTGCGCTCGCGGTAGACCGCCGGGCTGCCCATGAAGGTGCGCCGGCCGTCGAAGATCATGTCGCGGAGATTGACCTCGAATTCCACCCGGGTTTCCCCCTTTTGCAGGAGGAGGCGCTTGTCGGCTTCGAGCCAGCGGGCGGCGAGGCCGTAGCGCTCGCCAAAGGCGGCGGCGTCGACGTAGTACAAGCCGCCGACCTTGGCCGTTTCCGCGGCGGCGGGCGGCGCCATCCTGGCCATGGTCAGGATCGCCAGCGCCGCCATCAGATGCGCCAGGGATTTCGCCGCCATGGCCGGTCTCCTCAGGCGCTGGCGGAAGCCTGTCCCTCAACCTCCGGCACGTGAAACTTTGGCTTCCGTTTGTTGACCGGCAGGGGCGCGAGCATGACGTTGATCTGCTTGCCGAGCAGCTTCGGCTCATTGTCGGGATGGCCCATGCCGGACAGTTCGGCGATGGCGCGCTTGATCACCTCGAAACCGATCTCCGTGTGGGCCATTTCCCGGCCGCGGAATTTCAGGCGCAGCTTCACCTTGTTGCCGTGGTCGAGGAATTCCTCGGCGTGGCGGAGCTTGGTGTGGAAGTCGTGCGGCTCGATCCGGGCGGTAAACTCGATTTCCTTGATCTTGCTCGCGGTCGATTTGGAGTGGGAATGCTTCTTCTGGTCCTCGTAAACATACTTGCCGAAGTCCATGATGCGGCAGACCGGAGGCTGGGCGTTGGGCGCGAGCTCGACCAGGTCGAGCCCGACCTGCATGGCGAGGGCGATGGCCTTTTCGATGGGGAGAATGCCGAGCTGCTTGCCCTCGGGCGAAATCACTCGGACTTGCGGGACCTTGATGCGATGGTTGCGACGGATGTTGGCGTACGGATCCGTGTTGCGGCGCTGATATTGTCCGGGGCGGCCGCCGCCGGCGGAGGAGAAGGAATTAGCCATCAAGAAGAAAAGGTCATGATTTTGCGGAGGTGCGTTCTCGCGCGGTTAGGCCGGAATGACAACAGGAAAAATCCCCCGGATGAAAAAACTTCCGGCGGGAAACCCGGCCGGTGCAACGAAGGGGGAAAATCTTCGCAAAAAGATGGTGGCGGGCACGGTGGATCACACGCTGAAGCTTTCCCCGCAGGAACAGCTGGCCTTGGCATTGGGATTGGCGAACTTGAAGCCGCCCGCCACCAGCCGGGCGGAATAGTCGAGCACCGTGCCCTTGAGATAAAGGGCGGTCTTGGGATCGACCAGTACCTCCACTCCGGCGGACCGCACCAGGATGTCGCCGCGCCGCGGCTCGGCGGTGAAACGCAGCTTGTAGCTCAGGCCGTTGCAGCCGCCGCCGGAGATGGCGATGCGCAAAAAGTCCCCCTGGTGCTCGCGCGCGATCAAGGCGCGCACCTTTTCCCCCGCCGCCGGCGTGAGGCGGACCAGGTTTTCGTTGCCCAAGCGGACCTCGGTGGACGGCGGGGCGGTGGTTTCAAGCGCGGACATTTTGCCTTAATTTATTGCCCAATCCTCGCCCGATGCAAGCGCCGGGCCACGTTCACCGCGTTGGTGAAGCTGCGCGGGCTGGCTTTGCCCTGCCCGGCGATGCCGAAGGCCGTGCCGTGATCGGGACTGGTGCGAACGAAGGGCAGACCGAGGGTGACGTTGACCGACTCGTCGAACTCCACCGTCTTGAGCGGAGCCAGTCCCTGATCGTGGTAAAGGGCGAGGATGACGTCGAATTCTCCGCGCAGGGCGCGGGCGAAGAGTGTGTCTCCCGGCTCGCAGCGGGAAAGGCCGGGATGCGCCATCCGCAGCCGGTCCAGGATGGGATCGATCAGCCGCTGCTCCTCGTCGCCGAGCAAACCGCCCTCGCCGGCGTGCGGATTGAGGCCGCACACGCCGATCCGCGGGGCGGCGATGCCGTCGGCCCGCGCCAGTTCGTCGGCGGCGCGCACGGCGTGGATGAAATTCTTCTCCTCCAGATGCAAAAGGACTTCGCGCA
>Ga0070741_10004867_pt1 | contig 30770 bp, 24 predicted proteins | sample Coa_R1_4_FD_66440 | JGI IMG/M metagenome (GOLD analysis project Ga0070741, IMG submission 66440) | Surface soil microbial communities from Centralia Pennsylvania, which are recovering from an underground coalmine fire - Coalmine... | ecosystem: Environmental > Terrestrial > Soil > Unclassified ... | reverse complement strand
TACGCGCTCGACGTGCTGAAGATCGGCCAGCCCACCAAGGTCGTGTACATGCGGAATGGCGAGCGTCGGGAAACGATGCTCACGCCCGCCGCGCGCAAGTAGCACGCGATTTGTAAGCGAAGCGGCGGAGGTCACTCTATGGCTCGTTCGCTTCGCATCGCTTTCGCCGGAATCGCCGTCGTCGCGACCTGCTCGCTGGTCGCGCTGGCGCAAACCAACGGCACACCTGAACGGTACACCGCCACCGCGGTGAACATGGAACGCGGTGGCGCGGGCACGCTCGAGATCGTCGTCAACCGCTGGTCGACCGACGCCGAACGCCAGAAGCTCGTCTCGACCCTGATGGACAAAGGCGAGAACAAGCTGCTCGACGCGCTCCAGAGCGCGCCGAAGGTCGGCTATATCCGCACGCCGAACAGCATCGGCTGGGATTTGCACTACGCCAACCGGCGGCCGCTGCCGGATGGCGGCGAGCAGGTCGTCATCGCGACCGACCGGCCGATCGGTTTCCGCGAGGCCGCCAATCAGCCGCGCTCGATCGACTATCCGTTCACGGTCATCGAGATGCACCTCAACGCCGACGGCGAGGGTCAGGGGACGATGTCGGTGGCGACCAAGGTGATGGCGGACAAGGAAACCGGCACGATCCAGCTCGAGAACTTCGGGACGACGCCGGTCATGCTGACCAACATCAAGCGCGAGAAGATGTCGCAGTAACCTCGCGCCGCACCTCGCGCGGCGGCTTGTCCTCGCGCACGCCGATGAACGCGGCGTGGCGCAGGCTGCCGTCGCGCGTCCACTCGGTGAAGGCGACTTCGACGACGAGTTGCGGCTTCACCCAGACGAGTTCGGCCATCTCCTCGGCGGTGATCCCTTCGCCCCAGTGGCTCGTCCGGCTCGTTGGCAGGTTCGCGAACGGGCAGCGCGCCGTGCCGAGCGGCCGCACCCGCTCGAACAGCAGCGCACGCGCGTGCGGCGTGAACCCGCTCCGCACTTTCCCCGCGGACAGCAACCGGTTGCGATCGTCGTAGTAACCGACGACCAGCGAAGCGAAACCGTTCGGCGACGGCTTGTAGCCGCCGACGACGAACTCCTGGTGGAGCGCGAAGCGCACCTTCACCCACGCGTCGCTTCGCCGGCCGGGATCGTAGAGCGATCGCCGCCGCTTCGCGACGACGCCTTCGAGCCCGAGCGCCTTGACCGCCGCGGTGATCTCCGACGGCGTTCCGGGGAGCGGCTCGGAGAGCAACAGGTCGCTGCCGCGAATGACACGCGCCAGCGCCGCGCGGCGCTCGTCGAGCGGGGTCTTCAGCAGCGTCCGCCCGTCGAGATGCAGCAGATCGAACGCGTAGAACACGATCGCCAGCCCCTCGGTCGCCCAGTGATGCAGCGCCTGGAATGACGGACGCCCGTCGGCATCGAGCGCGACGATTTCGCCGTCGACGATCGCGCTCTTCGCATCGATGCGCGATGCCGCTGCCGCGACGCGGCGAAACGTGTCGGTGATGTCCTTGAGATTGCGCGACGCGAGCGTCACGCGCGCGCCGTCCTTGACGATCTGCGCGCGGTAGCCGTCCCACTTCACTTCGTAGGACCAATCGGGGCCGGCCGGCAGTTCGCGGGCCGCGGTGGCCATCATCGGCTTGACGGGTCGAAGCGGCACGGCAAACCGATTATCATCGGCAGACATGCCGCCTCGCAAAAAGCCCGTGCGCCGCAAGAAGACTGCCCCGTCGTCGGTCGGCCTGACCGCCGCGGAGGTGCAGGCCGTCAAGAGCCCGGAGCTTGATCGCCTCGCGACGGCGGTTGGCGAAGACGGCGGCGCCGTGCTGGCGCGCTACAACGACCCGTTCGGCGGCACGCCGCTGATCCTCGCCGCGTTGCCGATCGACAAGGTGGAACCGACGCCGTATCAGCGCGATCCCTCCGACGCGCACGTGAAGCGGCTGATGGGCGTGGTCGAAAAGATCGGACGCTTCCTCGATCCGATCATCGCCGTACGCAGCGACGGCATCTACATGACGCCGAACGGCAACCATCGCCTGCAGGCGCTGAAGAAGCTCGGCGCGAAGACGATCGTGGCGCTGCTCGTGCCGGATGCGGAGGTCGCGTTCAAGATCCTCGCGCTCAACACCGAGAAGGCCCACAACCTGCGCGAGAAGTCGCTCGAGACGATCCGCATGGCGCGCGCGCTCGCGAAGAAAGAGGGCGATCACAAGGAGTCGTCGTTCGCCTTCGAGTTCGAGCAGCCGGCGTTTCTCACGCTGGGCGTCTGCTACGAGGAACGGCCGCGGCTGAGCGGGGGGGCATATCAATCCATCCTTCGCCGTGTCGACGAGTTCCTCGACGAGCCAATTGCCAAAGCCATCAAGGAGCGCGATCGCCGCGGGAAGAAGATCCTGAAGCTCGACGATGCGGTCAGCGCGGCGGTGGAGAAACTGAAAGCGAAAGGGCTGACCAGCCCGTATCTGAAACCGTTCGTCGTCTCGCGCGTCAACTACACCCGCTTCTCGAAGGCGACCTCGTTCGACTTCGACGAGGCGCTCGACAAGATCATCGCCAGCGCACAGAAGTTCAACGTCGAGCGTGTGAAGCAGGAGGACGTGGCGCGGGCCGGCGGCGGCGCGCCGGACGAGGAGTAGACTACTCGGATGAAGAAATACATCCCGATTTTCACCCTTCTCTTCTTGTCGGCTTCGGCCGCGCCGTTCGCGCAAGGGCGCGGCGGCCAGCAACAACAACAGCAGCAGCAGCCATCGAACCAGAACGGACCGCGCGAGGAATACGCGGGACCCGCCGAGGAGAAGATCTCGACGACGTCGCACACGATGCGGCTCGACGGACGCGAGATCAAATACACGGCGACGGCGGGCACGCTGCCGATTCGCCTCGACAACGGCCAGGTGGTCGCGCGCATGTTCTTCGTCGCGTACACGAAGGACGGCGAGGACGTGAAGACGCGGCCGCTGTCGTTCCTCTACAACGGCGGTCCCGGCGCGGCGACGATCTGGCTCCACATGGGCTCGTTCGCGCCGAAGGCGGTGCAGATGGGCGAGGACGGCATGCAGCCGGCGCCGCCCTATCACCTCGTCGACAACGACAGCTCGCTCATCGACGTCACCGACATGGTGTTCGTGGACGCCGTGTCGACCGGCTACAGCCGCATGACGCCGGGCAACAGTTCGGCGCAGTTCCACGGCCAGTCCGGCGACCTGCGCGCGTTCGGCGAGTTCATCAACGAGTACCTGACGCACTTCAGCCGCTGGCCGTCGCCGAAGTATCTGATCGGCGAGAGCTACGGCACGATCCGATCGGCCGGCCTCGCGAAAGAGATCCAGGAGCGTCACGGCGTCGAGCTGAACGGGATCGCGCTGATCTCCTCGCTTCTCACCTACCAGACGCTGTCGCCGTCGCCCGACAACGACGTCGCGTACGCGGCGAACATCGAGACGTTTACGGCCGACGCCTGGTATCACAAGAAGCTGCCGCAGGATCTGCAACGGCTGACGCTGAAGGAAGCGGTCGACCAGTCGCGCACCTTCGCGTGGGGCGAGTACATGGCGGCGCTCACCAAGGGCAACACGCTGACCGACGTCGAGCGGTCTGCGATGGCCGCGAAGCTCGCGCGCTTCACCGGCCTGCCGCAGACGTTCATCCTGAACGCGAACCTGCGCGTCACCGCCGAGCGGTTCCGCAAGGAGCTGCTGCGCGACAAGCGGCTTTCCATCGGCCGTCTCGACGGACGCTGGACCTCGATCGACGCCGACGCGGCCGGCGAGCGCGAAGAGTTCGACATCTCGAACACCGCGCTGCAGGGTCCGTACACGGCGATGTTCGAGGACTACGTGAAGAACGAGCTGAAGTGGGAAACCGATCTGCACTACCCGACGTCGGGTAACGTGCGGCCGTGGACCTACGACGAGAACCGCTACATGGACATGACCGAGTCGCTGCGCTCGGCGATGACGCACAACCCGTTCCTGAAAGTGTTCGTCGCCATCGGCTATTACGACATGGCGACCATCATGGGCGGCGCCGAGTTCAACTTCACGCATCTCGCGTACGACAAGTCGGTCGTCGATCGCGTGTCGTACGGCTACTACGAAGCGGGGCACATGATTTACACGCGCCCCTCCGAGCACAAGAAGCTGAAGGCCGACATCGCGAAGTTCATTCAGGGGACCGAGCGGTCCAATCCGCGGACGACGACCGCGCAGTAGCATCGGCGAGGAGGGGCGGGATGGGGAAGATCGCGATTGCGCTGCTGGGCGTTCTTCCCTTCCTGCCGCTTCCGCCGCTCCCGCCCATCCAGCCCGTCGCGCTGACGCGCGTCACCGTCACCGATCGCTTCTGGGCGCCGAAGATCGACATCAACCGGCGCATCACGGTCCCGCACATCCTCCGCGAGAACGAAGAGACCGGCCGCGTCGACAACTTCCGCAAGGCAGCGCACGAGATCGACGGCGCGTACAAGGGTCACCGCTACGACGACACCGACATCTACAAGATCATCGAGTCGGCGTCGTACGCGCTCGCCGCGTCGCCCGATCCGGCGCTCGATCGGAAGATCGACGATCTGATCGCCATCGTCGCGGCGGCGCAGGAGCCCGACGGCTATCTCTATGCGGCGCGGACGGTCGACCCGCAGCATCCGGCGGCGGGCGCGGGACCAGAACGCTGGGCGTGGCTGCACACGAGCCACGAGCTCTACGATCAGGGGCACCTCTACGAAGCCGCGGTCGCCCATTTTCAGGCGACCGGCAAGCGGACGCTGCTGAACGTCGCGATCAAGAGCGCCGACCTGGTGTGCCGCACCTTCGGCCCGAACGCGCGTCACGACGTCCCGGGACACGAGGAGATCGAGCTGGCGCTCGTGAAGCTGTTTCGCGTCACCGGCGATCGCAAGTATCTCGACGAAGCGAAGTTCTTTCTCGACCAGCGCGGGCGCGCGCACAACCCGCCGCTGCACGTCTTCCCGGAAGGCGATCCGTTTCGGATGTACAACGATCTCGCCTACCGGCAGGATCACACGCCCGTGGCCGAACAGACCGAGGCCGTGGGCCACGCCGTCCGCGCGACCTATCTCTATTCCGGCATGACGGACGCCGCGACGCTGCTCGACGACGCGGCGCTTGGACACGCCGTCGATGCGCTGTATCGCGACGTGGTGGAAAAGAAGATGTACATCACCGGCGGGCTCGGCGCCGTCGGCGGCACCGAAGCGTTCGGCGACGACTACGTCCTGCCGAATCGCGCCTACGCGGAAACGTGCGCGTCGGTCGGCGGCCTGCTCTGGTATCACCGGATGTTCTTGCGCACGGGCGACGCGACGTACTACGACACGTTCGAGCGGACGCTCTACAACGGCCTGTTGTCGGGCGTGTCGCTGTCGGGCGATCGCTTCTTCTATCAGAACCCGCTCGTCTCGACGGGACGCGCCGAGCGCGAACCGTACTTCGACGTCTCGTGCTGCCCGGCCAACCTCTCGCGCCTGATCGGCGAACTGCCCGGCCTCGTCTACGCGACGCGCGGACGCGACGTGTTCGTCAACCTGTTCGTCGGCAGCACGGCGCACATCGGCGACCTCACCGTGACGCAGCACACCGACTACCCGTGGGATGGACGCGTCACGATTCGCGTCGATCCCGCGTCGCCGGCGACGTTTGCGATCGCGGTCCGCATCCCGGGCTGGGCGCGCGGCGAAGCGTCGCCGGGCGGGTTGTATCGTTTCGTGCGCTCGGCTGAAGCCGAGCGTCAGCCGCGCGTCTCGATCAACGGCCGTCCGGTCGCGCTGACGCTCGACAAGGGTTACCTGCGCCTGTCGCGCCGCTGGAAGCCCGGCGACACAATCGTGCTCGATCTGCCGATGCCGATCGAACGTGTCGTCGCCGACGATCGCGTGCTCGAGGATCGCGGGAAGATCGCGATTCAACGCGGACCGATCGTCTACTGTCTCGAAGGTGTGGACAACGACGGCCACGTGCTCGACCGCCCGCTGCCGTCCGGCGCGGCGCTTTCGGCACGCTTCGAGCGCGCGCGGCTCGGCGGCGTCGAGGTGATCAGCGGCGGCGGCGTCACCGCCGTTCCGTACTACGCGTGGAACAACCGCGGCCGCGGCGAGATGACCGTGTGGATTCCCGTCACTCGGCCCTGAGCGCGTCGACCGGATCGAGGCGGCTGATCGCCAGCGCCGGCACCGCACACGCCGCCAGCGCCGCGAGCAGCATCAGCGCGGCGGCGATCGTCAGCATCGACAGATCGATCGCGCCGCTCTCGGCCAGCAGTCCGTTGATCAGACGATTCAGCGCGAGCGCGACCGCGCCGCCACTGGCGATGCCGGCGGCGACGAGCGTCAACCCGCGCGAGAGCGCCAGCGGCACGAGATCGCGCGGGCTCGCGCCGAGCGCGACGCGGATGCCAAACTCCGGCGCGCGCTGCGCGACCGTGAGCGCCATCACGCCGTAGACGCCGAGCGACGCGAGCAGCAGTCCGAACGCGCCAAAGCCGAACATCAGCGTCGCGCTGACGCGTTCGCGCGCGATCGATTCGGAAAAGTACGCGTCCATGGCGACCGCGTCGTACGGCGCCAGCGCGGGATCGACACGCGCCACCGCGCGGCGAACCTCGTCGACGATCGTCAGCGGCGCGCCGCCGTCGCGGACCATCAAATAGAAATGCTCGGCGGCCGGCGTGCCCGCGAACTGCTCGTACGGCAGGTACCACGTCTCCTTCGGCGAGTCGGCATCGTGCGCGTCGTACACGTTGTCCACGATCCCGACGACGGTCAGCCATGGCGTGTTCGGACGCGCGAGGCGGATCCGCCGGCCGATCGGATCCACGTTCGGCCACTTCCGCCGCGCCAGTGCGTCGCTGACGATCACGACCGGCGGACTGCCGGCGCGATCGAACGCCGAGAAGTCGCGCCCCCGTCGCAGCGGAATGCCCATCGTCTCGAACAGCCCGGGCGAAATCAGGCGGTGGTTCACCTCGAAGATCGTGCCCGGACGCTGACGGGCATCGTCTTCCGATTCGACGGGCGCGACCCACGTGCCGCCGCCGAGCGGATTGACGCTGGTCACGGCGGCGCGGACGATGCGTGGGGCGGCGGACAGCGACGCGACGACGTCGCGGACCAGCGCGGCGCGGCGATCGGCGCCCGGATAGCGCTCGGCCGGCGGCGTCAGCTCCATCGCGAGCAGGCCGTTCGCATCGAAGCCGAGCGGATGCGTCTGCAGCCGCACGAAGTTGCGGATCACGAGCCCGCCGCCGGCGAGCAGCACGACCGTCAGCGCCGTCTCGGCGACGATCATCGAGCCGAGCCACGCGTGATGACGCTTTCCGATCGTGGCCGATCGCGAACCCTCGCCGAGCACGCGCTGCGGATCCGTTCGCCACATCGCCGCGAGCGGCACCACGGCGGCAATCGCCGCGCTGACCAGCGTCGTGGCGGCGGCAAACACCGCGACGCGCCAGTCCGTGCGCGGCGTGGCGAGCCCGAGCTGCGCGCTGAGCACGTGCGGCACGAGCGCGGCCGTCAGCGGTGCGAGCCAGGCGGTGAGCAGCAGCCCCGCCGCGCAGCCGATCGACGCGAGCGCGAGGCTTTCGGCGAACAACTGGCTCGCGTGGCGGCCGCGCGACTGCCCGAGCGCCGCGCGAATCGCAAACTCGCGCCGGCGCGCGACCGAACGCGCGAGCAGCAGCGTCGCGACGTTCACCGACGCGATGAGCAACATCAGCGTGACGATCTCCGCCAGCGCGACGAGCGGCCGCTGCTGATCGCCCATCAGGTTCTCGCGAATCGTCGTGATCTCGAGTCCGTAGGTCGGCAGCAGCGCGGGGTTGTCGTGTCGCAGCGCTGCGGCGACGCGCGTCATCGCGTTCCTGAGCTGCGCCGGCGTGACGCCCGGCCGCGTGCGTCCCCACACGGCGAACTCGTGGCTCGTGTCCGCGGGATCGGGCCGCCACGGCACCCAGAACTGCGCGTCGTACGGAAACGCGTACTGCGGCGGCATGACGCCGACGATCGTCAGCGTCCGATCGTCGAGGCGCACGCGCGCGCCCAGCGCCGACGGCGATCCGCCGAACCGCGACTGCCAGAACGCATAGCTGACGAGCGCGACGCCCGCGTCGAGACCGCGCCGCTCTTCGTCGCGCGTCAACGGACGGCCCAGCACCGGGTTGACGTCCAGCGTGTCCTCGAACCCCTCCGTCTGGACGACGACGCTCACGCGTTCGGGGAGACCGGCGCTGAAGAGCGTCATGTCCTGCGCGCCCATGCCGACGAGGCCGTCGAGCACGTCGGTCGCCTGCGCGCGAATCGCGAGCAGCGTGCGGCTCGACATGTTGTACGGGTGCGGCTGTCCGGCGGCGTCGACCGTCATCTCGCGCAGGCGGACGAGACGCGTTTCGTCGCGGAACGGAAACGGCCGCCGCAGGACGTGGTTGACCGCGCTGAACATCGCCGTGTTGGCGCCGATGCCGAGCGCGAGGATCGCGATCGCAATCGCGGTGTCGCGCGGCGAGCGGCGCAGCAGGCGGATGGCGTACCGCAGGTCCTGGAGAAAGGCGGAGATCATCGCGTCGGGACACGCAAGTGACTTGCCGCCCGAATCACGTGGTTTTTCATGAGCGCCGTCGTGCGAGGTGCCCGCCGTCGCACAGCCGCGTCCCACTCCCGGGAATCGCCCGCGCCGATCCCACGCTCACCGCTGCGACGCCGTCGATCGCGCGCCATCAGGTTTCAGATAACGCCCGAGGAACTCGCTCATGCGATTGAACGAGTTGAGATACCGCGAGTGCAGCAGCGGTTCGTGCGTGTCGTCGGGATACACGATCAGCTCGAACGGGACGTTGCGCGCGCGCAGCAGCTGCACCAATCCCGTCATCTGCGAGAACTGCACGTTCCGGTCGTCGTCGCCCTGAATGAGCAGCACGGGCGATTTCCAGCCATCGATCGCGCCGATCGTCGACGAGCGGTACGACACGTTGTCGGGATCGAGCGAACTGCCCCACAGGTGCACGCCGGCCATGTCGACGCCGACTTTGAAGAGATCCGAGTTGCGCGCGAGCGCCTGCGACGTCAGCACGCCGCCGTACGACAGGCCCCAGATGCCGATGCGATTCGGATCGACGTCCGGCCGCGTCTTCAGGTATTCGCCGCCGGCGAGCACGTCCTGATATTCCGCGTTGCCGCGGCCGCCGGTGTTCGGCGCCGTGCGGAACGATTTGCCGTAACCGATGCCGCTGCGATAGTTGATCGACATCACCACGTAGCCCTGCGACGCGAGCCACTGATTGACGGCGTACGCGACGTGATAGAAGTGCATGTAGTGGTAGCCGAGCAGCATCTGGCGGACCGGTCCGCCGTGCACGAAGACGATCGCCGGCCGCCGCTCGCCCGGCCGCACATCCTTCGGCAGGAACAACTGGTTGTGGATCTCCAGGCCGTCCGCCGCCTTGGTCATCACGAGCTGCGGCGTCACCTCCGCGGCCATCGGGAAGCCGTCGAGCGACGGATAGACGTACTTCGGCGATCCACCGTCGGCCGCGACGATGCCGACGCCGAACGGCCGCTTCGCGTCGCCGCCGAGTTCCGCCACCTGCGTCCCTGACGCCAGCACCGCCGGATAGGTCTCGATCGTCTCGCCGTTCGTGATCGGCGACGCCGTGCCGCCCGCGACCGCGACTTTCCAAATGTGCCGCCGCTCGATGTCGCCGGCATTCGTCGAATAGACGAGCGTCGCACCGTCCTTCGACAACGCCACGTGCTCGACCGCGCCGTCGCCCGGCGTCAGCTCGATCGGCGTCGGCGTCGCATGCGACACGCTGACCGAGTACCACCGCGTCCACTCCTGCGGTTCGGCTTCGAAGAGGACGTGATCCGCATCGGCCCAGCGGATCGCCGCGATCGCATTGAACGCCGTGTCGTCCTTCGCGTCGTGCCAGAACTCCTTCGCGTCGCCGCTCGCCGCGTCGGCGACCCAGAACGACATCGTGTAGCCGCCGGCGAACGACGAACTGTAAAGACCCGGTCGCCCTTCGCCGTCGCTGCTGTTTTGTGCAGCCCCGCGTCCTCGCCCGCCGGCGCGACCGGTGCCGCCGCGTCCGCCTCGCCCGCCGGCGCGCAGCGCGGCCAGCGGATCGTAAGCAGGCCCATCGGGGTTGCCGATGCTGCCCGATCCTTGATGCGCCTGCTGACCGAACGGGATGCCCGGGCGTCGGATGAACGCGACACGCGCGCCGTCCGGCGACCACGTCGGACTCGTATCGCGATCGACGCTCGGCGCCATGAACTTGAGATCTTTCGTGCGCACGTCATAGACGCCGACGAACGAGTGATCCACGCGATCGCTGACGAACGCGATCTTCGTGCCGTCGGGCGACCACACGGGATCCCGGTTCGTGCCCCACGCTTTGATGAGAGGCATCGCCGTCGGCGCCCGCGAGCTGGCGGCGGCAGGCGGGCTCGTTCGGTAGCTGAAGATCTGGCCGTCCTTCGCAAAGACGATCGCGCGTCCGTCCGGCGAGAGCACGGGCGTCGTCACGTCGCCGACTTTCCACGGCGCGCCGCCCGTCGTGCGAACGGCCCACACTGTGCGATCCGCGCCGGCGGGATTGCTGGTGGGGTTCGCGACCCATCCCTCGCGGTTCGGCGCCGTGCCGCGCACGAACGTCACGACGCGGCCGTCGTCGGAGATCGCGACGTCGCTCAACTCGACGCCGTCGTCTTTCGTGAACGAGGTCAGCCGCACCGGTGTGAACGCCGGCGCGGCGGCCGTGTAGACGTTGCGCAAACCGTGCTCGTACGCGCTCCACGCGATGCGGTCCACCGTCTTCGCCGACACGATCTCGGTCGGATAGCCGGGCGCGAGGAACGCCTCGACGGTCGGCGAACCCGCCGGCGCCGCCGACACGAGGGCGGCGGAGACGATCAGCGATGCGAGCAGCAGTTTCTTCATGACCGAACTCCGGCGTGAACCACTCTGAAATACGCAATCATGTCCATCGACTTCGCCGGTGCCGCGCCGAGCTGACGCAGCATCGTCGTGATCTGCCCGCGGTGATAGCTCGCGTGGTTGACGACGTGCTGCACCATCTGGCCGATCGGCGAGGCGGCAGCGCCGCCGTTCAACAGCGTGAACTCGATCACGCGGTCGACATCGGCGTCGCTGAGGGCGTCCACGAACGCGCGCATCTTCCGCTCGTGATCGAGCCAGGCGACCTTGAGCGCCTCGAGGTCGGCGAATCGATCGGAGGGCAGCAGCGCGGTGACCTGCTGGCCGTGCCAGCGCTGATACCACGCCCACTCGGCGGCATAAATGTGTGTGGCGGTGTCGCGAATCGATTTGAAGCTGTTCCCGAGATCCCTGTCGTACTGCTCCGGCGTCAGCGCCTCGAGCGCTTCGAGCAGCCGGTTGCGCGCCCAGTAGTGGTAATCGATCATCGTCTGCAGATCGCGAACGTTCATGGCAGCACTCTCGCGCGGAGGATGCGATCGAGCCGCGGGAACGCGCGATCGAGATACGCGTTCCCGCCGTCGAACAGCGGTTGTTGTTTGCCGGCGCGGATGCCGCCGCCGGATGTCTCGCCGTACTCGCTGTTGAGCGCGTCGGCGACGTCCATGCCGGTCGCGACCATCCCGAACGGCACGAACCCCTGCGCGTCCTGATACGAGTTGTCGCGCAGGCTGATGTAGATCTGCGTCGTGCGCCCGTTCGGCACCGCGAACGCGAACGCGACGGCGCCGCGGACGACCGAGTGCCCCGCGGGCGGATCGTCGGGGATCGTTCGCGATCGCCACGCCGACGCCGTCTTCGGATCGCCGTTGATCCCGAACTGCGCCCACTGCCCCTTCACGACGCGGAAGAACCGCGTGTCGTCGAAGTAGCGCGACGTGACGAGCTCGTGGAACCGAGCGGCGCCCTTCGGCGCCCACTCGCGATGCACGTCGATGACGATCGCACCTTTCGTCGTGTCGAGCTGAACGCGAAACTCCTGGGGCGCGACGCCGTCAGCCGAGCGTTGGGCGATCGCGGCCCGGTCGCCCAACAGGCTCGCGCTCCAGAGCAGAGCGATGAGCACACGCCGCATCCGGCACATTCTACGACCGGTCGCGATCCCGTTGGAGCGCCTTCTGCGCGCGGTCGACCTGCTTCCAGCGTCGCTTGTGCTCCGCCGCGGCGGCCGGATCGTGCTTGCGCTCCTCGTACGCCGATTCGCGCAGCAGGCGTCGGTAGCTCTCGAGGCGATCGGCGTCGAGCGTGCCGCGCTCGACCGCCGCGAGCACGGCGCAGCCCGGCTCCGACGCATGCGAGCAGTCGGCGAAGCGGCACTGCGACGCGAGCGCCGCCACATCGTCGAACGCGGCGTCGACGCTCTCCTCGTCCACCCACAACTGCAGTTCGCGCATGCCCGGTGTGTCGATGAGAAACGCGCCGGACGGGAGCTCGACCAGATGACGCGCGGTCGTCGTGTGACGGCCCTTGCTGTCGGACGCGCGCACCTCGCCGGTCTTCTGGGCGTCGCGCCCGAGCAGCCGGTTGACGATCGTCGACTTGCCGACGCCCGACGGCCCCACGAGCGCCACCGTCCGGCCGGGCGCGAGATACGGTTCCAACGCGAGCAGGGCGGGTGCGTGTTCGTCGAGCGCGCTGATCGCGTGCACGTCGACGAAGGCGAGCCGCTGCCGAATCTCGTCCGCCGCCGCGCCGGGATCGGCGACGAGGTCCGCCTTGTTCAGCAGTACGACCGGCGTCGCGCCGGAATCCCACACCATCGTCACATAGCGCTCGACGCGGCGCGCGTTGCGCTCGTGCATCAGCGAAGCGACGATGAAGACGGTGTCGATGTTGGCGGCGATGACCTGCCGGCCGCCGTCGGGCGACGCGCGAGCGATCGCGCTGCGCCGCTCTCGCCGCGCGTGGATGATGCCGTCGCGCACCTCGACCCAGTCGCCGACGGCCGGAAAGTCGGCCGCCGACGGCGCCTCGTGCCGGAACCTGCCGCTGACTTCGACCCAGCCGTCGCAGCCGGTGACGCGATACTTGCCGCGCTGCTCTTCAACCACGCGTGCGACGGACGGATCCCACCCCAGACGTTCGTATGAAGACACGTCGGATCTCCGAAAATGATGTTGGTGAATTGAGAGCGGGTGGGCTGGAGACGAGCGGCGCGGACGGCTACGTACGCAGGCTCAGACTCTCAGCTCCCGAGTCTCGGGATTCGCACGACGCAACACACGCATAGGCCAGCTCCTGTGGCGCTGATTCTACCAAACGGCGCGGACCGAGCGCGCCGACCGACTCATTTCCCCGACAGCGGCGTCATGCCGGCCGCGAGCGCGCGGTTGAACGCCGGCACTTCTTGATCCATCAGCCGGCGGTAGTCCGACTTCACGTTCGTCAAATCTTTTTCCAGGCCTTCCATGACGCCCACCGACGTATCGGTCGGCGGGAAGTCTGCACCGCCGGCGACGTCGCCCGCGCCGGGCCCGACCTCGCCGTTGAGCCAGATCAGGTTCATGTAGATCCGGTACGCCTGCTGGAAGTACTTGTCGTCGCTCAGTTGCTGCGCCGGCTCGAGAATCTTCGACTCGACCGCGTACAGCTTCTGGTCCATCGCGTCGACTTGTTTCAGCTGCGCCGCCTTCGACGCGTCGCCGGCGAACGCCTTGCGCATGTCCTCGAGCTGCTTGCGCATGATTTCGATCGCGTTGACCATGTCGGCCGAGGCGCTGATGTCGTCGCGCAGCTTCAGCTGCAGCTTGACGGAGAGGTCGAGATCCTTCTCCGAGGTCGGGATCTTCGGATCTTTCAGGATCTCCATCGGCTGCGACGCGGTCTGGCCGTCGACGGTCAGCCGCACGGTGTAGCGGCCCGGCACCGCCAGCGGCCCGACTTCGGCGGGCTCGAGTCCCCAATGCGTGACCGGCCGCGTGTCCTTGCCGCGGAAGCGCGGCTCCTCCCAGATATGCGGGTCCTCTTTCGGCGTCGTCCGCAGCGCGACGAGGCGCGGCGGATCCCAGCGCAGATCCCAGTTGACGCGATTGAAGCCGGCGTGCTGATTCTCCGGTTTGAGCGTCCGCACGACCGCGCCGTCGGCGCCGACGATTTGAATCTCGACCGATTTCGGCGCCGCGCTGACGCTGTAGTCGATGATGCCGCGCGCGCGCTCGGCCCAGCGAAACGCCGGGCGCGGCGCGAACAGATGGACGGCCGTCGTCGACGTCGGCCCGCCCTGCTCGAGCGCCGTGATGTCGTCGAGCACGTAAATCCCGCGCCCGTAGGTCGAGACGACGACGTCGTGGAAATTTTTCTGCACGGCGACCCAGCTGACCGGCGCGTGCGGAAGTCCCGCCGCGATTTCCGTCCAGTGCGCGCCATCGTCGGTCGAGTAATAGAAGCTGCGGCCGGTGCCGGCGAAGAGCATCCCCTTCTTGTTCGGATTCTCCGCGACGGCCTTCACGTACGACAGCGGATGCGACTTCGGCAGGTCGCCGTTGACGCGCGTCCACGTCGAGCCGAAGTCGGTGGTCTTGAAGACGTACGGTTCGCGGTCGTCCATCAAGTGATGATCGACCGCCACGTAGGCGGTGCCCGCGTCGAAGTGCGACGGCTCGATCTTCGAGATGAGGCTCCACGCCGGCAAACCGCTGATGTTCTTCGTGACGTCGTTCCACTTCGCGCCGCCGTCGCGCGAGTTCCACAGCTTGCCGTCGTTGGTGCCGGCCCAGACGAGCCCTTTCTGCACCTCGGAGAACGCAATGGCGAACACGACCTCGCCCGCAAACTGCCCGAGGTTGTCGCCGACGATGCCGCCGGACGACATGATGTACTTCGGATCCTGCGTCGACAGATCGGGGCTGGTGATCGTCCAGCTCTGTCCGCCGGTCGTCGTCTTGAAGATGACGTTACAGCCGTAGAACACGTCGTTGTGATCGAACGGATCGATCGCGAGCGGCGCCGTCCAGTGACAGCGGTACTTGGCGTCGGGCGGCGGCGCGTCGAGCGTGATCATCGCCGGCGCAACCGACCGCGCCTGTTTCAGACGATAGTCGTAGCGCGTCACCTTGTTGCCGTAGCACGTGGACCAGACGATGTTCGGGTCGGACGGGTCGGGAACCGTGTGGCCGGACTCGCAGCCGCCGAGGCCGTGATCCCACTGGTTGCCGAGACCGTTGTAGCCCGCGCCCGCATTCTCCGCCGCCCACGCCGGGCCGCGCATCGTCCCGTCGTCCTGCATGTTCGCGTAGACGTAGTACGGGACCTGGTTGTCGAGATAGACGTGATAGATCTGGCCGATCGGGAGCGACACGCGCTGCGTGCTGCGGCCGTGCTGCTGCGTGATCGTCAGCCCCGCGTCGTGCGTCAGCACGAAGCGATCGGCGTTCTTCGGGTCCCACCAGATGTCGTGGTTGTCGCCGCCCCACTGCCGCTCTTCGAACGACAGGCCGCCGTCGGTGGACTGCCAGAACGAGCTGTTCGACACGAGGATCTCGTCCGCGTTGGTCGGCGACACGGCCAGACGGATGTAGTAGCCGGCGCGGCCGATGAGACCGCGCTGCCAGTTCGCGACGCGCCAGTTCGATCCACCGTCGTCGGATCGCCAGAGCGATCCCTGATCCGCCGTTTGAATCAGCGCGTACATGCGGCTCGAGTCGGTGGGCGCAATCGCGACGTCGATCTTGCCGACGGGCGGCTTCGGCAGGCCGGGCGACACGATGCGCGCCCACGTCGTGCCGCCGTCGGTCGACTTGTAGATGCCGCTGCCCGGGCCGCCGCTCAACTCGGCCCACGGATGCATCTCGACCTGCCACGTGCCGGCGACGAGCGTCCGCGGATTCTTCGCATCCATCGACAGACCCGAACAGCCGGTGTTCTCGTCGACGAACAGCACGCGATCCCAGTGCGCGCCGCCGTCCGTCGTGCGGTACACGCCGCGCTCCTGCTGCTTGCCGGTGACGCGTCCCAGCGCGCACGCGAAGACGATGTTCGGATCGGTCGGATGGACGATGATGCGGCCGATGCGGCCGGTGTCGTCGAGGCCGGCGTGCGTCCACGTGCGGCCCGCGTCGAGGGACTTGTAGATGCCGTCGCCGATCACGTCGCTGTCGCGAATCGCCCACGCTTCGCCGGTGCCCGCCCAGACGATGCTCGAATCGGACGGCGCGACGGCGAGCGCGCCGATCGCCGCGACCGGCATGCTGTCCGACACCGGATTCCAGCGGATGCCGCCGTCCGTCGTCTTCCACACGCCGCCCGAGGCGGCGCCGGCGTAATAGGTGAACGGATCGCCGGGCACGCCGGCGACCGAGGCGATGCGATTGCCGACGGCGGGGCCGACGAAGCGGAACGCGAGGCCGGGCGGCGGCCCGCCGCCGCGGCGCTGCGCGGTCAACATCACCGAAGAGCACAGTGCGAGAAGGACGACGAGCGCTTTTCTCATAACAGTCATCGCGCGAAGACGTTTTTCAACACGAACCACACGTTGGCCGGACGTTCCGCCAGCCGGCGCATGTACCACGGAAACCAGTATTCGCCGTACGCAATCAGCACGCGCAGCGGGCGCCCGCTCGCGACGAGCCGTTCCTGCAGCGGACGCTGAATCCCGTAGAGCATCGCGTACTCATACGCCTGCTTCGGCACGCCATGCAGATCGATGAACGCGCCGAGGCGGCCGGCCAGCACGGGATCGTGCGTCGCGATGTGCAGCAGCGTGCCCGACTGCTGCGCTTCGTCGCCGAGCATCCGGCACGACAGCTTGTAGAAATTTTCGTCGACGTCGGCTTTCTTCGGGAACGCCACGTCGGGCGGCTCCAGATACGCGCCCTTGACGAGGCGAATCGCCGCGCCGAGCGGGAGCAGCGCCTCGACGTCCTTCTCCGTGCGATACAGGTACGCCTGCAGCGCGATGCCGACGCGCGGCGAGAGCGCCCGCGCGCGGCGGAAGAGATCCAGCGTCGGATCGACGTACGGCGAGCTCTCCATGTCGATCCAGACGAAGTTGTCGCGCTGCTCGGCGCGCTCGACGAGCGCGCGCAGATGGTGGAAGCAGAGCTCCTTGTCGAGATCGAGCCCGAGTTGCGTCGGCTTGACCGAGATCTGCGCGCGCAGGCCGGCCGGCTGCACGCGATCGAGCACGTCGAGGTAATGCTGCGCGACGAAGTCGGCCTCGTCCGTGCGCGTGACGTTCTCGCCGAGGCGAGTGAAGATCGTGCCGATGCCGCGCTGCTGCTGCGCCGCGGCGGCCGCCATCGCGTCCTCGAGCCGCTCGCCCGGCATGAACGTCGACACCGAGCGGCGCACGAACGCGGTCTTCGTCGCGTGGTCGCGCAGCCAGGCGTTGGTGGAAAGCGCGAGCAGGACGTTTCGAGCAAGGCCCATCGTGTGAAGACCCGCGCTACAACAGTCCGCCGATCAACCCGCCGTCCACCTGCACCGACGCGCCGGTGATGTAGGACGCGGCGTTGGACAAGAGAAACGTGCCGACGCGCCCGAACTCGTCGGGCTCGCCGTAGCGCCCGAGCGGCACCGTCGCCTGGGCGCGATCGCGATGCTCCTGGATCGAGATCCCCTCGCGCGTCGCCATCACCTCGTCGAGATGACGCAGCCGATCGGTCGCGATCCGGCCGGGAATCAGCGTGTTGACGCGAATCTTCTTCGCCGCGAGCTCGAGCGACAGCGTCTTCGCGAGCGACGTCACGCCGGCGCGCAGCACGTTCGACAACGCGAGATGCGGGATCGGCTCCTTGACCGACGACGAGGTGCCGACGAGGATCGCGCCGCCGCCGCGCGCCTCGATCGACGGCGCGACGAGTCGGACGGTGCGGACCACGCTCATCAGCAGCAGATCGAACGCGGCCTGCCACGCCGCATCGTCGAACGTCATCGCGGCGCCCGCGGGCGGGCCGCCGGTGTTGCAGAAGACGCCGTCGATGCCGCCGAACTCCTTCAGCGTCGCCGCGTGCCACGCCTGGATCGCGTCGGCACGGCTCAGATCGGCCGCGACCGGCAGCACGCGATTCCCAGTCTCGGCGCGGATCGTGTCGGCGGCGCGACGCAGGACCGACTCGTCGCGCGACGCCATCGCGACCGTGGCGCCTTCGGCGGCAAGAGCGCGGGCGACGGCATAGCCGAGCCCCTTACTGGCGCCGCCGACCATGAACACTTTGCCTTTCAGTCCGAGGTCCACGTCTCAGCATGGTACACGACTTGAAGAGCTGAGAGGCAGATGACGATCCGTGCGACGGCGATCGCCGTGGTGCTGACGAGCCTGGTGGTGTTCGTGCTGCACGAAAGCGCCGCGCTCATGGCGCCGATCTTCGTCAGCCTGCTGATCGCGTACGCGCTCGATCCGATCGTCAACGTGCTCATGCGCCTGCGCGTGTCGCGCGTCGGCGCCGCCATCCTCACGTACGTGCTGCTCGCCGTTCTCACCGGCAGCCTGACGCGTCTCGTCGTCACGCAGGTGGACGCCTTCGTGGCGGACCTGCCGGGCGCGGTGTCTGACGCGACACGGATGTGGGCCGCCGCCGCCGCGCAGGGACCGCCGTCGCCGATCGAGCACGTCCGCCGCGCGGCGCGCGAATTGAACGGCGCGGTCGACGCGCAGAAGCCGCCGGCGCCGCCGGACGTCAACCGCGTGCAGGTCGAGTCGCCGCCGTTCAACGTGGACGCGCTGCTTGCGTCGGCGGGCGTGTCGTTCGCCGTCGTCGCGACGGAAGCAGCCGGGATCGGGCTGCTGTCGTTCCTGATGATCTGCGCCGGCGATCTGTATCGACGCAAGCTCATTACGATCGGCGGCCGCGCGTTCCAGAGCCGCCGCCTGACGATCGAAGTGATCCGCGCGATCGACGTTCAGATTCAGCGATACCTGCTCATGCGCCTGCTCATCAGCGCGATCGTCGCCGCCGCGACCGCCGTCGGCCTGTGGCTCGTCGGGCTGTCGCATCCGCTCGTGTGGGGCGTCATCGCCGGCGTGTTGAACGTCGTGTCGTTCATCGGGCCGACTGCGGCGGTCGCGCTCGTCGCTGTCGCGGCGTTCCTGCAGTTCAAAGCGATCGAGCCAACGCTCCTCGCCGCCGGCGTCGCGATGCTCGTCGCCGCGCTCGAAGGGAACGTGATCACGCCCGGACTGACGAGCCGCGCGGGCGAGATCAACACCGTCGCTGTCTTCGTGTCGGTGCTCTTCTGGGGATGGCTGTGGGGCGTCGCCGGACTGGTGCTGGCGATTCCGATCATGGTGGCCGTCAAAGCGGCCGCGGATCACATCGAGCCGCTGCAACCGATCGGCGAGTTGCTAGGGCTCTAATCGACGCACGGACGGCCTACGCCTCGCGTCGCTCCAGCGCGGCACGATCCCAATGCGCGAGCGTGGCGGCCGCGTCGTAGGTGCTCTCGACGAACGCGCGAATCGCCGCCTCCGGCGCACTCGACGTCCGCACGGCCTCGTACGGCAGGATGAACTCGCCGAGATCGCGGTGGTAGTACGCCGCGTCGGGGCGAACGCGTGCGGCCTTCAGTCCTTCGGGCTCCGGCACGGCGTAGGCGTAGAACGCCGGTTCGAGGACCGGGCCGCTGCCGGGCCAGAAACCGTGGCTGATCACTTCGTGCGAGTACGCGTCGCGCATGAACGCGGGCCCCTCGCGCGGCGGTGCGGCGCGCCCGGAAAAACGCGTCAGCGCGAGGTCGAAGCTGCCCCAGAAGAAATTCAGCGGGCTGCATTTCCCGACGAAGCTGCAGCGCGTCGACGTCAGGACGCGCCCGACCAGGACGAAGATCCGCCAGCAGCGGTTCGCCATCTCGGGATCGTACGCGTGGTGCTCGGTATCGCGATCGAAGCGGATCGGCGACGGGATTTCCACCGGCATCGGCCAGATCGTCACCGGCAGCCGCATGTCGGTCAGCAGCGCCATCACCCGGCGGTAGAACTCGGCGACCGACTGCGACTCGAGCGGCAGCCAGCGCTCGTCGCCGTCGGTCGTCTGGACGACGAGGCGGTGCGCGACGAAGTCGAAGGCGATCGTGAACGCGCGGTCACCGTGCGGGAGGAGACGCGTCGAGAGGCCGCGCGGGGTCAGTTCGAAGGCGACGGCCCAGGAGTGGTTGACGGGCAGCGCGTGGGCGAGCGCGATCTTGCCGACGACCTGCGTCCACATGTGCAGGGTGGCGTACGTGTCCTTCCAGCCGTCGTACGTCAGCGCAGGCCACATAAAATAGTGCGATGGCCACATGCTCGCACATTGACGCGGTCACCGACGTGAAAACCGCCAAGAAGCGCGAATGCGCCGAATGCGTGAAGATCCACGCGCGCTGGGTGCATTTGCGGACGTGTCAGACCTGCGGCGTCACGCTGTGCTGCGACTCGTCGCCGAACCAGCACGCCAGCAAACATGCGCGAGCGTCGACCCATCCGGTCATCGCGTCCGCGGAACCGGGCGAACGCTGGCTCTACTGCTATCCGGACGAGGCGTTCGCGGAATACTGATGTCGATTTCGTGCGGCGTCAGTCGACTATCAGGTGCGGTGCCAGGCGAGTGCCAGGCAGGTGTCAGGCAAGTGCCAGGCGAGTGTCAGGCAAGTGCCAGGCAGGTGTCAGGCAAGTGCCAGGCGAGTGCCAGGCACCCCCCGGGTGTTTGGCAGCGAGTGGAGGACGTGACATGAGCGGTGTGCGTGTGCTCGTCGGGACCAAGAAAGGCGCGTTCATCCTGTCCGCTGACGGAAAACGTCAGAAATGGGACGTTTCCGGACCCCACTTCGGCGGATGGGAGATGTATCACCTGAAGGGATCGCCCGTCGATCCGAACCGTATCTACGCCTCGCAGTCGAACGGCTGGTTCGGGCAAGTGATCCAGCGGTCAGACGACGGCGGGAAGACGTGGCAGGCGGCGGGCAACAAGTTCGCCTACGACGGCCCGACGGGCACGCATCAGTGGTACGACGGCACGCCGCACCCGTGGGAGTTCAAGCGCGTGTGGCATCTCGAACCGTCGCTGACCGATCCCGACACCGTCTACGCCGGCGTCGAGGACGCCGCCTTCTTCAAATCGACCGACGGCGCGCAAACGTGGACCGAGCTGCCCGGCCTGCGCAACAACAGCACGGGATCGAAATGGCAGCCGGGCGCCGGCGGGCTGTGCCTCCACACGATCCTGCTCGACCCGACGAACCCCGATCGCATCTTCATCGCAATTTCCGCGGCCGGGGCTTTTCGCACCGACGACGGCGCGAAGAGCTGGAAGCCGATCACCAAAGGGCTGTACTCGAAGTACCTGCCGGAGCCGACGGCGGAGATCGGTCACTGCGTGCACCACATCGCCCATCATCGATCGCGGCCGGGCGTCCTGTTCATGCAGAAGCACTGGGACGTGATGCGCAGCGACAACGCCGGCGACGAGTGGACGAAGGTCAGCGGCAACCTGCCGACCGACTTCGGCTTCGTCATCGACGTCCACGCCCACGAGCCCGACACGATCTTCGTCGTCCCGATCAAGAGCGATTCGGAGCACTATCCGCCGGACGGCGCGCTGCGCGTCTATCGCAGCAAGACCGGCGGCCACGAATGGGAGCCAATGACCAGCGGATTGCCGCAGAACGACTGCTACGTGAACGTGCTGCGCGACGCGATGGCCGTCGACGCGCTCGACGACTGCGGGATCTATTTCGGCACGACCGGCGGCCAGGTGTACGCGTCGGCCGACGGCGGGAACCGCTGGAATGCGATCGTGCACGATCTGCCGGCGGTCCTGTCGGTCGAAGTGCAGACGCTGCCATGACGATCCGCGTGGAGCTGCCCGCACATCTGCAGAAGCTGGCGCAGACGGGACGCGAGGTGATGGTGGATGTCGAGGGCGTGCCGACGATTCGCCTGGTCCTCGACGCGCTGGAAGATCACTACCCGGTGCTGCGCGGCACGATTCGCGATCACGTGACGCAGCAGCGCCGGGCCTTTCTGCGGTTCTTCGCGTGCGAGCTCGATCTGTCGCACGACGCGCCCGATACGCCGCTCCCCGACGCCGTGGCGCGGGGAGCGGAGCCGTTCATGATCGTGGGCGCGATTGCGGGAGGATGACGCGCCCGCCGACTAGCCGTTGGCCGGTCGGACGGTGACGAAGATCTGCGCGTCCTGCCGCTGGATCAAGAGGAGCGCCGGCTTGTCGGTCGTCTTCTTGAGCGCCGACCGCAGATCGTCGATCGACTTCACCGGCGTGCGGTTCACCGACTTGATGATGTCGCCCTGCTGGATGCCGGCGTCGGCCGCGCGGCCGTTCGGGTCGACATCCTCGACGACGAGGCCTTTGTCACTCGGCTGAATCGCCACGCCGAGCGCGCTCTTGTCGCCGCTGTTGTCGCCTTCGTCGCCGCCGTTGCGGGCGAGGTGATCGGCGGTCAGTTCGTCGAGCTTCACGGTCATGTGCTTCTCGCTGCCGTCACGCACGATCGTCAGATCCGCATTCGATCCCGGACCCGCCGCCGCCACGCGGTTGCGCAGCATGTTCATGTCGTGCACCGGCTGACCGTCGAACGAGGTGATGACGTCACCCTGTTTGATGCCGGCGCGATCCGCCGCGCTGCCGCTCGTCACCGAGCTGACGATGACGCCGCCCGGATTCTTGAGGCCGAGGCTCTGCGCCATGTCGGACGACACGGTCTGCACCGTCACGCCGAGCTGCGCGCGCGTCACCTTGCCCTTGGTCCGCAGCTGCTCCATGACGTTCTTCGCCATGTTGGCCGGGATCGCGAAGCCGATGCCGATGTTGCCGTCGTTGCTCGAGAGGATCTGCGAGTTGATGCCGACGAGCTCGCCCTTCGTGTTGACGAGCGCGCCGCCCGAGTTGCCGTGGTTGATCGGCGCGTCGGTCTGCAGGAAATCCTCGTAGCTGCCGTCGACGCTCGTCGAGCGGTTCTTCGCGCTGATGATCCCCATCGTCACGGTTTCGCCGACGCCGAGCGGATTGCCGACGGCGAGCACGACGTCGCCGACCTTCACGTTGTCGGAGTTGCCGAGCGCGATCGCCTTGAAGTCGCTGCCGTTCACTTTCAGAAGCGCGAGGTCGCTCGGCTTGTCGGTGCCGATCACCTTCGCGTTGAGCGTGCGGCCGTCCTGGAAGTCGACCTTGATTTCATCGGCGCCGTCGACGACGTGATAGTTGGTCAGCAGGTAGCCGTCGGTCGTGACCATGACGCCCGACCCGAGCGCACGCTGCCTGAACGTGCGCGGCTGGAGGCCGCGGCCCTGTCCCTCGCCGCGGAAATTACGGCCGAAGAACTGCTGGAAGAAGTCGTCGTCGGGCATCTGGAACTGCGTGGGCGAGACCTTGGCCTTGCCTTCGGTCCGAATCGTCACCACCGCGGGTGCGACGACGTCGACGACGTCGGCGTACGAGTCGCGACTGGCGGCGACGGCGTGCTGGATCGGTGTGGAGACGGTCGCGGCGTGCGCGGCCGGATGTTCGTCAGCGGCCAGACCGCGCCACGCGGCGCCGCTGATCAGCAGGATCGAGGCGATCACGGCCATGCCGGCCCGGGCCGCGCGTTTGCTGATGGTGATGTGCTCGTTCATTGCGCTGTGTCTCCTTTGGAACTTCCCTATTCCGATTAGACGACACACCGCCTTTCCGGCTGGTTACAGGAGCATTACATCGGTGTAATGGAACTGAATCGCGGAACGCGAGGCTTCAGCCGAGCGAGCACGGCGCGCGACCGATCGCTACGGAGCCGAGCACGGCAGCGACACCGAGAAGACCGAGCCCTTTCCTACTTCGCTGCTGACGCTCACGGTTCCGCGATGCGCCTCGACGATGGCCTTGACGAGGCTCAGCCCCAGCCCGAGACCGCGCTCGGTGCGGCTCGTGTCGCCGCGAAACAGGCGATCCCAGATCCGCGGCAGCTCGTCGGAGGGAATGCCCGGCCCAGTGTCGCGCACCTCGAGCACCGCGCGATCGTCCTCGCGCCGGACGGCGACGTCGACGCGGCCGCCAGGCGGCGTGTACTTCACGGCGTTGTCGATCAGGTTCGCGGCGACCTGCTCGAGCCGCGTGCGATCGCCGCTGACCGTCACCGCCTCGCACGCCGCGTGCAGCGCGACCCCTTTGCCGTCCGCGACGTCGTGATACAGCGCGATCGCGCGATCGACGACGTCGCCGAGCGCGACCGGCTCGCGCGCGAGCTGCATCGCGCCGCTCTCGGCTTCCGAGATGTCCATCAGCGTGTTGAGCATGACGAGTACGCGGTCCGACTCCTCGACGCAATCGGCGAGCGCCTCGCGGTAGCGGTCGACGTCGGCATCGCCGGCGAGCGCGAGTTCGGCCGTGCCGCGCAGCCGCGTGAGCGGCGTGCGCAGATCGTGCGATACGTTGTCGAGCGCGCCGCGCATGGCGTCGACGAGCCCTTCGATCTTGTCGAGCATCTGGTTGAAGAGCACCGTCAGCTCGTCCAGCGCGTCGCCGGTCCCCGCGGCGGGCACGCGCTGATCGGTCCGACCGGTGCGGATGATGCGCTGCACCGCGCGCGACAGGCGCCGGATCGGCGACGTGGCCGACTGCGTCACCAGCCACCCGCCCGTGAGGGCGACGAGCACGATCGTCAGCGTGACGAGGCCGAGCGCGGCGCGAAAACGCGCGAGCAGCTCGTCGCGCGCCTCGGTGCTCTTGCCGACCTGGACGATGGTCCCGTCGGGAAACCGCAGCTGCGCGGTCTCGAGCTTCGACGGATTCCAGCCGTCGGGGTTGCTCAGGACGAGCGCGTCGGAACTGCCGGTCATCACCCGAACGAAGAGGCGCTCGGGCGCCGTCTGCTGCTCGGCGCGCACGGTGTCGGCGAGCCCGTCGAGGCCGCCGCGCGCGTACGCGTTGGTGTATTCGCCGAGCTTCGCCGCGATGATCTGCTGATCGCGCTGCTCGAGCGACGCCGCGGTCACGTAGTAGGTGACGACGACGATGGCAATCGAGCCGAGCACGAACAGCGTGGCGTACCACAGTCCGATGCGCAGCCCGAACCTCGTCACGGCGCGGCCGCCCTCATCCGCGGAGGACATAGCCCACCCCACGTACCGTCTGCAGCAGCTTCTGTTCGAACGGCCGATCGATCTTCTCGCGCAGCCGGCTGACCAGGACGTCGACGATGTTCGTCTGCGGATCGAAGTTGTAGTCCCAGACGTGCGACAGGATCATCGTCTTCGAGACGACCTTGCCGGCGTTCCGCATCAGGTACTCGAGCAGCGCGAACTCGCGCGGACGCAGATCGATCGCGACGCCCGCCCGCGTCACGCGGCGCGACAGCAGATCGACCGCCAGATCCGCCACCGACATCGTCGTCGGCTCGGTCGCGCGGGCCGCGCGGCGGACCAGCGCCTGGACGCGCGCGAGCAGCTCGGAAAACGCGAACGGCTTGGTCAGGTAGTCGTCGCCGCCGGTCTGCAGACCGCGGACGCGGTCGTCGACCGACCGGCGGGCGCTGAGGATCAGCACCGGCGTCGTGACGCCGCGCGCGCGCAGCGATTCGATCAGCGACAGGCCGTCGCGCTTCGGCAGCATCAGGTCGACGATTGCGACGTCGTACGGCTCGACGGCGGCGAGATCGAAGCCGGCGTCGCCGTCAGCGGCGTGGTCGACGGCAAACCCGGCTTCCCGCAAGCCGCGGACCACGAACTCGGCGATCGTCGCGTCGTCTTCGACCAGGAGCGCGCGCACAGGTACGGTTTATCACATCATCTGTGCGGCGTGCCGTGCGGCGCCGCGCGAACGTACTGCGCCGGCCAGGGGATCTCGCGCCCGAGCTCGCGGGCCGCGCGCAGCGGAAAATACGGGTCCCGGAGCAGCTCGCGCGCGAGCAGCACGAGATCGGCCTGGCCCGCTTCGACAATCGCGTTCGCCTGCGCCGGCTCGGTGATCAACCCGACGGCGCCGGTCGCGATCGCCGCGTCGCGCCGCACGCGCTCGGCAAACGGCACCTGGTAGCCCGGCCCGATCGCGATCTGCTGATCGGCCACGAGCCCGCCCGACGAGCAGTCGACGAGGTCCACGCCGCGCGTCTTCAGGCGCCGCGCGAGCTCCACCGTCTGCTCGAGATCCCAGCCGCCCGCTTTCCAGTCGGTGCACGAGAGGCGGACGAAGAGCGGCAGCCGCTCGGGCCACACCGTGCGCACCGCGTCGACGATCTCCAGGCAGAAGCGGACGCGGTTGTCGTACGAGCCGCCGTACTCGTCGGTGCGTGTATTGACGAGCGGCGACAGGAACTCGTGGATCAAATATCCGTGCGCGCCGTGGATCTCGACGACGTCGAAGCCGGCGCGCAGCGCACGCTGCGCCGCCGCGCGAAACGCCGCGACCAGGCCGGCGATCTCCCGCGCCGTCAGCGCGCACGGCACGGGAGAGTTCGTCGCGAACGGCTGATCGGTCGGCGCGACCGGCTGCCAGCCGCCGTGCGCGCGGTCGACCGCGCCGCTGCCGCCGCCCCACGGCCGATGCGTGCTCCCCTTGCGTCCCGCGTGCGCGATCTGAATGCCGGCGAGCGCGTGCTGCGCGTGCACGAACCGCACGATCCGCGCGAGGCCGGCGATGTGCCCTTCGTCGTAGACGCCGAGATCCTGCGGGCTGATCCGCCCCTCCGGCGACACGGCGGCCGCCTCCGTGAACACCAGCGCGGCGCCGCCGACGGCACGGCTCCCCAAATGCACGAAGTGCCAGTCGTCGGCGAACCCGTCGACGCTCGAGTACTGACACATCGGCGAGACGACGATGCGATGCGGGAACGTGAGGGAGCGCAAGGACAGCGGATCGAAGAGGTGCGGCATCCGGTAACTCTATCGCAGGCGTCGGAGCCCGACGCAGCGTGGCGACTTACGCGAACAGCGCGGCGGACACGGTCGCGACGCGGTGCGCGATGGCGCGCGCGATGAAGGCGGATCCGGGACAGCTCGAGCAGGTAGTGCTGAACCTTGTCGTCAATTCGCGCGATGCGATGAGCAAAGGCGGCAAGCTGACCATCGTCACCGAAGACGTGATGCTCGACGAGCGACCGAGGATCGCCGCACGGCGCCGAGTCGATTCTCGTCGTCGAGGACGAGTCGCTGATCCGCGAGTACGTGTCGACGGTGCTGACGCGGCGCGGCTATCGCGTGTACACGGTCGGCGGTCTGGAAGAGGCCATCGAGTACGCGGCGAGCCGCGAGGAGCCGATCGATCTCGTCTTCACCGACGTCGTGCTGCCGGGGATCAGCGGGCCGGCGATGGTGACGCGCATGCAGGGGACGCATCCCGACGCGCGCGTGCTGTTCATGTCCGGCTACGTCGACCACTCGATTCTGCCGGGCGGCCTCATCCAGCCCGGGACGGCGTTCCTGCAGAAGCCGTTCACGGCGGACGCGCTCGCCAACAAAGTCCGCGACGTGCTCGATTCGCCGGCGCACCCGACCGCCTATTCGAGAAATATCGCCACCATCCCAAACGGCCTGACGCCGAACGTGGTGCCGTCGCTCGCCGGTGCCGGCGCCGACGTGCCGCACGCGCGCGCGGCGCGCGTACGACGTGCAACTACCGCTGGAAGGCGTAGGAGATCTTGACGAAGAACTGACGGTCGAGCGGCTGGAGCGTCGGCTGATCCGTCGGCAGTTCCCGATCGTCCGAGTAGCCCATGAACAGCACCGACTGCCAGTTGATCTTGTACGCGAGCAGCGCCGAGCCGCCGAAGTCGCCGGATCGCGCGTCGACGCTGTCGATGAACAGCCCCGGATCGCGGCGGGTCGCGACGTACTGCGCGATGACGCGCAGGAACAGCCGCGACGTGAACATGTAGGTGCCCTTCGCGCGCGACACCTGCTGCGTGAACAGATGCGCGTCGGGGCGCAGCGCGACGTCCTCGTTCAGCGAGCGCACGTTCTCGATTAGATCGATGTTCAGGTGATCGGAGGCCTGCAGAGTCAGCTCAGAATTGAGCGTGTAGCCGCGCGCGGGCCGGCCGTTGTCGAAGTCGATGTCCTGCCCCAGCGTGCCGTTGATCATCAGGAGCGCGACGCGGCGCGACGGACTGAACTGGGCGTAGTACGCGACCTGGTGGCGCTCGATCAACTGGTCGAGGGCGCGCGCGCGGTTGTCGATGTAGCGAAACTGCATGAAGCCGCTCCACCGCGTATCCATGCCGAATCCCGGCTCCACGTCGCGCGTGATGACGGCGCCGGACTGATCGGTCTGGTAATCGACGGTGAGGAACGTCCGCTCCCGCGTCCAGAAGCCGTGCGGGTACGTCTGCCAACCCGTTTGCGCGTAGGCCTCGCGATAGCCGACCTGCGGGATGAAGCCGACGTCGGATCGGAAACCGCTGCCGACGTCCACGTACTTCGCGTTCCAGTCGAGATGCCGCGTGTTGTGGTTCCAGTACACCTGCGCCGCGCTGCCGGCCAGGCGCTGCCCCGTCCACTCGTCCGCGAGATCGACGCGGTCCGGCGTCTTCGTCTCGCTGTAGAGCCACTGACCCGTCACGACGTCGCGGCCCGACGGCCGCCACTGAAAATCGGGGCCGACGACGCGATTGTGCCAGTCGCCGTCCTTGGACTCGCGATCGGACGCCATCGCGCCGACAAACGACAGCCCCACCTCCTTCTTCGCGCGTCCGACGAACACCGTCGACGCGCCGGCCTGATCCGCCATCGTCGACGAGTTCGGCCCCGGAATGATCACCGTTCCGCCGCCCTCGTCGTCCGACACGAGCGCGGTGTAGCGGATGCCCCCTTCTTTGCCGGTGACGCGCCCGCCCCAGTCGGGCGCCGTGATCGTCCGCGTGTAGAGGGCCTGGAACGGCGTCTGGAAGAGATCGACCCCTTCGAGGAAGAACGGGCGCTTCTCCGGATAGAACAGCGCGAAGCGCTCGTTGGCCGAGATCTGCGCGGTGTCGGACTCGACCTGCGAGAAGTCTGGCCGGACGGTGAGGTCGAGGGCGTTGTTCGCGTTCGGCGTGTATTTCAGATCGAGGCCGATGCGCGGCTTGACGCCGTCGTGCACGAGCGGCTCGCCGGCCGTGTCGTCCTGCGCGTGCGACGCGTCGGTGCCGCTCACGTACGGCGCGACGACCAGATGGCCGCCCTGCGGCAAGTGCTCGAGCCCGAGCATCTTGTTCTCGTAGCAGATGATGCAGTTGTTGTTCTTCGGCACGCGCGCCGAGAAGAACTGATACCGGAACTTGCGCGGGTAGTTCCGGAACAGGATGATCCCCCACGTCTGCGGATCGACGTTGCGGTAGCGGAGGCTCGAGAACGGGATGCGGATCTCCAGCGTCCAGCCGCGATCGGTGATCTTCGCCGCAGAATCCCAGAAGAAATCGGGCGACGAGTTCTCGCCCGACGCATCGTCGGTGATGGCGTCGTACTGCACGTTGCCCGGCGTGACGAAGAACTCGTCGGCGGTCCGCCCCGTGTTGAGCGGGTCGATGAAGATGCCGGCGAAGTCGGTGCTGTTGCCGCTGATCGCGTCGTGGTCGCCGAGCGGGGCGCGAATCGCCGATGGGCTCGGATCGTCGAGCTCGAACCCGACGTACAAGAATCGATCGTCGTAGGTCACGTAGCCGACGTTTTTGACCGGCGGCTCGTTGTTGTCACCAGGTTGTACCTCGTACCACGTCGTGACGCGCGTCGCGCCCCGCCACCCCTCGTCGTTCAGGTCGCCGTCGATGTGGATGCTGCCGGTGGCGCGGGACACGCGAAACGCGGCGCCGGCCAGGGACGACTGCGCCCGCGCCGGCGTCGTAAGACCGATGAGGAGAATCGGCACCGTGCAGGCGCAGAGCCGCCGCATTGGAGGCTTAGACGCTATCACGGGCTCGGGAGTTTGACGCCGCGCGGCGCCAACCGTAGTACTCTTAGAGCTTTGTCCCCGCGGGATCGCGCTTTGCGATCCGGGGTGCGCGTCCCGCGTTGCGCCGCTCGACCCGGCCGGTCACATGCCTTTCCGTCGAGCTCTCGCGTGCGGGGCGGGAAAGGGCCGCCATCGTGAGAGTTGTGCCGGTGATCCTGACGCTCGTCGCTGCCGCCGCCGCACCCGCGGCGTCCGCCCTCGCGCAGGGCGAACCGGCTCAGCCGACGGCGCCCCCCGCGATGCGGAGTCCGACAACGCTGCAGTTGCCGCCGACGTCGCAGACGTTTCTCGGGGGCGTGCCGAGCGGGACCGCGACGGCCGACACGATCACGATCACGGTGCTCGACGCGCTACGTCGCGCGCTCGACCACAATCTCGGCGTCCTCACCGCGCAGGAGCAACTGGGCCGCGCGGAAGGCGCGCGGTGGCTCGCGCTGGCGGGGCTGTTGCCGAACGTCTACGGACGCGTCAGCGAGACGCGCGAGATCATCAACCTGGCGGCCTTCGGCTTCCAGACCTCGCCGGGGACGCCGTTTGCGGGCATCCCGTCGCTGGTCGGGCCGTTCAACGTGTTCGACGCGCGCGTCGCGCTGCAGCAATCGGTCTTCGACCTCGGCGCGCTCAACGGCAACCGCGCGGAGAATCACAACGTCTCGGCGGCGAAGCTGACGCAGGACAGCGTCCGCAACTTCGTGATCCACGTCGCCGGCGTCGCTTACATCCAGGCGCTCGCGAACTCGGCCCGCGCCGATGCGGCGCGCGCGCAGCAGCAGACGGCGCAGACTCTCTACACGCAGGCGCAGGATCTGAAGAACAACGGCCTGGTCGCCGGCATTGACGTGCTCCGCGCGCAGGTGCAGTTGAACGCGCAGACGCAGCGCGTCACCGCCGCCGTCAACGAGTTCGAGAAGAGCAAGCTCGCGCTCGC
>Ga0070741_10004866_pt1 | contig 30776 bp, 31 predicted proteins | sample Coa_R1_4_FD_66440 | JGI IMG/M metagenome (GOLD analysis project Ga0070741, IMG submission 66440) | Surface soil microbial communities from Centralia Pennsylvania, which are recovering from an underground coalmine fire - Coalmine... | ecosystem: Environmental > Terrestrial > Soil > Unclassified ... | reverse complement strand
CTGGCGCTGCTGCTGCCGCGCTGGGCCTGGCTCGCCTGCTTGACCGGAAACAGCGAGTCGGAGCGAGCCAGCCAGATCGAGTCGATCAGGGCAAAGAGCGCATAGCCCAGTATCAGCAGTCGGCGGCGGGATGGCGCCAAACGATGACGATGCGGCATGGTATCTGTCCTTCTCCGCGCTAGGGCGCGGCGCTCTCCGGGTCGTCCTGTGTCGTCGTTTCGGTCGGATCGTCCTCGTTATCGAGGATACGCACCAAGCGATGGGTGACGATCACGCCGTCCAGTTCGCGCTTCGTATCGGGCGCATAGATGCGGATCGTATCGCCGATAGCGCCGGACTGCCGGGCCAGGCCCGGCGCGGTGATGCGCACGGAGCCGAAAGCATACTCGATGGTGATCCGGTCGTTGGCGGCGATGGCGGGCGGCGTCTCCAGAGCGGACGCCGGGATGGGCGTGTTCGCCAGGATGCGCCGCGCGGCTCGCTTGCCGATGGCCTCTTTGAGGTCTGTAACGGGCTGCGTGAAACCGGGCGGCAGCTCCACTGTCGTCAGCGAGACATCCTCGGCGGAGAGAATGTCGTGCGGCGACAGGAGGCGGTTCGCCACGACGACGGTCGCTTTGCGGCGCACGCGCAGCGCGACCTCCACCGTCTGCGCGGGCTTGCCGTCCACCATCAGGCTGACCGGCACAAAGAGCGTTCCCTGCTCCGGCCTGCCGCGATAGGCTCCGGCCACGATCTGCACCTTGCCCGCCGGAAGCGTGGCGCCGCCCCCATTGCCGATCGGTTCAAGCGTGGCATCGGGCAGGTCTTTGATGGCGGACTGCGCGGCGGCGAGGGCCGCCTGCGTGATCTCGTCGCTGCCGACCGCGCGCCCGGTACGCAGGACCCGGATGCTGGGCGGCGCAAGCACCTGGACGCGCTTGCTGTCCAGATGCGCGGCGCGCAGGCGCACGGTAATATCGCCTGGCGTGAGGCGGCGCGCGTAGGTCGGTAGAGGCGAGACGCCGATCTCCACCGCCGCCAACTGCGCTACGAGCGCCTTGTCTTCGCCCGTGATGTCGGCGATCTCGCCCAGCGTGAACGTGCGCCCGCTCACCTCGGCATTGGCCCATACCGTCACGCTGACGACGGACTCGGCGGGCTTCTGCGCGGCTTTCTTCGCGGGCAGCGTCGCCGGTTTTGCCACAGAAGGCTTTCCCGGCGTCTGCTGCGCCTGCGCGCTCAGGCACAGGAGGGCCGCGAGGCCGCCGATGGGAATGCGTTTTGTACGATGGTGCATAAGCCTTCTCCGGGACACGACGGAATGAATTCCGTCGCTGGGTGGCCTGCGGCCCAGTGTCCGCCTGCGCGGACACGTATCCGCCTCCACCGGGCGGCTTTTCCGTCCGCAGGACGGTTGGCCGAAGGTCTACCAGGCGGGTCTTTCAATGCCCGGCTTGCAGCTATCGCTTGATGCTGTTGGTCGTGCTGAGCATCTCGTCGGCGGCCTGGATCACCTTCGAGTTGGTGTCGTAGGCGCGCTGCAAGATGATCATGCGAACCATCTCCTCCACGATGTCCACGTTGGAGGCTTCGATGGCTTTCTGCTGAAGCGTTCCCAGACCTTGCGTGCCAGGCGTTCCTTCGTTCGGCTGGCCGGAGGCGGGCGTCTGCTGGAAGACGTTGCCGCCGAGCCTGCGCAGGCCCGCCGGATTGACGAAGCTCGCCAGCGTGATCTGGCCGACGACCTGGGAGGTACTCTGGCCGGGCAGCGTCACGGAAACCTGCCCATCGGCGCTGATGGCGACGGACTGGCCTGCGCTCTCCGGGATGACGATCTCCGGCTGTATCGGGTAGCCTTCGGGCGTCACCAGCTTGCCGGTGGCGTCTATGGCGAAGTTGCCCGCGCGGGTGTAGGCGTTGGAGCCGTCCGGCAGCAGCACCTTGAAGAAGCCGTCGCCCTTGATGGCAAGATCGTACACATTGCCCGTATTTTGCAGGGTTCCCTGGGTGAAGAGAGAGATCGTAGTTCCGGCGGAGACGCCGAGGCCGACCTGCGCGCCCGTCGGAAGCTGGGAGTTCGCGCCGGTCTGCGCGCCCGGTTCGCGGAGCGTCTGATAGACCAGGTCTTGAAAATCGGCGCGGCTGCGCTTGAAGCCGACGGTGGTGGCGTTGGCGAGGTTATTGGCGATGACGTCCAGATTCATCTGCTGGGCGGCCAGCCCCGTCGCCGAGGTAAACAGAGATCGCAACATCTTTGGGAGTCCTCCGAGACAGACATAGGATACCAGGATAGCATTCGCTGCAAAGGCATACAGCAGCCAGACGGGTTCCTATGTGTTTCTCGACCCCGTCTATCGGTCGGGGGTCAAGGACGGCTCCCGTCTGCGCGCAAACGCAGACAGTCCAGCCGTATCGAGAGATACAAGGTTTATTCCGCAGTCCGCGCGGATTAACGACCGGGTACAGAACGTACCCGCCTGGGTGGCGGCTGCGCCGCCGAGCGTCCTTCGGACGCGATTGGTTTTTCCGTCCGGTAGGACGGTTGGCCGTAGGCCACCCAGACGGGTACGTTCTGTACCCGGCAAAGCGGATTACGTCTTGCCGACCTCCGTCGCGGCCTGGCGCAGCAGTTCATCCTGCGTGGTCAGGGCGCGCTGGGCCGTGTCGAAACTGCGCGAGACGGTGATCAGCTTCACCAGTTCCCCGACCGGGTTCACATTGGACTGCTCCAGCGTGCCGGGCCGCACCAGAGGCGCGGGGGCGGGACGGACGCCCGCCGGGTCGAGGGCCGCGAACAGGCTGTCCCCGTCTTTGATAAGCGTGTTCGGATCGGCCTGCACGATGCGCAGCCGCGCGACGATCTGGCCGTTGGAAGTCAGGTTGCCGGCGCTATCGAGCGCGAATTTGCCCGGCCCCTGCGCCTGGATCGGCTGCCGGTTGCTGTCGAGAACCGCCAGGCCCGTATTGGTGAGCAGACGCCCGGTGGCATCTACTTGAAACTCTCCGGCGCGGGTATAGCGTTCGCCGCGCGGGGTCTGCACGGCAAAAAGCTGGTTGTCTCCCAGGCTGGCGTCGAGCGGGTTGCCGGTGCGGGCCAGCGGGCCGGTCTGCCAGTCGGTATAGACCTTATCGGCAGCGACGCCGACGCCGAGTTCGCCGATGACCGGGCCGCGCCCGGAGCCGTTGGTCAGACGGCTGATCTCCATGCCGTGCAGGGCGCGAAACGTCTGCGTGTCCTGCTTGAATCCGACGGTGTTGGCGTTGGCGATATTGTAGGCCAGCGTGTCCTGAATGGCCTGCTCGGCAATCATCCCGGAAGCGGCGGAATAGAGACCGCGAATCATAGGTCGGAGCCTCCTGGTATGGAAAGTGGCGGCCAATCGCGAGGCAGCGGGGGTGTAAGGCGTGGATTGTAGGTCATAAAACGAACATCCCCCTGGATCGCCGCAGCGTCTTCTTAGCGGCGCTTCCAGGGGGATTATCGGTCAGAAAACCCGCAAACTTCAGGGGTTTTCGAGGCGGTTTCGGTCGAATCCGACGCCTGCGGTCGCAGGCGTTTCTCCTCCCGCTTACCCTAAGCGGGACGCTTGGAGCCTCAACCGGGTTTGATCGCGGGCGCATTATCCTCATCGCGGACGATGGGAACATAGGGAACGCCCACGAAGTCGGCGACCTGCTTTGCCAGCGCGTTGTACTCGTCCTTGCTGAAGTAGCCGGTGATAGCCGTCGCGATGGTGTCGCCCTCTCCCAGCAGGTAGAGATCGGGGACGTTGGTGGGGCCGTAGCTCACCGAGGTTTGCAGGTCGGAGTCGAGCAGCAGCGGGAAGGTCAAGTCGCCATGCTCCTTTGCGAACGCCTGCGTATCTGCGGCGTTGTCCTGGGAGATGCCCCAGACCTGGAACCTGCCGCCGGACTTCTGGGCGTACAGCTCGTGCAGGCGCTGGAGATAGGGCGCGGCGTACTGGCAGGTTCCGCAGCCGACCTTGAACAGCGCGGCCAGCAGCAGCCCCTTCTGACGCGCCTCCTTACTGGCGTAGGTCTTGCCGTCGAGTCCCGTAAGCTGGAAATCGGCGACGGGACTGCCCGCCTTGCGGGGGCCGGTTTCGGGTGTTCCGGTTGCCATCGGTTTCACCTCCTCTCTGTTTGGAATGGTCTCTCGACGCGGTTAGTATACCTGGTTTTGGAGTCGGCCTGCGCCTGCTCCCCAGAGGGCGCAACTTGTTGCGCCCCTACTCCCTCCCCCTGTTCTTTTTAGGGGCGGACAATCCTCTTCGGCGGTTGAAACCGCTGCTGCAAAGGCACGAAGTCCGCCTGCGCGGACGGACCTACCCCCAACCCCACGGCACGGTCTGTCTGATTCCGAAACGATTCAGGACAGACCGTGCGACCCGAAAGGGAAGGGGAGGAGAGTCGGCGCAGGCGGACTTGGGGCTTTGGCAGCCGCGAATTCCTTCGCCGGGGCAAAGGTGTCCGCCCCTCAACCCTGTTCTTAGGGGGTCACGAGAGCCGTCCCAACTTGTGTTGGAACAGACGGCTCTTGCAGTGGGTTAGGGAGGGGGGCCACTTTCCAGCACGAGGACAGAGTAGACCGGCGTTTCCGGCAGCGTGATCCGCCCGCTGTCGTCTAGCGTCAGAGGGCGCGCTTCCGGCAGACCGGGCGCATAGAGCCGGGCGCTTCCGGCCCGACCGCGCAGCGCGGGCGGCAGCGCCAGGACGACCGGCCCGGATACCGGCCCATGCCGCACCAGATGCAGCCGCACGCGACTGGGGGAGCGATAGGCCACCACCTCGACAGGAGCCTCCGGGCGGAACTGAAACCGATCCGCCGCTTCCCAATCGGCGACACGGGACGCAAAGGCATCGGCCCCGGCGCTCACTACGCGCCCACGTCCCACCGTCGTCTCCCCTACGGGCGGAGCCGCTAAACCGAGCGCCTGCCACAGCACGGAGCGCGGGCGCGGACGGCCCAGTTCGTCCCGCGTGCCAGCCTCCGGCGCCGCGATCAGCCTCCCGCCTGCGCGCACCCAGTCCGCCAGAGTCCGCGCGGTCTCCGCGTCCAGGCAGACGGCGGTTTCCAGCGTGAGGACACGAAAACGCTTGAGCGCCTTTGGCGTCAGATGCTCCTCGCGGATCGCCGCCGTCGGCACGCCCGCGCGCAGCAGCGCGGCGAGATGGGCGGGTATCAGATTTTGCTTCCCAATATCTCGTGAGCGTGTCGAGACGACCACGCCGACCGTCGCCCATCGGCTGCCGGAGAAGAGATCGGCGTGCGCGGCGTACCAGCGCAGCAGATCGGACATCTCTTTGCGCGCCCGATAGTCGCCCTGCTCGTCGTGGAAGCCGTAGTAGACGATCCAGGGCCGCGCGCCGTGCGCCAACGACGCGGCGATGATCGGCCCGACCACCTCCTGCGGGCGCAGCTGCGTGAAATCGCTCTCTTCAAAGGTTCCGATATAGTTCCAGAGCGGGCGTCCGACCGCAAGCGCCTGCCCCAGCAGCATCTTCTCCGACATGTGCCAGGAGGTCAGCCCGCGCGACTCCGAAAGCAGCACGTCCTCGTGTTCGTACTGAAGATCGCTCGCCAGCATGGCGTTCCCGAATTCGTACTGGGTATTCGCGAAGAAAAGCAGGCGGGGGTAACTCTGGCGCAGCCGCGCGCGGAACCGTTCATTCGCCTCAGCCCAGACCCGGTTGCGCCAGTACAGCCAGAGGGCATAGAGCGGCCCCTCCTGAGTCGGGATTTTGATGTCGCTGGCAGCGACCCCGAACAGGCGCGGCACGCCTTCTGCTCCACATCGGCGCGTCACATACTCCCGAAACTTGCGCTGGCAGGCGTCGCAGTAGCACGTCCAGCCGTCGGACGTGCCGAAGAACTCGTTGTTGTCCAGCATGACGCCGTCCGCCCCGTACTCTTTCACGATGCGGAGAGTGTAGTCCGCCGTATAGTCCAGAGCGCCGGTATTGGGACAGAGCCAGGGCGCGCCGTAGTCCATGACGGGCTTCCCCTTCGGATCGCGCTGGCTCCAGTCGGGGTGTTCCCGCCCGATCTGCCCGCGCATCCATTCGGGGGCGTGGCCGCAGTGCATGATGCCGGAGTAGAGGATCAGGCGGTAGCCCGCCTGTTTATACGCCTCTATCGCCGTGCGGAACTGTGCCTCGGTCAGATGGAAAGGCGGCTCGGTGATCGCATTGTGCGCGGCAGGCGGCAGCACGATAAGCGCGTTGAACCCGAACTCCTCACGCAGGCGCCGGGGCCGGTCTCCCACATTCGTCAGCGCCGCGTACTGCGTCTCGCCCCAGGGTTGAAGCACGATGGCCTGGCGCAGCCAGCGCGCCGCCAACGGAGGCTGCGCGGGCAGCGGCAGATCGAGCGGAAGCAAGGCAGGCGGCTCTTCCGTTCTGGCCCTCGCGCCGGTCTCCTGCGGCTGGCTTTCGCATCGAGGCATCGTTTTTTGCTCCCCTTTCGCGCCTCCCGCCCCAGGAAGCCCCACAAGCAGACCGGGCAGGAAGAGAACAGACAGCGCACGCTTGACTTTCCGCAGATCTCCGATTCTTGGCAGGAAGGCCGTCGCCGCAGACGGCCAGAAACGAGAGGGCATTCGCTATTTTCCCTTTCAGGGCTGTTTTTTGTTACCGTATCCGCTGCCGGAGCGCGCGGGGCAGGAAGGTGACGGCATAGCGAAGATAGGTCTTGAGGCGCAGCGGGCAGAGGCGCGCGGCCAGCGCATAAGTCGCGCGGGCTAAATCCGGCTCCTGTCCCCAACTATAGATAGTCGCGAGGCAGGCCAGCGCGAAGGCCGCCTCTTCCCGGTCACTCGCGCCCTGCTGCGCCTTCGCAAACAGATGGCGGGCCGCGCGCGGCATAGTCTCGCGGGCCAGGTAGGGCCAGTCACGCTGCGTCCAGTCGGAGGGAATGCGGGAGGCATCGGTGCTGGAGTTGGTGGGGTGCTTGCGGATGAGGGTAAGAGGCTCATCCACGAAGCCGAATGGGAACTCCTCGCTGATACGCAGGCAGAGGTCCCAGTCGCCGAGGCCGTGAAAGCGTTCGTCGAAGGGGCCGCACCGCTCCCACGCCTGCCGGGAGATCATCGCCGAGGAGATCATCACGGGCATGGAGCGCAGCATCGTCGGCAGCATCTCCGCGACCGGCGGGCCGTGATAGTCCGGCACGTTCGCGCCGGGCGGCGGCGCGGCGTAGGGCTTGCCCTCGGCGTCTATGCAGACGAAACCGGTGTGGACGAGGCCGATGCCCGGCTGCGAGGCGGCGATCTCGGCCTGACGCGCCAGCTTCTCCGGCCTCCACACGTCGTCGGAGTTATGGATCGCGATCCAGTCGCCAGAAGCCAGCGCAAATCCGGCGTTCAGCGCGCCGCAGGTTCCTCTGTTGGCCTGGAAGACGGGCCGGATGGCCGCGCCGAACGACTCGATGATCTCGCGCGAGCCGTCCGCGCTGCCGTCGTCCACGACGATTACTTCACAGGGCGCGTGCGTCTGGTTCAGCGCGCTCTCGATGCAGGCGCGCACATAGGGCGCGTGGTTGTAGCTGGCGACCACGACGCTGATAGCAGGCTTCCGGCTCTCGTGTCCCATCACCTATCAGGATACCCTATCGGAGGCCAACAGGACGCCCCTCCCACCCCCAGGCCGGAGCGACCTCCACGCCCAGATGCGCCGCCACCGTCGCCGGGACATCCACGATCTGCGGCGCGGGCAAAATCTCTCCGCGCGCCGCCGCCTCGCCGCTCACAATCAGAAAAATGGTGCGATGCTCCGGGACGTTCCTGCCGTGTCCCCTCTCGGAGCCGCCGTGATCCGTGCTGACCACCACCAGCCAGTTCTCCCGCGAAAAGGCTCTGCGGCTTCGCATAGCGTTCAGCACCTGCCCGATCTGCGCGTCTGTCTGCGCAATCGAGGCCAGATAGCCCGGCGAATCGGCGGCGTAGCCGTGCTTGTGGCCCGCGCTGTCCACCTCGTCGAACTGAAGGAAGAGCGCATCGGGCGAGGCGGCGGAGAGATAGCGCGCCGCCGCCTCCGCGACCTCGGCATCGGAGGGAAAGGACTGCGCAAAGTCGGCATGGCTCAGAATCGCGCCGTTGATTGGCTCCCAGTTGACGAGTGAGGCCGTGATGAGATCGGAACGCCACTCCTTGAGCCGTCGAAAAAAGTGGGGATACTCGTCGAAGCGGGAGCCGCCGAAGGAGTTGTCGCGGACGCCGTGCTTGGAGTGCCAGACCCCGGTGAGCAGGTGCGACCAGCCGGGCGCGCTGTCGGTATGCTCTCCCGTCTGCGCCAGATCGCTGTACGCGCCCTCGGCGATCAGCGCATCCATATACGGCGTGTGCGCCGCCGCCCGCGCATCCGGTCGGCAGCCGTCAATCCCGATGATAAGCGCCCGCTTGCGCACGGACATCCTCAAACGCCTCCTCTATGTCTCTATGCCAGATTTGTGCGCGGCCTTAAAAGGCCGGTCTGAAGTTGCCAAGTCCGCCTGCGCGGATTCCAGCCTGCGCAGGCAGGCTTTGCACCTCCAGACCGGGGTTTTCAACCCCGTGTCTATCTCTTCCGGCGATAGCGCCAGATCAACTCCTGCGCGACCTCCTCCGTCTCCCAGCCCTGAATGAAGACCTCCTTGTTCTCCAGGTCTTTATACACGGCGAAGAAGTGCAGAATCTCTTTCAGGCGGTGTTCGGAGACATCGGAGAGCCGCATCACCTGCTCAAAGCGAGGATCGTGGGCGGAGACTCCGAGGATTTTGTCGTCCTGCCCCTTGTCGTCGCCCATCTTCAGCACGCCGACAGGCCGGGCGACCAGCACACAGCCCGTGAACGTCGGCTGCGTAGACAGCACCAGAATATCGAGCGGGTCGCCGTCCTCGAACAGCGTGTCCGCGATGAAACCGTACTCACAGGGGTAGTAGAGCGGGGAGTAGAGCGCGCGATCCAGGCGAAAGACGCCCAGTTCCATATCGTACTCGATCTTATTGCTGCTGCCGCGCGGAATCTCCACCACGACATTGACTTCCTGCGGCGCGTTGGGGCCGATAGGCACTCTGTTAAAATCCATCGTTGACGCAACTCTCCTGAGAACGGCGCGGACGCCGAGGACGCGGGAAGACATACGCCGAAGCGCGTTGCCTCTCGGCCTTCGCCCCTACATTCGGTATCCGCCGCCGCCTTTCCTGCCGGATGCTTCCCCCTGCGCCGAACCGGGGTCAGGCGCGCAGCCGCCTCTGCACCCGGTAAAACTGCGGTTTTTGGTTCCTAAAACTGTCACTATTCTGACAATTTCCGACCTGACAGAGTTAATCTATCGCCGCACTTCAGTTTTTCGCGTTTTTTTTCTAGCAATCGTTGACAACGCCCCTACCAGATGTTATACTTGTCCGGCTGAATCCCGGTCAGCCTGGACATCTAGTAAGGAGGACGTTCGTAACATGCCGTCAGGAAAAGTCAAGTGGTTCAATGACGCCAAGGGCTACGGGTTTATTGAAACCACCGAGGGCAAGGACATCTTTGTCCACTATTCGGCGATCCAGAAGGAAGGTTTCAAGACCCTGGCCGAGGGGCAGGAAGTGACCTTCGACATCGTGGAAGGCACCAAAGGCCCGCAGGCCGCCAATGTCGCCTCGGTCGCATAGACGACGCCTGCGCGAACGAACACGCACGACGTACTAACACAACGCACTTTTTGAATGCCAGCGCCGGAGAAGCCTCCCGGTCTCTTTCCCGCGCTTTGCTTTTTCGTTTCATCCGATAATCTCCCTGAACGTACAGCCAAATCGCTGCTCACGCAAGGTGGAATGCTCACCGGTTTCGACGTAGAACTTTTGACGACGAGCCGGTTTTTGTTTGTCTTCGCGCTGCCGCATAAAAGACGGTCACACACGCAGCAAGGCCGGAACTTCCCCTCCGGCAGGTTCGTAGGAGAGAAAAGCCTGCCCTGTCCTCCTCGCGCCGAGGCCGACGCCGCTGCTGGCAGCCGCCCGCGCCGCGCGATGCGAAGTCAGGACGGCCTGGGATGTATGGAATTTCGTTGCGGGCCTGCCGCGTTCCTGATGGCAGGAAACCGGAACGCCAAACGATATCACAACAATCAAGACAGGGCGTGGGCCGCTTTGCTATCGCGCCGCCCTGGAACCAGTCGGAGGGTAAACATACCATGAGCCAAGCTGTTGCCGTGACAACCGGTGATTTCGAGAGCCAGGTTTTGCAATCGTCCGTTCCCGTGCTGATAGACTTTTGGGCTGTCTGGTGCGGCCCCTGCAAGATGATCGCGCCGCACGTGGACGCCGTCGCGTCGGAGTATGAGGGCCGCGTCAAAGTCCTCAAGGTCAACGTGGACGAGGAGCCGGAGATCGCAGGCAAGTATGGCATCATGTCCATTCCCACGCTGCTCTTCTTCAAGGGCGGCAAGGTGGTGGATCAGGTGGTGGGGGCCGTGCCGAAGAGTACGATCACCAGCAAGCTCGAGGGTCTTCTGGGCTGATTTCCGCCGCGCTTCCAGAAGACGACCGCAGAGTCGGTTTGCAGGCGAGAGAACTCTCTGTTTCTCTCGCCTGTTTTGCATCCGCAGCCCGTCTTTGCGCCCCGGCAGGCGGCGCTGTCTGTCAGCAGCCGGGGAACATGATGCGCGCGGCCCCGACAACCGCCGCCGCTGCCGCCTCCACCCCCAGCCGATCCATCCAGACGACCAGATCGTAGGCGCCCTCTTCGTCTATCTGATGGTGCGCCAGGTTCTGCACGAAAGCGGCGCGCTCCTGATCCGTGTGGTGGATCAGGCGGACAGCTTCGGGGCGGGAGATGTTCTGCTCATGCATGACGACCCGGATGCGCGTCTCCAGGCTGGCCTGCACCCGCACATGCAGGGCGTTAGGCAGGAGGAAGTTGGCGGCGCGTCCCACCAGGATCTTCCGTCCCTGCTGCGCCACATGCAGCAGCACGCGCGCCAGATGGTGCTGATAGCCGAGCGGTTCCATCTTCCGCAGGGCGAACAGGTCGCGGATAAAGTCCTCGATGGCCGAGGAGACATGCTCATCCAGCGCCTCGATCATCTTGGTCTGCACGCCGGCATCGCGGGCGACCGCCTCGATGATTTCGTGATCCCAGACCTGCCACTCTCCGCCCAGTTGCTCTGCCACCGCCCGCGCGACCCCGTCGCCATTGCAGCCAAGCTGCCGCGCCACCGTGATCACGGGCGGAGGCGTCTCCGCATCGCGCACTAGCGTCTTGAGGGCTTCCGCCTGCGCCTTCTCGCGGGCCTCCGTCTCCCGTAAGGCTCTCTGCCGCAGGAACCACTCCTGCATCCGCCGATCTGTCAAGCTCGGGTCGTCGCTCAGTCTCGTCATCGTCCGTTTTTTCCTTTAGGATAGTCCCGCCTGCCTCAACTTTATGGGCCGGGGAGTCAGGGATTTTCCGCGTTCGCCTGCGCGCCGGAGTCCGCCGCCAGCGCCGCGCGCATCTCCTTCAGCAGCGGCACGATGCGCGGATAGGAGATGAAGACCTTCAGCACGTAGGCGTTGAACCACTTGTCTTTCGTGCCGCTTGTCCTCATGCCCGGCGTTATTCTAGCCTGATCTATGATCAGCTGCGTGGCGGTCGAAACCTGCTGCGGAGTCAGGATTGTCTTCAGCTTCGAGACCAGGCCCACCAGCGCATCCGCATCCAGTTGGTCACGCTGCTTCAGGAACTTTTCGCCCATCGCCGCGACCCTGTCCATGAAGTCTTTGGTGATCTCGCCGCCCGCCAGCGCCCGCCGCTTCGTGTCCCGTATCTCCTGGGCGATCTTGCGCACCGGGTCGAGTTTCAGCGCAGTGAGCTTGCGGTTATAGTCCTCCTCGGCAGCCGTCGTCACCGCGATGATCTGATCCAACTGCTCCGGCGTCAGCTTGAGCGGGTTGAGCGCGTTCAGCTTATTGATGTCGTCGAGCATATCCAGAAGTTCCAGCCCGGCGGGCGCAGGCGCTCCATTGCTGCCCGGCGGCGGCGACTGCGCGCCCGGCGCGGCTGTAGCCGGGGCCGTCACGAGGCCCAGAAGCAGGAAAACCGCCGCCGCAAGCGGAACAACCCGAAGCGTGTGCAGAGACATAAGACCGACTCCTTGTCGAGTGAGATCGTTGCGGAACATTAGGCTGTCATCGCGGCAAAAAGGTTACGCGCGGCCCGCGCCCGGCACGATCCTCCAAAAGAGACGGCGGGCCGCATCGCTGGATTCATTATATCGCATTCAGCAGAAAAACAGAAGGAGGCGACCGGGTTGGCGAGCGCGCACCTGGATTCCCTGCGGGGGGGACTGATCGTATCGTGCCAGGCGGAGGAGGGAACGCCGCTCGGCACGCCGGGCGTGCTGGCGGCGCTGGCAGCGGCAGCAGAACGGGGCGGCGCGGTCGGCATCCGCGCCAACGGCCCGGCGAACCTGGCGGCCATCTGCGCGGCGGTGCGCGTGCCGGTCATCGGCATCTACAAGGTCGTGCAGCCGCCCAGCGAGGTCTACATCACGCCGACCTTCGCGGCGGCGCGCGCCGTGCGGGAGGCGGGCGATCCGCCCCCGGCCATCATCGCGTTCGATGCGACCCCGCGACCCCGCCCGGAGGGCGAAACGATGCCGACCCTGCTGCGCCGCATTCAGACCGAACTCGGCGCGCTGGCGATGGCGGACATCGCGACGTTCGAGGAGGGCGTGGCGGCGGCGGAGGCGGGCGCAGACCTCGTCGCGACGACGCTGAGCGGCTACACGCCCTACACCGCGGAGAAGCGCGCGACGGGCGATCCCGATCTGGAACTGGTGCGGCGATTGGCGGCAGCCGTCTCTGTTCCCGTTATCTGCGAGGGGCGCGTCCATTCGCCGGAGCAGGCGCGGGCCGCGCTGGACGCAGGCGCGTTCGCTGTCGTCGTTGGCACGGCCATCACCGCCATAGACTGGGTGACGGGCCACTATATCGCCGCGATGCGGGCGGGCTGAACAGGAGGCTTTCATGCCGGAATCGCTGCCTGCTTTCCTCAAAACGCGCGCCGAACGCAGCTTTCGGAACCTGCTCAAGCAGCTCGAGGGGCTGACAGAGGAGGAAGCATTGCGCGGCCGCCTTCCGAACTGGCCGGGGCATCGCTGGGGCATCGGACAGAACGGTTCGATAGCCGGGATCGTCTTTCATGTCGCGGCCTGGAAGCAGTTGACGCTCCCGCTTCTCTCCGGCGGCAAGGCGCGGACGCAGGAGGAGTTCGATTTCGCCTCGGTTCCGGCCCCGGACGACTGGCCGGGCCTGGTCGCCTGGCTGCAACAGATCGGCGCGGAGTGGAACGCGGCCCTGACCCGACTGCCGGAAGCGGCTTTCGATACGCCGACGGAATGGGAAGGCATGACGCTGACGCTGGCCCGGATCATCACCGAGATGGTCGAACACGACATCCAGCACGCCGCGCAGATCGAGTTTCTGCGCTGGCGCTGGCACGCCGAGGCCGGGAGGCAATAACGTAGCCGGGTACTGAAAGTACCCGTCTCGGTGGCCTGCGGCCAAGCGTCCTCACGGACGCGAAAGGCAGTCGTATGCAAGATGCCTATCATCACAAGGAAGGAGAAACAACGCATGGCGACACTGGAGAAACGCCGCTTGGGGCGCACCGGCCTGGAAGTCACTGCGCTCGGCTACGGCGCAATGGAGGTGCGCGGCCCGCGCATCTGGGGCGGACGCCCTGTCACCGAGGAACAGGCCGATACGATCCTGAACGCGGTTCTGGACGCCGGAATCAACTTCATAGACACCAGCAACGATTACGGACGCAGCGAGGAGTTCATCGGCAAATACCTGAGCCGACGGCGCAGCGAGTTCATTCTGGCGACCAAATGCGGCTGCAAGGTCGTCTATAAGGATGAGAATACGGATGAGACGCCCCACGAATGGACGCGCGAGAATCTGTTTCGCGGCCTGCACGAGAGCCTGCAGCGGATGAAGACGGACTATGTAGACGTCATGCAGTTGCACAACGCGACGGTGGAGCAGGTCGAGCAGGGCGACCTGGTGGCCGCTTTGCAGGAGATGAAGCAGCAGGGCAAGGTGCGCTGGATCGGCGCGTCTTCCACCCTGCCCCATATCGCGACCTATATCGAATGGGGCGTGTTCGACACCTTCCAGATACCCTACTCCGCGCTGGAACGCCGCCACGAAAATACCATCACGCAGGCGGCGCTAGCAGGCGCGGGCATCATTGACCGGGGCGGCGTGGCGCGCGGCGAGCCGGGAGAGGGACTGGGCGGCACGGAGCGGTGGGAGAAGTTCGAGGCGGCCAAGCTGGACGAACTCCGAGAGCCGGGCGAGTCGCGCACGGCCTTCCTGCTGCGCTTCCTGCTCTCGCATCCGCACATCCACACGACCATCGTCGGCACGCTGAACCCGGCGCATCTGCGCGAGAACGTCGCCATCGCCGCGAAAGGCCCGCTGCCCGCCGATGTCTATGCGGAGGCCAAGCGCCGCCTGGATGCCGCCGGGGAGACGCCGGAGACCTAACCCCCCAGCCCCCTTCCCTGCCCGCTCGCAGGCTCGCTAGGGAAGGGGGTGTCGGGAGCCTTCGCCGCTGTACCAGGCTTGCTTTTCCTGCTCATGGGAAGGGCAGCCACCAATCGAACGCACACGTTGTCGTCACCCCCTTCCCTGCGAAGCGAATTAGGGAAGGGGGACGGGGGGTTAGGTAAGGAGAATCCAAACATGCCCATAGAGCCGATGCCTGTCGAACTGCTGGAGTACGCCTCCGACCTGTTTGCGCCGGAAGATGCGGCGCTGAAAGCCCTGACGCGGGCCGCGCAGGAGGCGGGAATGCCCGCAGGCTGGGAGATTACGCCGGATGTCGGGCGGCTGTTCCAGGTGTTGTGCCGGGCGGTCGGCGCGCGCAAAGTCGTGGAGTTCGGGACATTGGCGGGCCATAGCGCGCTCTGGTTCGCCCGCGCCCTGCCGGAAGAGGGCAAGGTGTACTCCATCGAGATCAACCCGGAGTATGCGGCGGTCGCGCGGCGGGAGTTGGCGAAGGCGGGCGTCGGCGAGAAGGTCGAAGTGCGGGTCGGCGCGGGGCGGGACATGCTGCCGGCGCTGGAACGCGAGGTACGGGAGAGCCGCACGCCCTTCGACGCCATCTTTCTGGATGCGGACAAGGCGCACTATCCCGAATTCCTGGCCTGGTCGGTGCGCGTGCTGCGTCCGGGCGGGCTGCTGCTGGCCGATAACGTCCTGCGCTCCGGCTCCTGGGGCGGCCAGACATTGCTCGATCCGACGGCCACCGATCCGCGCATCCCGGCCATCCGCGAGTTCAATCGCCTGCTGGCGACTCATCCACAGTTCACCGCGACCCTCGTGCCGATACGCGCAGGCGTCGCAGTCGGCATTTTTCACGGCTCGTCCGCTCTGGTATAATGGTTGATATGCGTGGCAGAGTCTTGGCAGGAGGTAGAACGATGTTAATGATAGACCTTACACCCGCCGAGGAAGCACAGCTTGCAGAAGCCGCCCGGCAACAGGGAGTGGCTCCGGCAGAGTTCGCCCGGCAGCTTCTCCGAGAACATTTGCCGCCTTATCAGAAACCGAACGGCGCTCACGTTGTTGAGCCTCCGCAGAGTGTCACTGTGCCGGGACGTGATCCAGAACTTGTCGCCCGTGTAAAAAGCATCCGGGGTAAATTCGCCCACCAGGGCGAAGAGTTAGCCACGGAACTGCTGCATCGAGAAAGGCAAGCCGATAAGCAAAAAGAGGAAGAAATGATCCGAAGGTACCTGCCGTGAACTATGTTCTGGATGCCGGGCCAATGATTGCCCTTCTGGATGATGAACCCGGTGCGGAAGTCGTCGAAGATGTGCTGACGGAACCAGGAAGCACCTGCTATGCACATATTATCAACCTGGCTGAAGTGTATTATATCTACTTTCGGCGCGGAGGCACAATGATGGCAGAAGACGCCATTCAATTCCTACAGGATGTCAGGATCATTATCCGAGACGATAACGATATGCCCTACTGGAAAGAGGCGGCAACCTATAAAGGCAGCCATGCGCTGTCCCTGCCCGACGCTTTTTGTGTCGCACTGGCCCGGCGTTTAGGCGGTACGGCGGTTACCACCGATCACGGCGAATTCGACCCGCTTGTGCCGCTCGGTTACTGTTCTATCCTGTTCATCCGATAGCTACGGAGAGCGCCAGAAGGAGGGCACGCTATGCAGATTCTCATCACCGGAGCGGGCGGCAACTTCCCGTCCGCGCTGATCCCGCGCCTGCTCGCCTCGGAAGAACACAGGCTGGTTCTCTACGATCTGGAGCCGATAGACGCGCCCGAGAAGTGCGTCAGCGTGCAGGGTGACATTCGCGACGCCGCCGCGCTCACCTACGCGATGCAGGGCTGCGACGCAGTGATCCATGCGGTCGCCTATCATTGCAACGCCGCCCATTCCCGCAACGAAGAGGACTACTACAGCGTCAACGTCACCGGCACGCACAACGTCCTGCGGGCGATGCTGCTGCACGGCATCAAATATCTCGTCTTCTCTTCGAGCGAAGCGGTCTACGGCGCGGGGATGCGCGGCCTGCGCGTCATGGATGAAGAGGTTCCCTGCATTCCCACACACATCTACCCGCTGACCAAAGTGCTGGGCGAGGAGATGTGCCGCTTCTACGCCCGCGCGCACGGTTTCCATATCGCGATGCTGCGCTACGGCTGCTTCGTTCCGGCGGACTGGAAGGTGGCGGGCATGGGTCGGCTGACCAACTGGCTGGACAGAGAGGATGTCGCGATGGCGAACGAACTGGCGCTCGGCGCGGTCGTGGCAGAAGAGTTTCAGTGCGAGCCGTTCCTCATCCATTGCGCCAAGCCGTTCGTGCCGGACGACTGGCCGGAACTGGAGACGCGCCCGGACCTGGTCGTCGAACGTTACTGGCCCGGCGCGCTGGACGTGCTGGCCGAACACGGCCTGGTCGTGCCGGCAATTCACACGCTGTACGACATCAACAAAGCGGTCACCGTCCTGGGCTACGATCCGCAGCACAATTTCGACCAGTTTCTCGCCCGGCTGCGCGAGGAAACGCCGCTGCCATGAGGAGAAAGCCGCGCGCCCTGCGTCCGGGCGATGCTATCGGCATCGCCGCGCCGTCCGGCCCGGTCACGCCGGAGAGCGTGCAGAAAGGCATGGCGCTGCTGGAGGCGCGCGGCTATCGCGTCGTGCTGGGCGAGCATCTGTTTGCGACCGTGCCGCACAACGACTATCTGGCCGGGGACGACGCCGACCGCGCCGCCGACCTGAACGCCCTGTTCGCCCGTGACGATATCGCCGCCGTCCTCTGCGCCAAAGGCGGCTACGGCTCCATGCGCCTGATGTCCCTCCTGGACTGGGCTACCATCGCCGCGCACCCCAAACTGTTCCTCGGCTACAGCGACATCACGACGCTGCATCTGGGGCTGGCGCGCTATGCGAATCTGGCGACCCTGCACGGCCCGAATCTGATCACGCTGCCGGGCCTGGATGAGACGGCGTCCTGCGTCTTCTGGCAGATGGCAGAAAATGCCGCGCCGTTCGGCCCGCTGCCCGCGCCTGCGGACGCCGTGCAGACGCTCGTGCCGGGGCGAGTCGAAGGGGAGTTGGCAGGCGGCTGCCTCTGCCTGCTGGCCCATGCGTGCGGCACGGCCTATGCCCCCGACCTGCGCGGCAAGATCGTGCTGATCGAGGACGTGGGCGAGGCGGTCTACCGTGTGGATCGCTATCTCAGCCAGCTTCGGAATGCCGGGTTGCTGGATGAGGCCGCCGGATTCGTCATCGGCACGGTCACGGGATGGGAAAAGCAGGAGCAAGACCCACCCGGCAGCGCGCTCGATGCGCTCTGGCGCGACTTTTTCATACCGCTCGGCAGGCCGACGATCACCGGCTTTCCGTTCGGCCACGCGCCTAACCCGCTCACGCTGCCGCTCGGCGTCCGCGCCCAACTCGACGCCGGGGCCGGAACGCTGACGCTGCTCGAAGCGGCGCTCACCCCCTGACGACGACAAATCGAGGAATCCGTCGAAATGATGCGACAGTTTATCCAACGTCTTCTGGCTATGGCCGCGCTGGGCCTGCTGGCAGGCCAGGCGCAAGCCCTCGGCGTCCGTATCGCGAAAGATGTGGTCTACGGCACGGCGGGCGGGGTCAAGCTGCGGCTGGACGTCTATCAGCCTCTCGGCGCGACAGGCAGGCGACCGGGCGTCGTGCTGGTGCATGGCGGCGGATGGATGGGCGGCGACAAGAGCGCCTACGCCAAAATGGGGCAGGAGTTGGCCGGGCAGGGCTATGTCGCCTTCTCCGTCAACTATCGCCTCGCGCCCGGCTTCCACTATCCGGCGCAACTGGACGACGTGCAGCGCGCGGTGCGCTGGATACGCGCGCACGCGGCGGATTATGACCTCGACCCGGAACGCCTGGGCGCGCTCGGCGATTCGGCGGGCGGGCATCTGGTCTCGTTCCTCGGCACGCGCGACACCCGCGACAACAGCGACCCCGAACTGTCCCGCTACAGCAGCCGCGTCTGCTGCGTCGTGGATTTCTACGGCCCGGAGGATTTTACGCTGCCCAGTTCCGCCGCCGTCAACCCGTCGGCCCTGCAGATACTCACGCTCTTCTTCGGCAAGACACGCGAACAGGCCCCGCAACTCTATCGGGACGGCTCTCCTATCGTCTTCGTGGATCGGCGCTCCGCGCCCTTCCTGATCTTGCATGGAACCAAAGACAATCTGGTGCCTATCGAGCAGTCGCGGCGAATGCGGGATGCGCTGCAAAAAGTGGGCGTCGAGGCCACCTTCGTTGCGCTGGAGAACGACGGACACGGCTTCGCGCGCCCGGAGAATCAGCAGAAGGCGCATTCGCTGGTGGAGGCGTTCTTGGCCCGCCATCTGAACCCTTGACGACCTTTCTACGTCAAGAATTCCTGGAACAACCACTCGATTTTGCTGTAACGGTTCGGTCGGTACGTCCGTATGGATAGGCAAGACAGTACAACATCGCGCAAGGATTCAGGCACATGAACGTGAAAAATTTCACAGAATGGCGACCGAGCAGAATACTGCTTCTCTGCGGGGGAGCCGCTGCTATCGGCCTGGCGGCGTGGGGCGGGGGACCGGCCAGCGGCACGCAGAAGCCCGCTCCGGGCCGCAACGCCGCTGTCAACCGCAAGGCGACCGGCCCGATCACCTTCCAGGATGTGCGCGGCAAGACCTACGGCGCGGCGGACATCGCCGCCCACAAAGCCACCGTCTTCCTATTCGTCTCGGGGCAGTGTCCCGTCTCCAACGCCTACAGTTCCCGCTTCGTCCGCCTGGCCGCCGACTACGGCACGCGCGGCGTGCAGGTGTTCGGCGTCTATTCTGACCGACAGGAGAGCCTGAGCGACATCACCCGGCACGCCCAACGGCACGGCTACACGTTCCCTATCGTCAAAGACATGCAGAATGCGCTCGCCGACCGCCTCGGCGCGACTATGACGCCGCAGGCCATCGTGTTGGACGCCACCGGCGCGGTGCGCTATCGCGGGCGCATTGACGATAACGCCGTCTCGACCCGCGTGACTTCACGCGACCTGAACGACGCGCTGGACGCGGTGCTGGCCGGTCGCCCGGTCGCACACCCGCAGACCGCCGCCTTCGGCTGCGCCATCCGCCGGGTCAGCGCGCCCGTCGTGGCAGCGAAAGGCGTTCCGACCTATGCCCGCGACGTGGCCCCGATCCTGCGCGCCAAGTGCGAGACCTGCCACCGGGACGGCGAGGTGGCGCCGTTCTCCCTGCAGACCTACCGGCAGGCCAGCGCCTGGGCCGCCGACATCAAACGCTACACGCAGAACCGCCAGATGCCGCCCTGGAAGCCCGCGCCCGATTACGGTGAGTTCCTGGAAGCGCACGACCGCAGCCTGACGGACAGAGAGATCGCGACTCTGGCGAAATGGGCGGACGCGGGCGCGCCGCTCGGCGATCCGAAGCAGGTTCCGCCGCCCCGCAAGTTCACGCAGGGCTGGCAGTTGGGCGAACCCGATGTCGTGCTGGAACCCGACCGCGATTTCCACCTGGCGGCGGATGGCGACGACGTATTCCGCAACTTTGTCATCAAGACGGATTTCCCGGAAGATCGCTATGTGCGAGCGGTGGAGATTCGGGCGGGCAATCGGGCCGTCGTGCATCACGTCATCAACTTCATAGACACGAGCGGGGCGGCGCTCAAGCTGGAGGCAAAGTCGAAGGACGGCCAGCCGGGATACTCCAGCTTTGGCGGCGTGGGCTTCTTCCCGTCGGGGATGCTCGGAGGCTGGGCGCCCGGCAACGATCCGCATTTTCTGCCGGACGGCGTGGGGAACAAGCTGCCGAAAGGGGCCTGCATCGTCATCCAGGTCCACTATCACAAGAACGGCACGCCGCAAACGGATCGCACGAAGATCGGTCTGCACTTTGCGCGCACGACCATAGACAAGCAGGTTCACAACCCGCTCGCCATCAATTTCGGGTTCAAGATACCGCCGGGAGCGGAACGGTATGAGGTCAAGGCGGGCCTGCCGGTGCTGGAAGACGTGCATGTCCTGGCCGTCACGCCGCACATGCACCTGCTCGGCAAGGAGATCAAGGTGTGGGCCACGCTGCCGGACGGCACGGAGAAGCCGCTTGTCTGGATCAAAGACTGGGACTACAACTGGCAGGCCACCTACTTCCTGAAGCAGCCGATGGCCCTGCCGAGAGGCTCGAAAGTCTCGCTGGTCGCCTACTACGACAACTCGGCCAAGAACCCGCGCAATCCGAACCGCGCCAATCCGCGCCCGGTCGGTTGGGGCGAGCAGACGACGGATGAGATGTGCATCGCCTTCCTGACCATCACCCGCGACGCCGAGCATCTGGCCCATCAGCCCGCGTATGCGCGCACGGCGGGACGGTGAAGGCTCACCCTCACCCCCGGCCCAGGGCGCAGCAAGCAGCGCCCCTACCCGCTCGCAGGCTCGCTAGGGAGAGGGGAGAAGCGCTCCTCACTTTCCCGCTCAACGCGGGCGGGAAGAGAGCGCACAGATGAATGTTCGCTCCCTTCTCCCTTTGAGGGAGAAGGGCCGGGGATGAGGGTGAAAGCCTCTGTTTTGCCCCCCTCCCCAGCGAGGAACGAGCGACCGGGGAGGGGGACGGGGGGTGGGTCAACTCGCCAGAACTTCGCGCAGGGCGGTGAGGAAGCGGGCGTTCTCGGCCTCTGTGCCGATGGTGACGCGCAGATGCGTCGGTGCGCCGAAGATGTCACCGGTGCGCGTGATGACGCCCTTTTGCAGCAGCGCCTGAAACACCGCTTTGCAGTCCCGGCGCGTATCGAACCAGACGAAATTGGCCTGGGTCGGCGTGTAGGGCAGCCCCAGCGCCTCGAAAGCCGCATAGAAGGCGCGCTTCCCCGCCTCGTTCATTGCCACTGTCCGTTCGACGTGCTCCGTATCGCTCAGCGCGGCGAGGGCGGCGGCCTGCGCCATATAGCTGACGTTGAACGGCTCACGGGTGCGGTGCAGCCACTCCGCTATCTCCGGGCGCATCACGCCGTAGCCGATCCGCAGCCCGGCCAGCCCATACGCTTTCGAGAAGGTGCGCAGCACGACGACGTTGTGGCCCTCCTCAATGAGACGCAGGCTGTCGGGATAGTCCGGCGCGGCGGCGGCATACTCGTAGTACGCCTCATCCAGCACGACCAGGGCGCGCTCCGGCACGATCTCCAGAAAACGCTCCAGCGCGTCTCGGGTCACGCCCGTTCCGGTCGGATTGTTCGGGTTGCAGAGGAAGATGAGCCGCGTGCAGGGGTTGATCTGTTCGGCCATCGCCTCTAAATCCTGCTTCCAGTCGGGCGTCAGGGGCAGGCGGTGGCAGGGCGCTTTATTGAGAATGGCCGCCGCCTCATAGCGCACGAAGGAGGGCCAGGACTGAATGACCTCGTCGCCCGGTTCCAGAAACGTAACGCCCAGCAGATGGATGATGTCGTCCGAGCCGTTGCCGAAGACCAGCATCTTTTCCGAAACCCCCAAAAACTCCGCCAGCGCCTTGCACAGCGTAAACGCGGTGGCGTCCGGGTAGTGGTGCATCTTCGCGGCGAACTCCTGCATGGCAGCCATCGCCTTCGGCGACGGGCCAAGCGAGTTCTCGTTGCTCGCCAGCTTGATGATGCCGGTGATGCCCAGTTCGCGTTCTACCTCCTCGATGGGCTTGCCGGGGCGATAGGGAACCAGCCGGGCGATATTTTCGGCGACCTCCAGGGGGCGTTGGGCAGTACGGGGACGGGATGGGGCGGTCTGTGTCACTCTCGATCTCCTCCTGCGCGGGCTGCGCGCATCCAAAGTGTACCACAAAGCGGCCCGGCTGACAACGCCGGATTCAGGCGGCAAAAATCTGCCACAAGAACGCCGCAGCAAGCAGGAATTTGCGCCGCAGGCCGTGAACTATCCGGCGGCGAATTTGCGCGTGTATAGAGCGACGACACGACCCATCCTCGCTGAACACGATCTACTGCCACTACTCATGGAGGATACGTGAATGAAGAAGCTCTTTGCAAGTCTCAGCGCCGCGGCGCTCCTGTTCGGCATCGCCGGAACCGGCCTGGCCCAGTCCACCCCGCATAGCAAGGCCCCGATCCTGATCGCGCAGGGTGACAAGATGGGCAAGATGGGCGATCACAAAGGCGGCGGCAAGAAGGGTGGCGCCAAAAAAGGCGGAGCCAAGAAAGGCGGAGCCAAGAAAGGCGGCGCGAAAAAGGGTGGCGCCAAGAAAGGCGGTAAGATGGGCGGCATGAAGAAGATGGGCGACAAAAAAGGCGGCAAGATGTAGCCCCTTCCCACTGTTCCGCTCCATCGAATCTATGCCATCAAACAGCCCCGGAGGGAGCGCCCTCCGGGGCTTGCGCTTTGGGGCCGGGTACTGAAAGTACCCGTCTGTGGGGCGGCAGAGCCGCCAAGCGTCCTGCCGGACGCACTCGTATGGAAAGGCCGCCTCTTCGTATGCAGCCGAGTGCGATACGAAGGAGTAAGCCTACAATTAGTCTCCCGTCCGGCAGGACGCTTGGCCGCAGGCCCTCCAGCCGGGTACTTTCAGTACCCGGCTCTCTACTCCGCGAACAGATCGTCTATCAGGCGATAGCCTTCCGAGACGACGCTTTTGGCATCCGCAACGGCGCGCTCGTCGTAGGGCAGGCTGCCGCTTCCCCGCAGCGGCTTGCGCGAATCGAAGAGCAGATAGGGAACCGGCCCGACGGTATGCCCGCGCGTGGAGATCGGCGTCTTATGATCCGGCGCGCAGAGCAGCCGGAAGTCGTCGAACTTCTTCATGCCGTCCAGGATCGTGCCGACGACCAGCGTATCGAAGTTCTCGATGGCCTTGATCTTCTCGTCTATGCTGCCCGCGTGTCCGGCCTCATCCGGCGCTTCCACATGCACCCAGACGAAATCGTGCCGCTTGAGCGCCTCGACTGCATATCGCCCCTTGCCCTCGTAGTTGGTATCGAAATAGCCGGTCGCGCCCGGCACATTCACGATTTCCAGTCCGGTCAGTTTGCCCAGCCCGCGCACCACGTCCACTGCCGCGATGACCGCGCCCGTCATGCCGCGCCTCTGGAAAAAGGCGGGCAGTTGCGGCGCGCGGCCCGGACTCCAGGGCCAGAGCGTGTTGGCGGGCGGTTTGCCTTCGGCTTTGCGGCGGCGGTTGAACGGCAGGTCGTCCAGCAGGTTCAGCGAATCCTCAATCAGGGCGCGCAGCTTCGTGTCGCCCTCGCCCTGCGGCCAGATGTCCGCCAGCTTCTTGCCCATGTTCTCGTGCGGCGGATAGGTCTGGACCTCGGTCGGGCCGTCGTGCCAGCGCAGGATGTGCCGGTAGGAGACGCCGGGAAAGAAGGTGAGGCTGCGCGTGCCGAGCTTCTGGTTGGCGAGTTCGATGAGCGGGCGGGCCTCTTCGGTCGTGATGTGGCCCGCGCTGTAGTCTATGAGCGTCTCGCCGTCCGTGCTGATGAGCGAGCAGCGAAAGGCGACATCCTTCGGCTCCATCGGAATGCCCATCGCCGCCGCCTCGACCGGGCCGCGCCCCGTATAGTAGCGCGCCGGGTCGTAGCCGAGCAGGGCCATGTTCGCGGCATCGCTGCCGGGATACATCTCCGGCGGTGTCACCTGAACGGCCCCTACCCTTCCGTTCCGCGCCAGGTCGTCCAGATAGGGAGTGCGCGCGACTTCGAGCGGCGTCTTGCCGTCGAGATCGGAAAGCGGCTCATCCGCCGCGCCATCCGGAACCAGCAGGATATATTTCATAGGCTCCCTTTCTACTTGGTGATAGCGGCGGCAGGCGTGGGATGCGTCTTCTGATACTCGTCGAGCGCATCGAGTTGCTGAATAAGGCGGCTGGCATCGTCGGCAGTGATGCGCCCGTTCTGCACCATCTGGAGGATGCGCCGCCGCGCCTCCAACCGTTTTGTCTCTTCCGTCGGAGCGATAGGCGTCGGCTCGGACTTGCTGCCCGCCATGCGCGTCTGCACGCTCGTCTTGACCTCGTGCGTCTTGTTCTTCACGATGGTCTTCAGGCCCGACCACGCCTCCTGGCTGGCCGTGCGCGCCGACTCCTTGATGGCGACCTTCGTGAACTGCCAGATCATCGGGAGCAGATCGGGCGGAACCTGGATGGTATAGTGCGTGCCGTCAGGACGCCGTATCTTGACCTCACTGAGGTTTTTCTTCTCTTCCTCTTCGGCGCGCTTTTTTTCGTCCGGTTTCGCTTCCTTCTCTTCCGACAGCGACGCCAGCAGACTCGCCGCCTCGCCGGGCTTGATCGTCCCTTCGGAAACCATGCGCAGGATACGGTCTTTTTCCGTCTCGTTCATCTTTCATCCTCAGATTCAGTTGAATCCACAGATTACACGGATTATTGTCTGAACTGGGATTTATGGGATTAAAGGACAGACTATGATTGCGCCCTGATCTAATCACAGTCCATCCTATCATCCGACGAATCAGAGTTCAGACAATAATCTGTGGATTCTCATGCGCGGCGGATATGCATATCGCCCGATATAGATTGGACGTTCAGCGTGCCGGCGCCGGTTCCCAGTTGGCCCGTCCAGAGCGTTTCGGTCGCGACGACATCGTGGGCGTCATGGTCGCAGCGGAGTTCGCCGGAAGTCGTGCTGAGCGAGGCGCGCACGTTGCTGCCTTCGGGCAGCACGATGGAGACATCGCCGGAGACCGTGTTGATCTGCATCGTGCCGGAGAAGACTTCGCGGAGGCCGATCTGGACATCCCCGCTGACGGTCTGCGCCTGAATCCGGGTCGCCGTCAGGTCGTTCGCCAGCGCGTCGCCGGAGACCGCTTTCATCGCGATATTGCCGTTCGCATGGTTGAGGATGGCGTCGCCGCTGACCGACTCGACCGTAATATCGAGCGGGGCCAGCGCGCCCACGTTCTCGACCTTGACATCGCCGGAGACCGATTTGCACTCGACGCGCCCGCCTTCGAGATTACTGGCCTGCACGTCGCCGCTGGCGGTGTTGGCGGAGAGTCCGCGCCGGATGTCGGTCGCCTGGATGTCGCCGCTCTGCGTGGCGACGGTCGCCGAGCCGCCGATCCGTTCCAGGATCAGATCGCCGGTCGCCGTCTCGCCGCGCGCGTCGCCGCTCAGGTCTTGCAGGCGCAGTTCGCCGGTCGTCGTGGCGGCCTCTGCCCGTCCGTCCAGTTGGGACAGGCTGACCGCGCCGAAGTGCGTCCCGACCCGGACATTGGCGCTGCGCGGCACGCGCAGTTCCAGGTCTACCGTGCCGTCGCGGAAGAAGTCGGGCGCTTCGACCTTGATGTCCAGGCGCGAATCCGTGCCGTGAATGTTGACGGCCATCTTTTCGGCGAGGGACTTCAGTTCGTCGCCGTTCGGCCCCCAGACGACCTTGCGCACGGAGACGACCGCCGGGCCTTCGTCCACGCCGGTGACCTTGACATCGCCGAGCGGATTTTCGATGAAGACGGACGCGCCCGGTTCGAGATGAAAATCGAGTTCGTGCGTATCGGTATGTTCGGGCTGACCGGCGGAGTTCTGCGGGCGGGCGTCCTCCCCCTCCGTCCAGGTCCGCACTTTGGCGGTCACGGAAGCGCCCCAGTGCGCGCCCGCCCGCGTCGCCGTGCGAAGCTGCGCCTGCACGCGCTTGACGATCTTTTCCGGCTGCACTTTGGCGACTGCTTTGGAGATGCGCTCGCCGAGATCGTCCAGATCGAGTTTGGGCGTCTTGATCTTTTCAAACCCGAAGGTGAAGGTCTTCTCTTCGTGTTCCTCCTTCCTGGCTTCCTGCGGCGGACTGGCGCTGGCGGACTCGCCGCGCAGCGCGGCGATCAGCATTTCGGCCTCCTGCGCGCTGATCTTGCCGTCCTGAAGCATCTGGAGGACACGCATCACATTTTCATCCATTGTAGCACCCCTTACCGGAGCCGTTTCCCACGCTCCGCGAAAAAATGGCTAGACCTATTTACAAATCAGACGCAATGCGATACAATGGAGATTGAACAGGCGTTCACGAACTCTAGCGCGGGTTTGCCGCGCACGCTGTTCAACCGTCCTTAGCGCCGACATCGCTAGGGACGCTCCCTCTTGCTACTTGCCGTCCCGTCATGAGCGGGACGGCCTTTTTTGTTTTTATCCCAGTTCCCGTAACGCTTCGGCGGCATCCTCGGCGCTCATGGTTCCCTGCGCCAGCGCCTCCAGAATCTGGCGGCGGCGCTCCCCGGATTCCGCCCCGACCGGAGGCGCGGGCGGCACGGGCGGCGTGTAGGCAAACCCGAAGCGCGCCTCCGCCGCTGCGCCGCCATTCCCGGCCTCTTCCGAGAAACCGAGCGCCGCCAGCGCCGCCGTCAGCTTGTTGCGCACGGTCGGATAGGAGAGGCCCAGTTCCTTTTCCACGCGGCTCAGGTTGCCCTCGCAGCGCAGGAAGGTCTCGATAAACGTCAGGTGTTCCGGCGGGAGGCGGCAAAAGCGGCAGGGATCGAACGTTCCCTGAATGCGCGTCCGACATAGCCCACACGTCAGCTCGGAAATGCCGAGCGTTCCCTCGCAGACCGGGCAGCGCGTCAACAGTTTCGCCATGCACTCCTCCTCCGCGTTTGTGCTTATATTACGCCTACGTTTTGGAATTGTCAAGCGTTTCAGCAGATTTTTTGAGAATTTCTGATCTGTGCTTTAGTTTTTCGCAAAAGCCGGGCATTTCCATGCCCGGCAATCAGGTGGCGTCATCGGGGGTAGGAACCGTGAGGGAAGGAGGCGGAGCGTTTTTGTCACGCGGGGAAGAGGGAGCCTTCTGCGGCGCACGGGGCGCGGTTCCCCCGGTGAGTACGGCCTGTTCCGCCTTTGCGGGCGCATAGTCGGGGTCGTATTGCAGCGCCGTCTTGATGGCGCGGAGGGCCTCTTCCTGCCGCCCCGCTTTGCGGCACGCCGCGCCCAGATGATAGTAGTAGACCTTGAGATCGTCGCCGGTCAGCCCGCCCTCGGGAATGTCGGCGATGGCGTGCGTGAGCGCGTCTATCGCCCCCGCATAGTTCCCTTTCCGGTAGAGGACCCAGCCGTAGCTATCTTCGATGGCGGAGACCAGCGCAGGGCCGCTCGGACTCTCGTTTTTCTGGTCTTCCGCCAGCTTCAGGGCTTTCGTAATCAGGTCTTGTGCGCGATCCAGTTCGAGATTGTTGTCCGCCAGCAGGTAGCCGAGCAGATTGAGCATACCGGGGTCTTCGGGAGCCAGTTCCAGCGCGCGTTCCGCCGCATCTATCGCCTCCGACTGCGGCGGGGCGGGATCGGCTTCGGCCAGCAGCGTGGCGAGCGTATGATACAGTTCGGCGCGCACGGATTTGGGCTGATCCTTGCACGCCTGGAGGCTCCGCCGCAGATACTCCACGCCGAGCGCGTACTGCTTGAACTGGTAGCTGACAGCCCCGATCTGGCGATAGAGCAGCGGGTTATCGGGCTGGGCCTTCAACTCCGCGTCGAAGAGGGCGCGCGCCTTCGCCACATCCTTCTTCTTCAGCGCCGCCGACGCATCCCGCACCACCGGCGGAATCTGGTTCTGGCGAATGTTGGAAAACGCCACCCAGCCGAAGAAGAGGATCAGCGTGATCAGGCAGAGCGTGACGATCAGATCGCGCCCGGCCCCGCTCGATTTGTACTGCGGATACGGCCCCATCAATAGCAGTCTCCCACCCGACCTGTTCTCTCTTCTATACGCGCTCCGGCACGCGATAGATTACCCAGCGGCCTCCTCTCCTGTCTGTCCACGGCGTCCTCACTTGGCGAGATTGGGGAAGAGCCACATCAGGACAAAGGCCAGCCCGTTATTCATGGCATGGATGCAGATGGTGACCCAGAGCGAGCCTGTCCTCTCGTAAATATAGGCCAGAAACATGCCCATCGGAAAGATGACCAGCAGCGCCAGCGGGCTGATATGAACGAAGGCGAAGACCAGGCCGCTGACGACGATAGCCACCGGCACGCTGTAGCGATATTTGAGCGCGTTATAGAGGAAGCCGCGAAAGAAGACCTCTTCGCCGATGGGCGCGGCGATGGCCCCCGCAATCAGCAGCAGCAGCTTTGCCAGCGCCGAGGGCTGCTTTGCGAACAGCGCGCCCGCGCCCAGCGCCTCGCTGAATTTCGCCAGCTTTTCCGCCGTCGCGTGACCGACCCAGTGTTCCAACAGCTTGCCGAGGCCCAGTTCCAGGCCCGTCGCGATTAGAAACAGCAGCAGGCCCAGTCCCACGCCGAGCGCGACCTGCCTCCGGGTAGGCCGGGCCAGGCCGATGCGCGCCAGCGAACTGCCGTAATGCCGCAGGCAGAAAGCGGCCACGCCGACGAACAGCAGGTTCTGCAGATAGAGGCCGAAGACGATCAGAGCGTTCATGGCACGCTCCAGGCCGGGATCGTTCATCACCGCGAAGGGATTGCCGTGATGCTTCATGGCGATGGGAATCGCCAGGAGCGCCATACCGAGTAGGATCAGCACGTTTGCCAGGAGGACGACGACCTGCCCGCCCACGAAGACATGCACCACACTCCACCGCCAGGGCGTTCTTTCGGCCTGAGACGGTCTCTCGCTCTCCAGAGGCGCGTCCGCTTCCGGCGCGGCTTCCGCGCTCTCCTGCGCTTCTATAACGGCAGGGGGCGCAGCCTCGACAGGTATCTCCTGCGGCACGCCCGCCGGATACGCGACGGCAAACTGCGCCGCCTCGCGCTGCCACTGTCGCTGCCGCCCCAGCAGCCAGCGCACGAAAATCACGAAGTCGGCGATCAGGGTCGCCGTGATGATGGCCCACAGCCCCCAGGAGAGCAGCGTGAGCCATTGGCGCATCTGCGGATCGCGTCCTAACTCTTCAAACTGCGATAACACGAATACTGCCTCCCGCGCCTGCTGAATCAGCCGAGATACTGGATCAGGTCGGCGTCTTCGGAGCCGCCGGTCAGTTCGAGAAAGATGTCTTCCAGGCTCTTCTTATCCGCCGCGCTCTGGGCGGAGCCGGCTCCGTTTCCGCCGTTGCGGTGGACGCTTCCGGGCAGTTGACGCGCCTCTTCAGCGATGGCCCGCAGTTCATCCATCGTGCCGAGCGCAATCAGTCGCCCCTTGTTGACGATGGCGGCGCGGTCGCACATCCGCTCGGCGATCTCCAGAATATGCGTCGAGACGAAGACGGTCGTGCCGCGCCGACAGAGTTCGCGCAGGATGTCGCGCATCGTCCGCGCGCTTTTGGGATCGAGGCCGACCGTCGGCTCATCCAGAAAGATGACCTTCGGCGAATGGATGAGCGCGCCTGCCAGCGCGATCTTCTGGCGCATCCCGCGCGAATAGCCCTGGATCAGTTCGTTGCCCTTGTCCTGCAACTCGAACAGGCGCAGCAGGTCATCCATGCGGCGGTCGCGGTTCTGGTGCGTGACGGAGTAGAGGTCGGCCATGAAGTTAAGGTACTCACGCCCGGTCAGCTTTTCATAGAGGAACGGATTGTCGGGAATGTAGCCGAGGATGCTCTTGGCCTGGAGCGGCTGCCTCTGGACATCGTAGCCGCCGATGATGGCCGTGCCTTCGGTCGGATGGAGCAGCCCGGTCATCATTTTGATGGTCGTGGTCTTGCCCGCGCCGTTCGGCCCCAGGAAGCCGAACAGTTCGCCTTCCCGCACTTCCAGGCACATCGCCTCCACCGCCGTCAACGCGCCGAATCGCTTCGTGAGATTCTGGCAGACGATCATATCCATCCGATGGTTCCTTACTCCCCGCTTTTCTGCCCACAGACCACCCGCGCGATGCCCGCCAGATCGCGCCGTGTCTCCACCGCGCCCCATCCGGCAGCGTGCAACAGCGCGGCGACCGTCTCCGCCTGACCGAGCGCGACTTCGACGCCGAGCCAGCCGCCGGGACGCAGGACACGCTGCGCCCCCGAAGAGAGTCCGCGCAGCAGAACCAGGCCGTCCGCGCCGCCATCCAACGCCAGGCGCGGCTCGAAATCGCGCACCTCGCTTTGCAGTGTCGGAACTTCCGCAGTCGGAATATAGGGTGGATTGGATACTATTACGTCAAAACCGGCAGACTTTACGCCCGTCAACAGGTCGCCCTGCGCAAATCGCACGCGCGCCGAGACGCCGTTCGTCTCCGCATTCCGCCGCGCCAGCGTCAGCGCCTCCCACGAGAGATCGAGAGCGACCGCCTGCGCCGTTGCGCAGTGAGCGAGCGCCGCGATCACGATGCACCCGCTCCCGGTTCCGACATCGAGAAGGCCCCCACTCTGGCCCCCCTCCCCTGGCCCCTCCCCCCAAGAACAGGGGG